>OIWK01000106.1_pt1 | contig 75984 bp, 63 predicted proteins | sample 1587401 | NCBI WGS metagenome assembly OIWK01 (sample SAMEA3888911, study PRJEB22519) | human gut metagenome | biome: human gut; feature: human-associated habitat; material: faeces | place: Denmark | collected 2009 | reverse complement strand
GAAGTCGTAACAAGGTAGCCGTATCGGAAGGTGCGGCTGGATCACCTCCTTTCTATGGAGTACATGAACAAGGAAACTTGTTCGTACGACAAGTCGACGCACATTCGCTTAGGTTGATGTTTAGTTTTGAAGGTTCAAAAAACCTTCTATTGTACCTTGAAAACTTCAAACAGAAGAATAAAAAGTCCTTGTTATTGATGAGATGACAAGGCACCTCTAATCAATGCGAAAGCAAAGAGAATGAGTTAACGAGATCTAGGAACGCAAAGTTCTTAGTAAGCTGAAAAAGTCAAGCTACTAAGGGCATACGGCGGATGCCTAGGCGCCATCAGCCGATGAAGGACGCGGTAAGCTGCGAAAAGCTACGGGGAACTGCAAGCAAGTATTGATCCGTAGATGTCCGAATGGGGAAACCCACCTGCCGTCATGGGCAGGTATCCGAAAGGAAGGGAACCCGGGGAACTGAAACATCTAAGTACCCGGAGGAAGAGAAATCAAACGAGATGCCCACAGTAGCGGCGAGCGAAGAGGGCAGAGGGCAAACCGGGGAGCTACGGCTCTCCGGGGTTGAGGACTGCATTTAGTCTTAATGGTTTATCCGAACTACCTGGAAAGGTAGGCAACACAGTGTAAAAGCCACGTAGGTTAAAGACCAGAGAGATGAGCAGTATCCAGAGTACCACGAGGCACGAGGAATCTTGTGGGAAGCCGGGGGGACCACCCTCCAACCCTAAACACTGAATGGCGACCGATAGCGCATAGTACCGTGAGGGAAAGGTGAAAAGAACCCCGGGAGGGGAGTGAAAGAGAACCTGAAACCGTATGTCTACAAGCAGTCGGAGCGAAAGCGACGGCGTGCCTATTGAAGAATGAACCAACGAGTTACGTGCACTAGCGAGGTTAAGTGGAAGACACGGAGCCGAAGCGAAAGCGAGTCTTAAGAGGGCGGATAGTTAGTGTACGTAGACCCGAAACCGCAGTGATCTACCCATGTCCAGGTTGAAGCGCAGGTAAAATTGCGTGGAGGACCGAACCTGTGAGCGTTGAAAAGCTTTAGGATGAGATGTGGGTAGAGGTGAAATTCCAATCGAACGCGGAGATAGCTGGTTCTCCCCGAAATAGCTTTAGGGCTAGCCTCAAGTAGTAAGTATAGGCGGTAGAGCACTGATCGGGCTAGGGGCCATAAAGGTTACCGAACCCTGTCAAACTCCGAATGGTTATACTGTAGAGCTTGGGAGTCAGACTACGAGTGATAAGATCCGTGGTCAAAAGGGAAACAGCCCAGACCACCAGCTAAGGTCCCCAATGTCGTACTAAGTGGAAAAGGATGTGGGGTCTCTAAAACAACCAGGATGTTGGCTTAGAAGCAGCCACCATTTAAAGAGTGCGTAATAGCTCACTGGTCGAGAGACCCTGCGCCGAAGATTACCGGGGCTAAAGTACGAAACCGAAGCTGTGGCTACGACGTAAGTCGTGGGGTAGGGGAGCGTTCTGTGAGGGCTGAAGTCGTTCTGTAAGGAACGGTGGACTTCACAGAAGTGAGAATGTTGGTATGAGTAGCGAAAAGAATGGTGAGAATCCATTCCACCGAAAGCATAAGGATTCCTGGGCAACGATCGTCGTCCCAGGGTAAGTCGGGACCTAATCCGAGGCATGGAGCGTAGGAGATGGACAACTGGCAGATATTCCAGTACCGGTAATGATTGTTTGAGCGATGGAGTGACACAGGAGGGCAGGCAGGCAGGAGATTGGTTGTTCCTGTACAAGCGTGTAGGATGGGACGTAGGCAAATCCGCGTCCTGTGAGTCTGAGGCGTGATGTGGAGGTTCCGGAAACGGAACTGAAGCTGCTGACCCCACACTGTCGAGAAAAGCTTCTAGTTAGAGAATTACCGCCCGTACCGTAAACCGACACAGGTATGCGGGGAGAGAATCCTAAGGTGCGCGGGAGAACCCTCGTTAAGGAACTCGGCAAAATGTACCCGTAACTTCGGGATAAGGGTAGCCGCTGTTGTGAAGTCTGAACAGACGGAGCATGAGGCGGTCGCAGAGAAGAGGCCCAAGCGACTGTTTACCACAAACACAGGTGCCTGCTAAAGAGAAATCTGACGTATAGGTGCTGACACCTGCCCAGTGCCGGAAGGTTAAGGAAGGATGTCCGGAGCAATCCAAAGCATTCGACCGAAGCCCCGGTGAACGGCGGCCGTAACTATAACGGTCCTAAGGTAGCGAAATTCCTTGTCGGGTAAGTTCCGACCCGCACGAAAGGTGTAACGACTTGGGCACTGTCTCAACGAGGGACCCGGTGAAATTGAAATACCTGTGAAGATGCAGGTTACCCGCGACTGGACAGAAAGACCCCATGGAGCTTTACTGTAACCTGACATTGGGTTCTGATACATCACGTACAGGATAGGTGGGAGGCATGGAAGCGAGGACGCTAGTCTTCGTGGAGCCGCCGTTGGGATACCACCCTTGATGTATCGGAATTCTAACCGTAGGAGTAACGAAACTCGGGACAGTGTCAGGCGGGCAGTTTGACTGGGGCGGTCGCCTCCCAAAGAGTAACGGAGGCGCCCAAAGGTTCCCTCAGCGCGGCCGGAAATCGCGCGAAGAGTGTAAAGGCAGAAGGGAGCTTGACTGAGAGCCAAACACGGCGATCAGGTACGAAAGTAGGGCTTAGTGATCCGGTGGCATCCAAGTGGAAGGGCCATCGCTCAACGGATAAAAGCTACCCTGGGGATAACAGGCTAATCTCTCCCAAGAGTCCATATCGACGGGGAGGTTTGGCACCTCGATGTCGGCTCATCACATCCTGGGGCTGAAGTCGGTCCCAAGGGTTGGGCTGTTCGCCCATTAAAGTGGTACGTGAGCTGGGTTCAGAACGTCGTGAGACAGTTCGGTCCCTATCCATCGCGGGCGCAAGAGATTTGAAGGGGGCTGCTCCTAGTACGAGAGGACCGGAGTGGACGAACCAATGGTGTACCAATTATCTCGCCAGAGGTATAGTTGGGTAGCTACGTTCGGAAAGGATAAACGCTGAAAGCATCTAAGCGTGAAACCAGCCTTAAGATGAGATCTCTCATAGAGTAATCTAGTAAGACACCTTGGAGAAGACGAGGTTGATAGGTCGGGAGTGTAAGTACAGTAATGTATTCAGCGGACCGATACTAATATGTCGAGGGCTTGACTAAAGAGTAAGCCTAATGTTAAAGAAATTCTTCTGTTGAAGTTTTGAGGGTACAAACCTCAAAAATAAATAATCCGGTGGTGATGGCTAAGGGGATCCACCTGTTCCCATCCCGAACACAGTAGTTAAGCCCTTATACGTCGAAAGTACTTGGCTGGAAGCGGCCTGGGAGGATAGATAGCTGCCGGTTAGAAAAAAGACATGTCATGTGACATGTCTTTTTTCTTTTACCGTCAGCTATCTTATGACCAGCAGCGGGCCTGGCTGCCCAGCCACCGCATTTGAAGGAGCAAAGCGACGCGCAAATGCGTTTGTGGCGAGGCGTGTCGAAAAGCATGTTTACATGCTTTTTGACTGAGGATAGACTCTACAATTATGCAGTAAAGTCGGCAGCGGGAGCTTTTAAACGAAGTACTGGTGTAGGGAATGTCAGGGAGTATTTTTGGAGGGATAGATAGCCATGCTTTAAGGAGCAAAGCGACGTGCGAGCATGTGTCAGGCTTTCTACCAAATTTTTTAAATTCGCGAGAGATATATCGTTTCAGTCAGCAGCAATTTTCCTGTGCCCAAAGGGCACAACGCAAATTTCGCATGGAAGCAGGACGAAACTTCGGTAAAATTTGTCAGAGAGTAACATTTTGTTACGTACCCTTGTTTCTATGGTTCCAAATGCTCATTTGCTAAAATTGCTATTCCCTACACGATATACCTCTCGCTCAATTTACCAGAATTCTATGTGTGACAGCCAATCAGCATCCTCCTGCGTACTCACTTCTTGGATGCGCACGCAAGAATGCAACACTTCGATGATTCCGGACACGTATTCGCTGAAATTGCTCTTCCTTGCACGATATATCCCTCGCTCAATTTTCAGCGTTAAAACTACATCTGTCGACGTTTAAGGCTATTTGTGTTATAATATAGAGCAGTATTTGAGTAATAGAGATTAACGGATTTCCCGTATTAAAGGAGTAACTAAAATGCGTATTGTAATAGCTGGTGCAGGCAAGCTTGGCTTTAGTATTGCACAGCTTTTAGCTGAAGATCAGTTTGATGTAGTAGTTGTAGAAATCGACCCCAAGCGCAAGGACGTCATCCAAAATACTTTGGACGTACTGGCGATTGAAGGCAACTCCTGCAGCCCTATGACCTTTGCTGATCCTGATATCAGTGCCTCCGATGTGCTTATCGCCTGCACAGATAGTGATGAAGTAAATATGGTAACTTGCCTGATGGCCAAAAATCATGGCATCAAGCATACCGTTGCCCGTATCCGCAATGTGGATTATGCTATCCATTCACCGGAAATGCTTAAGGATGATATGAAAATTGACCTCGTAATCAACCCTGAGCGTATTACCGCAGGTGAAATCGACCATATCCTGATGACACCATCTGCCTTGAACGTAGATGATTTTGCTGACGGCAAGGTGCGTATGTTCGAAGCTAAGGTGAAGGAGGATTCGCCTATAGTTAATATCCCGCTGAAGGATTTGAATATTCCTAAGGATATCCTGATGGCCATGGTTTTCAGACGTCATCAGATGATAATTCCTCATGGTAATGATTACGTAATTCCGGGCGATAACGTTTACTTCGTAGGCAAGCATGAAGCAATCCGTGAGTTTGAAAATTCCTTCTCCAATACTTATGAAAAGCTGGAGAAGGTTCTCATCATCGGTGCAGGCCGCACAGGTCGCTTTTTGGCTCCCATGTTGGAAAAGCAGGGCATTCAGGTAAAGGTTATCGAAAAGGATAAGGACCGTTGCCAGCTTTTGGCTGCTAAGCTGAAGCGAGGTTTGGTTTTGTGCGGTGACGGTACCGATATTGACCTTCTGATTGAAGAGGGCGTTTCGGAAGCAGACGTTGTTATCTGCCTGACCGAAGATGATAAGCTGAACCTGTTGCTGGCACAGCTTGCTAAGCATCTGGGCGCACGTAAGACCATCGTGCGTGTTGCACGTAACGAATATATCGAGCTGATGGAAAAGGTTGGCGTAGACATCGTACTGTCTTCGCGTCTTTTGAGTGCAGGCGAAGTGCTGCGTTTCGTCCGCAAGGGTGGTATTGTATCCGTATCACTGTTGGAGGGCGCACAGGCCGAGGCTTTGGAAATCATCGTCGGCGAAAACAGCGATGTAGACGGTGTGGCAGTGCGTGATATGAACCTGCCGCCGGAATGCTTGCTGTGTGCTATTGTGCGTGGTAATGAAGCCTATATTCCTAATGGTAATACTGTCCTGCATGCTAATGACCGCGTAATTCTCTTTATCAAAAGTGAATTTTCCAAGACTACAGTACCGTTATTTGAAGGCCGGGGCGCTTAACTATGGATTCAAGGCTTGTTAACCGTTTATTAGCCAAGCTGACAATAGCATTTTCCAGTGTATTGCTTGTACCGCTGATTGCTGCGTTATTTGCAGATAGGGAGCATATATGGATTTTTATATTTACGCTGATTACAACAAGCACTATCGCTTCGCTTTTTAACCTCTTTGGCAGCAGAAGACCGCGTCAGCGCCTGCGTGTGCGTGAAGCCATTGCGGTCGTAGGCTGCGGCTGGCTGTTGGTCTGCCTGATGGGTGCGCTGCCGTATTTGTTTTTAAATCCGGCGGATCCGATTGCGGCGGTTTTTGAAAGTGTTTCCGGTTTTTCTACTACCGGTGTTACTACCGCACTTTCTTTTAACGATTTTCCGCCTAGCATCCGTGTCTGGCGCTGTCTGACGCACTGGACCGGCGGCATCGGCGTTATCATGCTGTTTATTATCATCATGCCGCAGATGAACAGCGGTACAAGCTATCTGTTCAACGCGGAGCTTCCTGGTGGTACGGCTGAACGTACTTTGCCGAAAATCAAGGAATCTGCCATGATGATTCTCTTAATCTATGTTATTTTAACAGCAGTGGAGGTTGCCTTACTGCTGCTTGCAGGTTTGCCGATATTTCAGGCGCTGAACCTGGCGTTGGCAACTATGGCAACAGGCGGCTTTTCCTATTATCACGATAGCCTGATTTCCTTCAGGTCGGTTTATGTTGAGATTATTGCTATTGTTTTCATGCTTATTGCCAGCATGAACTTTTCACTGTATTATAAAATCTGGCGTGGCGATTGGGCGTCCGTGCGTCAGGACAGCGAACACAGATATTATCTGCTGATACTCACAACAGCGGCTGCACTTATCTGTGGCAATCTGTATTTTTCCGGTTATATGGATTTTAACGGCGCTCTTCGTCACAGTATTTTCCAGGCTGTGTCTATCGGCAGTACGACGGGCTATGCGTCGGACGACTATAACAACTGGCCCAGCTTCAGCCGCAGCGTTCTGCTGATGCTGATGTTCATCGGCGGCTGCAGCGGTTCAACCGCAGGTGGCATTAAGATTACGCGTCTGGTTATCCTGCTGAAGGCAGGCTGGGCAGAGCTGTTGCGTACCCTGCACCCGCGCATCGTTTATTCCATCAGAATGGGTGAGCGTGAGATCAACCCGATTATCGTCGGTAATATTACGCGTTTTTTCTTCCTGTATATTTTGGTGTTTATTGTGCTGACTATCCTGATTTCCCTGTCGGGGATACCGATAATGGAATCAATGGGCTTGATTGCTGCCTGCATGAGCAGTGTTGGTCCGGCCTTTGGTATCGTAGGCCCGACATCTACCTATAATTGCCTTTCCGATTGGGCACGTTTCATCAGCATTTGGGCGATGATTTTGGGACGTCTGGAAATTTTTACGCTGCTGGTTATCATGCGCCCGGATTTTTGGCGCGATAAGCAGAACTGGTAACGGCAGGAGGTATAGAAGATGAATGCAAAGGTTATAATATATCTCCTGGGAAAAATTTCTGCCGGCCTGGCAATTGCACAGCTGTTGCCGCTTTTGATGTCTGTTGTTTACGGCGAATATGCTACCTCCAGAACCTTTATCTTTTCCATAGCGGTAGCTGTTATTTTGGCCGGAATCTTTGATTACTATGGTGACGGTAGAGGAGCACGTAATTTATCCGTGCGCGAGGGTATCGGCACGGTATTCTTTTCGTGGCTTTTGGCTGCTGCCCTGGGTGCGTTGCCATATTGCTTTGACGGCATTTTGAATCCCGCCGCCGCCTACTTTGAAAGTATGTCCGGACTGACCACTACCGGCGCAACAGCAATTGCCAATCTTGACATAGTATCGCGCAGCCTGCTGCTTTGGCGTACGCTGACGCACTGGATTGGCGGTATCGGCATCATCGTGCTGTTCGTGGCGCTCCTGCCGCAGATTGCCGGCGGTGCTGTGTATCTTTTTAATGCGGAGGTCAGCGGCTTTTCCAACAGCCGTATTCTGCCGCGTATCCGTACAACTGCAGTAGCGTTGTTCTATATCTATCTGCTGTTTACGATTATTCTTACCGGTATGCTGGCAATTTTGGGCATGAGCACCTATGATGCTGTCAACCATGCCTGCTCTGCGATTGCTACCGGCGGTTTTTCTACCTATAATGACAGCATTGCGCATTTTCACAGTGCGGGTATTGAGATTGTTACCGGTTTGTTCATGATTTTGGCGGCAGGTAACTTCGCCTTATACTATCAGGTTACGCAAATCGGCCTGAAGGTTTTGTGGCATGATCTGGAATTCAAAAGCTACATTGTGTTGCTGACTATTTTCACTGTTTTAATCAGCATCAACATTATTATGGTGAATGGCTACAGTGTGGCAGACGGCGTACGTGAAGCGTTCTTCCAGGTGGCTTCCTTTGGCAGTACAACAGGCTATGTTTCGGCGGACTACGACCAGTGGCCGTCCTTTTCCAAGCTCGTTTTGGCTGTAACCTTCCTGACCGGCGGCTGCGCAGGCTCTACTGCCGGCGGTATTAAGGTCTGCCGTTTTATCGTACTGCTGAAAACAGTTATGGCGGAGCTGCGTCGCACTATGCATCCGCAGATGCTGCTCAACGTTTACTACGCTAAAAGACGTCTGCCGACAGAAACGATTATCAACGTCAGCCGTTTCTTCTTCGTTTATGTTCTGGTTATCGCTGTTTTGACTATGCTGCTATGCTTAAGCGGTGTAGATGTAGACGAGGCCGTTTTCGGCGTGGCCTCCTGTATTTCCAGTGTCGGTCCTGCCTTTGGCAGCATCGGCGCGACGGGTAACTATGCCGGTGTTACCGGTATGGGACAGCTGACGCTGGCGTTGGCTATGCTTTTGGGACGCTTGGAGCTGTTTACAGTGCTGGCATTGCTCCGTGGTGAATACTGGCGCAGCAGCAAGAGATGGTAAAGTGAATATTGTGGAATGAATAAAGTAAATCCGACGTGCTGTAGAAGCGGTGCGTCGGATTTTTTCGCCTGATTCCTTAGCTTTTCTCCTAAACTGTAATATGCGTTACAATTTTAAGTGAATTTAAAAAATTATGAGAAATTTTTCACAAAAAGCAGGATAAATAGGTAATATCAGCGAAATACTAGTCATAACAAATGCCTGATAAAGGGGGATTTATCATGAAAGAGTACACTGGAGATAAGATTAGAAATGTGGCCATTGTGGGTCATGGTGGAGCAGGAACCACGTCCGTTACCGAAGCCCTGCTGTATCGCAGCGGAGCAATCAGCAGAATGTGCAAGGTTGAAGACGGTGCTACCACCACTGACTATGAACCCGAGGAAATCAAACGTAAGGTCTCCGTTAACGCCACTTTGGCACCTGTTGAATGGCGTGATACCAAGATTAACTTCATCGATACTCCCGGCTTTGCTGACTTCGTTGCCGAGGTTAAAGGAGCTTTTAGAGCAGTAGACAGTGCGTTGATCGTGGTTTGCGCAACCAGCGGTGTACAGGTTGGTACCGAACAATGCTGGAAGCTGGCTGAAGAAGCCGGCTTGCCGCGTATCATTTTTGTCAACAAGATGGATCGTGAAAACGCTGATTTTGATAGCATTTTGGATAACCTGCGCGGTAAGTTCGGTAAGCATGTACTGCCGTTACAGTTGCCTTTGGGCAAGGAGGAAAACTTCCAGGGTATTATAGACCTTTACAAAATGAAGGCCTATCGTGCCAACGGTAATGGCTCCGATGAAATAGAGATTCCGGATGAGTATAAAGAGGCTGCTGCTGCTGCCCACGAAAAGATGGTAGAGGCTGCGGTTGAAGCAGATGACGATTGCATGATGCGTTATTTGGAAGGAGAAGAGATTAGCGACGAGGAAATTATGAAATGTCTGATTAAGGGCATTCGTCAAGCTATCATCTATCCTATGCTTTGCGGCAGTGCCTACAAGAACATTGGTCTTGGTCGATTGATGAACGCTATCATCGACTTTACCTATCCGGCAATTTTGAACGACTATATCGTTATGGATAAAGAAACCGGCGAAGAAGAAGTGCGCGATGCCAATGCTCCGATGGCAGCGTTGGTATTTAAAACAACTTCCGACCCCTTTGTTGGCCGTCTAAGTTATTTCCGTGTATTCTCAGGCTCAATTAAAGCAGATAGCGTAGTTTATAATTCCCGCCGTGAAGAAGAAGAGCGTATTGCTAACATCTTCACAATGCGTGGTAAGACCCAGATTCCTATGAAGCAGGTTCCTGCCGGTGATATCGGTGTAGTTGCCAAGCTGCAATATACCTCTACCGGTGACACCCTCTGCGACAAGAATTCTGAGGTTGAATTCCCGCCCATTAACTTCCCGCTGCCGATGTACACCAGAGCAATTTATCCGAAGAAAAAGGGTGATGAGGACAAGATTATGTCCGCTCTGAATCGTCTGATGGATGAAAACCCGACGATTATCGTTACCAAGAACCCTGTTACCAAGGAAACCTTAATCAGCGGTATGGGCGACCAGCACATTGATATAATCATGGAGCGTATGCAGCGTAAATTTGGTGTTGAGGCTATTCTCAAAGCACCGATTATCGAATATCGCGAAACTATTCGTGGCTCTGCCGAGGTAGAAGGCAAGCACAAGAAGCAGTCCGGCGGTCATGGCCAGTATGGTCACGTAGTTATTAAAATGGAACCCCTGCCGCCCGGAGGTGGATTTGAGTTTGTAGATAAGATTTTCGGTGGCGCAGTACCTCGCCAATATATCCCTGCTGTTGAAAAGGGCATGCGTGAAGCTATGGAAAAGGGTATCCTTGCAGGCTATCCGGTTGTAGATATGCGTATCACCCTGCTTGATGGTTCGTATCATACTGTCGATTCCTCTGAAATGGCATTTAAAACTGCTTCCAATATCGCCTTCAAGAAGGCCATGGAACAATGCAAGCCGGTGTTGCTTGAGCCTATTTACAGCTTAAACGTAACCTGTGCCGATTCTATGATGGGCGATGTTATCGGCGATTTGAACTCTAAACGCGGTCGCATTCTCGGTATGCAGAGCGTAGAAGACGGCTTGAGCGTAGTTAATGCTCAGGTACCCTATGCAGAGATTTCGGAATATGCCGTAGACCTCCGCGCAATTACCCAAGGCCAGGGAACCTTTGAAATGAAGTTTGACCATTACGAAGATGTTCCGCCTAAGATGGCAGAAAAAATTATCGCTGAACATAAGGAAGCATAATTAAACCTGCGACAACTGAATAAAGCGTTTATGGGACTGCCGACTGACGTGAGTCAGCCGGCAGTTTGTTTTGGGCAGAAAAGCTTTTTGGGTAAATTCAGGATAGTTCAGTTTGATTTCAGTATGCTTTGCGACAATAATACTGCAGTCGTTGGTATTGACTAAGCGGAATAAATATGCTAAAATCTACAGTTGAGTACGAAAGATGATCGCGGCTGGCTTTAAGCCAGATGAGGAAAGTCCGAGCTCCACAGGGCAGGATGCCGGATAACGTCCGGCGAGGGTGACCTCAGGGATAGTGCCACAGAAATGTGTACCGCCTGCATTTGCAGGTAAGGGTGGAACGGTGCGGTAAGAGCGCACCAGCGGTCTGGTAACAGGCCGGCTAGGTAAACCCCATCCGGAGCAAGACCAAATAGGGGAGGGATGAAGCTGCCCGCTGAGCCTTCCGGGTTGTGTCGCTTGAGCTTGCAGGTAACTGTAAGACTAGATAAATGATCATCACCGCTTCGCGGAACAGAACTCGGCTTATTGAGTACTCATACCTTGCAAAACGGCTGCCTGATGGCAGCCGTTTTTGTCTGATTTTATTTGAGCAGATTTTTTTGGCAGAAGAATAAGTGGTGTAATATAATGAAGAAAAAAGTTTCTTTAGTAGTGCCGGTATTTAATGAAGAAGATAACCTGCACGAATTTCACAAGCATGTGACCGGTGTTATGCAGCAGGAAGCCTATGATTACAATATTATTTTTGTTGACGACGGTTCGCGTGACACCAGTGCGCTGATTCTGGCGGAGCTGGCGGCGCAGGACGAGCATGTGGAGGCCTATCTTTTGAGCCGCAACTACGGTCACCAGATGGCGCTTACCTGTGGCCTTGATCATGCCGACGGTGATGCGGTTATTACGATGGATGGCGATTTGCAGCATCCGCCTGAGCTGATTCCCGAGCTGCTGCGCCTTTGGGAGGCAGGCAACGAGATTGTGCAGACTAAGCGCATGGCTACGGAGGATGCAGGCTTTTTCAAGAACCTGACATCTGCAGCCTACTATAAGATTATCAACACATTATCTAAAGTAGAAATTACTCCCGGTGGCAGCGACTTTCGTCTGATGGACAGAATTGCAGTTGATGCCTTCAAGCTGTATCGCGAGCGTGCGCGCTTTATTCGCGGCCTGGTCAATACACTCGGTTTTCATGTTGCTGTGGTGGAATTTGTGGCACCGCCACGCTTTGCGGGCCGGTCAAAATTTAATCTGCGCAAGATGCTGCACTTTGCACTTGACGGTATTACGGCCTTTTCCAACCTGCCTTTGCGTTGGGCTTTTTACATAGGCATTGTTTTCGGTATGTGCAGTATTCTGCTTTTGGGCCATGTTTTTTATGTGAAATTTGTGACCAACGATGCCGTTCCGGGGTGGGCAACTACTACTGTCAGTGTTTTGTTTCTTGGAGGAATTCAGCTTGTAGGGATAGGTATCCTCGGCGAATATATTGGGCGTATCTTTGAAGAAATCAAGCATAGACCACTATATTTAGTGGCGCGCCACCTGCAAAAATATAACAAAATAAACGAAAATAAAGCTAAATAAGCGCATTAATATTATAACAAATTAGGATTTTACAGAAACGATATTTTGTGGTATAATAGGTATGTCTTAGAAAAGAAGAAAGGATGTAGGTGCCAGTGGTCAAACGCAAAGTATTAGTTTTCTGTATGACAGTTTTGTTTAGTTTAAGCTGTGCTGTAACAGCTTTAGCTTCCTTCCAACGCGGAGACGATGGGCAGGAAGTAGTGGCAATTCAAAAGAGATTGGTAGAATTAAGTTATTCTATTAATAATATAGATGGTGATTTCGGTCCTGAAACTGAAAGAGCTGTTAAAAACTTCCAAGCTGATAAAGGATTAGAGGTTGATGGTATTGTAGGGTCAGCTACCTATAGAGCGCTGATGAACAGGGAGATGCCTCCTAACCGTAGCAATTCCGTTGTACGCAACGTACTGCGTTCTGCTTACAGTGTCATCGGTACTCCATATGTATTTGGCGGAACTACTCCTTATGGTTTCGACTGCTCCGGCTTTACTCAATATGCATTTGCCAGAGCAGGTGTATATCTGCCGCGTATGGCTGACAGCCAGTTCTACTCCGGCCGTCAGATTTCCATGAGCCAGCTTCGTCCCGGCGATTTGATTTTCTTTTCCACATATGAACCGGGTGCTTCTCATGTTGGTATTTATGTTGGCGACGGCAACTTCATTCATGCAGGCACCAGCACCGGCGTAACTGTTTCTTCCGCATTCACCGGCTATTGGGGCGCACGTTATTACGGCGCTTGCCGTGTTCTCTAAGAGTTTCAAGCAGATAGGCTTCGGCTTATCTGCTTTTTCTTATGCAAAGTATTGGAAATTTTATTTATTTATGATATAATAAAACAGGTTATTGGTGTGGGTGATTCATTCTTAATTGACAAGATGGTTAACTCCTGACGGTCCCGCCGCTGTGAAGGCCTTGTGTCTAAGTCAGCAGTCAGCCTATGCTTTATTCTGAATCCACGGGTGATGGAGGCAGTTGGGTTTGCTAATTGCATGGAATAATTGTCATTAGTTAATTCTGTCTTTATGGCTTTTGTCGGATTCGGCAGAAGTCTTTTTTTATTATTGATAATCCCTACCATATGGGAAAATTAATTGTGAAGGAGCTGCACTTTGGAAGAATATCAGTTTTCGCAAGGAAAGGTTTTGCGTTGTGGTTATACTACCGGCAGCTGTGCAACGGCCGCATCCAAGGCAGCAGCTACAATGTTGCTGACGGGCGAGCGTGTTGAAACTGTGCGCATTGACACTCCCAAGGGAATTGTGCTTGACCTTGAGCCACTGGATGTAGAAATGACACCGGAGTACGTCAGCTGCGCAATCCGCAAGGATTCCGGTGACGATCCTGACGATACTAATGGCGTTCTTGTTTATGCCAGAGCCGAAAGAACTGACGGCAGCGGTATTGAGCTGGAGGGCGGCGTAGGTGTCGGCAGGGTTACTAAACCGGGCTTGGCGTGTGCTGTAGGCGGACCGGCGATTAATCCAACTCCGCGCAAAATGATTACGCAGGAGGTTGGCAAGGCTATGGAGGCTGCTGGTTATAACGGTGGCATGAAGCTGACGATTTCTATTCCCGCAGGTGTAGAAATTGCCAAGAAAACCTTCAACCCCCGTCTTGGTATTATCGGCGGTCTGTCGGTTTTAGGAACTAGTGGCATTGTTGAGCCGATGAGTGAAAAGGCGCTGATTGAAACGATGTATGTGGAAATCAGAGCACAGAAGGCTCGCGGCAATAAAAATCTGTTGGTGTTCTTTGGCAACTACGGTGAGGATTTTACCCGCGATGAAATGAAGCTTGACCTTGACGGTCATGTTACCTGCAGTAACTTTGTGGGTGAGCTTTTGGATTATGCTGTTTACTGCGGCTTTGAAACCTTGCTGCTTATCGGCCATTCCGGTAAGCTGGTGAAGGTGGCGCAGGGCGTAATGAATACACATTCCAAGTATGCGGACTGTCGCACGGAGCTGTTTGCTCTGGAGGCGATGTTCCACGGAGCTTCGGTGGAGGTAGGACGTGAAATTTACGGTTGCCTTACTACCGATGAGGTGACCAAGGTTCTGAAACGGGAGCAAATCTTTGAGCCTGTGATGGACAAGGTTACGGAAAAAATTGATTTTTACATGCAGCATAGAGTGCATGGCAAAATAAAAACGGCTGCTTTGATGTTTTCCAATGTTTATGGCATTTTGGGCAAGACCAAGTACGCAGACGAATTAATCCAGCTACATAAGCAAAAAGGAGTATGAGAGAATGAGAGGCAAACTTTATAGTGTTGGTATCGGTCCCGGAGACCCGGAATTAATGACCCTGAAGGCTGTACGCCTGTTGAAGGAATGTGACGTTGTTGCATTGCCTAAGGGAGATACCGACGTAATGACGGCTAAGGAAATCGTTAATCACGTAGTAGATTTTGATGCAAAACCCCAGCTTATTATTTATATGCCTATGACTAAGGACATGGCAGCAATGGACAAGGCACACCGCGAGGGTGCCGATGCTATTGAAAAGCTGCTTGATGAAGGCAAAAACGTTGTATTCATCACTCTTGGCTGTCCTACCGTATATGCAACCTGCATTTACGTTCATAAGCTGGTGCTGAAGGATGGCTATGATGCAGAGCTGGTTGCAGGCGTAACCTCTATCTGCGCTGTTGCAGCTAAGCTGAATACTTCCCTGTGCGAAAGAGCGGAACCGCTGATTGTTCTGCCCGGCAGCTATAAACAGTCCGCAGCATTCCTGGACGGCCCCGGCAACAAGGTGCTGATGAAATCCGCAAGCGAAATCGGCCGTGTAGTTGACGAGCTGCGCGAGCGTAAGCTCATTAAAAATTCCGGTATGGTTGAAAGATGCGGCCTGCCGGGCGAAAAAATCTATCGTAACCTTGAAGAAGTAGATCCTAAGAGTAGCTATTTCTCTGTAATATTGGTTAAAGAAAAGGAGTTTGATGAATAATGATCTATTTTATTGGTGCTGGTCCCGGTGCAGCTGATTTAATTACTGTAAAAGGTAAAGAGCTTTTGGAAAAGGCTGACCTGGTTATTTACGCAGGCTCCCTTGTTAACCCGGAACTGCTGAAATACTGCAAACCGGAATGTACTATTATGAACAGTGCAACCATGACCTTGGAAGAGGTTATCGCTGCTATGGTTCCCGCAGCTCAGGCCGGCCAATTGGTTGTACGTCTGCACACCGGCGACCCCAGCGTTTACGGTGCACATCGCGAGCAGATTGACCTGCTGCGCAGCTACAACCTTGACTACGAGGTTGTTCCGGGCGTAAGCTCTTTCTGCGCTGCTGCTGCTTGCCTGAAGGCTGAATACACTCTGCCGAACGTAAGCCAATCTGTTATTATCACCCGTATGGAAGGCCGTACTCCGGTTCCGAGCCATCAGAAAATTGCCGACTATGCTGCCCACAAGGCAACCATGGTTATCTTCCTGAGCAGCGGTATGCTGGAAAAACTGCAGACCGAGCTCGTAAGAGGCGGTTACAGAAATGATACTCCGGCTGCTATTGTTTACAAAGCATCCTGGCCGGATGAAAAGGTTATCCGCTGCACCGTTGGTACCCTGGCAGAAAACGCTGCTAAATACGGCATCAACAAAACTGCGCTGATTACCGTCGGCGGCTTCCTGGGCAACGCTTACGACCGCAGCGAGCTGTATAACCCGACCTTCGCTCACGGTTTCCGTGAAGCAGACCCGACTAAACTGGACGTTAAGCCCGAGGTTAAATAAGCTATGCGCGCGGCTATATTTTCCTTTTCGGCGCGTGGCGCGGAGCTGAGCAAAAAGGTTGCCGAATATCTGCACAGCATCGGTTATGAAACGGAGTTGCAGACTGTAGCGAAGTATGCGGAGCAGACGGGCATTGCCCCGATGCTGCCGGACCATAACGGTGCCTGCGCAGCTGTTTTCAACAAATGTCAGGCGTTGGTATACGTCGGCGCTGTGGGTATTGCAGTGCGTACTATCGCACCCTTTATCAAAAGCAAGCTGACGGACCCTGCTGTTATTTCGGTAGACGAGCGCGGCAGCTTTGTTATTCCTCTGCTTGCAGGTCACATCGGGGGAGCCAATGAGCTTTCGCGTTGTCTGGCGGCAGCACTGGGTGCAACTGCCTGCGTGACTACGGCGACGGATGTCAACGGCCTTTTCGCTGTTGACGAATGGGCGGCCCGCAACCGCATGGTGCTGTGCTCTTTGGCAGCAGCCAAGGATTTTGCTGCAGCACTGGTGGGGGATGAAAAGGTAGGTCTGTATTATGATAAGGAATTTCAGCTTACAGGTTCGCTGCCCAAGCTGGTAGTTGAGGACAGCAGTTTGCCTGTCGGCATGGCTGTTACACTGCAAAAGCATTTGCAGCCGTTTGCTACTACGGTGCGCCTGCTTCCTAAGATTGTGCATCTGGGAATCGGCTGCCGTCGCAATACGCCTTTGGAAAATATTGAAGCTCTGGTACTGCCGGAGCTGGAAAAGCTGCAGCTGGACAAGCGTTCCGTTGTGGCAATCGCAAGCGTAGATTTGAAAAAAGACGAGCAGGGTTTACTGGCATTTGCCAAAAAATATAACTTTGCTGCTAATTTCTATTCAGCCGATGAATTGAACAGCGTAGCAGGCGATTTCACGCCGTCGGCCTTTGTGCAGAGCGTAGTTGGTGTAAGCAACGTATGCGAGCGCAGTGCTGTAAAAGACAGCAAGGGTGGCAGGCTGCTGCTGCGCAAGACAAGTCTGAATGGTGTAACTCTGGCTGTTGCAGCCGAAAACCTGGTCCTGGATTTTGCCAGAACTGGATTGAAGACTGATTAAGGAGACGAGATAATGGGTAAATTATTTGTTGTGGGCCTTGGCCCCGGCGGCGTAGAGCAAATGACCAAAAGAGCTTACGACGCACTGAAGTCCTGCGATGTTATTGCAGGCTACAATGTATACGTTAACCTGATTAAGGAAGATTTCAAGGAGAAGGAATTCCTCTCCAACGGCATGCGTAAAGAGGTTGACCGCTGCAAGCTGGCTCTGGATGAAGCTCTGAAGGGCAAAACCGTTGCTATGATTTCCAGCGGCGACGCAGGCGTTTATGGCATGGCCGGCATTATGTGTCAGGTTGCCAAGGATCATCCCGAAATTGAGATTGAGGTTGTTCCCGGTATTACCGCAGCATGCTCCGGCGCTGCTGTATTGGGTGCACCGCTGATCAGTGACTTCTGCCTGATTTCCCTCAGCGATTTGCTGACTCCGTGGGAAAAAATCGAGAAGCGTCTTGACTGCGCTTCCAAAGGTGATTTCTGCATCTGCCTGTATAACCCCTCCAGCCACAAGCGTCATGATTACCTGCAAAAGGCTTGCGATATCATGCTGAAAAATCAGCCGGGTACTATTCCTGCAGGCATTGTACGCAACATCGGCCGCGATGGTCAGGACTTTGAACTGACTACTCTGGCAGAGCTGCGCGATAAACAGGTAGATATGTTCTCTACCGTTATTATCGGCAACACCCAGACCGAAGTAATCAATGGCCGTATGGTAACCCCGCGTGGTTACAAGCTGGCATGAAACCGGTAATCTGGCTTATCGGCGGTACCAGTGAGGGACGCCGCCTTATTAAGGAGCTGGCTAAGCTGCCGGTGGAGCTGTATGTTTCTGTTGCTACGGATTACGGTGCATCTTTGATTGAGCCGCAGCCGGGAATGACCGTCATGGCAGAGCGTATGGACCTTGCAGCTATGCGTGCCTTTATTCGTGAGCATCGTCCTGCCTGCGTTATCGACGCTACGCATCCTTATGCTACCGTTGTTACGGCAACGGTGCAGGAGGCCTGCAGCACCGAGCAGGTTGAATATCTGCGTCTGGTGCGTCCGTCGGGCGAGGGTGGCGATTATATTACCGTTCACGATTTTGCGGAAGCAGTTGAGCTTCTGAATCATCTGGACGGCGGCATCTTCCTGACTACCGGAAGCAAGAATCTGCCGGACTTCACCGCTGTGCATGATTACGCCGAGCGTATCGTTCTGCGTATCCTGCCGCTGGAAAGCAGTCTGCAGATTGCCTTGAAGCTTGGTTATAAGCCTGCGCATATTATCTGTATGCAGGGACCGTTCAGCAAGGAGCTGAATGTTGCTATGCTGAAAAAGTATGGCAGCAAGTTCATGGTGACCAAGGATTCCGGTGCTGTCGGCGGCTTTGATGAAAAGGTGGAGGCAGCGGCTGCTGCCGGCGCCAAGCTGATAGTCATTGGTCGTGCACAGGAGGAAACCGGTGCCGGCTATAGTGAGATTGTTGATTACCTAAAGCAGCATTTTGCTGCCGGTAATTGATATAAATAAAAAGGAGGCTTGCTTCCTATGTCGCAAAAATTGCGCGTAAACATCGTCGGTATCGGCCCCGGTAACCCCGATTTGCTGACCGGCGAAGCACGTCAGGCTATTGCTTCAAGTAATATCCTGATTGGCGACAAACGCATGCTGGCTGCTTTTGCAGACAGCAGCAAAACTGTATATGATACAATCAAAACTGCTGCTATTGCTGAGATTGCAGCGCAGGCACAGCCTGATAAGGATGTGCTGGCGGTGCTGGTTTCCGGTGATGTAGGCTTTTTCAGCCTCGCCAAAACCATCAGCGGTAAGCTGCCGGATTGTGAATGTGTCCGCTACTGTGGCATCAGCAGCTTGGTATATTTTTCCTCCAAGCTGCAGCTGTCCTGGGATGACGCCAAAATCGTCAGCATGCACGGACGCACACAAAACCTGGTAGCGGCAGTTGCCCGTAACAAAAAAGTATTTTCCTTGACCGGCGGAGAAAATTCTCCGCAAAAGCTGTGCGCACAGCTGTGCGAGCATGGTCTTAGCCAGGTTCAGGTCTATGTAGGTGAAAACCTGTCGTATCCCGAAGAAAAAATTACCAGCGGTACGGCGGAAGAAATTAGTGCCTTGGATTTCCCGTCCTTGTCCGTAATGATGATTTTGAACGAGGATGCGCAAAGCTTTACTTCTACCGTACACGGCCTTGCCGATGACCTGTTCCAGCGCAGCAAGGTGCCCATGACCAAACAGGAGGTACGCAGCGTATCTATGTCCAAGCTGCAGCCGAAGGCTACGGATTTGATTTATGACATCGGCGCCGGTACAGGCTCCTGCTCCATTGAGCTGGCTCTGCTTGCCAGCCAAGGTAAGGTTTGGGCCTTTGAGCGCAACCCTGTTGCCGTTGAGCTCCTCGGAAAGAACAAGGCCTTATTTGGCGTTGACAATCTGGAGGTTATTGCCGGTGAGGCTTTGGAGAACATCAAAGCCATGCCTGCTCCCGATTGTGTTTTCGTAGGCGGCAGCGGCGGCGATTTGTGTGAAATGCTGGATGTAATTTATGCCAAAAACAGTGACTGCCGTGTTGTAATCAATGCCATTACGGTAGAAACTCTGGCAGAGGTTGCTGCTTATTACAAGGAGCATCCCGCTTACAGTCTGGAAATCGTCAATGTGTTTGTAGCGCGCAGCAAGCATCTGGGCAGCTACAACCTGATGATGGCACAAAACCCTGTATATGTAATGACTGCATTGAAGAAGGAAGATTAACATGGCTGAAGTAAAAGTTCCACGTTTTATGATCAGTGCTCCCGGTAGCGGCAGCGGCAAGACTACTATTGTCTGCGGCCTGCTGAAGGCGCTGATGGAAAAAGGGCTGTCTGTGGCAGCCTTCAAATCAGGACCTGATTATATTGACCCGATGTTTCATTCTCGTGTTATCGGAGCAAAATCCCGCAATCTGGATCTGTTCATGCTGGGGCAGGCTACAACGCGTTATCTGGTGGCAAAAAATGCACGCCATGCGGATGTAGCTGTCTTTGAAGGTGCGATGGGCTTTTACGACGGTATGGGTAAAACCACGGAAGCCAGTGCTTATGACCTGGCCTGCACCTGCGATGTTCCGGTAGTATTGGTTGTCAACGGCAAGGGAGCCGCCTTATCCATTGCTGCGACCATCAAGGGCTTTAAGGAATTCCGCAGTGACAGCCACATCGTCGGCGCTATTTTAAATAATGTTAATCCGATGAGCTATCTTTTCTATAAGGATGTAATTGAACGCGAAACCGGTGTGAAGCTTTTAGGCTACTTTCCGGTGATGCAGGGCTGTAACTTTGAAAGCCGTCATTTAGGCTTGGTTACAGCCGAAGAAATAGGGGATTTGCAGCAGATAGTTGCCAAGCTGGCAGCGCAGGCAGCCAAATCTGTCGATTTGGACGGCCTGCTGCAGGTAGCGGCGCAGGCCGCACCGCTTGCGTATGACGAGGTAAGCCTTGAACCCGTCGGACGTATGCGTGTGGCAGTCGCTATGGACAAAGCCTTCTGTTTCTACTATCAGGACGCACTTGACCTCTTAGCTGAGCTGGGTGCGGAGCTCGTACCCTTCAGCCCGATAGCTGATGCGCATCTCCCGGAGAACATCAGCGGCCTTGTATTGGGCGGAGGCTATCCTGAGCTTTACGCACAGCAATTAGCAGACAACAAAACGCTGCTGCAGGAGCTTAAAACCGCTATCGACGGCGGTATGCCTTGTTTTGCGGAATGCGGCGGTTTCATGTATCTGCTGGAGCATTATCGCGACGGCGATAAGCTGTATAGCTGGGTGGGTGCGCTGAAGGGCGAATCGGCCATGACCAAAAAGCTGACGCGTTTCGGATATGTGCATCTGACGGCGCAGCAGGATAATCTGCTGTGTCCTGCCGGCGGTACGATAAACGGACACGAGTTCCATTACTCCGACAGCACCAACAATGGTGCAAGCTTTATAGCTGCCAAGGCTTCCGGTCGCGGCAGCTGGGAATGCGCGAATACTACGCCGACGCTTTATGCCGGTTATCCGCACATCCACCTGTGGGGCAATCCTGAATTTGCCCGCAACTTTATCAAACAATGTGCAGCGTATGCTGCTAAATAGCAGTCGACAGACTGCTGAAAAGGGGAGTTTGCTTAGATGATGACCTTAGGCGCAATTGTAGCAGGTTTTATTTTAGATTTGATTTTCGGTGACCCGCATTGGTTGCCGCATCCAATCTGCTTAATTGGCAATTTAATAGGATTTCTGGATAAAAAACTGCGGCGTATGCTTGCTCCCGGCGAGACAGCATTACTGCTCGGCGGTGCCTTGATGGTAATAATCGTTCTGGTTCTTACCTTTGCCGTGCCGTTTGCTGTGCTGACGTTGGCGGAACAGGTTAACCCCTGGCTGCGTTTTGCTCTGGAAAGCGTTATGTGCTACCAGATCTTTGCTACAAAATGTCTGCGTGACGAAAGCATGAAGGTATACACTGCCTTGAAGGATAACGATCTTGTGGATGCAAGACTGAAGCTTTCCTGGATTGTTGGGCGTGATACAAAAGAACTTGATGCTGCAGAGGTGACTAAGGGAGCAGTAGAAACCGTTGCGGAAAATACTGCCGACGGCATCATCGCTCCGATGTTCTATATGTTTATCGGCGGCGCTCCTCTGGCCTTTTTGTATAAAGGCATCAATACTATGGATTCCATGGTCGGTTATAAAAATGACACGTATCTTTATTTTGGACGCTGTGCTGCCAAGCTAGATGATTTGGCCAATCTGATTCCAGCGCGTATTACCGGTCTGGTAATGATTGTGGCATCTTATTTCCTTAATCTTGATGCCAAGAGAGCGTGGAAGACATTCTGGCGCGACCGCTATCATCATCTTAGTCCTAATTCCGCAATGACGGAATCAGTTACGGCCGGTGCCTTGAACATCCAGCTCGGCGGCGATCATTTTTATTTCGGTAAGCTTGTCCACAAGGAAACCATCGGCGATGACATTCGACCGGTGTGCCCCGAGGATATAGTTACCACCAACAATTTACTTTATATGACGGCTGTTCTCAGCCTGTTGCTGTTTTCCCTGATTTATCTGGTTAACAGTCTTATTTTGAAATGAAGCAGGTAGAAGATGATGTATAAATACGAACACGGCGGAGATATCTATACGGAAAAGCTGACCAAGGATGTTCGCCCCTTTGTAGATTATTCTGCCAATATCAATCCTCTTGGCCTGTCGCTTGGTATAAAGCAGGCCGTTCAACAGGCTTTAAAGCTTTGTATCAACTATCCTGATCCCTTCTGTCGCGAGCTGGCAGAGGTGACCGCAAGCTATCTGCAGCTGCCGCAGGAGTACATTTTCTTCGGTAACGGTGCGGCCGACGTGCTGTTCCGTCTGGCGCTGGCCTTGAAGCCCGGACGAGCATTGCTTCTGGCACCGACCTTTGCTGATTACGAAAAGGCTCTGCGTACGGTAGACTGCAAAATAAGCTATTATAATCTGCAGGAGGCGCGTGATTTTGCTGCTGACAATGATATTGTCGATGCGATTACGCCCGATACAGATCTGGTTGTTATCTGTAATCCCAATAATCCTACCGGCCAGCTGACGAGCCGTGAGCTGCTGGTGCAGATTCTCGACAAATGCCGTCTGGTAGGAGCCCATCTTTTGATAGATGAATGCTTTATGGATTTTGTCAGTGAGGAAAAGGCCTTCAGCATGCGTGATCTGCTGGCGACCTATCCTGAGCTGGTTATCCTTAAGGCCTTCACGAAAACCTTTGCGATGCCCGGCATTCGCTTAGGCTACTGCCTCAGCGGCAGCAGTGAGCTGCATACAGCGCTGCATCAGAGCGGTCAGGACTGGAACGTTTCCATTCTGGCGCAGGAGGCAGGCAAGGCTGCTTTAAAGGAGCACGAATATCTGGCTAAATCCTTTAAGCTGATTGAGCAGGAGCGCAGCTATCTGCGTAACCAGCTTGCGGCTTTGGGTGCCAAGGTATACGGATCGGAGGCCAATTATATTTTCTTTTATCTGCCGAAGCCGGAAAATCTTCCGGAGCTGTTGCATGAGCGTGGCTATCTGATACGTTCATGCGCCAACTACCACAATCTGCAGGCAGGCTATTACCGTATCGCGGTCAAAACGAGAGTGCAGAACCGCGGTCTAATTAAAGCACTTAAGGAAGCAATAAAAACATGCGCTCTTTATTAGTATTAATTGATGGCTTAGGCGATTCCCCGATTCCTGCATGGCAGGGACAGACTCCCTTTGAGCACGCAGTGCATCCTGCGATGGATGCGCTGGCTGCTTCCGGGACACTTGGGAGCCTCAGCATATGTGAAAATGACATCATTCCCGAAAGCTGCAGCTGTATTCTGCGGCTTCTGGGTGTAGATAAAAAGGATATACCGCACAACCGTGCTTATCTGGAGCTGCTGGCGCACAACCGTGATATTTCTGAATATGAAATGGTGCTGCGCTGCAATCTGGCTGCTGTTGATGCTGACGGCCGTCTTGCTGCCTTCAACGGGCAGGGACTGACACCGATTGAGATGCAGCAGGCTGCCAAGCAGTGTGACGGTATCCTTAAAGATATAGAGTTTATTCATTTATCCGAATACCGTAATCTTTTAGTGATGAACAGGGAAGCAAGCGTGCTAGACTGCACAGTACAGCCGCCGCACGAAAGTGTAGGCGAGGATGTAAACGAACTGCTGCAGGAGCTACGTAGCCAATCTCTGTCCATTAACTATTTTTTGCAGGAGTCGGCAAAACGGTTGCAGCCCTTTGCCCGTGACGGCCTGCAGTACATCCTCTATCCCTGGGGCCCTTCAGCCCGTCAGGGACTGCCTTCCTTCAGCGGTCTGCACGGACTGCGCGGCGGGGCGGTGTGCAAGGCGGAGATTGTCATCGGCATTTCTAAAGCCTTGGGCATGGATGTAATAACACCGCCGAATGCAACCGGCGATGTGGACACTGATATTATGGCGAAGGCCGAAGCAACACTTGCTATGCTGCAGCAGGATGATTTCGTTATTGCGCATTTTAACGGCAGTGACGAGGCTTCGCATCGTTATGATTATCAGGGCAAGGCTGATTTTATCAGCAGAATAGATACCCAGTTTTTACAGACCATAGCAGCAAAGTATCATGAACCACTGAAGCTCGTCATCTGCGGCGACCACGTTACCAGTTCGGTAACAGGTAAGCACGGTGACGGCTGCACGCCTGTGATTGCAGGCTATCTTAATACCACAGGTCACAGTATCCGGCTGCAAAGCTATCGTGACATACTGGACTTTTTGATGAAAGAGAGTGATTAAAGTGGCAAAAGCACTTATGATAGTAGGTACCATGTCAAATGCAGGCAAGAGCCTGGTAACAGCAGGTTTATGCCGTGTATTCAATCAGGACGGCTACAAGGTAGCACCGTTCAAATCCCAGAACATGGCGCTGAATTCCTTTATCACCGCCGAGGGTGCGGAAATGGGACGTGCGCAGGTTGTGCAGGCTGAAGCAGCCAACATTGAACCCAGCGTACTGATGAATCCTATTCTGCTGAAGCCTACCAGCGACAGCGGTTCCCAGGTTATTGTCAACGGTGAGGCAATCGGTACCATGAAGGCCGGCGAATATTATGCAATGAAGCATACCTTGCGCCCGGAGGTACAGAAGGCGTTTGATACGCTGGCTTCCAAATTCGATATCGTCTGCATCGAGGGTGCTGGCAGCCCGGCGGAAATCAACATCAAAAAGGACGATTTTGTCAACATGGGCATGGCTAAAATGGCCAAGGCTCCTGTGCTGCTGGTAGCAGATATTGACCGTGGCGGCGTTTTTGCTTCCATCTACGGCACACTGATGCTGTTGGAGGATGACGAAAGAGCCATGGTTAAGGGTGTTATCATCAACAAGTTCCGTGGTGACGTAGAAATCCTGCGCCCCGGCCTGAAGATGATCGAAGAAAAAACAGGCGTACCTATCGTAGGCGTGCTGCCGATGCTGAAGGTTGATATCGAGGACGAGGACAGCCTCTCCGAGCGTATCAGCGGCCGCAGCGAGGTTAAGCTGATTGATATTGCGGTTGTACGCATTCCGCGTATGTCCAACTATACAGACTTCAACGTATTCGAGCTGATTCCCGGCGTATCCCTGCGCTATGTAACCAGTGTACGCGAGCTGGGCCAGCCGGATATGATTATTATCCCCGGTACCAAAAATACCACCGGTGACCTGAAATGGCTGCGCCAGAGCGGTATGGAGGCTGCTATTTTGAAGCATGCTAACAGCGGTACCGTAGTGTTCGGTGTCTGCGGCGGTTATCAGATGCTGGGCAAGCAGATTTCCGACCCGTACGGCGAGGAGGACGGCACAGGCAAGGCTAACATTACTCCCGGCATGGGCCTGCTGGACATCGAAACAACCTTTATTGAAAAGAAACGTACCATCCAGATGGCCGGCAAATTCGGTCAGGTGCAGGGCATCTTCTCCGCATTGAGCGGTTTGCCTCTCTATGGCTATGAGATTCACTCCGGCGTAACCGAATTCCCTGAGGAGAAGGCACTGACCTCTATCAGCCCGATTCACGAGGATGGTGAGATTATGGCTGAAGGCTCTCAGAACACCGAGGGCAAGCTCAATGTTTACGGTACCTATGTACACGGCGTCTTTGACGGCGATGGCATTGCCGTGAAGATTGTCGAAGCGCTGCTGGCCAAGAAGGGTAAAAAGATGGAGGATATCCAGACCATCAACTTTGCGGAATACAAACGTCAGCAATACGATATTCTTGCCGACAGCATCCGCGAAAACCTGGATATGAAGAAAATTTATGAGATTTTGGAAGCAGGTGTCTAAATGAAAGACGGTGGACTGATTCATATTTACTGTGGCGATGGCAAGGGAAAAACTACCGCTGCTATGGGCTTGTCAATCCGCTGCGCAGGCCATGGCAACCATGTGCTGATAGTGCAGTTCCTCAAAAGCAGACCGACAGGCGAGCTTGCGAGCCTGGCACTGTTGCCGAATATTGAGGTAATGCGCGGCAAAGAAACCAAGAAATTCACCTTCCAGATGAACGATGAGGAAAAGGCAGAGGTTAAGCGCGAGCATATGGTGCTTTTCGACAAAGTTAAGCAAAAATGCGCCAACGAGCATATCGACCTGCTGATTTTCGACGAAATCATCGGTGCCTGCAATACCGGCGTTTTTGACCAGGCTGCTTTAGTAGAGTTTCTGAAGAATAAGCCGCAGGAGCTGGAGGTTGTTATGACAGGCCGTAATCCGGCGCCTGAGCTGGTGGAGCTGGCTGATTATGTATCTGAAGTCTGCATGCGCAAGCATCCCTTAAAAAGAGGTATTCCTGCGCGTGTAGGCATTGAAAAATAAGGCTTCGGCCTTGTAGCATATGTAAAGAAAGGTAGTGTAAAATAATGCATTTACAAAATGTTTTACCCGCTGACATTGAAAAACGTAGTATGGAAATTATTGGCGAGGAATTAGGCCAAATTCATATTGATGAGGAGAAAATTGATATCGTTAAGCGTGTTATCCATACCTCCGCTGATTTTGATTATGCCCGCAATATGCTGTTCTCCGACGGCGTAGTAGAGAAGGCGCTGGCTGCACTGCAAAAGGGTGCTACCATCGTTACCGATACCAACATGGCCTGCACCGGCATCAACAAAATGGGCCTGGGCAAGCTGGGCGCAAAGGCTGTCTGCTTCATGGCAGATCCCGATGTTGCAGCACGCGCTAAGGAAGCAGGCTCCACCAGAGCCGCTGCCTGCATGGAAAAGGCCTGCACCATCGAAGGCCCGGTAATTATTGCTGTAGGCAACGCACCGACTGCGCTGGTTCGTCTGGACGAGCTGGTTAAGGAAGGCAAGATTAAACCGGAGCTGGTTATCGGCGTTCCTGTAGGCTTTGTAAATGTTGTGGAATCCAAGGAAATCATTATGAAGACCGGTATTCCTTATATCGTTGCCCGCGGCCGCAAGGGTGGCAGCAACGTTGCCGCAGCAATTTGCAATGCGCTTATCTATAAGCTGACACGTAAATAATTGTAAGTAATTAAGAATGATTATAGCTGAAATCGTAGCTGAAGATACAATTTCAGAGCCAAATTTTGACAAAATAGTAAAATCATTTTCAATTACTTGACAAATCAGTTTATATGTTATAGGATAAATTCTGTAACGTATGACTGCTGATTCATTGATGAAACAGTGCTTTTTTAGCACTGTTTTTTTCAAGCGTTGCAAAGCTGTTAGAAAATTAGAAAGAATAGCAATATTAGCTTGATTCTTACGGTTTTGTGTGATAAAATAAAATGAAGGTATTTTTAGATTATGGACACTACAGTTAATAACTATCCGGAAAGGTTTTTAACTTATCTGGAGGTTGAAAAAAATTGTTCTCAGCATACGATTGAAAGCTATCAAAAGGATTTGGCTGCCTTTGCGGAGTTTATGCTGCGCAGAAACAAGCAGAATTTTTTCTGGCAGGAGACAGGTCCTTTGGATGTGCGTGGCTATCTCGCAGAGCTTAATGAAAAGCAGTATGCGCGTAGGACGATTGCCCGCAGGATATCTGCACTGCGTTCCTTTTTTAAATACCTTGTGCGTGAAGCGGTTATTGAGTATAGTCCGCTGACAAAGGTGCGCACGCCAAAGTTGGAAAAAAAGCTGCCGGCTTTTTTAGACGAAATTGAAATCAACGAGCTGTTGGCGATGCCCGATAAAAGTAAGGTATTGGGTGTTCGTGATCAGGCGGTGCTGGAGATGCTTTATGCTACCGGCTGCCGTGTATCCGAGCTGGTAGGGCTTACTCTGGAAAGAGTAGACCTGAGCAACCGCTTCGTGCTTCTGCTCGGCAAGGGTAATAAGGAAAGGGTTGTGCCGGTAGGCCACACCTGCTGTGCTGCGTTAAGCACATATTACCATGTACGACAGCAGCTGATGCTTCAATATCAGCAGGAGCATGACTTCATTTTCGTCAATAACCGTGGTGGTAGGCTCACGGACCGCAGTGTAAGGCGTATTTTAGAGAAATATATAAATATGCTGGCTATCCATAAAAATGTCAGCCCGCATACTATACGCCATTCCTTCGCAACGCATCTTTTAGAGCATGGTGCCGATTTGCGTTCGGTACAGGAGCTTTTAGGACATGCGAATTTGTCAACAACGCAGATTTACACGCACGTTTCAAATGAACATGTGACGAATGTTTACAAGAAGAATCATCCAAGAGCATAATTTTTTTTAGGAGGGCAAATCATGAAATTGTTGGAAAAGACCAGAAAGATTAACAAGCTTTTACAAAAAGGAGATAAGGTTGAGTTTAACGCTATTGCAAAGTTGTTGCGTGACGTTATTGAAGCAAACACCTATATTGTCGGCCGTAAAGGCGGCGTAAAGGGTTATGCGCTGATTCACGAGTTTGAATGCGATATTATGCGTGAGCAGGTTCTTGACGATATGCGTTTCCCTGAGGATTATCTGGGCTTTATTATGAGCGTTAAGGAAACGCTGGCCAACATTCCTCATCAGAATCAGAACTGCTCCTTTGTTGCTGATACAAAATGCATTTTTAACGGTAAGATGACTACTGTTGTACCTATTTACGGCAATGGCGAACGCCTTGGTACCCTGATTGTTGCTAAATATGATGCGGAATTCGATGATGATGATTTGCTGCTGGCTGAATATGCTGCTACTGTTTTGGGTGTAGAAATTCTGCATGACCGTGAAGCAGTTGTTTCCGAAGAAATCCGCAAGAAGGCTACTGTACAGGTTGCTTTCTCCACCCTGTCCTATTCTGAGCTGGAAGCTATTGTAAACATTATGGGCGAGCTGAATGGCAACGAAGGCCTGCTGGTTGCTTCGAAGATTGCTGACCGCGTAGGCATTACCCGTTCTGTTATCGTAAACGCATTGCGTAAATTTGAAAGTGCCGGACTGATTGAAACCAAATCCCTGGGCATGAAGGGCACCTATATCCGCGTACTGAATCCGATGCTGTTTGAAGAACTGAAGAAGAGATCCTAAGTTTTTTGATAAATTATATATAATGAAGCCAGTCTGTTGTAACTGTAGTTACGGCAGACTGGCTTTCTTGTAAATGTGAATTAAATGGCGCTGCTGGCAGCCGCAACTATCGGTTGCGGCAAGGATGAGCCGAAGCTCAACAATAGCGATATTCTTAAGCAGAAAATGCCTGCTACCTGACGGTTTGCTAGAGTTTTTGGTAATTTAAAATTTTTCTAATAATTCTTGACATTATCACGATTATCTGTTAATATAAGACCGTAAGATTTTGCACACCTGCCTGGAGCATGGTCACTGCAGCGTCACGAACGCCTTATGTATTATTGAGTAGTACATAAGGCGTTTTTTATTCAGAAGGGAACTAAAGTAATGCAGACAAATGAATCAAGTCAAGACAGTGAAATCAAGCATGTCATCCGCAGCCTATGTATGATGAACAACAGGTTTATGAATTTCATGCTTGACGACAACAAAGAAGCAGCGCAGGTTTTCTTGCGCATTATCCTGGGAGATGATAAAATTAAAGTGAAGAATGTCAGAATACAGAGCTTTATTCAAAATATCTACAGACATTCTTCGCAACTGGATATTTTAGCGCAGGATAGCAAAGGACGTTATTTTAACGTAGAGGTGCAGAGAAGCGATGAAGGCGCACCTGCAAGACGCGCCAGATTTTACAGCAGTATCCTTGATACACACTTCCTGCAGCCTGGTAAGCTTTACGAAGAACTGCCGGATACCTACGTAATTTTTATCACAGAAAACGATGTCTTGCACGATAATTTGCCACTGTATAATATCAGGCGCAGAATCGATGAAAATGCGAAATGCTTTGAAGATGGTTCGCGCATTATCTATGTCAACAGCCAGCGTCGAGATAATACAGCGCTTGGTAAACTGATGCAGGATTTATATTGTACAGAGCCAAAGAATCTGCATTATCATGAATTTGCCGAGCGCATGGAGTTTTTGAAATACAGCAAGGAGGGCGAAGAAAAAATGACTGATGTAATTGAAGAATATGCTGCAAGAAAGGCCGAAGCATTAGCGAAAGAAGCAGTGAAAGAAGCAGCGAAAAAAGCTGAAGAAAAAGAGCAGGCAAACAGAATAGAGCTTGCCCAAGGCTTACTGGCTGACGGTATGAGTATCGAGTTCACCGTCCGTCACTCTAAGCTTACAGAAGCAGAGGTACGCGAATTGGCTTCCAAACTGTCTGCGTAAGCTAAAAGGGTATTACCGCAAAAACAAAAATACAGTAAGTACAGGCACCTGTTTATCAGCAAAATGATAGGCAGGTGTTTTTTTTGCGCATTTTTTGCTATTTAACATGCTCTTAACATCAGCATAATACTTCCTTAACAATGATATATTATACTAGCATCATAAACCACGAACACTACTGATAAGGCGCAGAACTTATCGGAAATAAATTTTTTCACGATGGTTGAAGGAGGAAATATATTATGAAATTGAAAAAAGTCGCATGTTTAGGTCTGGCAGCTATGGTAGCACTCGGTGCTTTGGGCTGCGGCAGTGATAACAAGGCTGCAGATAACAAAGCAGGCAGCAAGGTTACCGGCAGTGTAACCGGCAGCGGTTCTTCCGCATTTCTGCCGTTGGCAAAGGATGCAGCAAGCAAATTCAAAGCTATTAACCCGGATGTTTCCATCACCCTTAACGGCGGCGGCAGCGGCACCGGTCTGAAACAGGTTGCAGACGGCAGCGTTAACATCGGTAACTCTGACGTACCGGCAGAAAGTAAATTGAAACCCGAAGTTGCCAAAGGACTTGTAGACCACAAGGTTTGCGTAGTTACCATGGCTCCGGTTATCAACAAAGACCTGGCAGCTAAAGTAAAAAGCCTGACCAAGGCTCAGCTGACTGACATCTTTACTGCTAAGGTAACCAACTGGAAACAGGTTGGCGGTCCGGATGAACCTATCGTCCTGATTACCCGTCCTGCTACCAGCGGTACCCGTGCTCTCTTCCAGGAGTTCGCTTTGGGCGGTGCTAAAGAAGCAACTAACAAATCTCTGGAGACTGATGACTCCGGCACTCTGCTGCAAAGCGTAAAGGATAACAAAGGCGCTATCGGTTATGTTGCTCTGTCCTACCTCGTAAATAACAAGGACGTTGCAACAGTTGCTATCGACGGCGTAGAGCCTACTTTGGATAACACCTACAGCGGTAAATATCCTGTATGGGGTTATGAGCACATGTATACTAAAGGCGAAGCTACTGGCGCTGTAAAAGCGTTCCTGGACTTCATCCTTTCTGCTGATTATGGCAAGGAAATTGAAAAACAGGGTTATGGTGTTACTGCCAAAATGCAAGTAAAGAGATAACTTAGGACTTCGGATAAGGCGCATTAGCGTCAATCCCAAAACAATTATTACGCTTCCATCTAAACGAGAAGCAGGAAGACAGCATACGCTAAGAGATGCGTCTTACCGGTCTTCTCATCCCCTTTAGAATAAACATCAAGGCTGTGCCGGGCAGGAGCTGGTAAAGTTATCAGCTGCGAGCCTTTGCATAGCCTTTAGCTTTGAAAAGACAAATATATTCACGAGTTACATCAGAGGAGAATAGTTTATGCAACAGGTTCCAACAAATGCTTATAGGCAGGATGCGTTGTGGCGCTACATTATTACCGGCTGCGGCTTGGCGCTTATTGTTCTGACGCTGTCTATCGGCGCTTTCCTGTGCTACAAGGGCTTAGGCACATTCACTACATATAATCACAGCATCAGCGAGTTTCTTTTTTCGGCAGATTGGGCGCCGAGTGACAGTGCTGAGGGCGGCGGCAAGGTTGGCGCAGCCATCTTTATCTTCGGTTCTGTTATTACCTGCGCGTTGGCGCTGGCGATTGCTACACCGTTCAGCTTGGCAACCGCAATTTTTATGACGGAGATTTCGCCGGAGCTGGGCAAGCGCTTTGTCCAACCGGCTGTGGAAATTTTTGTAGGCATTCCTTCCGTAGTTTATGGCTGGATCGGCCTGACAATTTTGGTGCCACTGATTAAAAACATTTTTAATCTGCGCTTCGGCTTTTCCGTTTTGGCTGCAGGTATTGTGCTGGCGGTCATGATTTTCCCGACCATCACCAGTCTGGCGGCAGATGCGTTGCGCAGCATCCCTAAAAGCTACCGCGCTGCTTCCTATGCTCTTGGCGCAACGCGTTGGCAGAGTATTGCCAAGGTGGTAGTGCCTGCGGCAGTTACCGGCCTGATGACGGCAGTTATCCTGGGCCTGGCGCGTGCCTTCGGCGAAGCGCTGGCTGTAGCAATGGTTATCGGCAAGATGCGTGCGTTTCCGACTTCGCTGCTTGCTCCGACCAACAATCTGACGGCGGCGATTGCGGCGGATATGGGCGGTGCAATGGAGGGCAGCGAATACAACATTGCTTTGTGGACGATGGCGCTGCTGCTGTTTATTATCTCCCTTGCCTGCATTTTTGCCATCCACTTTTTAACTGCTAAAGGAGGGAAGCAGGCATGAATGACAGTATAGCGCGTGCAAAGTTTATTGATAAGCTGATGACAGCTGCGTTTTATTGCGTAGCAGGCTTCTTTATCCTGCTATTAGTAGCCTTTGCCCTGTATGTTATTATCAACGGCTTCAAGGATTTCAGCTGGAGCCTGATTTCCTTTGAGGGCAGCGGCATCGGTAATTTGTTCTTCAATACTATTTATCTGGTTTTCCTGTCGCTGCTGGTGAGCGTTCCTCTGGGTGTCGCTGCCGGCATTTATATGGCGGAATACGCTAAGCAGGGCAAGTTCACCAAGTTCCTGCGCATGTGTATCGAAACGATGTCCTCTCTGCCGTCCATTGTTGTCGGTCTGTTCGGTTACCTGGTATTTATCGTAATGACCGGCTCGCAGTGGAACCTGTTCAGCGGTGCTCTGGCAGTTTCTATCCTCAGCATTCCGCTGATTATGACGGTCACGGAGGATGCCTTCAAATCGCTGCCGCAGGGTTATAAGCGCGGCAGCCTGGCCATGGGCGCAACGCTGTGGCAGACTATTTACAAGGTGCTGCTGCCTGCGTGTTTGCCGCGTATTATGACAGGCGTTATCCTGGCTGCAGGCCGTGGCTTCGGTGAAGCGGCAGCTCTCTTGTATACCGCAGGCATGAGCACCGATATCAACTGGAACAGCTGGAACCTGCTGTCTCCGACCTGCCCGCTGAACCCCTTCCGTCCGGGCGAAACGCTGGCGCTGCATATCTGGGCATCGCGTACCGAGGCGTTGGCTGCGAATGCGGCGCAGATGGCCAACCTTTCTTCAGCAATCTTAATGCTGCTTGTGCTGTCCTTTAGCCTGGGCGCACGTTACCTGAGCACTTATTTAGACACAAAAACCGGAGGTAGCAGAAAATGACAAATGATAACGCTGCAACTAAATTTTTAGTGCAGGATCTGGATTTGTATTACGGCAAATTCCAGGCGTTGAAAAAAATAAATCTTGATATTAAGGAAAAGGAAATTACCGCACTTATCGGCCCTTCCGGCTGCGGCAAATCCACCTTTTTAAAACCACTGAACAGAATGAACGACCTGGAGGAGGGCGTGCGCATTGAAGGCAGCATTGCACTGGATGGCAAGGATATTTTTGCGGAGATTGACCCCATCAGCCTGCGTCATCGCGTTGGTATGGTCTTCCAACAGCCTAACCCCTTCCCGAAAAGCATTTATGACAATGTTGCCTACGGTCCACGTATTCATGGCGTGACGAAAAAGAGCGAGCTGGATGAGATTGTGGAACGCAGCCTGCGTCAGGCTGCTATTTGGGACGAGCTGAAGGACAGACTGCATAAGAGTGCGCTGGGCCTGAGCGGTGGTCAGCAGCAGCGCTTGTGCATTGCGCGTACCCTGGCCGTGCAGCCGGAGGTTATCCTCATGGATGAGCCTACCAGTGCGCTGGACCCGATTTCTACGATGAAGATTGAGGATTTAGCATTGGAGCTGAAAAAGGATTACACCATTGTTATTGTTACGCATAATATGCAGCAGGCTGCGCGTATTTCTGACAAAACAGCCTTCTTCCTTTTGGGCGAGCTGATTGAGTTCAACGAAACGAAGCAGCTGTTTGCAAATCCGTCTAATCCCAAGACAGAAGAGTATATTACCGGCAGATTCGGTTGATTCAAGGAGAGGCGCGTAAATGCGACACGGAAAGGCTCTCCTAGGGGACAAAGTAAGGTATACTGTCGAAATGATAATAAGTGCAGTCCCCTCTCAGTCGCCCTGTGGGTGCCAGCTCCCCCCAAGGGGAGCCTCTCATGTATCGCTGCTTACTTTGCATTTTAATTTGTTGAGAAAGGAACAATAAAATGACACGTAACAAATTCAACGAGGAGCTGAAGCAGCTGCTCAACAGTGTGCGCGTGATGGGTGTAAATCTGGAGGATACCCTGGATAAGGTTATCGCCAACCTGGAGCAGAAGGATGCAGCCTTGGCACAGCAGATAATCAGCGATGATGATAATTTTGACAACAGCGAAGTAAATATCGAAAAGCAATGCCTGGAGCTGGTGCTGACACAAACTCCGGTAGCAACCGACTGGCGCGAAATTGCCAGCTGCCTGAAGCTGGTGGGCGATATGGAGCGTATTGCGGACCATTGCAGCGACATCAGCCAATATACCCTGAAGCTGATTGAAAAGGAGCCTGTGCCGCTGCCAGATAACTTTATGGCTATGCTGCAGGTTATGCGCCAGATGGTGTACGACAGCATCAGCGCCATTAGCGAAAATGATCTGGAGCTGGCCAATAAGGTTATTGCTACCGATGCTGAGGTAGATAATTACTTTGCCGAAATGCGCCAGCATCTGACCACCGTAATGCAGCAAAAAACGCAATATGTACCCCAATATGTTGACTATCTGATGATTGCCAAATATGTGGAGCGCATTGCCGACCATTCCACGAATATCGCCCAATGGGTAATGTTTGTGGTAAAGAACGAACTGAAAAACTGAGCTTTGAATACCAATCACGGCCTCCGCAGCAATGCGGGGGTTTTTGCTTTGTTTCAGTAGTTGTCATAGCATTGGCAGCAGGCATCACTTTGCAGACTTGTTTTCTATATTCGTTGATTTGTGTTATAATAAAGTGTTAGAGTATTTACGTTCCGGACAGCTTCGAAAAATATTGCAGGCTGTGGCTGTCACGATTCAGAAACTAAGATTTTAGAGCAAATTCAGGAGGGACGCAATGCATATTGATAGACGATTAGAAACTATTGCCAACCTGGTGCCGCAGGGCTGCGTGCTGGCAGACATCGGTACGGACCATGCGTATTTACCCGTGTGGCTTTTGGAAAAGCAAAGAATTGCGCGGGCGATTGCCGGCGATATCGCCGCGGGTCCTTGCCAGGCGGCGCGTACTACCGTGGCGCAGTTTGGGCAGCATGAGCATGTGGAGGTGCGTCAGGGCAGCGGCCTGAAGGTATTAAGCCCCGGCGAAGCAGACTGCATTGCTATTGCAGGCATGGGCGCTTCTACCATCATCAGCATTCTGGAGGATGATATGGAGGTAGCGCAGAGCGCCAAGCTTTTGGTGTTGCAGCCGATGGCAGGCGCTGCATCACTGCGCGCGTGGCTGTGCAGCCACGGCTGGCAGCTTGCTGCCGAGGAGCTGGTGGATGATGCTCCGCATTTTTACGAGATTATCGCCGCTAAGCGCGGCTCTGCACCTGCTTACAGTGCGGCAGAGTGCGCTGTAGGACCGCTGCTGCTCGCTCAGAAGCATCCGCTGCTGGGTAAACAGCTGGAACGCCAGCTTGCTAGTTGCAGACAGCTGTTGGAGAACATGGGACGCAGCGAGCGCGCACGCGCGAGCGAAAAGTATAAGGAAATCGAAGCGTTGAAAGCAGAACTGGAGGTGCTGCAAAATGGCAAGCGTAGTGACAGTAAATGATATCATCAACCTGCTGGAGGAGATGGCGCCGCCGGAGCTGGCAGAATCCTGGGACAATGTCGGCCTGATGCTGGGCAGGCGCAATAAGCCTGTGCGCAAGCTGCTTCTGGCGCTGGATATGACGCAGGAAACTGTGACGCAGGCCTTGGCGAAGAAGGCTGATATGCTGATTACGCATCATCCGGCAATTTTTCACAAGCTGGGCAATGTGACGGACGCTGACTGGCAGCAGGAGCTCTTGCTGCAGCTGGCAGAAAACGGTGTTGCCGTTTACAGCGCGCATACGAACCTGGACTGCGTAGCGAATGGTGTCAACAGCGTGCTTGCCAAAAGATTGCGTTTGCTGGAGCCTGACGTACTGGATACAGTAAGTGGACTGGGACGCATTGGCGAGCTGGAAAAGCCGGCTAAGCTGCAGGATTTTGCACTCTTTATCAAAAAGGCTTTGCAGGCTGATTATCTTACCATAGGCGATGCGGGACGCAAGGTTCGCCGGGTGGCCGTCTGTGGCGGTGCCGGTGCCGATTTAATCGGGCTGGCCTTGGCGCAGGGTGCCGATACGCTGGTAACAGGAGATGTGAAGTACCATGAGGCACAGCAGGCTGTTTTCAGCGGTCTGAACATTATTGATGCAGGCCATCAGCCGACAGAGCTGCCGGTGCTTGATGACCTGGCCGACAGATTATCGCTGCGCTTTACGGAAAAGCATTGGGATGTGGCAATTCAGGTAGCACGCGAAACACTGCTGCTGAAGCATATATAGAAAACAGGTGATAGAAGAATGATTAAAGATTTTAAGGCCGGCATCAAGGTGTGCCAGGCAGTTTTGGTAAGGGTACAGAAGGTAGGTAATTCCTCTAACGGCGGTGTTTTTGCCCGCGGTATGCTGGAGGATAACAGCGGACGCATTGCTTTTATCTGCTTTGATGCAATGCTTGTAGACAAGCTGCGCGAGCTTGAGGGCCCGACAGCCTTTATGATGGGCGGTAACGTCGACATCAACAAATTCAATAATGATATGACGCTGCAGGTTGTAATCCAGCGTCTGGAAAATCTGCTGCCGCAGGATGATATCAGCAATCTGCTGCCGCATGGTGATTTTGATGTAGAGGCTTATAAAACTAAGCTTGCCAATTATATCAAGGCAGTGCGCACTCCCGGACTGCGTATGCTGCTGGAAACTATTTTCAGCGGTGCAACCTATGAGCGCTTTGTGACTAATCCCGCAGGCATGCGCATGCATCATGCTTATCTGGGCGGTCTGCTGCAGCATTCTGTGGATGTTACCGGTCTGGCAGTGGCCTTGGCCGAGCAGATTGAGGGCGTGGACAAGGATCTGGTTATTGCCGGCGCTTTGCTGCACGACATCGGCAAAATCCGCGAGATTTCTGCGGAAATCGGCTTCCCTTATACCAGTGAGGGACGTTTGCTCGGACACATTACCATGAGCTGCATGATGGTGCAGGAGGCAGCGGCCAAGCTGCGCTTGCCGTCTTCTCGTCTGGAGCAGCTGCAGCATATTCTGCTGTCGCACCATGGCGATAACGAAAAGGGTTCTCCGGTAGCCTGCTCTACACGTGAGGCCTTTGTTGTGCATTACGCCGACGAAATTAACGCCGTAATGAACCAGTTTGACGTGCATGACGGCAAGAGTGCTTGGGAATTCAACCGTATGCTGGGACACAATATCCTGGTAGACAAGCTGTGAACAGCAGAATAATCCGCGAGACAGTACTGAGCCTGCACGGTCTGAAGATAAAGCTTCGGTTTAAACTGGTCAAAAATATTACGCTGCGCATAAAAGAAACTGGCGACATCTTTCTTACTGCTCCCATAGGAATGAGCGTAAGCGAGGTGCAGCGATTCTTAGAGAGCAGGGAGCAATGGCTGCGCCAAAAGCTGCAGCAGGTACTGCAGGAACAGTTGCAGCAAAAGCAAGAGCCGAAGTACAGCATGGGCGAGCTTCCCTTTGACGGGCAGCATGTGTGGCTGTGGGGCAGGCGTTTGCCGGCGCACTTTTTGCTTAGCAGCAAAAAGCATGGTACCTATGAGGTGCAGGCTGACGCTGTCTGCTTTTATTATCGCAGCGAGCTGAGCGAGAAAGCTAGGTGCGCCTTTGTAGAATACTTCTATAAGCAGGAGTTAGCTGGCAGAGGAGAGCAGCTGCTGCAGGCATGGGAAAAGAAAATGGGCGTGCGTCATACAGGGCTTAAGGTGCATCGTATGAAAACGCGCTGGGGCTCCTGCAATGTGCGCACAGGCAGCATTAATCTGAATACGCTGCTGGCCTGCTGGCCGCAGGAGTGTCTGGAATATATTGTGGTGCATGAGCTGGCGCATTTGCACGAGGCTAATCATTCACCGCGCTTTCACGCGATTGTCGAACGCTATCTGCCCGAGTGGCGTGAGCGCAAAAAATTGCTGGCAGCCTTCAAGCCGCTTTAATAGCTGTCTTAAAACAAAAATTATAAGCATTTTCTGTGACAAATAATGCATTCGCGTTTACGTTTATGATAAAAGCAGTATATATATGTAAATCTTTTGTGAAAGCATACTAAGAAAGCAAGTATTTGTGCTATAATTATAGTAACATCTTGTAGGACTATGCCGTTTGCTCTGATAAATAAACGGTACGGGTCAGCTTAAAGGCAGGAGTGATGATTATGGCAAAACAGAAAATATTAATTGCTGATGATGAAGCGCAGATTCGCGAAATCTTGCGCATATATTTTGAGAAGGAAGGCTTTGAGGTTATTGAAGCCGAAGACGGTGCTGCCGCAATTTTGAAGGTGCAGTCCGAAAAACCGGATATTCTGCTGCTGGATATTATGATGCCAGTTCTCGACGGTATTGAGGTTTGCAAGCAGGTACGCAAGATGTCGGACCTGCCCATTATCATGGTTACGGCCAAGGATGATGATGATGACCGTATTGCCGGTCTGGAAATCGGCGCTGATGACTATATCACCAAGCCGTTCAATTCGCGTGAGGTAGTAGCCCGCGTGAAGGCTGTGCTGCGCCGTGCAGGCACGCAGGAGAAGAAGGGTGAGGTTTCGCGCATCACCTATCCCGGTCTGATTATCGATATGGACCAGTATCAGGTAACTGCATTCGGCAACAAAATGACCTTTACAACTAAGGAAATGGAGCTGCTGTGGTGCCTGGCATCGAATCCGGGCAAGGCCTTCAGCCGCAACCAGCTGTTGGAAACAATTTGGGGTTATTCCTATTACGGTGATACCCGTACTGTTGATACGCACATCAAACGCATCAGACAGAAGCTGAACATTCCGCCTGATTCCAAATGGGATATTACAACTATCTGGGGTGTAGGCTATAAATTCGAGCTAAAGGACGAATAACCTATGAAAAAATCCCTAAGCACACGCCTGATGTATAGTTTTATGACTATCATAATTATCGTCGTTGTGGGGATTACAGCAGGCATATCCTACCTGATTGCCGACTACTTTTTCCAGATTAAGGAGCAGGAGCTGGCCGAAAAGGGAAATGAGATGGGGGAAACTGTTGAAGCCTTCATCCGCTTGCAGGACAGGGATATGCTTTATCGTTATATTTTAGCTGTAGATAAGCTGGTTGGCGCACGCATCTGGCTGTTTGATGATAATTACGAGCTTTTGGCGGCCTCTAATTACGAAAATGTACAAGAGACCGGAGAAAATGCTTCAATGAAGGATTTCCTTAAGTATGGTGCTCCTTCGCAACAGGTATTGCAGGAAAGCGTCAGAAAACTGGATCATGATATGAAGAGCAGTAATTTATCGTATCGCATTAAAGTGATACTGAATGATGTTTATGCCGGGAAGTCCTTCAAATCGCAGATTTATCATCCGTATTATAAGGAGCAGGTGATCCTGGTTGGTGTTCCGTATACCTTTGGTAACGGGCACACAGGCGCTATTTTGCTGATAGAACCTTTGAGCGGTTTCGAAAAATTCTTGCGAAATGTTTATATTTATATTATGATTGTAGGTATCATTGCCATTATTTTCAGTCTGTTCTTAGTCAAACGTCTGTCAGGTATGATTATCCGGCCGGTGCTGGATATGAAGGACAATGCGCAGGCGATGGCGGCGGGAGATTATTCCCACAGGCTGCAGGTGCATGGCGATGATGAAATTGCCGAGTTGGGAAATGCACTTAATTCTTTAGGCAAGGATTTGGGTGATTACATTGCCAAGATGGAGCGGACGGAAAAAATCCGCCGCGATTTTGTGGCCAATGTATCGCATGAGCTGCGTACGCCGATTACGATTATCCGTGGCTACAATGAGGCAATCTGTGACGGTATGGTAACGGATACTGATCTGATTCAGCGTTACCGTGGCCTGATAAATGAAGAAACAGTCCGTCTGGAGCGTATGGTACGCGAGCTGCTGGATATCAGCAGACTGGAGTCCAGCGACCCGCTGACTGTAAGCAACATGGATGAGCTGCCGCTGGCCGGTATCATCCGTAATGTCGCCGAAAAATTATCGGTGCGCTGCGTGAAGAATAATGTTACTATTAATGTTCATGCCGACGATAATATCAAAATTTTGGGCGATGGAGACCAAATGGTACAGTTAATTATGATTTTGTGCGATAATGCCTTGAAATATTCGCCGGAAAATGGTACTGTATCAATAGGTGCGAATAAGCTTGACGATGGCAGCGTGCTTGTAACTGTTTCCGACCAGGGCAAGGGTATTCCCGAAGAGGATATTCCCTTTATCTGGGAGCGCTTTTACAAGGTTGAAAAATCGCATTGCCGCAGTGTTCCGGGAACCGGTCTGGGGCTTGCTATTGCCAAAGAAATTATTCGTGTCCACGGCGCCAGTGCCGAGGTAATCAGCAAATGTGGTTCTGGTACCACATTTGAAATAAAATTTCCAAAGGATAAGGTAGTATGATTTTAAAGTATGTTTGCCCCGATTACAGAGTAAAAAGTTTATTTGACATTTCCGCAAAATGGCTGAAGCGCAATGGCTACACCAAAATTGTTGTTGATATTGACAATACCCTGCTGCCGCGCGACAAAAACCTGGTAGGCCCTCGTGCTATGACCTGGATTCGTCAGCTGCATCAGATGGGTATCAATGTTGCATTGATTTCCAATAACGGCGGTGACCGCATTAAAGGTATCACCCGTCAGACCGGTCTTGGCACCATTATGCGTGCCGCTAAGCCTTTGCCGATGGCTTATAAGCAGATTACTAAAGCTATGGGCGGTGGTAAAATTCTTTTTGTCGGCGACCAGCTGTTGACTGACGTTTTAGGCGCAAAGGTTGCCGGTCATCCTGTAGTTTTTGTTGAGTCCTTAGGCGGCAAGGAGCATTTCATTACACGCTGCACCCGCAAGCTGGAGAAATTCTTCCTTAATCGCCTGCATAGCAATAATATGATGCCTAAGGAGCGCGTATTATGAAAATAGCCTTGCTGCAGCTGGAAGTTCTGGAAAAGAATAAAGAGGCTAATGTAGCCCATGGTCTGCAGCTGGCAGCGGAGGCTGCCAAGGAGCATGATTTGCTGGTGCTGCCCGAGGTGTGGACAACAGGCTACAGCCTGGGACACCTGGAGCAGGAGGCCGAAACGCCGGCTTCGCCTGTACTGGCGCAGCTTGCCGAGATTGCACGCAATGAGCAGTGCGCTATTCTTGCGGGCTCGGTACCTATGCATCATGCCGATGGCAAGATTTACAATACCTCTGCGGCTATCAATAAAAACGGTGAAATCGTTAATCTTTATGATAAGGTACATCTTTTCGGCCTTTTTCATGAAGAGGATTTCTTTGCTCCCGGCAATAATTTTCAAGCCTTTAAATTAGATGGTCTGTGCTGCGGCTCGACTATCTGTTACGATTTGCGTTTCCCCGAGCTTTTCCGTCATCTGGCCCTGCAGGGAGCACAGCTCATTTTCTGCCCGGCCGAGTGGCCTGAAGCAAGGGGAGATATCTGGCGCTTGCTGGCGCAGGCACGTGCTGCCGAAAACCACACCTTTGTGGTAGCGGTAAATTGTGCGGGCAGTTTTAAGGGTGCGCCGTTTTACGGTCATTCGATGGTTGTTGCGCCCAGCGGCAAGATTCTTGCCGAAGCAGGTATGCAGGAGGAGGTTGTTTCCTGCGAAATCGATTTGGCAGATGTTGCGAGAGTACGCAGCAGGCTTAATGCTTTAGCTGATGTACGCAAGGAGCTGATTCAATAGTGAATTACCGAAATTTGCTGGCCGGCCTGGCGGCCGGTCTGCTTTTCTATGCCCAGACGGGAGCGGAGCTTGCTCTGGCTGCCGTGCCTAAGGATGCGCCGAAGGATATCAAGTATATTCTTGGCTTTTACTATGGCAACGGCGAAAATATTCTTATCCGTGAGAATAACGGCCGTCTGGAGCTGTTGTACCGCACTGCATTGGAGGATAAATCCTTTGCTGCGGCAAATCTTTATCCGCTCAGCAAGGTGCATTTTGATTCCTACACTTTGCAGGAATCAGGGCCGATGAGCAATACCGAAGCAGGTGTACGTTTTGAGCGTGATCCTGATGGCTACGGTATTTCCTGCCGCGTCGGCGGTAATACCTACAGCCGTTATTTTTTAGGTACGACTGCGGGCGAGAGGGCGAAGCCTTTCCGCCTGGAGGAGCGCAGTGCTGAGGAGTGGGCTAAGCTGCGTGCGGAGGCTTCTAAAGCAACCGTTCCTGCTGCTTTGGCAGCAGGTGAGCAGGCACAGCTGGTGGACGCTGCAACTGTTGCCGGGGTGAAGGTTAGTTCTGTCTACGCAGGCAGTGACAACCTTTTCGGTGCGCCGCTTTATACTACGCCTAAGCTCTTTGTTTCTAAAGAGGCAGCTGCTGCCTTAGGCAAGGTGCAGCAGCGTCTGGCACCTTACGGTTACGGCCTGGTGCTGTGGGATGCCTACCGCCCCTGGTCGGTGAGCAAGCTGGCTAATCTGGCTTTGCCTGGCGATAAGAAGGATATGCTGGAGGACCCGGAAACTAAGGGCAGCACGCATAACACAGGTAATGCTGTGGATGTGGGCCTGTACAGTCTGGAGAGCGGTGAAGAGCTGGATATGGGCTGCGGCTTTGATGAGCCGTCGCTGCGCCAGTACGCCAGCTATGCCGGCGGTACGTCGCGCGAGCGCTATCTGCGTAGCCTGCTGCGTGAGGAGATGGAGCTGCAGGGATTCAAGGGGATTGAGATGGAGTGGTGGCATTTTGAGTTTGGTGACTGCTCTAAGTTCGCTCACTTGAATATTAGTAATGAGTAATAGCGTCGCAAGCGATATGCCATTCCGCTCAGAGAAATTTTCCCGTCAATCGCTTGATGAGATAAGTTTTCCTGAGAGGTTTGCAGAAGCGAGTTGACGGACGCAAATTTCGTGTGGAAGCAAGACGAAATACCGCAAAACTTGCGCTAAGCTAACATATTCTTCTGTATGAGTTAAGCGTAGCGCTCAAACAGTTGCGGCATTTCTGTGCTTCCAGACACTCATTCGCTAAAATTGCTATTCGCTGCACGGCATACCGCTTGCTTGCATTGGCGTGATATCTAACAGTATAACCCGCGTATGTGGTTGGTTCTTTTTTCTATCTTTGTTTTTCTTACGTTAGTGTAAAAATATATCATTAGTGAGGTGTTTATTTATGAACGTTTATGATAATGCAAATGATCTGGCTAAGGCTATGCGCGAAAGCCATGAGTACAAAAAGCTGAAGGAAGCAGCTGTTGTTCTGGAGAAGGATCCGGATGCTAAAAAAATGGTTAACGAGTATCTGATGGTTGCTCAGGAGGTTGAGTTTGCTAAGCATCAGGGCAAAACTCCCGACCAGGCTTCTGTTGACAAAATGCAGAAGCTGCAGGGTATTTTGAATCTGAATGCAGATGCAGTTCAATATTTGAACGCTCTGATTCGTTTCCAGATGATGCTGATGGACGTTACTAATACTATTCAGGACGTTGTCAAAGAGGCAATGGGAGAGAAATAATGACGTTGCAGGAGATTTTCGCAGGCTGTACTGCCAAGCCTTTGCTGGCAGAGGAGCCGATGGCGAAGCATACATCCTTCCGTATCGGTGGTCCTGCAGATCTGATGGCTATGCCGCAGAGCGAGCAGGAGCTGCAGCAGCTGCTGCAGCGTGCCGGTGAGGCGAAAGTGCCGGTTACGCTGATTGGCAACGGCTCTAATCTGCTGGTGCGCGATAAGGGTATCCGCGGTTTGGTTATCAAATTGGGCAATATGCTCAATGACGTTACTGTTGATGGCTGCACGTTGACCTTTGGCAGCGGTGTTTCATTGGCTGCTGCTTCCCGAAAGGCTGCAGAGCTGGGCCTGAGTGGCATGGAATTTGCTGTAGGCATTCCCGGCAGCATCGGTGGCGCTGTTTACATGAACGCCGGTGCTTATGACGGTGAAATGGCTAAGGTTGTTACCGGTGTGCGTGTGATGGAGCTTGACGGCACAATCAGCGAGCTGCCGGCTGCAGCTCTTGATTTTGGTTATCGTCACACGGCGCTGCAGGGCAGCGGTAAAATTGTTACTGCGGTAACTGTGCGCCTGACTGCAGGTGATAAGCAGGCTATTGCTGATAAAATGGCAGATTTCAGTAACCGCCGTATCACTAAGCAGCCGTTGGAGCTGCCCAGTGCAGGCAGTATGTTCAAGCGTCCTCCCGGATATTTTGCCGGTACGCTTATCGACCAGACAGGTCTTAAGGGCTACACTGTCGGCGGTGCGCAGGTTTCTGAAAAGCACGCCGGTTTTGTAGTGAACATTGGCGGAGCAACGGCGGCAGATGTGCTGCAGCTTATCTGCGATGTGCAGGACAAGGTTTTTGCGGCGCATGGTGTTCATTTGGAGCCGGAGGTTTTGGTGCTCGGCGAAGAATAGCTTGTGGGAGAGCGCCCATAAGACGCCATCTGCGTCTTTAGGGCTACTGGGAGCACACTAATTTTTTACAGGAGAAGAGAATTTTGGAGCAGCAGCTTTTAACAGAGCAGGAAATTCACGAGCTTGGCTTACAGGCTCTCGTTCCCTGGCTGGAAAGTCATAATTTTAAAATTGATTATATGCAGACTGATATGAATACTGTACCGCATATTTTTGCCCTGAGCGGCAAAATACTGACGGTTATCATCGCAGCGACATCAATGTACCCGCATAAGGGCGTTGTCGGTGAAGCAGACAAGGCTTATGCTATGCGTGTAGCAACACAGCTTGGTGCTCTTTGTGCTACCGCTTCTATCGGTCTGGTAAATGTAGATGGTTTGCCTGACGATAAAAAGCTTATGGGTACGCCTATGCGCAACGGTCATTATAAGGCAGACTTTAGTGGACTGGAATACATTCACTATACCGATAATGCACTGTGAGGTGACGTTATGGACTTGTTAACAGTTAATCAGGAAAAATGTCTGCGTTGTGGCATTTGCGTAGAATGTTGTCCTTCCTGCATTCTTTCTATGGGTGAAAACGGACCGGAATGCAATTTTGACCGTGGTTGTATGAGCTGCGGCCAGTGCGTTGCTATCTGCCCTGTAGGAGCGTTGGATAATAAATATACGCCGCTGGCGGAGCAGCGTCCGGTGACGATGCCGTTGCCGACGCCTGAGGTTGCTTATGAATTTTTGCGCATGCGCCGCAGTGTGCGCAACTTTAAGCCGCAGACACCGACGGATGAGGAAATTACCCGCATGCTGGACGTGGCACGCTATGCGCCGACTGCCGGCAATTCGCAGGGTATGTACTATATCGTTATCCGCGATAAGGAGCAAATCCGTGCAATTGCCGATGCTGTTGCCGACTGGATGGAGGCTGAGGTTGCGGCAGGCACCGAAAATAAACGCTATTTTCAGGTTGTGCTGCGCGCTTACCGTGAGCGTGGACAGGATATTATCGCGCGTAATGCGCCTTGCCTGATTTTTGCACTGGCACGCCGTCTGAACATTACCGGTGTGAGCAATGCAGAGCAAAGCTGGGCCTACGCAGAGCTGTTTGCTCCGACCATCGGTCTGGGCACAACGATTGCCGGCTTTATCCAATCCTGCGGTATTGCAGGCTATCAGCCGCTGCTGGATATGATTGCTGTGCCGCCGAAGCACAAGATTGTGGGTACGCTGATGGTTGGTTATCCCAAATATAAATATCAACGGATGCCTGAAAGACAGCATCTGAAGGTTGATTTTCGCTAAGGATTATTTAAGCATGAACTATTGCCGTGGTTCATGCTTTTTGTTTTGAATTTTATCTGAGAAAGGATTCTTGATTACACAGAGTGCGGTCTGCGATTTATTGTAGCGGATGCCTCTATGTGGTATAATATATAAGATTGAGTAAAGTATAGTATACTTAAATTTATTTGAATTTTATGATGAAGTATGAGCATGAGGTGTAATTATGTCAGATGCAGTATTGAGTGTAAATCATTTATCTATAGGCTATGGCAGCCGCTGCGTTATCAGCGATGCCAGCTTTACTATCGGCAAGGGTGAGCTTGTTGGTATTATCGGCTGTAATGGTGCCGGCAAGAGTACTCTCTTGAAAACAATCCGCGGCATGCTGCCGAAGCAGAGCGGTGAGGTTTTGTTCTTTGATAAGCCGATGGAGGAATATACCGACAGAGATTTGGCGCGCGAGGTTGCCTATCTGCAGCAGCAGGTAGAAGTAGGCTTTGGTTATACGGGCCAGGATATCGTTATGGCAGGCCGTTATCCCTATCTTAAATGGTGGGAGCGTGAAAGCGAGGACGATAAGCGTCTGGCGCTGGACTGTATGGAATATACCGGTACGCGTGAGCTGGCAGAAAAGCCGGTGACGGAGGTTTCCGGCGGTCAGAAGCAGCGTATTCTGCTGGCGAAGGTATTGGCGCAGCAGACTCCGGTGTTGTTTCTTGATGAGCCTACTACCGGTCTTGATATGGTTTATCAGGAGGAGATTTTCCGTTTTGCGCGTGAGCTGGCGCTGATGGGCAAGACGGTGCTGATGGTTGTGCATGAGCTGAATCTGGCAGCGAAATACTGCAGCCGTATCCTGCTTTTAGGCGAGGGAAAGCTGTTGGCAGACGATACTCCGGAGCGCGTATTTACGGAAGCTTTGCTCAGCAGAGCATATGCGGCTGATATTGCCGTAAGCCGCAATCCGCTGAATAATAATCTGGAGATTACAACGCGTGTAGATGAGGCAAGTAAAGAAAAGGATGCAGCGTTACTAAAAAAGATTTGCTGCGAATAGGTGAAGTATGAGAATCTTATATATTCTGCTGGCACTGCTGTGCCTCGCACAGCAGGCCTTTGCGGGTGTGAAGCTGGAGGCAGTGTACCCCTACAATCTGGATAAGAGTGCTGCACATGTAGTGCACGGCGGCAGCACAATGCCTTTGTTTATCAATATTACCGGCTTTGATGTACCGCATGAGCAGCCGGCGCATTTGCGTGTCATGTTACCGGAAGGCTTTAAGGCACTTGCCAATGACAAATGGCGTTTGGGAAGCGCTGACGGCCGCCAGACGGCGGAGGCAGATTGGGTGCTGCCGGCAGATTTCGGACAGAGCTTTGATTTGCTGTACATTCAGCCGCAGACGGACCTTGAGCGCGGCCCGAAGCAGCTGTTGGTTGAGGTCAGCGGTGAAGGCTGGCACGAGCGCAAGGAGCTGAGCTTCAGCTATGAGCCGGCGGCGTCAGCAGCGGTAGCTGCGGAACCGACGCAGGGGAAGAAGCTGGACCGTAGCAAGTTCAACTGGTATATTCAGAGTGTTACTCTGCCGGTAGATAATTTGGGCAATAAGGATGACCGCGCGGCAGAAGGCGTGGTTTTTATCCGCGATACTACGCTCGAAGGCTTCCGCAACCGCATGACGGGCGATGGTGCGACGAACTGGTCGGCAGTGTTTAACCACCCTGCGACTTTTCTGGTGCTGGATATGCGCAATCCGCAGCGCGATGTGCGCCTGCTGAAATTTAAGGCGGAGCTGATTGATAAAAAGACAGGTAAGGTTATGCCCGGTCTTTGTACCGCGGGCAAAAACAATGAGGATTCCGAGCATGGCTGGGCCGGTGATACCGGCAGCGTCAACGAAACTACGGCACTGATTTCGCTGGACGGCAAGAAAACTCAGGCCTTTATCATTCCGTTATACGTAGATTATTTTACAGTGTTGGAGGGTGATTACAGCCTGCGTGTGACCGTAAGCGGCAACGGGCAGGAGAAGGTGCAGGAGGTACCGCTGACAATCGCCAAAAAGCATAATCTGGGGTTGCTGGCAGTAGGTTTTTCCTTTATCTGCCTGCTGGCTGTGCTGGCCTTTAGCTACAAGCTGAAGGGCTGCATTTATCGCATCGGTGCGCGTGGTGCTATTACTGTGGCACTCTTTGCGGCGCTGGCCTTTGGCGGTATCACACTGCCGACAACGCTTATCGGTGATTTGCTGCATGTATTCTTAGGGCCTTTCTCCGGCTTGGTGACAGGTATTCTGAGCGGCATGCTGCTGTATTTGTTGGTGGTGGCGCTGCTGGTGCTCTTCCGCGCGCCGGGCGTACTGACGCTGATGTATTTTGTCAAATATATGCTTGCCGGTCTGATGTTCGGACATTTTACGCCGTTAGGACTTTTGAGCATGAGTGTAAACGTAGCGATTTTGGAAACACTGCTGTATCTTTCCGGCTTCTACCGCAGGCAGGAGCTTAGCAAGGGCTATATGCTGTTTATCTGCCTGCTGATGGGCGTGGGTGATGCACTTGTCACCTTCATCAATATGGAGCAGATGATGTTCTTCTATCGTCTGTATTACGCAGATTGGTATCTGGCGCTGTATATGCTGGTCAACGGTCTTTTATACAGCAGCATCGGTGCCTGGCTGGGTGCTAAGACTGGCAGCAAGCTGCAGCAGGTTATGGGGGAATAAAGATGCTGAAAATAGACAATTTATCTTATCGCTATCCCTCAAGGAAGCAGTTTACCTTAAAGAATATCAACCTGACGCTGGCGGACGGTGAAATGCTGCTTTTGGCAGGTCGCAGCGGCTGCGGCAAGTCGACGCTGATTAAGGCAATCAGCGGCCTGTTGGGCAGCGAGGAGCGTGGCGAGCTGCAGGGAGCAATTTATCTGCAGGGTGAGGATATCAGCAAATGGCCGCCGGAAAAAACAGGCCAGCTGGTAGGCACTGTGTACCAGTCGCCTGATGACCAGCTATTTGCGATGACGGTGGCGGATGAAGTGGGCTTTGCATTGGAAAATCAGGGCGAGGAGCCTGAGGTTATTGCGCGCAAGGTGAGCGAAACCTTGCAGCTGGTAGGCTTGGGCGGCTTTGAGGATTACAGTATCCATAAGCTGAGCGGCGGCCAGAGGCAGCGCTTGGCGTTGGCTTCGATTCTTGTTACCAGGCCGGGACTTCTGATTTTAGACGAGCCTGTCAGCCAGATGAATCCGCAGGGCGTGCAGAGCTTTATGCAGCTTTTGGTGCGCCTCAACCGCGAGGCCGGCATTGCTATTTTGATGATTGAGCATCGTGTGAACGAGCTTTGCAAATATTTTTCGCGTCTGGCAGTAATGCAGGACGGACGCATTGTTTATGACGGTCTTGTTGCTGACGCCTGGCAGGAGCTGACAGGGCGCGGTGATTTGGGCTTGCGTGAGCCGCAGACAGTAAAGCTGTGCCGTGCACTGCAGCTGTCGGAGCTGACAACAGATCAGGGAAAAATAGTGCGGATGCTGCGTAACGAATGCGAGCCTGCAGAAGCTGCTGCGCAGGCACAGCCTGCAGGGCAGCAGAAGCCTCTTCTCGAAGCGCGCGATTTGTATTATACATATCCCGGCTGCAAGGAGCCGACGCTGAAGAAGCTGCAGTTTACGCTTTATCAGGGGCAGATTACGGCGATTATGGGCTTCAACGGCGCCGGCAAGAGTACGCTGATGAACCTTTTGGGCGGCCTGACGCAGACGCAGCAGGGAAGCATGCTGCTGGCAGGAAAACCTGTAGACAAGCAGCTGGGCAAAATCGGTTATCTGCGGCAGGAGCCTGACCTGATGCTTTTGGCAGACACAGTACGCGAGGAGCTGTGTTGGAAGAACCACACGATTACGCAGCAGGAGCTGCAGCTGCTTCTGAAGCATATGAATCTGGAGGAATATGCCGATGATTTTCCGTTGGCGTTGAGCAAGGGACAGCGTTTGCGCGTCGTTTTTGGCGCTATGCTGGCGAAGAAGCCGGCGCTGCTGCTTTTGGACGAGCCTACGACAGGACAGGATGAACAGAGTCTGGCGGAAATCCGCCGTCTGCTTTTGGCTTATAAGGAGCAGGGGGGCAGCATTTTCATCTGTACGCATGATATGGAGCTGGCGGCACAGGTGGCCGACCGTGTAATTGTTTTGTGTGCGGGGCAGATTATTGCCGACGGCCCGACAGAAGAGGTTTTGAGCAATAAGGAGCTGGTGGAGGCCGGCGGTCTTACACCGTCAGCGCTGCTGCCGGTGTGCGAGCAGGCGGGGCTTCCTCCCTGCATCACGGTAGAGGGGGTGAAGCGTTATGTCCGTAAGACAGCTGTGGGAAGGCACTGATGCAGCAGGTTGGGCACAGAAGCTCAACGGGCGTACTAAGCTGCTGTTCCTCTTCCTCTTTGCTATTCTGATGATTACCGTGGATAATCCGCGGACACTCTTTATTTTATTTACGTTTACCTTAATACTGCATCTGGCAGCAAAAACTTCTATCTACAAATGGAAGGTGATGGCGATTCTGCTGCTCTTGGGCCTGTGGGGTTCCATGTTCAGCCAGGCGCTGTTTTTTGCGCAGACACCGCGCACACCGCTTTTCGTGCTGATTGCTCCGGAGGCAGGCTTCATCGGCCAGCTTACGGGCGGACTTTTCATCTATCGCGAGGGCATTCTGTACGGTGCGGTTCAGGGCTTGCGCAGCGCCAGCATGCTGGCACTGGGACTTTTGGTCTGCTGGACGAGTGACCCGCGACAGCTGCTGCAGTCCCTGCTGGCCTGGCGCTTGCCGCCGCAGATGGCGTTCATGCTGGTGACGGCAATTCGCTTTTTGCCGGTACTGGCAGCAGAAACAGGCGAGGTTATCACAGCGCTGCAGCTGCGCAGTGACAGCCAGAGCGGACGCACTGCCGTTCTGCGTCACTTGCCGTATATCGCCAAGCCACTTTTGGCGCGCTGCCTGAGGCGCGCGCAGACGCTGGCGCTTTCGGTTGTGAGCCGCGGCTTTTTCGCAGGCGGCGCCGCAAAGCGACGCCAACAGTGGGATGCACGCGAAAAGGCAAGCTGCCTGCTGCTGTTTGCAGTAGTGGTGGCAGTTGTTGGCAGTAAAATTATTTACCTGCTGTCGGAGCAGGGCTTCTACTTTGGCGTTTTCCGCCAAATCTATGATTGGACGGTGCTGTATCTATGAATAAGCTTAAAGGCTGGCTGGCACTTGTGCTGCTACTGCTTTCCTGGTGCGCACTGTACTGGATTACCGGCAGCAGAACGCCATGGAACCAGTTTCATGTTAATAACGACGGCTCCGGCGTGAGCGTCTATCTGGGTGATATCCCGACGCAGAATTATGACCGCATGGGCTTTACGAAGGCGGTGGTGCGCTACGCCGCTGAGGAAGAAGGCTGGATTGTCGGAACGGAGCGCGGCGAGCTCTTCCTCTTCGACAACGAGGGACGCCAGAAATGGAAGCGCTCCCTGGGCGTCGGCAAGCTGATTGCACTGTGCCTTACGCCTGACGGCAAGCTGGCGATAGTAGGCGAGCAGAGCGCGGAGGGCAGGCTTTACGCTGTTGATGTGCACACAGGTGATATCCGTTGGCAGTATAAGAGTGCTGATTTCGTCGGCTCCGATGCTTCGCAGCGTTCCTATCCTTCCGTGGTGCATATCGCAGTCGATAAGGAAAACAACGTCTATGCCAACGCTTACCGCTTTTTGATGCGCAAGGACGGCAGCAGAGGCTATAATGCCAGGATGCTGGCGGTTAACGAGGAGGGCAGGCTGTTGTGGCAGTTTCCCAAGAACGAGGTTATCGACAGCTGGATAAACTGGTGCGATGTCAATGATAACAACGGCAGAGCTGTTTTTTCTACCTCTGCCTACGATTACCGCGAGGATATGAAGTATAAGGATACGATGTATTTCCTCGATAAAAGAACCGGCGAGCTGCTCAATTCGACGCATGTGCCGCCGATTCCGCCCTTTGATAACACAGTTATGCGCGGCAGCCCCAACTACAGCGCGAACGGCAAATATCTGGCAGCAGGAGCCAGTGACGGACGCGGCATGCTGTTTGATGAGGCAGGCAAAATCCTGTGGACACGTTCCATTTCCAAGCCGCAGCAGGTTGACGGCGCTTATGTCAACGCCAGCGGACGCGACGGCTTTGTAACACCCTACGGCGTACTCTTTACCACGATTAACACCTTTAACCGTGAAAATTGGCAGCTGCCGACGCCTGTAGAGCATCCGAGCAATAACAGTATTTTTGTATTCAACACAGATGGTACCTTCCGCTATCAGTATATGGCAGACGGTACGATGGAGGAGATAGCCTTCGCCGGCAGGCTGGCGGCCTGCGCGGTGGGGCGTAACGTGCGCACGCACAATTACAAGGCGCATGGGGCGCTGGTGCTGGACCTGGAAACAGGCAAAAAGTACAGCTATTTCCCGACCGAAGGACCTTGCCAGGCAATTGGCATTTCGCCGGATGGCAAGTGGTTAGCAGGCGTGGAAGCGCCGGCACTGACTCCTGATGGCAAGATTATCGGTGCTTACCGTTTACATATCTGGAAAAATAACGCAGGAGGAGCAAAGTAAATGTTGCAAAAAATAATTCATTATTATAAGCCCTATAAGCTGATTTTGCTTTTGGTGCTGATGGGCTCATGCTTCTCGGCCTTGATGGAGCTGGTCTTTCCTTATATTGTAAGGCAGATGCTCAACGTTGAAATTCCGCAGAAGAATCTTGACGAGCTGTTTTACTGGGCAGGCATACTGGTTGTATTGTATCTTATCAACTTTGGACTGCTTTTCGCAATTAACTATTATGGACGTGTGATGAGCTCCGGCATTGAAAACGATATGCGCCGCGATTTGTTTGCGCATATGGAGAAAATGTCCTTCCGCTTTTTTGATAATGCCCGCACAGGTCAGCTGCTGTCGCGTATTACGAGCGATATTGTGGAAATCAGTGAGCTGACCTTTAAAGGACCGAATGACCTTCTGGTCTGCACTATCAGCATGCTGGGTACAATTTTCATGATGCTTTACCTGAACCCCTTCCTGGGTTCTATTATCAGCGTGCTTCTGCTTTTCAAGGCAGTGCATTCTGTTTATGTCAACAGGAAGATGAAGCGTGCCTTCCGCCGCAGCCGTGAAAAATCCGGTGAGGTATCGGCGCAGGCAGAGGAGGCACTGAGCGGTATCCGCCTGGTAAAGGCCTTTGCCAATGAGCCGCTGGAGCTGGAGCGCTTTATGCGCAAGAGCAATGAGCTGATGCGCGTGCGCAACGAATCCTTTGGCATTCTTTCGTACTTTAACGGCACCATTAGCTTCTTTACCAATATCACTAACCTTGTTGTATTAGTCTGCGGTGGTGTGATGGTTGCTGATGGACAGCTGCCGCTCAGCGATTTTGTTGCATTCTTCCTTTATGTCAATATCTTTATGAAACCTGTTTTCCGTCTGCTGATGTTTACGGAAATGTACCAGCGCGGTATGGCTGGCTATCACCGCTTTAATGAGATGATGCAGCATAAGGTGGAGATTGACGATGCACCTGATGCGATTGCTGCAGGTGAGATTAAGGGCCGCATTACCTTTGAGAATGTAACCTTTGGTTATCTGCAGGATAAGCCGGTACTGAAGCATTTTGACCTGGACATCGCTCCCGGTGAAAAGGTGGCCTTTGTGGGTGCTACGGGTGCAGGCAAGACAACGCTGGCAAGCCTGCTGCTGCGTTTTTACGAGCCTACGCAGGGCAGAGTGCTGCTTGACGGCGTGGATATCAGAAAGTATAAACAGAGCTATTTGCGCAACCATGTAGGCCTGGTGCAGCAGGACGTCTTCCTCTTCAGCGATTCGGTAAACTTTAATATTGCGTATGGCAAGATTAAAGCGAGCGAGCAGGAGATTGAGCAGGCTGCTAAGCTGGCGGCGGCAGATGACTTTATCAGCGCGCTGCCGGAAGGCTACGAAACTAAGGTCGGCGAGCGCGGCGTGAAGCTGAGCGGCGGACAAAAGCAGCGTATTGCTATTGCCCGTGCCTTCCTGAAGAATCCGCCGGTGATGGTGTTTGACGAAGCGACGAGTGCGCTGGATACCAAGACTGAAAAGCAGATTCAGAAGTCACTGGACAAGCTGGCTGAAAGTCGCACCACGCTGATTATCGCACATCGTCTGTCGACGATTATCAACGCTGACAGAATTGTGGTGCTGCATAACGGTGAAATTGCGGAAATCGGCACACACAAGGAGCTTATGGCTTTGGGTGGCATTTATAAGCGCCTGTATGAGCTGGATGAACAGGATTAAGGGTGTTTTTCACTTCAAAAAATACATAACTTGATGCTTATGGTTGCAGTATACGATGATATAGCTTTGTGTTATAATGCTGTATAGAGGATTAGTCAAAACGGAGGAGGTAATGGAAATGGGCTTATTTCTTAATCCTGATAACAGAGCCTTTCAAACGGCGATAGATTCGGAAATTTACGTTGATAAAACCGGGCTCATAGAATTTACCAACAAGGTTTTGGGGACGCAGCAGGCTTTTATTTGTAACAGTCGCCCACGCCGTTTTGGTAAATCAATTACAGCCAATATGCTGGCTGCTTATTATAGCAAGGGCTGTGATTCGCAGGAGCTTTTTGCCGGACTGGCTATCGAAAAAAGTCCTGCGTATCAAAAACAGCTCAATAAATATGATGTTATCCATTTTGATGTGCAATGGTGCTGCAAGGAAGCAGGAAGTGCCGAAAAAACGGTTGCCTTTATTTCGCAGGTGCTTATGGAGGAGCTGCGTGAGGCCTATGGTGAATATATACCGGAAAAGGTGACTAAGGTTTCCACTGCTTTAGCTTATATCAGTGATGCAACCGGTAATCGTTTTGTAATTATTGTTGATGAATGGGATGTGCTGATTCGCGACGAGAGCACGAATAAAATTGCGCAGGAAGAGTATATTGATTTTCTACGCAGTCTGTTCAAGGGTATTGAGCCGACACGCTATATAGCTTTAGCCTTTATGACAGGTATTCTGCCGATAAAAAAATTCAAAACGCAGTCTGCGTTGAACAACTTGGATGAATATACCATGCTTGATTCTGGCGTTCTTGCTCCATATATTGGCTTTACGGAGAGCGAGGTGCGCGTCTTGTGTGAAAAATATCATAAGGATTTTGCGGAGGTAAAGCGCTGGTATGATGGTTATCAGCTTGGCGGCTATCATGTGTATAACCCTAGAGCTGTGGTAGGCGTAATGCTGCGGGGAACCTTTCAGAGCTATTGGTCACAGACGGGTACATATGAATCCATCATTCCGTTAATTAATATGAATTTTGATGGCCTGAAAACGGATATTGTCACCATGCTTGCCGGTGATGCTGTTTTGGTGCGTACTAATTCATATCAAAATGATATGGTGACTTTTAAGAATAAGCATGATGTTATGACGTCGCTGATTCATTTGGGATATTTGGCATATGAGCAGCAGGAGCAAAAGGCTTATATACCTAACGAAGAGGTTCGCAGTGAATTTGTTAATGCTTTAGAGGAAACAGCCTGGGATGAATTTGCTGATTTTCAGAGGCTGTCACGCGAGGTGTTAAATGCTACGCTTGACATGGATGCAGATGCTGTGGCATCTATGATCGAAAAGGTGCATATGGAATATACATCTGCGATTCAGTATAACGATGAAAATTCACTTAGCAGCGTTTTAACCGTAGCATATCTATGCGCTATGCAGTATTATTTCAAGCCTGTACGCGAAATGCCGTTAGGTCGCGGCTTTGCTGATTTTGTATTTATTCCTAAGCAATATTATGCTCATAGCTATCCTGCTTTGCTGGTGGAGCTGAAGTGGAATAAAAATGCAGATACTGCTATGAAGCAGATAAAGGAAAAGAAGTATCCGGTAAGCTTACAAAATTTTGCTGATGAAATTTTATTGGTTGGTATTAATTACGATAAGAAAACCAAGGAGCACACCTGTAGTATTGAAAAATTTATTGGCGGAAGCAATCAATAGAATAACTAAATAAGCTGATGTATAATGCTGTAGCTACAGATAACGGCTGCAGCATTATTTGTTTGCTGAAATAGTGGATATAATGTGGTTAATTGCTCCGTTTTTTCTGCTTACAGGACACTTCTGACCCTTTGCGCTTATTGACATTCACAGGCAAAAATTATATAATTTTTTTATATGCAATCTTTATTTGCTGCGGTAATTTCCGCAGTAATGCAGTATTATTTTTCGAAGGAGCGAATGAACTACTATGAAATACATGACTGGTAACGAAATCCGCGAAAAGTTTTTGAAATTTTTCCAAGATAGAGGCCATCTTATGCTTCCGAGTGCTTCCCTGATTCCTCAGGATGACCCGACTCTGCTGATTATCGGTGCTGGCATGGCACCCTTTAAGCCGTTTTTTACCGGCAAAATGAAACCGCCTGCTACCCGCATCACCACCTGCCAAAAATGTGTGCGTACCGGTGATATTGAAAACGTTGGCCGCACTGCGCGCCACCATACCTATTTTGAAATGCTGGGCAACTTCTCCTTTGGTGATTACTTTAAAAAAGAGGTTATTCCCTGGAGCTGGGAGTTCCTGACCAAGGAGCTTGGCCTGCCTGCCGACAAGCTTTACATCACCATCCACACTGAGGATGATGAAGCTTTTGATATCTGGCACAATGTTGTAGGTGTTCCTGAAGACCACATTGTACGCCTGGCTGATAACTGGTGGGAGATTGGCAGCGGCCCGTGCGGCCCTGACTCCGAAATCCACATCGACCTCGGCCCTGAACGTGGCTGTGGCAAACCGACCTGCGGCCCCGGCTGTGACTGCGACCGTTTCCTGGAAATCTGGAACCTGGTATTCACCCAGTTCAACCAGATGCCGGATGGCACCTATCCGCCGCTGAAAAACAAGAACATTGATACCGGCGCAGGTTTGGAACGTCTGGCAAGTGTTGTTCAAGGCAAGCCGTCCAACTTTGAAACTGACCTGATTTTCCCGATTATTGAATATGCAGCTAAGATTGCTAATGTTGAATATGGCAAGGACAAGGCTACCGACGTTTCCCTGAAGGTTATCGCTGACCATGTACGCAGTATGACCTTTATGATCGGCGATGGTATTCTGCCGTCCAACGAAGGCCGCGGTTATGTACTGCGCCGCATCCTGCGCCGTGCTATCCGTCACGCTCGTCTGCTGGGCATCAACGAGATGTTCCTGACCGGTGCTGTTGACGTTGTTATCGGCATGTTCGGTCACGCTTACCCCAACCTGGTAGAGAAGGCTGACTTCATCAAAAAGGTTGTGGAAATGGAAGAAACCAGCTTCCTGCGCACTCTGAAGCAGGGTTGCGAGCTGCTGAACGAGGAGATTGAAAAGCTGAAGGCTGCAAACAAGACCGTGCTCGACGGTGCAACTGCCTTCAAGCTGAACGATACCTTTGGCTTCCCCTGGGAACTGACTGAAGAAATCCTGGAAGAAGCAGGCATGACTATGGATAAAGAGGGCTTCGACGCTGCGCTGGAGGTTCAGCGTAAAATGGCGCGTGAAGCACGCAACGATAAAGAGGGCCGTCCGGTTGTTTATAACACCAGCGGCATCAATGTTGCTGAGCTGAAGGTTGACGAGGCTGCAACCGAAGCTAAGATTGTGAAGATGTATCCTGCGCATGACGCACAGCCGATTGAAAACGCTGCTGACGGTACTGATGTTGCTGTTATCTGCGACGTTACCGCTTTCCATGCTGAGGGCGGCGGCCAGCTGGGCGATATCGGTACTATTACCGCTCCGACCGGCGTTATTGCTGTAAATGTTACCAAGAAGCTGCCTGACGGCGCTGTTATTATGATCGGTTCCGTAACCGAAGGCACTGTTGCTGTAGGCGACGCTGTTACCTTTGCTGTAGACAAGGCACGCAAAATGGATATCGCGCGTAACCATACCGCAACCCATCTGCTGCATGCTGCTCTGAAACAGGTTCTGGGTGCCCATGTTAACCAGGCCGGCAGCTATGTCGGTCCGGACCGTCTGCGTTTTGACTTCTCCCACTTCTCTCAGGTTACCGCTGAGGAGCTGAAGAAGGTTGAGGCTATTGTCAACGAGCAGGTGCTGGCTGGCAAAGCTGTTAATATTGAAGAGCTGCCGATTGAGGAAGCTAAGAAGAAGGGTGCTACCGCGCTCTTCGGTGAAAAATACGGCAATATTGTTCGCGTTGTTACCGTTCCGGACTTCTCTATGGAGTTCTGCGGCGGCAGCCATGTAAGCAATACCGCACAAATCGGTATGTTCAAAATCGTGAGCGAAGGCTCCAGCGGTGCAGGCGTGCGCCGTATTGAGGCTGTTACCGGTCATGGTGCTGTGGCTCATGTAAACGCTACCGAGGAAATGGTAAACGGTCTGGCTGCTGAGCTGAAATGCCGCTCCTGCGACGTTCCGACCCGTCTGGAGGCTCTGCAATGCGAGCTGAAGGCAGCGCAGAAGAAGGCTGAAGAGCTGGCTGCAGAAATCGCTAAGGCTCAGGTAAGCAATGTTGCTGATCAGATTAAGGATGCTAACGGCGTTCCTGTTCTGGTGCAGAAGGTTAATGCTGACAGCGTTGACGCTCTGCGTAATCTGGGTGACCAGATGCGTGATAAGGTTGGCGGCGTTGTTGTGTTGGCTGCTGTTATGGGAGAAAAGGTAAGCATTCTGACCATGGCTACTAAAGATGCAGTTGCTAAAGGCGTACATGCGGGCAACATCGTTAAGGCTGTTGCTAAGCTGTGCGGCGGTGGCGGCGGCGGTCGTCCTGATATGGCACAGGCCGGTGCTAAGGACGTAGCTAAGGTTGACGAAGCACTTGCTGCTGCATTTGATATCGTTGCTGCTATGGTGAAATAATTACTTCGTTTAGCAGACGTTGAATTAAATATTACCTAAAAATAAAACTGACGAGGCAAATTTTGCTTCGTCAGTTTTTGTATCTCTGTAATAGTGCTTTCAGCCGGTTTGATTAATGTTGTAAAGCTCGCTTGCCGAGAAGCTTTTTTGTTAAGCGTTATTGAAATACTGCTGAAATTTTCACTATGTGTTTTTTGACAAAGAGTCCGAATCGTGATAAATTCATATTAGCAGGAGTTTTTATTTTGAGCGGAGGCTATGTCTCTCTATGTGTATATGTTATGAAGGAGGTTTTTCTTATGGCAGAAGATTTTGTTGGTGTAAGCGGTTCTCTTAATGAAAGCTTTGTCGGGGCAACCAATGATAAGCTGTTCGAGGTTCCTTTTGAAGCACTAGAGGTGCGTATGGCTAAGGAAAAACCGCAGGTTATGCCAGGGCTGACTGCTTTGAAGAAGGCGATGTCTGAGCCTGCGTTTGAGCGTCTGATTAGCCCGCTGCTGAATATTAACCTGGGCGACGATGCGTTGCTGCTGGTTGCCGGCGATGAAAGAGTGCGCACGGAGCTAATCGGCAAGTATCTGCCTGTGATTAAAGCTGCTTTTAATGTTAGCAATGTGCGTGTTGTCGGCGGCGCACGCAACGGCTTGGATGCTTATTGAGGGTGTTGGGGTGGATGCCAGTGCCTTTAGAGTGTGAATGAATAAATAACGTCGTGAGGCTATGGGCTTGATGTTTGCCCCCGATACCAGATGCACGGTATTGGGGGTATTTTTATGTTATGCAGCCAGGAGTATAAAAAAGGCGTGCAGAATTATATCGACAGAGGAAATGGTAGCAGGCGCTAAAAGATGTTATAATATAGAAAGAAGCAAAGAAAGGGGAATTCTCATGCAACAGACAAGACTGCCGCTTCCTGTCGGCACTACTGACTTCAAAAGAATCTGCCGGGAAAATTATTATGTCGACAAGACGTTGCTTATAAAGGACCTGCTTGATGAAAAGGTGAGCCACATTCTTTTTACGCGTCCGAGGCGTTTTGGCAAGACCTTGAACATGGATATGCTCCGTACTTTCTTTGAGAAAACAGACGCAGATACCAGCAGCTATTTCAAGGATAAAGCAATCTGGCAGCAGGGGGAAAGCTATAGGCAGCAGCAAGGGCAATATCCTGTTATCTTTTTGTCGCTGAAGGATATAAAGGCGCAAGATTGGGAAACAGCATATGAACTGTTGAAAATGATTATCAGCTCCGAGTATGCAAGACACCCGGAATTGCAGGCTGGTAATGAGATATCCCAACAAGACAAGGATTTTTACGAAAAAATAGTCAATAAAAATGCTAATAAAGCAGATTATATGCTCAGCCTGCAGATTCTTAGCAGAATGCTTTATCAGCATTACAAAAAGGCTCCTGTGATAATCATTGACGAGTACGATACTCCTATCCAGGAAGGCTTTGTCAATAATTACTATAATGAAGCTATTGAGTTTATCAGAAATTTCTTTTCGGCTGCCTTGAAGGATAATCCTTATATAACTATGAGCATTATGACGGGTATCCTGCGTGTCGCTAAAGAGAGTATCTTCAGCGGATTGAATAATATCCGCGTTGATTCTGTACTTGATGATACTTTTAGTGGTTATTTTGGATTCACTGAGGGTGAGGTCAAGACTATAACGCAGTATTATAATGTAACTGAAAAGCTGGCAGAAATCAAAAGCTGGTATGATGGCTATAGGTTCGGCAGGACTGAAATCTATAATCCGTGGTCGGTGATTAATTATATAACAAGCAGCTGCAAGGCTATCCCTTATTGGAGCCAGACTTCGGAGAATACTATTATTCATGAAATACTGAAGAAGTACAATGAAGCAACTTACAGGAATCTTCATGAATTGCTTAAAGAAAACGGGCAGGTAAGCTCTGTAATCAAAACGAATATCATTTATCCTGAACTTAAGGGGCCTCAGACAGATATTCTTGGTTTTCTTCTGATGACAGGTTACCTGAAGGCAACGGAAATGACTCTTAACGAAGACGGTGAGCATTTATGTCGACTTAATATTCCCAATAAGGAGATACGCACGATCTATCGTAAGGAAATTATTAGTTTGCTGATAGCGGAAGTCGGTGATATGACGGTAACGGATTTAAGAGACGCTTTATTAAATAAGGATAGTGCTGTCATCAAAGAGACGCTGGGAAGATTTATGATGCAGACAATCAGCTATTATGACGGGCTTAGGGAAAGCTATTATCATGGTCTGATGCTGGGACTTATAACTATATTTGAATATACTCACTTTATCCGCTCCAATAGAGAAAGTGGAACTGGCAGATATGATATTCAGCTTATTCCTAAAAACGCAGGTATGCCAGGGATTATTATTGAAATAAAAGCAGGTGAAGCAAAGGACGATGATTGTGCTTTGAGCAAGCTGGCGCAGGTTGCGTTCGACCAGATTGAAGAAAAGAAGTATGATACTGAGTTGCGTTCATTGGGCGTAAGTGTTATACACAAATACGGTATTGCGTTTGCTAATAAGTGTGTTGAGTTGAAGATGAATTAGGTATTGGATTTTACAGTAAAAAAAGCCGCCTGCAAAGGCGGCTTTTGGTATGTAGGCTTGCTAAGTTGTTCCAAGCACTCAGCTGCTATGCATGCATCCCCCTTTAGTCGCTATCGCGACAGTTCCCCCGAGGGGGAACCAAGAATGTGCTAATGAAGTTTATCGAAAAGCTATTAGTCTTGCCTGCCCCTTGGGGAAGGTGCCGAGCGAAGCGAGGCGGAAGGGGGCTGTGAACCGCGAAAAACTTTTACCGCTATCTTACAAAAATCTAACCTGTATTTTAGAATATTTTTGACTTTATCCGTCATATTATATATGTATACTGCTGGTACTGAATGCATTAAATAAAAACATATCATATGAAGTTTACTTTAAGAAATACAAGGCGCAATAGTGCGTTGTGTGATGTATACAGTAAAAAATCTTATTTGGACTGATTGACTATAAATCTTCAAAGTAGTACAATATTCTTAAATATAACTGGGTTTGATTTTTTCTGATTTTTGTATATTAGTATTACGAAAAATAAAATCAGGCTCTAGTATAAACAAAGGTAAGATTTCTCTTGATTGATATTCATTCTCACATTATTTCCGGAATAGATGACGGCAGCAAGGACGAGTCAATGAGCCTGAAAATGTTGCAGAAGGCTGTGGCTTCCGGTACGACTTCCATTTTTGCAACGTCGCATTTGCTACAGGCTGCACGCAATCCTGCGTGGCAGGATTTTTTAGTTGGTGCAGAAAGGCTGCGCCAGCTGGCGGGTGAGCACAATTTACCGCTGGCGATTTATTCCGGCTGTGAAGTGTTTATGGATTGGGATTTGCTGGATGTTGTCGCTGAGAATGGCAGTTTTTGCCTGAACGGTGAAAATCTTGCTGCAGCGAGGGTCAGTTATATCCTGGTGGAGTTACCTATGTATTTCATACCGAATTATGCTGATGATTTTTGGTATGAGCTGCGGTTGAAGGCGGTTGTGCCGATTTTAGCACATCCGGAGCGTTATACTGAGTTAATGACGAAACCGGACCTGCTGTTGCGTTGGCGACGTGAGGGCTTGCTGCTGCAATGCAATATTGGCAGCTTTACAGGGAGCTATGGCGCGCAGGCCGAGCAGGCAGCGAAGCTGCTTTTGGCGAACGGCTTGGTTGATTTTGTGGGCAGTGATGCGCACAGGGACAGTGGGCGCGATACGGATATGCGCGCCGGTGCTGCTGTAATTAGGGAGCTGGCCGGTGAGGCTGTGCTGCAGCAGCTGACGCAGATTAATCCGCAGAGGATTATTGACGGAACTCCTTTGAAGGTTAAGGCACTGCAGCAGTTAATTGCAAAGGAAAAGAAATCTAAGTGGTGGAACAGGTTATTTAAATAATAAATATACCGTTTTTTTTTGTTTAAAAATTTTTATTAAGGAGTATAAAATGAAAAAGTCATTAGTAGTATTGGCATTGGCGCTGGCGTTAGGAACCGGCAGCGCTGCACAGGCGCAGGTGCAGGATTATGTGATGTGCCCGGGCGATGTGCTGCAGGTTGTGGTATATGGTCACGAGGATTTGAGTACACTGGCGGGTAATACGCAGAATTCGCCGTATGTGGTGCGCCCCGACGGCAAGGTGTCCTTCCCGCTGATTGGCGATGTGGATGTTACTGGCAAGACAGTGACGCAGTTCCGTGAGGAGCTGGTGAGCCGCTTCGGTTATTACCTGTTGAAGCCGCAGATCAGTGTGAATGTGGTGAAGCTGGGTACTACGCGTGTGTATGTGCTGGGCGAGGTTAAACGCCCAGGCCTGTTTGAGCTGGAAAAGAGCCACCGCGTGCTGGATGCACTGGCTAAGGCGGAGGGCTTTACCGAAAAATCTGCCAAGAGGAATGTCTTTTTGGTGCGTGCCGGTTCTACCGAGGTGCAGCAGCTGAACATCAACAATTATCTGAGGAAGGCTGATCAGAGCGCGAACCTGGAGCTGCATGAGGGCGACTGCCTGTATCTGACCAGCAACCATAAGGTTATCTTCAGCAAGGATATTATGCCGTTCCTGACCGGTGCATATTACATCAACGAAATTAAAAACGATGATTGAGGAGAATAGATGTGAGTAAGGATTTACATAATGACGAAGAGATTACTATAGACCTGCTGGAAATAGCCAATATTTTGAAGCGCAATGCAGGCAATATCGCCCGCGTTACCGGTATTTTTGTGGTGGCAGCAGGCGTGTACCTGGCTACGGCCACGCCGGTATACGAATCGCAGGCTTTGCTGCGTGTTAAGCAGCCTAAGGGCATTGGCACCAGCCTTTTGGAATCCATGCCGATGGGCAATGCGATGGCCAACACCCAGCTGATGAACACCTATGCGGAGATTTTGAAGAGCCGCAGTGTTGTGGTGCCCGTAATCCAAAAGACGGAGCAGCCTAATAAGGAAGGCAAGTATCCTGCTTATGATGCTTATGTGAAGGGACGTATTACTACCGCGCCCTTTAAGGATACCGAAATCATGCAGCTGACGGTGCGTGCGAATACGCCGGAAAAGGCACAGCAGGCCAATAAGCTGATTGTGGACGGCTTTTTGCATCGCCTGACTGATTTATCCCGCGACCAGCAGAAGGCTATCCGCGGCTTTTTGGAGGAGCGTGCTGTGGCTGCCAAAAATGAGCTGCAGACTGCGGAAGATAAGCTGACAGATTATAAGAAGAAAAATAATATTATTGCTCCCGATGATGCTGTGAAGCTGGCGAGCGAAAAGATGAGCATGGTGGATAAGCTGAGCGCGGAAAACAAGGTGGCGCTGGCTACTGCCAATGCGCGCCTGGCAGCGGCTAACGGCCAGCTGCAGGGCGAGGCTGTTTCCATTGCGGATAACAAAACGATTCAATCCTATAATGCGAAGCTGGCAGAGCTGGAGGGCGAGCGCATCAGCTATATGGATAAATATACTGAAAACCACCCGAAGGTGCAGCAGGTGAACCAGGAGATTGCCGGCCTGAAGGCTAAGATCAAGAGGGAGATTAACAAGGTTGCCGCTTTGCAGGCTCCCAGTGATAACCCGGTACACCAGCAGCTGCTGGCCAGCAAGTTCAGCAGCGAGGCTGAGGCGAGCGTGGCACAAAGCAACCTGGCCAAGCTGGCGCAGATTGACGGCGAAAACAAGAACGGCTTAAAGGAGCTTTCCGATAAGGAGCAGCAGTTTGTCGGCCTGCTGCGTGATGTGACGGTGGCTAACGAGATTTACGTTATGCTGGCCAAACGCCTGGAGGAGGCCAAGGTTGCGGAAGCAAGCGTTGCTACCGAGGTGCAGGTGGTGGACAGCGGTACGCTGCCGGAAGCCCCTGTGAAGCCGCGTAAGTCGATGACACTGCTTTTGGCAGCACTGCTGGGCATTTTGGCAAGCAGTGGCTTTGTAGTGGTGCGCGAGCTGCTCAACAGAACAATCAAGACTGCCGATGATGTGGCACAATACCTGGATTTGCCGCTTTTGGGCAGTGTTCCTGATTTGGAGGATTTGCAGAAGAATATGCAGGAGAATGGTAAAAAACCTGGCCTGGCTGTGAGAATGTGGAGGAAAATATGGAAGGCATAAACCTGATTGCACATAATGATTTGAAGAACCCGGCGACGGAGGCATACCGTGTTATCCGCACCAGCATCCAGTTTGCGCAGGCCGGTAAGGAGTTGAAGACGCTGGCTGTTACCAGCTGCGTGTCTAACGAGGGCAAGAGCATGACTGCTGCCAATTTGGCGGTGGTGCTGACGCAGGCAGGCAAGAGCGTGCTGCTTTTGGATTGCGATATGCGTAACCCGACTGTGCACAAGTATTTTGGCCTTTCCAATAAGCTGGGCCTTTCCAGCTGTATAAGCATGGACACACCGCTGAGCGCTGCAGTGCAGGCTACGAAGGTGGATAACCTGTATGCGTTGACAAGCGGCGTGATCCCGCCGAACCCGAGCGAGCTGCTGGGCAGCGAACGTATGCGGGAGCTGCTGCAGGAGGCCAGAGAGATTTATGATTATGTGCTGATTGACCTGCCGCCGGTGCTGCCGGTTGCGGATGCACTGGTTTTGGGTGCTGTGATTGACGGCGTGGTGTTGGTTATCAAAAGCGGCGAGGTGAAGGTTGACCTGGCGCGCGATGTGAAGAAGCAGCTGCAGCATGCCGGGGCGAATATCCTGGGCGTTGTGCTGAACAAGGTGCGCAGTGAGCACCGTGGCTATGGCTATGGCTATTACTATTACTACGGAAGCAAGGGAGCTTCCAACGGGGAGGGGAAGTAAGCTAAACAGCTGAGCTGACTGATTTAAGGTGTTATGTTAATTGATGTGTTTTAAAGAAAGTGTTTGTGATGGTTTTGTATGAGTATTAATGAAGTTAGCAAAAAATTAAAGATAAGATGGCTGCTGATGGCTTACGACATCGCGATTTTCCTGCTTGTTGTGTTTTTTATGGTCAGCGCTTACGGAATTCATCCAGAAGATATAACGGAGTTTATGGAGACTGTTATTGCTACGCTTGCTTGTCTGCTGTTTTGCCGCATTATGGGTAATGTTTACCATATGGTTATCCGTTATGGCGGCGTGGGCGTATATATGCGCCTTTTTGCGACGGATTTGACAGCGCTGCTGTTTTACTTCCCGCTGAAGTATGTTTTGGGCCTGCGCAATATTGAAAGCAAGACCTGGCTGATTGTTATTATGCTGAACTTGCTGTGTGCTGTGGGCATCCGCCTGATGTACCGCTATTGCTACCGCTACGGCGTACGCAGGGATAAGAAGGGTGAGTTCCTGCGCTGGCTTTTGGTGCTGTGTGCCGGTGAAACTGTTATCAAGGAGCGCCGCAATGAAAATAAGCGTATCCGTGTGGCGGTGCTGGGTGCAGGGCGTTTGGGCGCTGTGTTGGCTGATGAGCTGTTGAGCAATGACAGTGCTGCCTATGTGCCGGTTTGCTTTATCGACCAGGATCCAAATAAGGCAGGACGCGAGATTATGGGCTTGCCGATTTTGGCTGAAGGCGAAGATACCCTGGATGACCTTAAGGAGATGGGCGTGCAGGAGATTGTTTTTGCTATTACCAATATCGTGAATACGAATAAGGAGATGCTGTTCAACTTCTATCGTAAGGCAGGCTACAAGGTTAAGGTTTATGACTTTTCCGTGGCGGACGTTGCCAAGAGAGGCAAGCGTATGCTGCGTGAGTTTGATATTGATGAATTGCTGTTCCGCCAGCCTATTGCAGTAAACAATGAGTTTGTTGCTGATTATTATAAGGGCAAGGTTATTCTTGTTACCGGCGGCGGTGGCAGTATCGGCAGCGAGCTTTGCCGTCAGCTGGCGAAGATGCAGCCTAAGCAGATTGTGGCGCTGGATATTTATGAGAACGGCGTTTATGACCTGCAGCAGGAGCTGCGCTTGCGTTATGGCGATGAACTGGATTTTAAGCCAGAAATTGCCAATATCTGCTGTGAGCGTTCCATGCGCAGGATTATGGAGGAATACCATCCGCAGATTGTGGTGCATGCTGCAGCACATAAGCATGTGCCTTTGATGGAAAAGAACTGCATTGAGGCGGTGGAAAACAATGTTTTTGGTACGCTGAATGTGATTAAGCTGTGCGAGGAGTATGGTGCGCAGCGCTTTATGATGGTTTCTACAGATAAGGCGGTCAACCCCACGAATATTATGGGCGCGACAAAGCGTATGTGTGAGATTATCGCAAGGGCGCACAGTGCATCCGGCAGCAGTGTTGTGTTCAGTGATACGCGCTTTGGCAATGTGCTGGGCAGTGCAGGCAGTGTTATTCCGCTGTTCAAGCGTCAGATAGCCAATGGCGGACCGATTACGCTGACGGACAAGCGCATTATCCGCTATTTTATGACGATTCCGGAGGCCAGCCAGCTGGTGCTGCACAGTGGTGCCATCGCCAAGAACGGCGAGCTGTTTGTGCTGGATATGGGCCAGCCGATTAAGATTTATGATCTGGCGGTGAATATGATTAAGCTTAGCGGGCTGGAGCCTTTCCGCGATATTGATATTATCGAGACAGGCTTGCGCCCCGGTGAAAAGCTTTATGAGGAGCTGCTGGTGAAGAGTGAAACGCTGCGCAAGACGGATAATGATTTAATTTTTATCGAGAAGGACGAGCCGATCAGCATGGAGAATTTGCAGGAGCGCTTAGATATTTTGCGCGCTGCTATCCGTTCTAATGATGATGAGACGGTGCGTGCTGCGATGCGCAGGGTTGTGCCGACGTACAAAACGCCGGAAGAGGTTAACTGCAAGGCTGCGCAGGCAGTGGAGATGCAGAATGCGAAGGTTGTAGAATAGAGGTAAGACTGATGGCTAAAAGCTTGTTGATTATTGGCGCTGGCGGTCATGGCAAGGTTGTTAAGGAAGTTGCTGAAGCAGTTGGCTATGATAAGATAGCCTTTCTTGATGATAATAGTGCAGAGGCTGTTGGCAAGATTGCTGATACCAAGCAATTTGTGCAAGAGTACCAGGCAGCCTTTGTAGGTATTGGCAATAACAAATTTCGTAATGAATTGCTGCAAAGGCTTGAGCAGGAAGGGTATGAGATACCGGTATTGCTCCATCCTACAGCTTATATCAGCAAAACAGCAGTTATAGGCAAAGGAACAGTAGTTGAGCCAAAAGCTATTGTTAATGCTAATAGTAAGGTTGGCAGTGGTTGCATTATCTCAGTTGGTGCAATTGTTGACCATGATGTTGTTTTAGAAGATTGCGTACATGTGAATGCAGGTGCAATTTGCAAGGCTGGCAGCTTTGTGGCTAAGGAAACGAAGCTGGAGGCTGGGCAGGTTGTGAAAGGATATTAAGAATGAGCATAAGTTTTTTATGGTGGTTGCTTAAGCTTGCTTTGGAAATTCTGTGTGGAATTTTTATTGTATTATATGCTTTTGCTTTAATAAAAAAAGGTGATTCTGTTTACGATAATGAACCTGAACAAATGAATCCATTAGCTGGTAAAAAAGTCATTTTTGTAAATGATGATAATGATAAAGAAAATGCTGATGGTGTTAGAGGTCATTTAGAGGCCGTAGGGGATAGTGATTATCAAGCAGGTTTTTATGACGCGTATGTTAAACGTGTAGTTGATATTATTTTGTCTTTCGGCGGATTAGTATGCTTATCTCCAATTTTCATAGGATTAATAATAGCAATTAAGATTGATGATCCCGGACCTGTTTTATTTACACAAAAGCGTATGGGTAAAAATAAGCAGTATTTCAAGTTGCATAAGTTTCGCTCTATGAAAATGTGCACTCCTCACGATACTCCTACTCATATGTTAGATAATCCAGAGCAGTATATTACTAGAGTTGGTAAGTTTATTAGAGCACATAGCTTAGACGAGTTGCCACAAATCTGGGATATTTTCATTGGTAATATGTCTGTAATTGGTCCTCGTCCTGGTTTATGGAATCAAGATGTGCTGACTGCGGAAAGAGATAAATATAATGCTAATGACATTAAGCCAGGCTTGACTGGCTGGGCACAGATTAATGGTAGGGATGAACTTGAAATTCCTGAAAAGGCCAAACTTGACGGAGTTTATGTAAAGAATGAAAGCTTTATGTTTGATATGAAATGCTTCTTTGGTACTGTGGGTAAGGTAGCAAATGATGATAGTGTTGTTGAGGGTGGCCCTAAAGAACTAAAAAAATAAAAATAAAAATATAAGGGTTGAGTTTGATGAAAATATTAGTTGTATGTCAGTATTACTATCCTGAGCCGTTTAGGATTAGTGATATATGCGAAGAGTTAGTTAAAAATGGTAATGAGGTTACTGTATTGACAGGCATTCCCAATTATCCAGAAGGCATTATTTATGAAGGGTATGGCAATGGAGATAAAAGTGATGAGTACATCAATGGTGTGCATATAATTCGCTGCTATACTATTCCTCGCAAAAAAGGAGCTTTTTACAGACTTCTTAATTATTACAGCTATGCTATTTCTTCAAGCTTGAAGATTTTATTTAATAGTGTGAAGGCTGCTGATGGCAGTGAATTTGATGTTGTATTTGTTAATCAGCTTTCTCCGGTAATGATGGCATATGCTGGTATGTTGTACAAATGGAAGCATAATAAGAAATTGGTTCTGTATTGCCTTGATTTGTGGCCTGAAAGCCTCGCTGCTGGTGGTATAAAAAAGAATTCGCTGATATATAAATTGTTCGATAGAATATCCGGACAGATTTATAAAAGCTGTGATCAGATTTTAGTAACAAGTAAGTCATTTATAGGTTATTTAAGTCAAAAGTTTGCTATTAGTAAAAATAGCTTTACTTATTTACCCCAGTATGCTGAAGATTTATTTGAAAATGTGGCAAGCAAAGCTGAAGCTAAGAAAACAATAGATTTTGTGTTTGCTGGCAATATTGGCACTTTGCAGAGTGTAGATACAATTATTGAAGCTGCTGAGCTTTTAAAAGACAATAAGCAGTTATTGTTTCATATAGTTGGCGGTGGAATAGAATTAGCTAGTTTGCAGGATGAGGTAAAAGCCAAGAATTTAGAAAATGTAATATTCTATGGTCGCAGACCTGTTGAAGAAATGCCAAAGTTTTATTCTATGGCAGATGCTATGTTAGTAACTTTGACTGGAGATCCATTGCTTAGTTTAACTTTACCTGGAAAAGTTCAAAGCTATATGGCTGCCGGAAAAGCAATTATAGGAGCTATTGATGGTGAAACTAAAACCATTGTAGAGGAAGCGCAGTGTGGATTTATCAGTAAATCTGGTGATTCCAAGGCATTAGCTGAAAGCATATTGCGTTTTAGCAGCTTGAGTGATGAAGATAAGGAATCAATGGGATTAAAGGCAAGGATATATTACACAGATAAGTTTTCGAAGAATATGTTTTTTAAGGTTTTAGAAAATAAATTAATAACTTAATTATGGGGAATGAGATAACATGAAGATATTAATGATTAATTCGGTGTGTGGCATAAAGAGTACAGGTAGAATTTGTACTGACTTAGCAGTTGAATTAGATAGACAAGGCCATGAAGTTAAAATAGCATATGGAAGAGAAAGTGTTCCTGAACAATTTCAAAAATATGCTGTACGTATAGGTTCAGAGTGGGATGTTAGATTTCATGGTATGAAGGCTAGATTGTTTGATGCAATGGGCTTAGGTAGTAGAGAAGCTACACAAAAATTTATTAAATGGGTAGAAGAATTTAACCCAGATATAATTCATCTGCATAATATACATGGTTATTATATTAATATAGAAATTCTTTTTAAATATTTAAAGACATGTGGTAAAAAAATTATCTGGACATTGCATGATTGTTGGACTTTTACTGGACATTGTGCATATTTTGATTTTTATGGTTGTAATAAATGGATATCCGGTTGCAAAGGTATTTGCGTTTGCAAAAAGGATTATCCTGCTGCTTTTTTATTAAGCAGAGCAGAGCAGAATTATCAAATTAAAAAATCTCTGTTTACAGGAATAAATAACTTAACCATTGTTACTCCATCACAATGGTTGGCATCTTTGGTGAAAAAATCTTTTTTAAGTGAATATCATGTAGAAGTTATAAATAATGGTGTAAATACAGATATATTTAAACCTACACCTAGTAATATTAAGAACATATACTCTATAGGTAATAAAAAAATAATTTTAGGTGTTGCATCTATTTGGGATAGAAGAAAAGGATTAGAAACTTTTATAGAATTATCAAAACAAATCGAGGATGATTATAAGATTATTCTCATCGGGTTAAATAAAGAACAGATAAAAAAATTGCCTAATACAATTGTAGGTATAGAGCGGACAAATAGTACAAAAGAATTAGCTGAATTTTATAGCGTCGCTGATGTGTTTTTAAATCCAACATTAGAAGATAATTATCCAACAACTAATATAGAGGCGATAGCTTGTGGTACTCCTGTAATAAGTTATGATACTGGTGGAAGTGGTGAAAGCGCTATTTTTTACGGTAGTGTAGTAAAAAAAGGTGATATTACCGCTATAATTCAAGAAATTAAGAGAAATGAGTTTAAGAAACAAGAGTGTTACATTGATTATAGATTGAGTGTAAAGAAATACTGTGAGCTTTATTTATGTCAAAATTAAGAAGACGGTGAAAATATGAGTCATAAAGTAAACCTAATAAATAGAGTAGCGTGTACAGCAATAATATTAGTAGTATTATTTTTGTACTTTGTATATCATTTCCCAGTAGACTCTAATACAGATTTAATAATTACTTATACTACATTGTTATTGGTTTATTCTTGCGTAGGAATAATTGCGATATTGATGTTAAGACGTAAAAGTTATGATATATTAGAACCTATGAATATTGTTGTCTTTTTATATATAAGTATTTTTGCTATTAGGCCTATGAATGATATCATAAATAATGACTTTTACGAATTTGGAGTTGATACACTTGGCAGTAGTGTAATTGGAAGTTTAATAGTAATCGTTTCATTGCTGTTTTTTTATGTTGGATATTACTATAAAATAAAAGGATTTACTTTTACGGAGAATGTTAATTCTGAAAAAAATGGAGATATTCAATCTACTGATTGGATAATCAATAAAAGTTTAATTATATGGTTTATCAGTTTTGTTTTTAGTGTAATCAATCTGACTTTATCTGGGCACAACTTATCATATGTTTTATCTTTTGGCAGTATGACTTCTGGTGAAGAAGAAATAACTAGTGGTATTGCTGCTTTGACTTATTTTGCATATTCCATGATAGGTCCATGGCTTTATATATGCGTTTATAGTAAAAGTAAAATCCTAAAGGTAGTGTTAACGTTTCTTATGCTATCAATTTATTTAATCAAAGGAACGCGTATAGTGTTGTTAGCGATGTTAATGGGTGGGATAGTTTTTTACTATCTATATAATAAAAGAAGGCCATCATTTAAATCGGTAATTATTGGATGTATAACTCTAGTTTTATTTATGAGTTTTATCCAAATTTCAAGAAATAGTGTAAGATATGGACAAGGTATTAGCATTGATATGATATGCGAAAATATCGGCGTTGGAAATGTGTTTGACTCTGATATGACTACGTATAAAGCATTTTATTGTATAATAGATACCTATCCTGATAAACATGATTATACACTTGGTCGAGCTATGATACTACAAACATTTACAACATTGATTCCACGAAGTATATGGAGCGATAAGCCAGTAGCGGTTATCAGAGAAGTTATAGAAAATTCCGTTAATAGTAGTGCGGCAAAAGCAGGGCGTGCAGCCCCAGGTATTGCTGAATACTATTTTGAGTTTGGTATTATAGGTTGCTTTATTTGCATGTTTATTCTTGGTTTATTATTTAAAAAATGGAAGAATTTATTCACCAATAGCCAATCTGTAGATGACTACATCTTATATTCCATATTATATGGACTGATGTTTCAGCTTATTATAAGAACTTCAACTTCCGCATCTATCTACCAATATCTTTTTACAGTATTACCAGTTATCTTCATTAAAAAAAGTATTTATTTGAAATAAAGGAGTCTCTTTATTATGAAAAAGGTTAAGATAGTAATAGCTCATCCTGGAAAGCAGCACTCTATACAGTTTGCTGAAGCTGTTAATAATAGTAATTTCGATATGACTTATATAACTACTGTCTACGATTCTAAAGCATCATTTTTAATGAAATTGGTAAAGTTGGTTTCTTCTTCTAAAAACAAACAACGTGCTAATGCTAGAAAAAGTAATATTTTAAAAGATGGTCAAGTTAAGACTTTTTATTCTTTTATTGGCTTATTTAGGATTTTCCTAGCGCATTATGATAAGTCTCTAGTATTGTTTCATAAGGCTACGGTATTTTTATCTAAGTTATTTGGTGAAAAAGTAGCTGAGTATGCAATTGATAATAACGTTGATGTTGTTGTTTCTTATGATACTTTTTCCGGTGATTTATTTAAAAAACTTAGTAAATATAATCAGAAGATTATTAAAGTAATGGATGCTTCCGCTGCTAATTTGGCATATCAAAAGCAAATTTTTGAAAAAGATATAGAGCTAACTCCTGAATATGCTGATAAGTTGTTGTCTGAAGTAAGTTATACTATGGAAGACAATCGAAATAAGTTATACATAGAAGAAGCAAAGAATGCTGATTATATTATTGTAGCATCCGAGTTTTCAAAGCGCTCTTATGTATCTGTAGGAGTGAGTCCAGATAAAATATTTGTTTGCCCCTATGCAATTGATATTGCAAAATTTGAGTATAAGAAAGTAAGAAATAGAAAAAATAAGGAGATAGTCTTTACGTTTTTAGGGGGAACAAAGCAGTCAAAAGGATTATCATATATGTTAGACGCTTTTCAAAAATTACCTAGAGGAAAGGCTCGTCTAAATATTGTTGGTTTTGATAATCTTTCTTTAGATTTAAAAAACAAATACACAAATGAAATCCATTATCTAGGATTAAAACTACATTCGGAAATACCAGATATCCTGCAAAACAGTGACGTAGTATTATTTCCCTCCCTAAGTGATGGATTTGGTTTTGCTGCTGCAGAGGGGATGGCTACAGGCTGTCCTGTAATTGCAAGTGATAATTCGGGAATATGTGATTTGATAATTGATGAGGTTAATGGTTTTATTGTCAAAACACAGTCTACAGATGAACTGTATAACAGAATGATGTGGTTTATTGATAATCAAGACAAGATATTTGATATGGGATTAGCAGCGAGAAAAAGTATTGAATCGCTAACAAGAGAAAAATATAATGATAATATAAACTATATTTTGTCAAAAATAATCAAAGAAACTATGGGTGAAGAATAGATATGGATATAAAGCAAAGAGTGTTGCTATTTTTATGTAAAACGATATATAAACCAGTAAGGTTAGAAAAATCTGATGTAATTAAAACTGTTTTTGTTAACCATTCTGATGTACAGTATATAAAAGAAACAACTTTCAATGTTTTAAAAGTAAAAGTGAATGGCGAATATAAATATTTTAGAGAATGTAGAGGACATGGTTGTTTTAAAGCATATTTACACCAAATCATTGATGATTTTTTTGCAAATTATAATAAGTATAGTGAGTTTAATAAATACAAGAATAAGATATATGAGAAACTTACTTCTAAAGGAAATATAGATAAAGTATATAATTTAGGCATTATTAATGATGAAAACTCTTTGGTAACTAAAATATTCAAGGAAAAAAACATTTCTTTAATTGGTCTTGAGGATTTTCAAGTTTTGCCAATCATTTATTTTTTAGATTTTTTCCAGTTTCTATGGGGGGAAATATATTCATACAGACTCAATGAAGGAGTACCTGAAGGTTCGCTTCAAAGTTTTTGTGCTAGTAGAATTTTAGCAACGAAAACTTTGGCTGATCTATTAAATTTAGGAAGAATTATTCCGAATGTAGAATTAGTAGAGTTGCATGTCGGCGATAAAGATGTACGTTATGGAACATTGATGGATGAGGTAATGGGAGTTTCCCCTTCTTTATTAACTGATGAAGAAAAACTAATGTTATCACCTAACTTTCAAAGAGATTGTTCTGATTTGAATTTGCTTGATGCTTTGACTAACGAAAAAGATCATCGTCCAGGTAATTATTTAGTAAGTTTTGATGATAGATTAATACAAGGATTACAGGCATTTGACAATGATTCTCCTATGTCTTTTTTTATAACTCCTAAAATTAATTTATCAACATATTGGGGAAGCACGCCGTTTGTTGACTCAAGGGGAATTATAAGTTTGCCTTATTTATCTAAAGATACAGCATTAGGTATTTTAAATCTTGATGAAAATTCAATAAATGCAAGCTTTAAATCAACATTAACCGGAATACAGATTTTCTTTTTGAAATTACGAATAAGAAGAATGCAAAAAGCAATAAAGAAAACATTAGGGAATAATAAGAGATTCTTACTAGAAGATAATGAATGGAATGATTACACTCTTAATGAAGAGTTGAATATGCAGAACTTAAATACTTATCTAAGAATTTTTTGCTTCAGTAAAATGAAAGAGCATAATTATGAGGAGATTTAAGATGAGTAGAATTGTTTTACTAGGTGATAGCATAACGCAGGGGATGTTTCATTCAAAATGCTATAACTGCAAACATGTTGCAAAATAATTAAATAAAAAATTGGTAGATTGCAAGTGCAAATTGAACAAGATTTATCAAGCAACTATATCAGT
>OIWK01000081.1_pt1 | contig 84118 bp, 64 predicted proteins | sample 1587401 | NCBI WGS metagenome assembly OIWK01 (sample SAMEA3888911, study PRJEB22519) | human gut metagenome | biome: human gut; feature: human-associated habitat; material: faeces | place: Denmark | collected 2009 | reverse complement strand
ATCGGTGATGACGAACACGGCTGGGATGACAATGGAGTATTCAACTTTGAAGGTGGATGCTACGCTAAGGTTATCAACCTTGACAAAGAATCTGAGCCAGATATCTACAACGCAATCAAACGTAACGCTCTTCTTGAGAACGTAACACTTGATGAGAATGGAAAGATTGATTTTGCAGATAAGAGTGTAACAGAGAATACACGTGTATCTTACCCAATCAATCATATTGAAAATATTGTACGTCCGGTATCTTCAGCACCTGCAGCTAAGAATGTAATCTTCCTTTCTGCTGATGCATTCGGAGTACTTCCTCCGGTATCTGTACTGACACCAGAACAGACACAGTACTACTTCCTGTCAGGATTTACAGCAAAACTTGCTGGTACAGAGCGTGGAATCACAGAACCTACACCAACATTCTCAGCTTGCTTCGGACAGGCATTCCTGGAACTGCATCCTACAAAATATGCAGAGGAACTTGTTAAGAAGATGGAGAAGAGCGGTGCAAAAGCTTATCTTGTTAACACAGGATGGAACGGAACAGGAAAACGTATCTCTATCAAAGATACTCGTGGAATCATCGATGCTATCCTGAACGGAGATATCAAGAATGCTCCAACAAAGACAATCCCATACTTCAACTTTGAAGTACCTACAGAACTTACAGGTGTTGATACAGGAATCCTTGATCCTCGTGACACATATGCAGATGCATCTGAGTGGGAAGAAAAGGCAAAAGATCTTGCTGCAAGATTCATCAAGAACTTTGCTAAATATGAAGGAAATGAAGCAGGTAAAGCTTTAGTTTCAGCAGGACCACAGTTATAAGATCCACTAATGAATCTGATTAAAATCGGATAATGTTATAGGGTTGTAAAATCCATGTAAATGGGTTATAATAAGTGCAGTGGAAACCTGGAATGTTCGACACTCCTGTAGTTTTGAACCTACAATACTTTAAACGGGAGTCTTACATCTCTGTAATATGTCAGGCCATCGATTTTGCAGTGGAAGGCAGAAAAGCAGATGCGGATACCCACCTAGCTGGGTGCTAGGAGTCAGAATACAGGAACCGGCATTTTGGGGAATATACAAAAGATAAAAGACAGTCGTTTTTACGGCTGTCTTTTTTCGGGTATAAAGGGCGGGAAGAAAGGAAAGAAAATTGCGGAGACGGAATAAAAAGCATTACAGTATCTATATAGCATGGATTTTACTGTTATTGTGTGTGATCGGAGGCTTGAAAGCAGGCATAGAAGAAAGTGCTGTGGGAAAAGAGCAAACGCATTCTGAAATATCTATTCAGAGCAGATGGGAAGAATTACTGAAATCTGTATCTGAAAAGAAAAATGATAAAAAGAAAGACCAGAAAAAATCAGAGAGTACGGAGGCAGCACAGAAAAATATCAGGATATTGCTCATGACCGATGGATATAAACAGATTGTACATAAAGAATTAAAGGTCAGTGCAACGGGAGGTCTTATAATAGAAAAAACTGGTACCAGGGAAGAGACTGCAGAAAATGAGAAAATAACGATCACAAAGGAAGATGTCGGATTTCAGAATGGAAAAATCAGAGTAACAGCAAAAGATGGGGGAGAGATGGTTGTCAGCAGCATCAGGAGAGGATATGGAAATCCTTCTTATGCCGGAATACTGGATCTTTATGCAACATCAGAAGGAATAGTAATTATCAATGAACTTCCGGTGGAAAGTTATCTATGCAAAGTTGTTCCCAGTGAAATGCCGGCATCCTATCAGAAAGAAGCCTTAAAGGCACAGGCAGTCTGCGCAAGAAATTACGCGGAACGCCAGATGGAAGACTATGCTTATCCGGAATATCAGGCGCATGTCAATGACAGCACAGATTATCAGGTATATAATAATTCGGCACAGCAGGATGCATCCACAGAAGCGGTAAGGGAAACTGCCGGCGAGGTGTTAAAATATAAAGGTAATATTGTAACAACGTATTATTATTCAACATCTTGCGGAAAGACAACAACCATGAAAGCCTGGGGAACGAGTGAAAATGAAAGTAATGGATATCTTCAGTCGGTAGAAGTAAAAGATAAGAATGGAGATTATGAAAAATCACTTCCATGGTACCGGTGGGAAGCTGATATAGATCAGGATATATTGAGTACACTTTTGGCGGAGAATGTAAAAAAGAATATCGGGACGGTACAGTCATTAGAAGTAACGAAAACAGGACCGGGAGGTGTCGCGCTGCAGATAAAAGCTGTCGGTGATAAGGGAAGTATTACAGTTGATACAGAGAATAAGATACGAAAGGCGCTGGGGGGAAATGGATATGAAATAAAGAAACAGGATGGTACGGTTGCCCAAAGTGGTACGCTGCTTCCAAGCGCATTTTTTAAAGTGAAAAAGGCTGGTAATATATTCAAAATCACAGGCGGCGGATACGGTCATGGCATTGGTATGAGCCAGAATGGAGCAAATGAAATGGCGAAAAAAGGGAAGAATTATCAGGAAATATTACAAATGTTCTATCCAGGAACAACAATTGAAAAATAAGTATAATCAATGAAAGAATAGTTGAGAAAAACACACCTGGAAACGGAATGATTTCTAATAGACAAACGAAAGAAAATCGGGTAGAATATAGAGACGAATATTTTGGGAGAAAAAGATGAAAAAAGTTAAGTTTCTATATGATAAAGTAATGGAAATAACCGGACAAGTCGGGAAAGATCATGTAGGTGCCTATGCTGCACAGGCAGCGTATTTCTTCATGCTCAGTCTGATTCCGATCATATTACTGTTGATCACACTGGTACAGTATACGCCGGTTACGAAGGCAGACGTTATGACGGCTGTCCTTCAGGTGTTTCCAAAATCAGTAGACAGCCTGATCACATCCATTGTGAATCAGGTATATAATCAGTCCGGCGGTATCATTTCACTGACCATTATCGTTGCACTCTGGTCAGCCGGGAAGGGTGTACTGGCACTGACGACAGGTCTGAATTGCGTTTACGACTGTAAGGAGACACGTAATTATATTATTTTAAGAATACGCGCAACGTTTTATACAGTTGCGTTTATTATTGTAATTATCTTTCTGCTGGTGTTATCAGTATTTGGTAATACATTGAATCTGTTTGTAACGGAACATTATCCGCTTATGGAACGCTTTGTGGATCAGATTATGCAGATACGTGGAATCATTACACCGGTATTGCTGTTTGTGTTTACAATGATGATCTATAAATTTTTGCCGAACCACATTGTACAGTTGAAAGTTCAGTTGATGGGTGCGGCATTTTCAGCAGTCGGATGGATGATCGTATCATGGATCTTCTCGGTCTATCTGGATATTTTTAAGGGATTTTCATCTATGTATGGAAGTTTGACGACAATTGTACTGATCATGCTGTGGCTGTACTTCTGTATGTATATTTTGCTGCTTGGCGGGGAAGTGAATGTGATCCTGCGGGATATGGAGCAGGAGTAGAATTTCTGACTTGACAACTTCTGTTCATGTGATACAATAATTAAGTATTATGAGATAAAGGCAATGACCGTGTAAGTAGTGAGCCATTTTCCGCTAGAGAGAGGGAATCGACAGGCTGAAAGTTCCCTTGGGTTCAGATGGTGAATGAATTTCCCGCGCGAGCTGTGTTCTTGAAATAAAAGTAGAGAATGCCGTATGATGCACGTTACGCAGTAATGAGTGTCCGCAAAAATATTTTGCGGGAATCAGGGTGGTACCACGGGTTATATGTCTCGTCCCTTTTGGGGCGGGGCTTTTTTTATGCCAAAGCATGCAAGAGAAGCTGCCAGTGGCAGGTTCTCTTGCATACCCAAAAGCATACGCTGACATAAAGATATGCGAAGAAAGGAAGAAAATGATGAAAGAAAAACTGCAGAACATCAAAGAGGAAGCATTGAAAGCAATTGAAGCTGCCGATATGCCTGAAAAACTGAATGATGTGCGTGTAAAGTTCCTTGGTAAAAAAGGTGAACTTACCGCTGTATTAAAAGGTATGAAAGACGTTGCACCGGAGGACAGACCGAAGGTTGGACAGATGGTAAATGAGACAAGAGCAGCGATCGAAGCTGTTCTGGAAGAAAATAAAGAAAAGATGGAAAAAGCAATCCGTGCAGAAAAGCTGAAAAAAGAAGTGATCGATGTAACACTTCCGGCTAAGAAAAACTGCGTCGGACACCGTCATCCGAATACAATCGCACTGGAAGAAGTAGAGCGTGTATTTACAGGTATGGGATACGAAGTCGTAGAAGGACCTGAGATCGAGTATGATGAGTACAACTTCCGTAAACTGAACATCCCGGACGGACATCCGGCAAAGGATGAGCAGGACACATTCTATATTAATAAAGACATCGTGCTCAGGACACAGACATCTCCTGTACAGGCACGTATTATGGAGCAGGGCAAGCTTCCAATCTGTATCCTGTCACCGGGACGTGTATTCCGTTCAGACGAAGTAGATGCAACACATTCACCTTCTTTCCATCAGATCGAAGGACTGATCATCGACAAGAATATTTCATTTGCTGACTTAAAGGGAACACTGGAAGTATTTGCAAAAGAATTATTCGGAGAAGACACAAAGACAAAATTCAGACCACATCATTTCCCATTCACAGAGCCAAGTGCCGAGATGGATGTAAGCTGCTTCAAATGCGGTGGAAAAGGATGCCGTTTCTGTAAAGGATCCGGATGGATCGAGATCCTCGGATGTGGTATGGTACATCCACACGTACTGGAAATGTGCGGAATTGATCCGGAAGAATATACAGGATTCGCATTCGGTGTAGGACTGGAACGTATCGCACTTCTGAAGTACGAGATCGATGATATGAGACTGTTATACGAAAATGATATCAGATTCTTAAAACAGTTCTAGCGAGCACAAGTAATAATACGAAAAGGAGATTTATAAATGAATACTTCATTATCATGGATAAAAGCGTATGTTCCGGATCTTGATGTAACAGCTCAGGAATATACAGATGCAATGACTTTGTCTGGTACAAAAGTCGAAGGTTATGAGAAATTAGATGCAGATCTTGATAAGATCGTGATCGGACAGATCGACAAGATTGAGAAACACCCGGATGCAGATAAACTGATCATCTGCCAGGTAAATGTCGGAACAGAGACGATTCAGATCGTAACAGGCGCTCCGAATGTAAAAGAGGGAGACAAGGTACCGGTTGTATTAGCAGGCGGACGTGTAGCAGGCGGACATGAGCCTGGACAGCGTGTAGAAGGCGGAATCAAGATCAAAAAGGGAAAACTCCGTGGTGTTGAAAGTGATGGTATGATGTGTTCCATCGAAGAACTTGGCTCTAACAGAGATATGTATCCGGAGGCTCCGGAATACGGAATCTATATTTTTGATGATGATGCCGTTGTAGGCGAGAGTGCGATCAAATCACTTGGCCTCGATGATGTCGTTGTAGAATATGAGATCACATCTAACCGTGTAGATTGCTTCAGTGTTGTAGGTATTGCAAGAGAGGCAGCAGCTACATTTAATAAAGCGTTCTATCCACCTGTTGTCACACCAACAGGAAATGATGAGAATGCAGCAGATTATATCAAAGTAACCGTTAAGAATCCGGAACTTTGCCCAAGATATTGTGCAAGAATCGTAAAGAACATTAAGATCGGGCCATCTCCAAAATGGATGCAGAGACGTCTGGCTTCTGTAGGAATCCGCCCGATCAACAACCTGGTTGATATTACAAACTATGTAATGGAAGAATACGGACAGCCAATGCATGCATATGACCTTGATACGATCGAAGGAAAAGAAATTGTAGTGCGTACTGCAGAAAAAGGTGAGAAATTCACAACTCTTGACGGACAGGAAAGAGAGATGGATGAATCTGTACTGATGATCTGTGACGGTAAGAAATCCATCGGTATCGCAGGTATCATGGGTGGAGAAAACTCTATGATCACAGACGATGTTCAGACAATGTTATTCGAAGCAGCTTGCTTTGATGGAACCAACATCCGTAAATCAAGCAAGAAGATCGGACTTCGTACCGATGCATCCGGTAAATTCGAGAAGGGTCTGGATCCAAATAATGCAGAGGCAGCCATTGACCGTGCATGCCAGCTGATCGAAGAGATGGGAGCCGGTGAAGTTGTCGGAGGAATGGTTGATGTATACAGCAAGAAGAAAGAGCCTGTAAGAGTACCATTTGATGCGGAAAAGATCAACAAGCTGCTTGGAACAGACATTTCTAAAGAAGAAATGATCGGATACTTCAAGAAGATCGATCTGGAATTCGATGAAGAGACAAGCGAAGTCATCGCACCTACTTTCCGTCATGACTTATTCCGCATCGCCGACCTTGCGGAAGAGGTTGCAAGATTCTACGGATATGATAACATTCCGACCACACTTCCAAGTGGAGAAGCTACAACAGGAAAATTATCATTCAAGTTAAGAGTAGAGCAGGTTGCACGTGATATCGCTGAGTTCTGCGGATTCAGCCAGGGAATGACATATTCATTCGAAAGCCCGAAGGTATTTGACAAGCTTCTGATTCCGGAAGATTCTGATCTTCGTAAGGCTATTCCGATCATGAACCCGCTGGGAGAAGATTATAGTATCATGCGTACATCTTCTTTGAATGGTATGCTGACATCACTTGCAACAAACTATAACAGAAGAAATAAAGACGTAAAATTATACGAACTGGCTAACATTTATCTTCCAAAGGCACTTCCACTTACAGAACTGCCGGATGAAAGAGTACAGTTCACACTTGGTATGTATGGCGAAGGCGACTTCTTCACTATGAAGGGTGTCGTAGAAGAGTTCTTCGATAAAGTAGGACTTCATAAGAAAGAAAAATACGATCCGAATGCAGGAAAATCATTCCTTCACCCGGGACGTCAGGCAAACATCATTTATGATGGTGTAGTAGTCGGATATCTTGGAGAAGTACATCCGGAAGTTGCAGATAACTATGGAATCGGAACAAGAGCCTACATTGCAGTAATCGATATGCCAGAGATCGTAGCAAGAGCAACATTTGATCGTAAATATACAGGAATTGCAAAATTCCCTGCAGTGACACGTGACATCAGTATGGTAATGCCAAAAGAGATTCTGGTAGGACAGATTGAAGATGTGATCGAAAGCAAGGGCGGTGAATATCTGGAAAGCTATTCACTGTTCGATATTTACGAAGGTGCTCAGATTAAAACAGGATTCAAATCTGTTGCATATTCTATCGTATTCCGTGCAAAGGATAAGACTCTGGAAGATGCAGATGTATCTGCAGCTATGGACCGTATCTTAAAGGCACTCGAGGGTATGGGAATCGAACTTCGTAAATAAAAAAACATTCATTCATATCAGATAAAAGCTCGGTAAAAAGAGCAAGAGGATTACGTATGAAGAAAAAACAGATCATAGGTCTGGTAGTAGCGGCAGCACTGTTCGTTGGAGTCAGTGCTGCCAGCGTATTTACCAATACAATTTCAAAAAATCTGCTTCAGAGCAGTGCAGATGATATAATTAATCTCGGAGGTTCGTATCAGTTTAATCCACCGTCTGAAGATTATATTGCAATCGTAAGAGTAGAAGGTACGATCCAGGAACAGGGTGGAAGCAGTGCACTGGAGGCATCCAGCGGATATCAGCATGATTCAACGATGAATTATATCGATGAATTGATGGATGATTCTAACAATAAAGGAATTCTTCTGTATGTAGATTCTCCGGGAGGAACTGTCTATGAATCCGAAGAACTGTATCAGAAACTGAAAGAATATAAAGAGACAACAAAACGTCCGATCTGGGATTATATGGCACATTATGCAGCATCCGGTGGATATATGGTGTCTATGGCATCGGATAAAATCTATGCAAATTCGAATACAACGACCGGTTCCATCGGTGTGATCATGTCAGGATATGATATGTCAGGGCTGTATAAAAAGCTTGGAATCCGTTATGTAAGTATCACGAGCGGAAAGAATAAGGACAGCAGCAAATTTACGGACGAGCAGATTGCTATTTATCAGGATCAGATCAATGAAGCTTATGAGGAATTCGTGAATATCGTGGCAGACGGCCGTGATATGTCAGTGGAGGATGTAAAGAAACTGGCAGACGGAAGAACTTATACTGCAAAGCAGGCGAAGAACAACGGTCTGATCGATGAGATCAGTCTGTATCCGGATATGAAAGATGCGATGAGCAAAAAACTTGGAACATCTACATTTTATGAGATGGAATCAGATGAAGGACTTTTGCAGTCGCTGTTTTCCAAAGCAGAATCATTAGTTCCGAAGTCAGAAGCGCAGGTTCTGACGGAAACCGCCAAAAGTGTAGAAAGCGGGGTGCCGATGTACTATGCAGAACAGTTACGATAATCAGGAGAAGTTAGCCAGACAGAACAGTTGCTGTGCCAGTGGGAATCTGGAGTATGCAGGGTTCTGGGTGCGGATGGCGGCTTATATGATCGACAGTGTGGTAGTATTTGCAGGCCTCCTGATCGTGCGGCTGATATTTGCAGGTATCTCACTGGCTGGCGGCGGTGCGATAACGGGAACGGATATCCTGTTTCATTATTCGTTGAAAGATATCGTACTGTATGCTCTGAAAGTGTTGTATTTTATTGCATTTACCTATCTGACAGGAACGACACTTGGAAAGAAAGCGATGAATCTCCGGGTAGTTTCAAAAAATCCGGAAGAGAAGCTGACACTGTTCAATGTGGTGTACCGCGAGACGGTTGGAAGATTCTTATGTAGCCTTCCGGTGAATATCGGTTATATTGTTGCAGGAATTGATTCGGAAAAACGTGGATTTCATGACCTGCTTTGTGATACCAGAGTGGTCTATCAGAAGAAGATAAAAGCATGGATAGCGCAACCGGGAACAGTTGTACCAGAATGTGAAAAGCCAAATGTAGAAGAGCAGAAACCGCAGACATCAGAGGGTGAGCTGTCAAAAACGCAGGAAAATGTCCAAATGAAAGAGTCTGGGATACGGGAATTGAAAAAAACAGAAAATACACAGAGTTCTGTAGTTGAGAAACTGGGAAAACCAGTGTATAATGGCTATCGTCTGGTAGAAAATAAATCAGAAAAAGAAATAGCTTCAAATGCAACTGTAAATGAAAACATATCAGAAAAAGATACGTAAAGAATAAAAGGGAAAGGAATTCATAATTATGAAACGTCAGGATTTTTATTATGAATTGCCGGAAGAACTGATTGCACAGGATCCGCTTGAGGATCGTTCGAGCTCCAGACTTCTTGTCCTTGACAAGGAGACCGGGGCTTTTTCCCATCATGTATTTAAAGAAATCACAGAGTATCTGCATGAGGGAGACTGTCTGGTAATCAATGATACAAAGGTTATTCCGGCAAGACTGATTGGTTCCAAAGTAGAGACCAATGCCAAAATCGAAGTATTATTATTGAAGAGAAAAGAAAATAACGTATGGGAGACGCTGGTAAAACCAGGTAAGAAAGCAAAAGTCGGAGCAAAGATCAGTTTCGGTGATGGTCTTCTGATGGGAGAAGTCATTGATGTGGTAGAAGAAGGAAACCGTCTGATCAAATTCGATTTCGACGGAATTTTTGAAGAAATCTTAGACCAGCTTGGCCAGATGCCGCTGCCTCCATATATCACACACCAGCTGGAGGATAAGAACCGTTACCAGACGGTATATGCAACTCACACAGGTTCGGCAGCAGCACCGACGGCAGGACTGCATTTTACACCGGAACTTCTGGAAGAGATTAAGGCAAAAGGTGTGGATATTGCGAGAGTTACACTTCATGTGGGGCTTGGAACATTCCGTCCGGTAAAAGTGGATGAGATTACCGAGCATCATATGCATTCGGAATTCTTCATGATCGATGAAGAAGCGGCTGAGAAGATCAATCGTGCAAAAGAGACGGGACACCGTGTTATCTGCGTCGGAACGACAAGCTGCAGAACGGTAGAATCGGCAGCAGATGAGAATGGACATCTGGAAGCGAAGAGTGGATGGACACAGATATTCATCTATCCGGGCTATAAATTCAAAGTACTGGATTGTCTGATCACGAACTTCCATCTTCCAGAATCTACATTAATCATGCTGGTATCTGCGCTTGCAGGACGGGAGCACGTGCTTGCGGCTTATGAAGAGGCTGTGAAGGAGAGGTACCGGTTCTTTTCATTTGGGGATGCGATGTTTATTCAGTAGAGTTGCTATTTAATGCATTAAGCGTCTGATACCCGGCCGGAAGAAAAGGAAGAGAGTCCGCGATAATTAATTAAATAGAAAAAAGCCACACATATTTATACTCTTTTGCATACCATAAATGCGAAGGAGCGTGATAATATGATCTATAAAGCAATCCAGGGACTTCCGCAGGCCCATGCCAGGATAAAAGGGAGCAAAGAATACCCTGATATTCGTGGAAATGTATATCTCTATGAAGTGTATAATGGCACAGTTCTTTTAGGAGAACTGATGGGAATCCCGGAGGAATTGGAGAAGAAATACGGAGGATTTTTTGGATTTCATATTCATGAAGGAAATGCGTGTACGGGAGATTCACAGGATCCATTTGCAGATACAAAAGGACACTATAATCCGGAAAAAGAAGAACATCCCAGACATGCAGGAGATCTGCCGCCGGTATTAAGTAATGATGGAACTGCATGGATGGAGATTTATACCGGAAGATTCTATCCAATGGATGTTGTCGGCAGGACGATCGTACTTCATGAGATGCCGGATGACTTCAAGACCCAGCCGTCCGGAGATTCGGGAATGAAGATCGCATGCGGTGAAATCAAAGCATGGGAACAAGAATGTAAGAACAAAAATGGTAACGAATAAGTGGAGAACCGTCATACAGATAATTTGACATGTAAGTATGAAAACGCTAAAATTGGTGGAGGAATGTAGAAAACTGCAGTCCTCCATTTTTGCGTCAGGGGATATTAAAAAAGCCAAAACCTCGCTTCCTGATGGAAAGGAGTCCATATGCCGAAAAAAGAATTAGCAAAAGGGTATACAACCGGAACCTGTGCACAGGCTGCAACGAGGGCAGCAATGCAGATGCTTTTTACAGGTGAAAAAGTAGAGCAGGTGTCGGTAGAACTGCCGCAGGGAGAAAAGCTGCAGTTGGATATCACGGATATACAGAGAAAATATACAGACAGGGAATTGCCGGATATGGTATCCTGTGCGGTCAAAAAAAACAGCGGAGATGATCCGGATATCACGAATGGAGTACTGGTTTACAGTCAGGTAAGGCTTTCTGAAACAGGACAGATTCATATTGATGGCGGGATCGGGGTAGGAAGAGTGACCAGGCCCGGACTGAATCAGCCGGTGGGAGAAGCCGCAATTAACCGTGTGCCAAGGCAGATGATAAGAAAAGAAGTAGAAGAAGCCTGTGAAGAGGTTGGCTATACCGGTGGAATTGATGTAGAGATTTCGATTCCGGAAGGGGCAAGACTGGCAAAAGAAACATTTAATCCAAGACTTGGAATAGAAGGAGGACTTTCAATACTTGGGACAACCGGTATTGTGAATCCGATGAGTGAACAGGCGCTGATCGATACCATTGAAGTAGAGATGAAGGTATGCCTTGCGGAAAAGTACAGGTATCTGATCATTGCACCGGGTAATTACGGATTGGATTTTCTGAAAGAACAGTATAGTATAGAAGAAAATGATGTGGTAAAATGTAGTAACTATATTGGTCAGACCATAGATATGGCGGTAGAACAGGATTGTAAAGGTGTCCTGCTGGTCGGACATATCGGGAAACTGATCAAGGTATCCGGCGGAATCATGAATACCCATTCCAGATGGGCAGACTGTCGGATGGATTTATTCGCCACGGCCGCATTGAGAGCGGGAATTGCCGGAGAGAAGGCAGTCGAATTTCTTGACTGTGTGACGACGGATGATGCATTGGAGAAATGCAGCGAGGAAGAACGAACACGCATTATGGAAAAAATCATGATGCGTATGGAGAAATATCTGAACTACCGGGGGAAAGGAGAGATACAGGTGGGAGCGGTCACGTTTTCCAATGTATACGGAATCCTTGGAAAGACAGAAAAAGCAGAAGAACTGATAGAAAGATTCAGAAAAGAACGACATATACAATAGATACCAGAGTATGCAGGAGAAGTTGCTGGTAGCAGGTTCTTTGCAGGACAGGAAGGAGTCGGAAAATGATACATTTTGTGGGAGCAGGTCCGGGAGCCGAAGATCTGATCACGGTCCGTGGACAGCGTTATCTGGAGCAGGCTGATGTGGTGATCTATGCGGGATCACTGGTGAATCCGGGGATGTTAAAGAGTACAAAGGAGACATGCGAGATATATAACAGTGCGAAGATGACACTGGAAGAAGTTCTGGAAGTGATGGAACAGGCAGAACGGGAACAGAAGATGACGGTTCGGCTGCATACAGGTGATCCGTGTCTGTACGGTGCAATCCGGGAACAGATGGATCATCTGGATGAACTGGGAATTGCGTATGATTCCTGCCCGGGTGTCAGTTCCTTCTGCGGGGCAGCAGCGGCACTGAATCTGGAATATACACTTCCGGAGGTGTCACAGAGTGTTGTCATCACACGTATGGAAGGAAGAACACCGGTTCCGGCGAAGGAAAAGGTTGCAGCGTTTGCAAGTCATAATGCGACGATGGTACTTTTCTTAAGTACAGGACTTCTGGAAAAGCTGGAAGGCCAGTTGATAGAAGGCGGTTATAAAGAAGATACGCCGGCAGCAATTGTATACAAGGCAACATGGCCGGAGGAAGAAAGTTACATCTGTACTGTCAGTACACTGGCAGAGACTGCGAAAGCACATGGAATTACAAAGACAGCATTGATCATCGTTGGAGATGTGGTGACACATCATGCGTATGAACGTTCAAAACTGTATGATCCGGAATTCACCACCGAGTTCCGTCAGGGAGTAAAATAAGATGAAGATTGCAATGATCAGTTTTACCGGAAATGGAAGAAGACTGGAGAAATCTTTAGCACATGAACTGGAAAAAGAAGGACACCAGGTGCTGCAGGCGGTAAAATGCAAAGAACTGGAATCGGACAAGGATGCGGTAAAATGCAGTGCCAGAGAATGGACAGGTGAACAGTTCCGGACGCGGGATGTACTGATCTTTATTGGAGCAGTACAGATTGCCGTGCGCTTGATCGCATCTTTTATAGGATCAAAGACAACAGATCCGGCGGTACTGGTACTGGATGAGAAAGGACAATATTGTATCCCGATCCTGTCCGGGCACATTGGCGGAGCAAATGAGATGGCTGAAAGAATTGCAGAGATGGCAGGAGCACTGCCTGTGATCACAACAGCTACAGATATCCGGGGAAAATGGGCAATAGATGTATTTGCCAGAAAGAATCATCTTTATATAGAAGATATGCAGAAGGCAAAGCAAATTTCGGCAAAGATTCTGGAAGGAAAGACAGTCGTGGCCGCGATTGAGAGCGGAAGAGATTCGATAGAGGGTACTGTGCCGGAAGAAGTGAAGATCGTACAGGAAACCTATGAGAATCCAGATATCTATATCGGGATATATGAACGAAAATTAAGCAGTCATGTATTAAGGATGATACCACAACGGATCACGGTGGGAATCGGCTGCAGACGGGGGACATCCGCAGAGCAGATAGAACAGCTGGTGGATAAGATACTGAAAGAATCACATATTAATAAGAAAAGTATTGGCAGGATCGCAAGCATTGATCTAAAAAAAGACGAAGAGGGATTGCTTACATTTTGCAACAAATATAACATAGAGCCGGAATTTTATCCGGCAGAAGAATTAAAAAAAGTAGAAGGAGAATTCAGTGTTTCTACATTTGTAAAAAAGGTTACCGGAGTGGATAATGTATGTGAAAGAAGTGCTGTATATACAGGTGGTACACTGCGGATCAGAAAACAGGCAGAAAATGGTGTGACAGCAGCATTTGCCTGGGATAATTGGAGGGTGAAGTTTGAATAAGGTATATGTGATAGGAATGGGACCGGGGGCATATGAACAGATGACGGTGAAAGCAGTCCGGACGCTGGAAAAATGTGATGTGATCGTCGGATATACCGTATATATTGAATTATTAAAAGAATATTTTCCGGATAAGAGATATCTGACAACGTCCATGAGACAGGAGGCAGCACGGTGCAGGATGGCATTCGAAGAGGCAGCAAAAGGAGCTGTAACGGCAATGGTATGCAGCGGAGATGCCGGGATATACGGAATGGCAGGACTGATGTATGAAATCGGTGAGGAATATCCGGAAGTCGCGATCGAAGTAATCCCGGGAGTGACAGCGGCACTGGGAGGTTCTGCGGTACTTGGAGCAGCAGTCGGACATGATGTCAGTCTGATCAGTTTAAGTGATCTTCTGACACCGTGGGAATTGATTGAAGAAAGGCTTCGCTGTGCGGCAAAAGCTGATTTTGTGATCTGCCTTTATAATCCCTCCAGCAGGAAACGCAGTACCTATCTTGCAAAAGCATGTGAGATCATGCTGGAATATAAGGCGGAAGATACCGTCTGCGGAATAGTGAAAAATATTGCCCGCGATGGAGAAACAATGCAGACACTGACACTGAAAGAATTAAAAGAGACAACAGTAGATATGTTCTCTACTGTATTTATCGGAAATAAACAGACAAAAGTAATTCGGGAAAAAATGGTTACACCAAGGGGATATCGTATATGAAAGACAAAAAGATTCTATTATATGCAGGGACAACAGAAGGAAGAAAATTAGCATCTTATCTCGGAAGAAGAGGCGTAAGACTGCACGTCTGTGTGGCAACCGCTTATGGGGAGAGTCTGCTTCCGGAAGAGAAGAATATAACGGTGACACACGACCGGATGGACAGTGGGCAGATGGGCGAGTTTATGAGGGTGTTTGAGCCGGATTATGTGATCGATGCAACACATCCATATGCCAAAGAAGTGACCAAAAACTTGAAAAGTGCCTGCGAGGTTATGCAGGTTCCGTATTTAAGACTGGTCAGGGGAAGTGAAGAGACCAAAGAAAGCATCTGTGTGGAAAATATGGATGAAGCGATAAAGTATCTGGAAAAAACAGAAGGAAATATTCTGGTAACAACAGGAAGCAAGGAGCTGGAATCCTATACAAGACTGACGGATTACGAAAGCCGGGTATATGCGCGCGTTCTGTCTATTGGCCAGGTGGCAGTTAATTGTGAAGAACTTGGATTCTCCGGACGTCATCTCATCTGTATGCAGGGACCGTTTTCTACGGAAATGAATCGTGCCATGTTAAAGGAATATGATATTGCTTATATGGTAACGAAAGAATCAGGACTTGCAGGCGGATACCCGCAGAAATGTCAGGCTGCACTAGAAGCCGGTGTGAAAATGGTTGTGATCGGAAGACCGGAAGAAGAAGAGGGAATGAATTTTGAAGAAATGTCCAAATTCCTTCAGAAAGAACTGGAACTGGATAATCACTGGAAAGTTACACTGGTGGGAATCGGTGCAGGTGCCAGAGACCAGGTTACACTGGAAGCAAAAAGATGCTGTCAGGAAGCAGAACTTCTGATCGGAGCAGGCAGGATGATCGAGGCAGTGGCAGAAGTCGGACAGACCATATATGAAGCATACCGCCCGGATGAGATCATTTCTTATATCAAAGAAAATCCGGAATATGAAAATGTAACGATTGCGTTGTCCGGTGATACAGGATTTTACAGCGGTGCGAAGAAGATTCTGGAATTGACGAAAGATGACCCACAGATTGAGACAAAAGTGGTGCCTGGAGTATCATCCATCATATATTTTGCATCAAAGCTTGGCGTAACATGGGAGGATGCGGCACTAGTAAGCCTGCATGGAAGAAAAGAAAATCTGATGGCGGTCATTAAGGAGAATAAAAAGGTATTCGCCCTTGTAAGTAATGCAGAAGAGATCCGTCAGATCCTGACAAAAATGACGGAATATGGAATGGGCGAAGTAACAGTCAGGATCGGAACAGAACTTTCTTATAAGAATGAAGAGATTCAGACAGGAACAGCAAGATCACTGCTTCATTACAAAGGAGAGAATCTGGCGGTCCTTTATATTGAAAATGAATCCGGCGGCGAAAGCCCGGTGATTCCGGCAATTCCGGATGATACATTTGTACGTGGCGATGTACCGATGACCAAGGAAGAAGTAAGAAGCATTTCGATTGCTAAACTTAAGATTAAGAAGGATGCAGTTGTATATGATGTCGGAGCAGGAACAGGCTCTATTTCCGTAGAGGTCGCCATGGTTGCAACGCAAGGTAACGTCTATGCAATCGAACAGAAAGTGGAGGCGCAGGAACTGATCCGTGAAAATGCAAGGCGGATGCACGTGGATAATCTGCATGTGATAGAAGGTATGGCGCCGGAGGCACTGGAAGAACTGCCGGCACCTGATTGCGTATTTATCGGGGGCAGTAAAGGAAAGTTGTATGAAATCCTGGATGCTATCCGGAAGAAGAACCCATTTGTACGGGTGGTGCTCAATGCAATCTCACTCGAGACGATGATGCAGGTGTTAAAATATACGGAAGAGAATGAGATAGAAGAGGCAGAAGTCATTCAGGTAGCGGTAAGCCGTGCGAAAAAAGTGGGCAGTTATCATATGATGAATGGACAGAATCCGATCTATGTGATCAGCTTTACGAGCAGACCGACAAAAAAGGAAGCTGATCCGGAAAATGAAGACGATTTCGTTCTGGAAGAAATCAATCTGGACGAGGTGGAACCGGAAGATATGACCGGAGATATGGCCGGAGATATTGTGGAGGATATTACGAAAGTGATCTCTGTAGGAGATCTGACACCGGAGAAAATCCGGGAAGAAATGGAGGAATCTGAGTAATGAAACTTCCTAGAATTCTGATTACTGCGATGAGAAGTGGCGCAGGTAAAACCATGCTGACCTGCGGAATATTGAAAGCAATGAAGATGCAGGAGATAAATCCTGCGTCTTTTAAGTGCGGGCCGGATTACATTGATCCAATGTTCCACAAGACTGTGATCGGCATCAGCAGCTATAATCTGGATTCCTTTTTGTGTGGAGAAAATGGAGTCAGAGAGATTCTGAAAAAAAATGGTGCCGGAGCAGATATTTCCGTAATGGAAGGTGTTATGGGATACTATGATGGGATCGCAGGGATTTCTTCAGAGGCGAGTGCTTATGATATTGCCAGAATTACCGATACCCCGGCTGTGATGATCCTGGACTGTAAAGGACTAAGCGTGTCTGCAGTGCCGTGTATCCAGGGGTTTTTGCATTATAAAGAAGACAGCCGTATCAAAGGCGTAATTCTGAACCGTTTGTCTCCGATGATGTATGGAAGAATGAAAGAGATGATCGAGGTGCAGACAGGAATCAAGGTCTACGGCTATGTTCCGGTTATGAAAGATTGTGCACTGGAGAGCCGTTATCTGGGACTGAAGCTTCCAAAAGAACGAAAAGATACGGAAGACAAACTCACAAGACTGGGAGAACAGATTCTGAAAAGTGTAGATATCGCAGGCCTTCTGGAACTGGCAGAAAATGCACCGGAGCTGCAGGAAAAGAAAACGCAAGGATATACATCAGAAATGGTAGAAAATTTGGCGGAAAATGCACAGTATAGTACAGAATCGGTTAGAACAAAAGATACGGTACGGATCGGGCTTGCAAGTGACGATGCATTCTGTTTTTTCTATCAGGATAATCTGGAACTGCTGCAGGAGATGGGAGCGGAACTGATTCCTTTTTCTCCTCTTTACGATAAGCAGATTCCGGAAAATCTGTCGGGACTTTTGTTCTATGGCGGTTATCCGGAACTATATGCAGAAGAACTAAGTAAAAATGAGTCAATGAAGACGAGTATTAAAAAAGCATTGAACGGCGGAATGCCATGTATCGCGGAGTGTGGAGGATTCATGTACCTGCAGGAATATATCAGAGATGAAAGCGGCACAGAATTTCCAATGGTTGGATTTTTAGAAGGGAAAAGTTATCCGACAGGTTCCTTAAAGCGATTCGGCTATGTTACCCTGACAGGGGGAAGAATATTCGGTAAAGAAGCAGGAGATATCCCGGCACATGAATTTCATTATTATGATTCAGAAGTATGCGGGGAAGCATTTCTGGCGGAAAAACCAATGTCAAACCGTTCGTGGAAATGCATGATCAGTACCGATACGGTACTGGCAGGATATCCGCATATTCATTATTATGGAAATGAAAAGATTCCGGAGAACTTTCTGGAACAATGCAGAAGATGCAGGGAACAAGAGAAAAGAGCTAGGGAAAGAGATAGAACATAGAGAACAGAGAGGATAAAAAGCATGGCAGAGCAAAGTTTAGAACAACTGGAACAGGAATTCCATCAGATCGTATCTGGCATTCATCCGGCAGATGTAGTAACGAAAGGAAATGCGCAGAAAAAGTGGAACTCCATTGCGAAACCGTTACACAGTCTGGGAAAACTAGAAGATCATATTATGCAGATTGCGGCACTGACCGGCGATACAGACGTGAATCTGAACCGGAAGGCGCTGATCGTGATGTGTGCGGATAACGGAGTGGTAGAAGAAGGTGTAACGCAGACAGGACAGGAAGTAACTGCAATTGTTGCAGAGAATTTTCTGACATGTAATACCAGTGCGGCGATCATGTGTAAAAAAGCCGGTGTAGACATCTTTCCCATCGATATCGGTATGGCAGCGGATACAAAAGTCCCAAGGTATAAAACGGCAAATGGAACCGCAAATATGACCAAAGGTCCGGCTATGACAAGAATGCAGGCATTACAGGCAATCTTAACCGGGATCCATCAGGTGAAGGAAAAGAAGGAAGCCGGATATAAGATCATTGCTACCGGAGAGATGGGAATCGGAAATACGACGACCAGCAGTGCCGTGGCTTCCGTACTTCTGGGAGACGAACCGGCAGAGATAACGGGACGGGGAGCAGGACTGACGAACGAAGGATTGGAAAGAAAAATACACGCGATCGAGAAGGCGATAGCGGTCAATCGTCCGAAATGGGATGATCCGGTGGATGTACTGGCAAAAGTAGGCGGATTCGATCTGGCGGGAATCACCGGACTCTATCTGGGAGGTGCTGTATATCGAATCCCGATTGTAGTTGATGGATTTATCTCAGCGGTTGCGGCACTTGCGGCCGTCAGAATCTGTGAGTGGGTCAAAGATGCGATGATTGTGTCACATGTCTCGAAAGAACCTGGAATGCAGAAGATCCTGAAAGAGTTACACATGGATGCACCATTGCATGCAGATATGTGCCTGGGTGAGGGAACCGGAGCTGTGGCATATCTTCCGGTGCTGGATCTTGCGGCAGAAGTGTATGGACGGATGAGTACATTTTCAGAAAATGACATCGAAGATTATAAAGAATTAGGTGAGAAAGAATGATACATCTGGTGACAGGCGGAAGCGGAAGCGGTAAATCTGAGTATGCGGAGAACTGGCTGACAGGCAGAAATAAGAAGGATGGTACTTACATATATATTGCAACCATGCAGCCATACACAGAAGAAACGATGAAAAAGATTGAAAGACATCACAGGCTGAGAGCCGGAAAAGGATTCCGGACATTGGAAAAATATACAGATCTATCAGAACTTGAGATACCAAAGAATCAGGGAATCCTTCTGGAGTGCATATCGAATCTGGTGGCCAATGAGCTTTACAGAGAAGATGGTACATTGAATGATTTAAAAGAAACAAAAGAAAAAGTATTGGCAGGAGTACGCAGAATGAGCAATTCTACGACACGTCTTGTAATTGTTACAAATGAAGTGAATGCAGATATAAACGGCTATAGCGAAGAGACGGAAAAATATCGGGAATGCATCGGAATGGTGAATCAAAGTCTTGCAGAGCTTGCAGATATAGTAACGGAAGTTGTGTATGGAATTCCGGTATGCATTCGTAAGGAGCAAAAGAAGTATGAAGAGTATAAAAAGAATATGGAATAGTTTCAAAATTGCGTTTTCCATGTACAGCAGGATTCCGATGCCGCGCAGCGAATGGACAGATGAAAATAAATCGTATGCAATGTGTTTTTTTCCATGGATCGGTGCGGTGATCGGACTTTTGTCTTATGGAGTATTTCGGTTTTTAAAATGGTTTGATGGGAATGGAGGAGGAAATTATTCCTTATTTTTTGTAATATTTCTGATCCTGATCCCGGTATTTATTACGGGAGGAATTCATCTGGACGGATTTCTGGATACACAGGATGCGCTGAGTTCCTGGCAGACGAAAGAGCGGCGTCTGGAAATACTGAAAGATTCCCACGCAGGAGCATTTGCTATCATTTCATGTACCGTCTATTTTCTGATGTATATTGGCGTGTATTCTTGTCTGAGTGTACGGAGTATGGAAGTGATCGCATATAGCTTCATGCTATCAAGAACATTGAGTGGACTGTCTGTAGTTACATTTCCACAGGCAAGGAAGAAAGGTATGGTGGCAGATTTTTCGGAAAGTGCATCGACCAGAATTACAAGAATGGTATTGGGCATTTATCTGATTGTACTGTGTTTCCTGATTCCACTGACCGGAGGGATCTGCGGAATCGGATGTGTGATCTCGGCAGGCGTGGTATTTGGATATTATTACCGGATGGCGATGAAGAATTTCGGCGGTGTGACCGGGGATCTGTGTGGATATTTCCTGCAGGTATGTGAACTTGTGATGGCGCTTGTCGTGGTAGTAGTGGATATCATAGTAAAAAGCGGAATCATCAAATGATGAACAGGCTGGATAAAAGTGTGGAAAGAATGAAGAAAACAAGTGGCAGAAAGAAAACAGCAGAGAAATAGTAGAAAATAACAGAAAGATGAAAATACAGGATTGGAGGAAGGAAAAGAAGTCATGATCATGATAATAGGCGGCGCATATCAGGGAAAACTTGCATTCGCAAAGAAAATCTACCCAGATGTCACATGGGCAGACGGTGCGGTATGTACGGAAGAAGAACTATATAGCTGCGAAGGAATATATCATTTCCATCAGTATATCGAAAGAAAGATAAAGGAAGGAGAACCGATAGATGATCTTGCAGAAGAACTGATTCGGAAGAATCCGGAACTGCTCCTGATCACAGATGAGATCGGATACGGGATCGTGCCGGTTGACCGGATGGAACGGGAATACAGAGAGCAGACCGGAAGAGTGTGCACGCGCCTTGCGGCATATTCGGAGAAAGTATACCGTGTGATGTGCGGAATCGGACAGGTGATAAAGGAAGTATGAGGATTTATCTGATACGTCATTCGATGACGAAAGGAAATAAAGAAAAACGCTATATCGGAACGACGGATGAATCTTTATGTCTGGAAGGAATACAGCTTTTGGAAGAGAGAAAAGGAATGTATCCTGAGGTTACATATGTCTATGTAAGTCCGATGAAGCGGTGCGTGCAGACGGCAGAGATCATTTATCCGGAGATGATGAAAGCAGGAGCATATAGCTGTAATGAAAAGTTACGGGAGTGTGATTTTGGCCTGTTTGAAAATCATAATTATATCGAACTTTCCGGCAGCCCGGAGTATCAGGCATGGATAGACAGTGGTGGAAAGCTGCCATTTCCGGAAGGGGAAAGCAGGGAAGCGTTCATCCGGCGGACACTGGAAGGGTTCCGGGAAGTCGTACGGGATGCGCAGGCACATGACCGGGAGACGATTGCGGTTGTGGCACATGGCGGAACGATCATGAGTATCATGGAATGGTATGCAGTAAAGGAAGACGGGACGCCAGCAGGAAGTTATTATGATTATCAGATAAAGAATGGAGAAGGATATGAACTTAGAATTTCAGAGAATGACATATATGACGATCGCGATCGTGGCGGGCTTTGTTCTGGATCTGATCTTCGGGGATCCAAGATGGCTGTATCATCCGGTGAGGCTGATCGGGCATCTGATATCGGGAACCGAAAGAATTATCAGAAACTGTCTGCCGGCGAATAAGACAGGGGAACGCATCGGTGGAGGGATTCTGGTGCTGGTGGTTGTGACGGTCAGTACAGGAGTTCCGGCGGTGATCTTATCGGTTGCATATAAGTATTTCTGGCAGCTTGGACTTGCACTGGAAAGCTTCTGGTGTTATCAGATCCTTGCAACGAAATCCCTGAAAGTAGAAAGTGACAGGGTTTACATAGCACTGAAAGACAAGGGCCTGGAGGCCGGGAGAAAGGCCGTGTCCATGATCGTCGGAAGAGATACACAGAATCTGACGGAAGAAGGTGTGACCAAGGCGGCCGTAGAGACGGTGGCAGAGAATACATCGGATGGTGTGATCGCACCGTTATTTTATATGCTGATCGGCGGAGCTGTTCTGGGATTTACATACAAAGCGATCAATACGATGGATTCGATGGTCGGTTATAAGAACGACCGGTATCAATGGTTTGGAACGGCTGCCGCGAAGCTGGATGATGTGGTGAATTTTATTCCGGCGAGGGTATCGGCAGTACTGATGATCGCGGCGTCATATCTGACCGGAATGGATGGAAAGAATGCAGCACGTATCTTCCGAAGAGACCGCTTTAATCATAAAAGTCCGAACTCGGCACAGACAGAAGCAGTCATGGCGGGGGCGCTGGATGTGCAGCTTGCAGGAGATGCATGGTATTTTGGAAAGCTGCATAAGAAGCCGACGATCGGAGATCCGGTCCGGGAGATGGAACTACTGGATATCCGGAGATCGCATAAGCTGTTATATGGGACGGCAATGCTTGGTCTGATACTTGGAATCATCCTCCGGATTCTGGTTCTGTAGATGATATTGATAATAAAAATCAAAAAACAAATAATATTATCTGCAAATTATGAATAAAAAGTTAGAATTGTGCAAACAATGTTCCTGTTGACTAACATAGTCAGTGCAACTTACAATATAAAAAAGAGGTAAAGAAGGTGTTAGTTATGCAGGCATTGTCAAAGGCGGCGGCTGGAAAAAGCTACACCATCAAGTGGATGTTCGGCATCCCGGAAGTTCTGGATAAGATCCGAAAATGCAAGATTGATGAAGGCAGTGAGATCACAGTCATTCAGAATTCCGGAAGAGACCTGATCATCAGAAGTGGTGAGAAGCGGATCGCAATGAGCAGCGATGCGGCAACAAGAATTCAGGTATAAGATTCCGGTTGACTATTTTCTGCAAAGTGAGTAAGATGGTTGTAGCAAAATAGCAGAGAGAGCGGTTTATCCGCACAGGTGAAGGAACGTTGGCAGAACCAAAAGAGACAGTTCACGGTGGAGACATTTACCGGAATCCATCTGTTACAGATTATTCTGTAAACAGTAACCCGCTGGGAGTTCCCGAAGCGGTACGAAAGAGCGTACAGGAAAGTGCAGACAGGATCATGTATTATCCGGATGTCAGATGCGACAGACTTCGGGAGTCGATCAGTGATTTTGAGAGAATAGAAAAAGAAAAGATACTCTGCGGCAATGGTGCTGCAGAGCTTTTTTTTGCTGTCGTAATGGCAGTGAGACCGAAAAAAGCACTGGTGACGGCACCAGCTTTTTCCGAGTATGAGCGAGCACTTGGCACAGTTGGAGCAGAGGTACAATATTACAGATTAAAAGAAGAACAGGATTTCCGGATACAGGAGGATATACTGGAACAGATTACGGAAGATACAGATATGATATTTCTGTGCAATCCCAATAATCCGACCGGACAGACAACGGAAAAAGAACTGCTGATCCGTGTGATGAACAGGTGTAATAAATGCGGTACGATACTGGTCCTGGATGAGTGTTTTATAGAGTTTCTGGAAGAACCAGAAAGATATGAATGCCGGGGGTATCTGACACAGTATCCGAATGTGGTCATTATCAAAGCATTTACGAAAATATTCTGTATGCCGGGTGTAAGACTTGGATATGCATTGTGTGAGAATGCAGCTCTTAGGAAACGAATGAGGGCAATGCTCCAGCCGTGGAATGTGTCGGTAACGGCACAGGAAGCAGGTGTGGCAGCACTTGTTGATTGCGAAGCATATTTAAAGAGAACGAGAGAATATATAAAAAAAGAAAAGTTCTGGATGACAGAGCGGATGAGAAAGCTTGGTCTGAATGTATGGGGATCGGAAGCAAACTATATATTTTTTAAAGGAAAAGCAGGGCTGTATGAGAAGGCACTGAAAAGAGGACTGTTGATCCGGGACTGCAGTAACTATGAAGGACTGACAGAAGGGCATTACCGGATTGCAATAAGATCTGAAGAAGAGAATGAAAGGTTGATAACATGGCTGGAAAAATTATGATACAGGGAACAATGTCCAACGCAGGAAAGAGTCTTCTGTGTGCGGGACTTTGCAGAATATTCAAACAGGACGGATACCGGGTGGCTCCGTTCAAATCCCAGAATATGGCACTGAATTCCTTTATTACAGAGGATGGACTGGAGATGGGACGTGCACAGGTTGTGCAGGCAGAGGCAGCAGGCGTGGCGCCGCAGGTAGAGATGAATCCGATCCTGTTAAAGCCGACCAACGATGTAGGATCACAGGTGATCGTAAATGGTGAAGTCCTGAAGAATATGAGTGCAAGAGAATATTTTGCTTATAAAAAGCAGCTCATACCGGACATTATGAAAGCATTTCACAAATTAGAAGAAGAGAATGATATCATTGTGATCGAAGGAGCGGGAAGTCCGGCAGAGATCAACCTGAAGAAAGATGATATTGTAAATATGGGGCTGGCGAAGATGGTAGATGCGCCGGTGCTTCTGGTCGGAGATATTGACCGCGGAGGAGTATTTGCCCAGCTTCTGGGGACGCTTATGCTCCTGGAAGATGATGAGAAAGAACGTGTAAAGGGACTGGTCATCAACAAATTCCGCGGGGATAAGACAATCCTGGATCCCGGTATTGTCATGCTGGAAGAAAGAGGCGGCATTCCGGTAGTCGGAGTTACACCGTATATGCAGGTCGAGATTGAAGATGAAGACAGTCTGACAGAGCGTTTTAACATGACAAAGGGTGGAAAAGGTGCAGAAGAAAGAATCGGTCTGGTGGATATCGCAGTCATCCGGACACCGAGAATTTCGAACTTTACGGATTTCATGCTGTTGGAAAATGCTCCGGGAGTGAATCTGCGTTATGTAAAGAATCCAAGAGAACTTAGAAATCCTGATATGATCATCCTTCCGGGAACAAAAAATACGATGGGAGATCTGAAATGGTTAAGACAGAGCGGAATGGAAGCGAAGATTCTAAAGGCGCATGCCGGCGGCTGTGTGGTCTGGGGAATCTGCGGCGGCTATCAGATGCTGGGGCAGTCGCTCAGTGATCCGGAAGGCGTGGAAGATGGCGGCAGTATGAAAGGACTCGGCCTTTTGCCGGTAACGACTACATTTACCACAGAAAAGACCAGAACAAGGGTGAATGGAACACTCCTTCATGTGGAGGGGAATCTGAAAGCACTTGAGAATCTGAAGTTTGAAGGATACGAGATCCATATGGGAAAGACCGAACTTCTGGAAGGATGTCCGATGAATCAGATTCACGATACGGTGAAGAAAAAGGACAGACAGATTCCGGATATGGAGCCGGAAAACAGAATAGAGAACAGTACAGACGGAATCTCGCATGGAAATGTATACGGAACATACATCCACGGCATTTTTGATAAGGAGAAAATTGTATCGGAGATCGTAAAATCCCTGGCAGAAAAGAAAGGACTTTCAATGGAAGAAGTGGAAGGTGTGGACCTGAAAGCATTCAAAGAAAGCCAGTATGATCTTCTTGCAGATACACTCAGAAAACATCTGGACATGAAGGCAATCTATCAGATCATGGGAATGCAGAAATAATTTTTCGGGATTACTATGTATTCGTAAGGAGCTGTAGATACCAAAGTATGCAAGAGAAGTTGCCGATGGCAAGTTTTGTAGTTAGAAAAGATGAGATGTGGGCTATGACGGACTATGAAGAGAAAGGAAGAAAACGTTGAATATACAGAAAAATAATCACGCAGCACATACTAAAATAGAGATAGAAAATGTTCTTCCGACAGAGATCGAAAAGCGCAGCTTTGAGATCATTACGGAAGAACTGGAGCAGGAAGGCATCGTGCTTCCTGAGATTCAGGCACCAATTACAAAGCGCTGCATACATACCAGTGCGGATTTTGATTATGCGAAGAATTTGGTGTATTCCGAGCATGCGGTGGAGAAAGCACTTGAAGCGATCAGAGGCGGTGCTTCCATTGTAACCGATACACAGATGGGACGTTCCGGAATTAACAAAAAGAGACTGGAACAGTATGGCGGTCAGGTATACTGCTTTATGTCGGATGAAGATGTGGCGCAGGCGGCGAAGAAGAATGGAACAACAAGAGCCGTTGCCAGTATGGAAAAAGCGTGTGAACGGAATGAAAAGCTAATCTTTGCCATTGGGAATGCTCCGACAGCACTGATCCATCTGTATGAACTGATCAAAGACGGAAGAATCCGTCCGGAGCTTGTAATCGGTGTGCCGGTTGGTTTTGTAAATGTGGTACAGTCCAAAGAGCTGATCCTGACTCTGGAAGATACCCCGTATATTGTAGCGAGGGGGAGAAAAGGCGGAAGTAATATTGCGGCATGTATCTGTAACGCACTGATCTATATGCTGTAGGGAGGAAGAATTTATGACATTACAGCAGTTAAGGTATATTACCATGGTTGCGGAGAAGGGGACGATAAGTGAGGCGGCAAAAGAGCTGTTCATTTCCCAGCCGAGTCTTACCAATGCGATCCGGGAACTGGAGCAGGAGATGCAGGTGACGATTTTTCACCGGACGAATAAAGGGGTGACGATCACCGCAGAGGGAGATGAATTTCTTGCCTATGCAAGACAGATACTGGATCAGGTCGGCCTCATGCAGGAGAGGTATCTGAATGTAAATGAACGGAACCCGAGATTTTCCGTATCCTGCCAGCATTATTCTTTTGCGGTCAATGCATTTGTAGATGTGATCCGTAAATTTGATGCGAGAAAATATGATTTCACACTGCGGGAGACACAGACTTATGAGATCATCGAAGATGTGGCGAAGCTGAAAAGTGAGATAGGTATTCTGTATACTTCTTCACAGAATGAGACGATCATCATGAAACTGATCCGTCAGAATGATCTGAAATTCGAAGAGTTATTCGTAGCAAAGCCACATGTATTTATCAGTTCAAAGCATCCGTTGGCAGATAAGGAAGCACTGACACTGGAAGATCTGGAGGAGTATCCGTATTTGTCATTTGAGCAGGGGGATTATAATTCCTTTTATTTTTCCGAAGAGATATTAAGCACACTGGACCGGAATAAGAACATCAAAGTCAGAGACCGGGCAACGCTTTTCAATCTGGCGGTCGGCCTGGACGGGTATACGGTAAGCTCCGGCGTGATCAGTAAAGAACTGAACGGTGAGAATATCATCGGGAAGCCGCTTCTGGTGGATGAATATATGCGGATCGGAACGATCGTGCGGAAAGATGTGGCACTGAGCCGGTATGGAAAGGTGTATATGGAAGCGTTGAAAAAATACACAGGCGGGATGTAAGAATAATCCAGAATAATAATGAAAAGCAGTGGAAAAAGGTTTCGTTTGTAAAAGAAGTTGCAGAAGAAGTCTGGGAGGCTTAATATCAAATTGAATATATAAAAAAGATATGAAAGATATATTAAAAATACGTTTCACATTTTTGATATTCTCTCGTATAATAGTCTGCTGAGGGGGATTGGTTTGAAAACGTAAAAACGTGTGAAAGCAATTCCCCGTTTTTTCTAAGGAGATGAAAACATGGGAGTAATGAAAAGTTTATTTTCCGGGAAACAGATGTCGGAGGCATTCATCTGTAGTGCATTTCTGGCTTTATCGGGAGGATTTCAGGATGCATATACCTATAATACGCGTAATGAAGTATTCTCGAATGCACAGACAGGTAACGTGGTGCTGATGAGCCAGAATTTCATGACGGGAAAATGGGAGGCGGGACTGAAGTATTTATTTCCGCTTTTTGCATTTGCTTTGGGTGTTCTGATCGCAGAACAGATCCAGCATAAGTATAAATATGCAAAACGTCTGCACTGGAGACAGGGAATTCTGGGAGCAGAGATTATAATCCTGTTCATTGTAGGATTTATTCCACAACGCGGAAATATGATCGCGACTGTTCTGGTATCCTTTGCCTGTGCGATGCAGGTGCAGAGTTTCCGGAAGGTGAATGGATTCTCATATGCGAGTACGATGTGTATCGGTAATTTGAGAAGCGGAACGGCAGCACTGTCTTTTTATCTGAGAGAAAGAAGACCAGAGCAGCTGCGCCAGGCAATGTATTATTTGGGAATCATAGTTCTGTTTGCGATAGGAGCCGGAATCGGCGGCAATCTTTCTGCCAATTACGGAATCCATATGATATGGGTATCGTGCGGACTTTTGATTGTCAGCTTCCTGCTGATGTTCCTGGATATAGAAGCACGGAGAAGCAGAGCATAATAGAAGAAAAAATAGGAGACATTGATCCGCTGTCAGATGCGGATCAATGTCTCGATTAGTTTCTGTGCTGCAATACTTTGTGGCTTGGAAGCATTCTGTACAAGACAGATGTGTCTTGCAGGAAGAGATTCTTTCAGATGAATCTGAAGAATTTCCCCGCGCTTCAGTGGTTCTTCTGCAAGTTTCTCCGGATAGAAGCCGATACCGAGATTGTGCTGGATCAGGGCCAGACACTGATCGGTAGATGTAACTTCCAGATCCGGACGGAACGGAAAGCCGTGGGAAGAAAAGTACTGAATATGAAGATCTCTGGTGCTGGTGTTATTCTCCAGCGAGACAAAAGGATATTCCGCAAGTTCTTCCAGCGAGCAGATGTGAGAAGCCAGTTCTTTGTATTTCGGACCGGCGATCAGAATTTCCCGGAAAGAACCAAGGGAAATCTTCTGGAACTGCTTCTGGACCGAAAGAGGTGTTGTTACAACTGCGAAATCCACCAGCCCGCTTTCCAGGGAAGCGATTGCCTGCGGAGTGGAATGGTTGGAAATCTTAAGCCTTACATGTGGATAATGATTGTGAAATGCTTCTAATTTTGGCAGCAGCATAATACGTAGTGCATTTTCGCTGACTCCGATGGAGATGAGTCCGCTGGTAAGGCTCTGGTCACGCTTCAACTCGGTTTCTCCGAGCTCCAGTTGTTCAAAGGCAATTGCAACGTGGTTAAAAAGCTTCTGTCCTTCCGGAGTCAGTGAGACCCCACGGTTCGAACGGACGAAAAGATGGCAGCCAAGTTCTGTCTCAAGATTATTCATACACCGGGTAATATTCGGCTGGTTATTGTGTAATACCTCTGCCGCTTTTGTAAAACTGTGCTGTTGTGCGACATGGTAGAAAATGCGGTAATAATCGTATGTACTCATAATATCCTCCAAAATAATATATAAAATTGATATATAAAAATAATTTGCTATCTTTTATCCAGATGATGCCAGATAAGTATAATATATCCCATGTGAAAAGACAATGTTAAGAAATAAAAAATATATTACATTGTAGAAAAAAACGTAGTATACTGATTTATATTTTTTTATGAACAGATGTGTTTGTAACAAAAATAATGGATACACCTGAGAGGAGAGACTTAATTATGGTAAAAATGAATGTAAAATTTGAAACACCAGAACAGCTTGTAGAATTTTCAAGAATGTGTCAGAAAGTAGAGGCTGATACTCTGATTGAAGATACTGTACATAAACTTATCATTGATGGAAAATCAGTTATGGGAATGATGACAGTTACATTGAATCAGAGGCTGATCTTTGTAGTAGATGGTTCTGATGAGAAAGAGGTACTTTCTACATTTGAAAAATATCGTACGGAAGATATGGTACAGAAGCAGAATCTGGGTTAATAATTGCATTTTACAGATACTTGTGGTATCGTAGTCAAGGTGAAAAGAATAGAATGAAAACTGCAGGTGCCGGTTGGATAAGATTGATCAGAGCCGGTGAAAAGGGAAACAGGTGCAAGTCCTGTACGAACTCGTCACTGTGAGCAGGGAATATCAGAAAAGAAAAAAGTCACTGGATAACGGGAAGACAAGCTTCTGATGTATGGATCTGTGAGTCAGGAGACCTGCCTGTAGCGTACATGGAAGTAAATCCGGACCACGAGTAATTGGTTGTACAAAAATGGAGGAAAATTATAATAAATTCACAAGGCCATTTTATACCCTTTTACGGATGATTTCGTGGAAGGGTATTTTTGGTGACAGAAAAGTAGTAGGGAGAGAGTAAAAGATGAAACACAATTCCAAGCAATTTTTGGCCTTATTTATGGCTGTGTCTATGGCAGTTGCACCGGTATCGGGAGTGTATGCGGAAGATCAGAATGCAGCTGTAGAAAATGCTGTGAATGCGAATGTACAGGAGGGCAGTGAAGCGGAGCAGAATGAGACTGCTTCGAATGCCGGACAGGCAGAAAGCAGTGTGACGGCGGTTGGAAGTCAGGAAGAAAATAAAGCGGAAGCAGCCGGTAAAGGAACAGATACTGCGGAGGACGAAGACGCGAAGAAGAATGCGGCTCTTGCAAAGCTGTCAGTGGTCAGTGGAACAACCGGTGAACTGAAAGACGGAACATATAAAGTAGAGGCAAAAGTAGGCGGATCATCCAGAACAAGTATCACCTGTGAAAAAGTGGAAGTAAAGGATGGAAAAGCGACTGCCAGAATCGTATTTTCAAGTGCCGGATATCCAAAACTGTGGGTAAATGTAAATGGCACTGTAAAAGAATATGAAAAAAGAACAGACAGTGCAGCAGGAACCAGCGCATTTGATATTCCGGTTGATATTAATAAAGAGATGAATGTGATCGGATATGTGGAAAAGATGGGATCCTATACAGAATATAAGCTAAACATCAACATTTCCAAAGATACAGAGCCGACAACACCGGAAGCTCCGGAACAGACGGTTATCACAGGTGTAAGCTTCAGTGAAGGAACGGAACTCAGTATGAAGACGGGAGAAGTTAAGAACCTGACGCTTAAGTTTACACCGGCATTATCAGCAGAAGAGACAGCACCGGATATGACATGGACTTCTTCTGATCCGGAGGTTGTAACGGTTGAAAAATCCGGATCACAGGCTAAGCTGACTGCAATGAAAACAGGAACTGCAGAGGTAACAGCAACATTTAATAACTCTGAAGGTACAGAGATTAAAGCCACATGTAAGGTAACGGTAACAGCACAGGAAACAGGAAATAAGACCCTGACAGACGGAAACTATCAGGTGAATGCCGAAGCCGGTGGAAAGATGATCCGTGTCACAAACTGTGTAATGACGGTAAAGAATGGACAGATGACGGCAGCAGTAACATTGAGCGGACGGGGATATAACAGAATCTATCTGGGAGATGTAAATGACGCACCGAACGATGAAAGTAACTGGATACTTCCAGATTCGCTTCTTGCAGAGCAGTATACATTCCAGATTCCGGTAGAGAAACTGGATGAGGTAATGACGATTGCCGTTCATACAACGAAGAGTAATAAATGGGATACCAGAACACTGACATTCCATTCAGAAGGCATGACTAAGATTGCGGACAGCAATCATGGAAATGCTTCGAATGGCAATAACGGAAGCAATGGATCGCTGACACCGGGCGGAAATAATAACAACCCGGGAAATACTTCCAATGGAAATAACTCAGGAAGTACAGGAAGCAATAACGGAAATACAGGAAATAATACAACAAACAATGGAAAACCGGACAAAGAATCAAAATACGAATCAGATCTGAACAAATCAACAGCCAGAGTTAACAGTGCCACAGGCTTAAAAGATGGTGTATACACACCGGACAGCTTCTCATGGTCAGGTGGAACCGGAAAGGTAAGAATCAGCTGTAGTAAGGTAACAGTTACCGGTGGCCAGGCATATGCAACGATCACATTCAGCAGTACGCATTACCAGTATGTGAAAGCCAATGGAAATGTATATTATCCAAGTTCCAAAACAGGAAGCTCCACTTCCTTTGTAATTCCGGTGGAACTGAATAAGAATAATACGATTGTAGGTATGACAACAGCCATGTCTGCAGCACATGAGATTAAGTATACGATTTTTGTATACATTGCGGAAGCAGCAAAAGCAAATGCATCAACAAGAGCCAATGGAAAAGAAATTACCGTGATCGGTGTAAATGGCAGTGACAGCAGTAAGACGGCAGCTGCAAGTAAGAAACTGGATGAAGTAGCACCTGAGATCATCGGCCTGGAATATCAGTCAGAGACAAAAGCCGAGCATGCAAAATATTTCAAAATCTATCATTATGATCAGGGGATCACACTTCTGGAAATTGATATGAGCAAAAAGACGGGAAGAAAAGCAGCCGGTAAGAAATGGAAACAGTCTTCGGATACAAGCGGACTGAATCCTGCAGAGCAGGAGCAGGCAGCACTGTATCTGAACAAAGTTGTAAAATATCTGATCGTTCCGGAAAATGCAGAGATTCCTGCAGGACTTGATAAGGAAGTTATCGTGGTGAGACAGCCGGCAGATCATATCTATGCAGGAACCAATAAGATCATTTCCAAGATAGCCAAACTGGGACAGAATGATAAAGTGACGGCAGTTGGTGTAAAGAAAAAGAAGTGTAAGAATGAGACTATCAAAGAAAAGATGGAAAAGAAAGAAATCATTTACACAGGTAAATCCGGCAAATTAAATTATAAGAAACTGGTAAAAAATAAATGTGATCTGGCACTCCTTTCTTCCGGTATCCTGCCGAAAAAAGGAAGTAGTAAGAAAGCTGCCAGAAAGAAAATGAAAGCTTATCAGAAGATGACCGAGAAGATGACGCTTCTTGAGATGCCTGTGATCGTTGACCGTTCAAAAGATGAAAAGGGAAAAGATGCAAAGAAAGAATGGGAAAAAGTCTATCAGGTAATCCTCGGATGTGAAGATCAGAGTGCAGAATAAGGATTATATAAGATGACCAGAATGCGGATCGCATAAAATGATCGGAATGCAGACAAAATATCATGTAATCAGAAAAAAAGTGGAGAAAAGAATGAAAAAGAGAACATATCGCTTGTTGTGTGTACTTGCAAGTACAGTGCTTCTGGTAACAGGAGCACTGACTGGATGCAGTAGTTCAGGAAAATCGGGTGTGTCCAAAGGAGACGGAACACAGCAGACAGAAGAAAACGGGGCAGAAGAAAAGAAAGCTCCGAAGATAGATGGACTGAAGTATCAGAAGACGATGCAGTTAAAATATGCCACAGGTTTTGATGTTTACTATTATAAAGGTGGATATAAATTACTGGATGTGCATGATGACAGACAGTATCTGATCGTTCCGGAAGGAAAGAAGAAACCGGCAGATCTGGATAAAGATATTGTGGCATTAAAACAGCCGCTGGATCACATTTATCTTGCGGCAACATCGGCAATGGCACTGTTCGATTCGATGGATGGCCTGGACAGTATCCGGATGTCAGGCGCACAGGCTTCAGACTGGTATATTGATAATGCGAAAAAAGCTATGGAGGAAGGCCGGATATTGTTCGCCGGAAAATACAGTGAGCCGGATTATGAGATGCTGGTAGATGAGGATTGTGATCTTGCAATTGAATCAACGATGATCCTGCATACGCCAAAAGTACAGGAAATGATCGAAGATCTGGATATTCCGGTATTTATCGACCGGTCCAGCTATGAAAGTCATCCGCTTGGCAGAACAGAATGGATCAAGGCTTATGCGGCAATGTTGAATAAAGAGGATGTGGCAGATACATTTTTCGAGAAACAGACGAAGGTGATCGAAAACCTGAAAGATTTTAAGAATACGGGAAAGACGGTTGCTTATTTCTTTGTTAATGCAGATGGAACAGTGGTCGTAAGAAGCAGTAAAGATTATATTCCGAAGATGATTGATATTGCCGGAGGAAAATACATTTTTTCAGATCTTAAGAATACAGAAAGCAAGAGTGCTTCGGTAGAATTATCAATGGAAGAATTCTATTCAAAGGCGGAAGAAGCAGACTATCTGATCTACAATGCAACAATTGACAGTCCGATAAACAGTATTGCAGAGCTGACGGCAAAGAATGAACTGTTTAAGGATTTTAAAGCTGTGAAGAACGGTAATGTATGGTGCACCGGCAAATCACTGTATCAGGCAACGGATATAGTCGGTAATCTGATCACGGATATTCATCTGATGCTGACAGATGGAGATGAGAAGGATATGACATTCTTGTACAGGGTAAAATAATACAGTATAATAAGAATCAGGTGGGCAAAAGGAAATGTTCACCTGATTTTTCATCAAAGGAGAAATATAACGTGGCAGACACTTATAATCAGAAAACGGATCGGCAGAATACGGCCGGATCTGTTTATCAAAAGGAAATTTTTAAACGGCGTTCCAGATATATTCTGGTATTTTCTGTATTGACGGCAGCATTTTTGATTGTTACGGTTTTGAATATCAATACAGGAAATGTACATATCTCCTTGCCAGAGATCCTGAAAATACTGGCAAGACGGGGAGAGGGCGGAACGGAAGCAAATATTATATGGAAGATACGTCTGCCACGGGTTCTGATGGCAGCAATCCTTGGGGGAGCGTTGTCATTATCTGGATTCTTACTTCAGACTTTCTTTTCCAATCCGATCGCGGGACCGTTTGTCCTTGGAATTTCGTCCGGAGCGAAGATGATGGTGGCACTGGCAATGATATTCTTTTTGGAACGCTATGCATTTGTGTCTTCTTATACACTGATTGTTGCGGCATTTATCGGAGCATTGATCTCCACCGGTTTTATTTTACTGCTATCCAGGAAAATGAAGCATATGGCCACACTTCTGGTAGGTGGAATCATGATTGGCTACATTTGTTCGGCAATCACAGATTTTGTCGTTACATTTGCAGAGGATTCTGATATTGTCAATCTTCATGGATGGTCACAGGGGAGCTTTTCCGGAATGAACTGGAGTAATGTACAGGTAGCGGTGATCGTGATCGGTGTGACGACTGTACTTACATTTTTCCTGTCTAAGCCAATCGGTGCTTATCAGCTGGGAGAAGCTTATGCGCAGAGCATGGGAGTGAATATCCGCTTTTTCAGGGTGGCACTGATTCTTTTGTCCAGTATTCTTTCGGCAAGCGTAACTGCATTTGCAGGTCCGATCTCATTTGTCGGAATAGCGGTTCCATATCTGGTAAAACATGCACTTCGTACATCGAAACCTTTGGTAGTGATACCAGGGACATTTGTTGGTGGAGCGGTATTCTGTATGATCTGTGATCTGATCGCGAGAATGGCATTTGCACCGATGGAATTGAATATCAGTACGGTGACTTCGATATTCGGAGCGCCTGTTGTAATCTTCATGATGGTGCGTGGGCAGAAAGGCAGGTAGAAGATGACAGAGTATTATATAAAAATGAAAGATCTCGCAGTGGGATATCAGGGGAATGCGCTGATAAGCGATATTAATCTGAAAATAAAAAAAGGCGAGATCGTGACACTGATCGGCCCCAATGGAGCGGGAAAATCTACAATATTAAAAAGCATCACCAGACAGTTAAAGCTGATTGGCGGGGAAGTATACATAGATAGCGAGGAAATCCGTAAACTTTCTTATAAAGAGATGGCAGTTAAGGCGGCCGTGATGCTGACCGAGAGGATGAAACCAGAATTGATGACCTGTCATGATATTGTAGCGACCGGGCGTTATCCTTATACCGGAAGACTTGGAATCTTGTCAAGGGAAGATGAGAGAAAGGTGGATGAGGCATTAGAGGCGGTACATGCACAGGAACTTGGAATCCGTAATTTTCAGGAAATCAGTGATGGACAGAGGCAGCGGGTGCTGCTTGCCCGGGCTATCTGTCAGGAACCGGAAGTGATGATCCTGGATGAGCCAACCTCTTATCTGGATATCCGTCATAAACTGGAACTGCTGACAATCTTAAGAAAGATGGCAAAAGAGAACGGAATTACTGTAATTATGTCTCTGCATGAGATTGATCTGGCGCAAAAAATATCGGATCAGGTTATCTGCGTCAAAGGCGACCGGATTGCCGAATTTGGTGATCCGGAAGAAATATTCACGGAAGCAACAATTCGTGATCTTTATGAAATCGACAATGGTTATTACGATCCGATATTCGGAAGTGTGGAACTTCCAAAGCCGGAAGGAGAACCGGAAGTTCTGGTATTATCTTCCGGTAAAACAGGAATCCCGGTCTACAGAAAACTTCAGAAAGCCGGGATCCCATTTGCCGCCGGAATCCTCTATCCGGGTGAGAGCGACTATCAGCTGGCACGGCTTCTGGCATCCGGGATCATCAGCGAAGAGCCATATGAACCGATATCCGATGAGACTTACCAGAAGGCATTAAAGATCATGGAAAAATGTGGAAAGGTAATCAATGCGGGAGTGAAAGTTGGAAGTATGAACCAAAAGATGGGGGAACTGCTTCGGATTGCGGAGGAGAGAAGGATGTTGGTTTCTATTTAATCATCATGGCGGCTTCCCCCGGTCCTGAATAAAAGTATGGGAGTGATTTCTGTGCTGATTCGATCATGGAGTAACTCTAGAGCAACAAAATTGTCCTAAAAGCAGCCTTGAAAAAATCAAAGCTCGACATTCGTCTCAGACAATGATTTTTCCAAGGCTAACGGCCAATTTTATTACTCAAGAGTTACTAATCATGACCTCATATGCACAGAAATCACTCCCATACTTTTATTCAGTCACATTTTCGCATGCCATAATAATTAAATACCGGGAATTGTAACCGTTGTGATACCGGAAGTGTATCTATCGGAAAAGTTGGAAAATTAAGGCATTCACTATAACTTTCCAGTTACACACAAAGGTTACAGCCCTCTATTGAATTCATTATCATTGGCCTATCACGACATGAGAAAGACTTGGTGTTATGTTTGATGCGTATTTTGGCGCGATGTGTAGATGTTCTTAGGTAGTTTGCCTTCCCGTTAAAGGGACGGAGCGAAGTGTTTGAGGCGAATGCCGAGTTTTGAGCGGAGGCCCTTTTGTTCTTAGGGAAGGCGGACTGCCTTAGAACATCTACATCGTGACATTCAGCAACAAACATAACACCAAGTCTTTCTCATGGACTGAGAGGTCACGATGATGAATTAAATAGAAACCGAATTCAACGTCGCATAAAACTCCGGATAAGACACATCCACGCACTGACTATCCACTATCTGCGTTTCACCGTCAGATGCAAGTCCCGCAACCGAGAATGCCATTGCGATCCGGTGATCAAGGTAGCTTTGGATAGAAGCACCATTTAAATGTCCGGTACCTTCAATGATCATGCCGCCATCGGTTGGTGTAATATCAGCTCCCATCGCTTTTAATCCTGCAGTGACAGTATCGATTCGGTTCGTTTCTTTTACCTTTAACTCAGCTGCATCTCTGATGACTGTCTGACCATCTGCAAAGGCTGCCATAATTGCGATCATCGGAATCTCGTCGATCAGAGTCGGGATGATATCACCCTCGATTACAGTTCCTTTTAAGTGGCTGTAGCGGACAAGAAGATCAGCACGGCTTTCACCGCCCTCGATTGTCTGGCTGACGGTTTCGATATCGGCTCCCATGGCTTTGCAGACTTTTAAGAAACCGGCACGTGTGAAGTTGGTTCCTACATTTTTAACAAGAAGCTCGGAACCAGGAACTAACAGTGCGGCCGCAATAAAGTAAGCAGCAGAAGAGATATCGCCAGGAACACAGATCTGTTGTCCGTAAAGTTCTTTGCATGGTTCTACATGTGCAGTGGCAGTTCCGTCTGTATGAAGATCTGTGGCAACGTATGCGCCGAATCCCTGAAGCATAAGTTCCGTATGATTACGGGAAAGAGCAGGTTCTGTAACAGAAGTAGGACTGTCTGCATAAAGTCCGGCTAACAGAACTGCCGATTTTACCTGGGCAGAGGCAACCGGTGACTGGTAATGAATACCATGCAGAGCACCAGGTCTTATGTGAAGCGGGGCGCATCCGTTGTCGTTGAGACTTCTGATATGTGCTCCCATGGTGTTAAGTGGTGTCATAATGCGCTTCATTGGTCTGGAGTTCAAAGAATCATCGCCGGATAATGTAGTTGCAAAATTTTGCCCGGACAAAATTCCGGAGATCAGGCGGGTTGTAGTTCCGCTGTTTCCTACATTTAAAGTAGAAGCCGGGGCGGTCAGGCCGCGCAGACCTTTCCCGTGTACCAGGATACTGGATGGTTTTCTTTCAATCTCAACACCCATTTTACGGAAACAGTCAATCGTGGAAAGACAGTCGGCTCCTTCCAGAAAATGAGTGATCTCTGTGGTTCCAAGCGCAATGGAACCTAACATAATGGAACGATGTGAGATGGATTTGTCTCCCGGTATGGTTACTTCTCCTTTTAATCCCCTTGTGGGTGCAATTGTTCTAACGCTCATAAACGATATACCTGAATTTCTGCAGTAATCCTACGGCGCGTTTGCTGGAATCTTCGTCGTAGAATTCAATACGCAGAACCCCTTCTTCAAATTCTCTGTTGTGTACGATTCCAATGTTTTTGATACTGATATTATTGGAAGCAAGAATGGTTGCGATAGCAGCAATCCCACCGGCTTCATCAATGATGTCACAGTATACGGCAAATGCTTTCTTGATCGGTCCGGCCGAAGAAGATGGCATGGAATTACGATAATTTCTGGAGGATTCAAACCGGTTATAAAGATCCAGATCATCTTCACGTTCGATAGCTTCTTTGAAATCTTCCAGAGAGTCTATATACTGATCTAATATATCTACAATATTGTCCTTGTTCTTCAGGCAGATATTCTGCCACATGATCGGAGAAGAAGAGGCAATACGTGTGATATCTTTAAATCCTCCAGCAGCAAGATTTTTCATCATCTCATCATGTGTATCGTGTGTTTTGACAAAATTAACGAGTGAAGAAGCAATGATATGTGGGAGATGGCTGATGGTTCCTGTAATCTGGTCATGAAGCTGGTAGTCCAGAATAACCGGAAGGGCCTTCAGGCTTTCCACGAATTTTTCATAAGTTTGTACTTTTTCTTCAGCTACCTGAGGAGTCGGAGTAAGAATATAGTATGCATTTTCAATCAGCATAGCTTTGGAATTACTGTAACCGCTTTTCTCGGATCCGGCCATCGGATGTCCCCCGATGAAATACTTCCCAATACCGAGATTCTGCACTTCTTCGTGGATGTTCGTCTTTACACTTCCGACATCTGTGAGGATGCAGTCATCATTCAGATATTCCGTCAGCTGTTTCAGATAGGCGGTATTATATGCGACCGGTGCGCATAAGAATATATAGTTACAATTTTGAAAATTATTGTCAATGGTAGTTGCGGCAACATCGATCATAGATTCCTGGGTTGCAAGTGCAAGGGATTCTTTGTTTTTGTCGAAAGCCACAATCTCATAATCGGGATAATACTGGCGGATGGCCTTTGCAATAGAACCACCGATCAGTCCGAGTCCGATAAAACCAATTTTGTGTTTCATGATGTTTCCTCCTTGTGCTTTGATCTAGAAACTCAGTTCATATTGTAACGTGTTGTAAGAGGATTTGTCAATACTATAATGCTTTAAAGCGAAAAAGCGAATGGGGTAAAACGAGAAAATAGACAATCTGCAGTATAAAATTGCAAAGAAAATTCTGAAATAAGTGAAAATTCACATTTATTTGAAAATAAATACAAAAATAATATGGTTAAAGTGTATAAAAGTGTTGTAAAAAAACAGAAAGTTTAGTACAATATCTACATGAGATTTTACCAAAATAAGGAGGCAGCTATATGAAAGTTTACAGAACGGACGAAATCAGGAACGTGGTTCTCTTAGGACACGGTGGAAGCGGAAAGACCAGTCTTGCAGAGGCCATGGCATATGTGTCAGGGGCGACAAACCGTATGGGAAAGATTACGGATGGTAACACGATCAGTGATTTTGATAAAGAAGAGCAGAAACGTGAATTTTCAATCAGTACAAGCTTAATCCCGATTGAATGGGAGAAAGCCAAGATCAATATTCTGGATACACCGGGATATTTCGACTTTGTCGGAGAAGTCGAAGAAGCTGTAAGTGCCGCTGATGCAGCTGTTATTGTTGTATCCGGTAAAGCAGGAGTTGAAGTCGGTACAGAGAAAGCATGGGAACTTTGTGACAAGTACAAACTTCCAAGAATGATATATGTGACGGAGATGGATGTAGACGACGCAAGTTTCCGTCAGGTGGTACAGGACCTTACAGATCGTTATGGAAAGGTGATCGCACCTCATTTCCAGCCGATCCGTGAGAATGAGAAACTGGTAGGATATGTGAACGTTATCAAGAATGCGGCAAGACGTTACACAGGTGTCGGACAGAGAGAAGAATGTGAGATTCCGGAATATTGTAAACCAAATCTGGAGATTTATCGTGATAAGTTACTGGAAGCAGTTGCAGAGACAAGTGAAGCATTTATGGAAAGATACTTTGATGGAGATGAGTTCTCAGTAGAAGAGATTCGTTCTGCAATGCGTACCGAAGTTATGGACGGAGATATCGTACCGGTTGCTATGGGATCTAATATTCAGGCACAGGGAGTTGCAAACTTACTTTCCGATATCGTAAGATTTTTCCCAAGTCCTGATAATAGAAGCTGTGCAGGAATCAACCGCAAGACCAATGAGATTTTTGAAGGTAATTATGATTTCGCAAAAGCGAAATCAGCATATGTATTTAAGACGATGGTAGACCCATTTATCGGAAAGTATTCATTTATCAAAGTATGCTCCGGTGTATTAAAAGGGGATGATACATTATATAATGGAGATTCTGATGCAGAGGCAAAACTTGGAAAGATATATACAATGGTAGGTAACAAGCCGACAGAAGTTAGCGAATTATTTGCAGGAGATATCGGAGCAATTGCCAAGCTTGCGAATACAAAGACCGGTGATACACTGTCTACGAAGAATACGCCTGTTATGTATGGAAAGACAGAATATTCCAAACCATATACATATATGAAATATATCTGCAACAATAAAGGTGATGAGGATAAAGTATCTCAGGCACTGCAGAAGATGATGGCAGAAGATGTGACATTGAAAACAGTCAATGACAGTGAGAACCGTCAGACACTGCTTTATGGTATGGGAGACCAGCATCTGGAGATTACAGCAAGTAAACTTGCAACACGTTATAAATGTGAGATCAAACTGGAGACACCAAAGGTGGCTTTCCGTGAGACGATCAAGAAGAAATCCGATGTCGATTCCAAATACAAGAAACAATCAGGAGGACATGGACAGTACGGACATGTAAAGATGAGATTTGAAGCATCTGGTGATCTTGAGACACCTTATGTATTTGAAGAAGAAGTGGTAGGTGGAGCAGTTCCGAAGAATTACTTCCCGGCAGTAGAAAAAGGTCTGCAGGAAGCAGTTGTAAAAGGACCTCTTGCAGGATATCCGGTAGTTGGAGTAAAAGCTGTATTATATGATGGATCTTATCATCCGGTAGATTCTTCCGAAATGGCATTCAAGACGGCTACGATCCAGGCATTCAAGAAAGGATTCATGGAAGCTTCCCCGGTACTTCTGGAACCAATCGCATCTCTTACAGTAACAGTTCCGGATGATTACACAGGTGATGTTATGGGAGATCTGAACAAACGCAGAGGACGTGTACTTGGAATGAATCCTGTTTCTGGTGGAAAACAGGAGATCGTGGCAGATATTCCGATGACAGGACTCTTTGGTTATTGTACAGTGCTTCGCTCTATGACAGGTGGAAGAGGAGTATATTCTTACGAATTCAGCCGCTACGAGCAGGCACCGTCAGATGTGCAGGAAGCAGAGATCAGTAAACGTGCAAAAGAAGAATAAACTGCTAAGAAAATGTATAAATAGAAGAAAAGCCCGTAAGGGCTTTTTTTCTTAATACAAAGATGCTATAATCTCTTGTGTTAAAAATACAGGTATCCGGATAATAATAAAGATACAAAGTGGATAATTGTGAGGTCAGGGAATGAAAATTGTGATTATTGGGGACGGAAAGGTTGGTCATAAATTGACAACCCAGCTGTCCGAAGAAAATTATGATGTGGTTTTGATTGATCAAAATGAGGGAAAATTAAAGGAGGCCGTGAACAAGCTTGATATTTTCTGCATTACCGGAAATGGAGCAGATGTAGACGTTCAGAGACAGGCAGATGTTCCGCATGCAGATCTGGTGATCGCATGTGCATCGACAGATGAATTGAATATGTTAAGTTGTCTGCTGGCCAAGAGATTAGGCGCCAGACATACGATTGCACGTGTACGAAATCCGATCTATTATCGACAGATCGATCTGTTGAAAGAAGATCTGCATCTGAGTATGGCAGTCAATCCGGAAAGAACAGCGGCAAATGAGATTGCCAGGGTATTGCTTTTCCCGGAGACGAGTAAAGTAGAGACGTTCATGAAGGGACGTGTGGAACTGGTAGAATTCATTGTAAGAGAAGACAGTGCACTTGCAGGACTTTCTCTTGCAGAAGTATATCGGAAATTCCAGATTAAAATTTTGGTATGTGCAGTAAAAAGAGGTCAGAAAATCTATATCCCGGATGGAGAGTTTATTCTGGAAAAAGGCGATAAAATGCATATCGTTGCAGCGCATCAGGATCTGAAGTCATTTTTCCGTGCACTGGGACACAGAAATGCAAAAGTGAAAAAGGTACTGATCTGTGGTGGAGGACATGTATGTTTTTATCTTGCAATGCAGCTTTTGCAGGTAGGCATGCAGGTGAAGATCATTGAGCAGAATATGAAAAGATGCGAGGAATTATGTGAACTTTTGCCGAAGGCAACGGTTATTCACGGAGATGCAGCCAATCATGATCTTCTTATGGAAGAAGGAATCCATGAAGCGGACGCATTGATCGCACTTACCGGTATGGACGAAGAGAATATTATTATGGCACTCTTTGCAAAACTGCAGGGAGTCAATAAGATTGTCGCAAAGGTCAATGAGGATTCCAGAGCGCAGATGGTAGAAGGGCTTGGAATTGATTCGATCGTGTCGGCAAAAAGTGCAACGGCAGATGCAATTATGAGTTATGTCAGAGCGAGAAATGAATCTGCGAGCAATGTGAACGTAGAATCTGTGTATCAGCTCCTGGGTGGAAAAGTGGAAGCATTGGAATTCATTATCAAATGCGAATGCAGTTTCACGAATGTACCGCTTCGTGAACTGCGGACAAAGAAGAATAATCTGATCGCCTGCATAGGAAGAAAAAGGCGTATTATTATTCCAAATGGTGAGGATCATCTGGAAGTCGGTGACAGTGTAGTGGTCGTAACAATGGATCATATTGATAAATTCAGCGACATACTGGAATAAGGAGATAGACAAAGGTTATGAATACAAAAATGATAAGATATATCCTTTGCAGAATGCTGGGAGTTGAGGCAGTGCTTCTTATGATCCCGGTAATCGTAGCGGCATTATATCAGGAAATGAGTGGTATTGCATTTCTGATACCTGCGGGGATATTATTGTTACTGTTTTTTCTGGCAGGTGTAAAAAAGCCGGAGCAAAGTCATATTTACGGAAAAGAAGGTATGGTAATCGTTGCACTTGCATGGATTTTATGGTCTTTGTTTGGCGCAATGCCTTTTACGATATCAGGCTTTATACCAAACTACATGGATGCGTTTTTTGAGACGGTTTCCGGATTCACAACGACAGGTTCCAGTATTTTAAGAGATGTAGAAGCGCTTCCGCAGTGTCTGTTGTTCTGGCGGAGTCTGACTCACTGGATCGGAGGAATGGGAGTGCTGGTGTTTGTACTGGTGCTTACATCATTAGATAAAAAGAACTCAATGTACCTGATGCGTGCAGAGGTTCCGGGGCCGGAGAAGGACAAACTCGTTCCGAAAGCAATGTCTACAGCGCGTATCTTATATGGTATGTATCTGATCATGACGGTTGTAGAGATCATTTTTCTGATGCTGGGTGGAGTGAATCTGTTTGACAGTATGATCTTTTCTTTTGGATCCGCAGGAACAGGTGGATTCTCGAATTATGCAGACAGTGTTGCACATTTCCACAGTGCTTATATTGATGGAGTGATCACAACATTCTGTGCATTATTCGGAGTGAATTTTTCGTTATTTTATTTTATGTTGTTAGGTGATTTTAAGTCAGTCAGAAAGAATGAGGAACTGCGTACGTATATTATGCTGATCGTCGGAGCAACAGCGTTGATCACACTGAATATCCATTCGATGTTCCCGAGTATGATCAAGGCGTTCCGCTATGCAATATTCCAGGTCGTGACGGTTATCACAACAACCGGATATGCGACAACGGATTTTGCAAAATGGCCGATGTTCTCAAAATCAATACTTATGATGCTGACGGTCGTGGGAGCGTGTGCTTCTTCAACCGGAGGTGGTATTAAGGTATCCCGTCTTCTGGTGGGAATCAAATGTATAAAAAGAGAGATCGTACAGCTTGCACACCCGAAATCAGTCGGAATCATCCGGATCGGCGGTAAGAAAGTCGGTTCCGATATTCTGCGTACGATTTACATTTATTTTATAGCATATGTCGGAATTTTGATCGTATCGGTCATGTTGGTATCACTGGATAATTTTGATTTTGAGACGACATTCAGTGCGGTCCTTACAACACTTGGCAATGTCGGACCGGGTATGGCAAAGGTTGGACCGATGGGTAATTTTGCTGATTTTTCTATATTATCAAAATTAGTATTATGTTTTGACATGCTGGCAGGACGTTTGGAGATATTCCCGTTCCTAGTGCTGTTTACGGCACCGGCATGGCGCAGAAAATTTTAGAATAACAGGTGGCACTTAGGAAGCCGCCTGATTTTCTATACCAAAGTATCACTGTATGAGAGGAGAGAATTATGAAAGGTAAAACGAAAGCAATAATCACGGTATTTGTTGTAATCCTTGCAGGTATCTATTACTATGCGGCAATACCGGCGATCAACATTCATTCATCGGAGACATGGTTTTTTATCATGATCTTTCTGGTGATCCTGGCTGTTCTGTATCTGGGAAGAAAGAAATTGAACAGATATGAAGTCAGAGAAAGTAAAGTAGTAAAAGGATTTCTTGGAGTGATAGTGTTTCTAGGAGTTGTATATCTGTTGGGAACACTGTTTTCTTCTCCGGTTATTAATGCCAAAAAGTATCAGAAGCTTATGACAGTTAAAGAGGGTGAATTTACAAAGGATGTAGATGAACTGTCATTTGACAAGATCCCGCTTCTGGATAAGGATACGGCAGCACTTCTCGGTGACCGTAAGATGGGAAGCATGGTGGACATGGTATCACAGTTTGAGGCGGATGATATCTACAGCCAGATCAACTATAAGGGCAATCCGGTCCGTGTGACTCCGCTGAAATACGCGAGCCTGATCAAATGGTTTACCAACCAGAGTGAAGGAATTCCGTCTTATATCCGGATTAATATGGCGAATCAGTCTACGGAGCTTGTCAAATTGAAACAGGGTATGAAATATACAACGAGTGATCATTTCAACCGTAATATTTATCGTCATTTACGTTTCGCACATCCGACATATATTTATGGAGAGCTGAGCTTTGAGATTGATGAAAATGGAGATCCATATTGGATCGCACCGGTAAAGAAATTCAACATTGGATTATTTGGTGGTGAAACAGTAGGAAAAGTAGTAATCTGTAATGCTGTGACGGGAAAAACAAAGACATATGATGTCGGAAATGTTCCACAGTGGGTAGACCGTGTATATTCCGCAGACTTATTAGTAAATTTATTTGATTATTATGGAAAATTAAAACACGGATTCTTTAACAGTGTGCTGAGTCAGAAAGACTGTCTGGAGACAACGGACGGTTATAACTATCTGGCATTAAATGATGATGTGTGGATGTATACCGGAGTTACTTCTGTAAACGGAGATCAGTCAAATGTTGGATTTGTTCTGGCAAATCAGCGTACAATGGAGACGAAATATTATAAAGTAGAAGGTGCAACAGAATCTTCTGCAATGTCATCCGCAGAAGGACAGGTGCAGAACCTGAAATACCAGGCAACATTTCCATTACTTTTGAACATTGCGGGTGAGCCGACATATTTTGTTGCATTAAAAGACGATGCCGGTCTGGTTAAAAAATATGCCATGGTAAATGTTCAGAAATATCAGATCGTTGCAATCGGGGACAGTGTCAGCCAGTGTCAGGAGAATTATAACGAACTTCTTCTGAAAAATGGTGTGAAGGAAAAAGAAAAGGACACGCGTAAGGAAGAAGAAATATCCGGAAAAATTACAAAGATTGCGCAGGCGGTTCTGGATGGAAATTCACATTATTATCTGATGTTGGAAGATTCTGATGCGATTTATGATGTGTCAGTAGCAGATATTATTGATGTAATAAAGTGTGAACTTGGAGAACAGGTGACAGTCACTTACAAAGAAGATAAAGATGTCAATACGGTTACCAAACTTGACATCGGTGAAAAAGCAAAAGATAAAACTTCTTCTGATAAGATAGAGAAGGAAACAGGTACACAGGAGTAACAAGATTCATCATATAGAAATGATGCAGGAAATGAGAGAGGATAATGGAAATTAGTATACTTCTTGCGGAGCAGATTTTGGCTATGTTTCTTACGATGGCAGTGGGATTCGGAGTGGTCAGGGCTGGTCTTTTTAAAACAGAGGACAGCCGGATCATTTCAAATATGGTTGTGTATATCTGTAATCCGTGTGTCGTTGTTCATTCGTTTCAGATTGAATTGACAGATGATAAGATTAAGGGGCTGATGATCGCAATCGGACTGTCAGTGGTAGTGCATATGGTTCTGATCATCGGATCGGAAATTTTATCATTCATATTCCACTTTAACAGTATTGAAAAAGCATCTATCATTTATACAAATGCAGGGTATCTTGTGATTCCACTGGTGGGAGCTGTTCTGGGAGAAGAATGGGTTTTTTATACGACTGCATTTATCCTGGTACAGACGGTACTGATGTGGACGCATGGTGTGAAACTGATCGGACAGGAAAAGGAGCTGAATATCAGGAAAATCCTGTGTAATCCGAATGTGATCGCGATGATCATAGGAATTGCGCTTTTTGCGCTGGAGATCCGGCTTCCAACGGTTGTTGACAGTTGTGTCAGTGGTTTTGGAGATATGATCAGTCCGGCGAGTATGATGGTAATTGGTATGGTGATCGGAGATGTGGATCTGAAATGGGTATTCCGTCAAAAGCGTCCGTACCTGATCTGCCTGCTCAGGCTGATCGTATTCCCGCTGATTGCGGTTGTTGCCTTCGCCGGATTGGAACGGAGTGGAATTCATCCGGATGCGGAATATATTCTGATGATTGTTCTGATTGCAACGTCAGCTCCGGCGGCAGCAATGATCACACAGCTTGCACAGATTTATGGAAAGGATTCCAGATATGCGAGTGTGATTAATGTAATGTCGGTGATATTCTGTATTATAACGATGCCTGTGATGGTGCTGAGTTATGAAATGCTGATTGCATTATAATAGAGTAAGACAGATAAAAGCTCTGCAATATGTATGAAACATATTGCAGAGTTTTTTTGCAGAGTTATAGTTCTTCACTGTATTGTGAAATTTTATCCAGTACCCGTTGCTTCTCATCTCCGGTAAGTGGAACCGGGCAGTAATCGTTGTAACCGCTGGAAGAAGTGATGGAGCAGGGAATGATATTTAATTTGCTGCTTTTCTTTAATTTCCCTTTATGGAATGTGAATGTCTGCTGTACGATCATGCTATCCGTATCGCCAGGTGTAGAATTGCCGCCAAAGCAGAAATTGCCAAGGCTGTAGCAGATGTATTTTCCGTTGTATTTTTCAATGCCCTCGAGCACATGTGGGTGGTGTCCGATTACAAGGTCTGCACCTTCATCAATGGCGAGATGTGCAAGAGCCTTCTGGTTCTCGTCCGGTGTATATTGCTTTTCAATTCCCTAATGGAAATTTACGATGATAATCTGAGCACCGGCTTTTTTCAATGCTTTGATATTCTTTTTTACCTGCGATGCACGTTTTTGGTGATCCGCAAGCTCATAGATTCCGGTAACACCGACTTTGATTCCTTTTACTTTGAAGATCTTCACCCGGTTATAACCAAAGGAAGCAATTCCGGCATCGTCCAGTGCGGAGATTGTATCGGTGTAGCTCTTCTTCCCATAGTCATGACTGTGGTTATTAGCGAGATTGGCCGCTTCGATGGAGCTTCCGGAAAGGATTGCAGCATATTTGGCAGGTGCTTTGAAGGCAAAGGTTTTGGCCTCCCGGGCAGTTTCATCTGTCAGGGTTCCTTCCATATTGACGATAGACAGATCATCTTTTTGGAAAATGGATCTGACGTTCTGGAAGAAATAGTCGGCACCGTATGATTCGTAATAAGCATTCAGGCTGGTAGAATAACTGAAATTTTCATCGGTTCCCAATGTACAGTCTCCGGTGGAACTGATAGTAAGAGAAACCTTGTCTGGATTTTTTTTATTTTTTTTACTGATGGTTACGGTTTCTAATTGAACAGCTCTTTTTGAAGAATCTGCCTTTGGGGAAGTGTTTTTGGTCGAAGTCTTCTTTTTTGAAGCAGATTTCTTTTTGGTTTTATGTTTTCCGGCAGTGCTTTTGGTACCGGCTGTTTTATTTGCCGAAGTTGTAACTGCAGGGACGGTGAATTTATTTACAACAGTGCGGATGGCAGCTCGGACCAGGAATATAAATCCAATCAGGATCAATACCATGGCAATGATTAATAAGATACGTTGTATCTGTCGCTTACGTCTCCTTCGGGCTCTCTTCTTTTTTGCATCTTTGATTCCGCTCATACTTTTTCTCCTGTATTTTAAAATACTATCAGTATTTCAGACAACAAAAACGACAGTCCATTGTAGAAATGGACTGTCAGATCTTTCTATTCAGAAAGGATTAGTTCAGATATTTGCATCCTTCCATATTTACGTCAGCAAGATCTTCTTTGCTTGCACTGATGCTGACATAGAATTCAACTTCACATTCTTTGGAAACCTGTTTCAGGCGGTCGATAAATGCTGGAATATTATCCAGTGAGATATCGGCATGTTTTAAGATTCCGTCAATAAATACACATTCGATATCATGATTAGAACTGTACATACCATATAAAAATCCAATATATTCGTCAATATTGGTGATTGCCGGAAAATCATCCATACAGATAGTACGGATATCAAAAGTTACACTTGCTGTGTCGCGGTGAGTTTTTTTGATGAATACGACGTTTCCATTACATTTTTTTGCAGCCTCGTTAGCCTGCTCGATCATCTGCTGTGTTTTTCCTGTTCCTTTAGGACCTGCTAATAAATAAACCATGGTAAACACTCTCCTTTATGTATCATATTTACTGATCTGCATCAGTAGTAATTACTTATCCTTATTATACACTATGGAACTGGCAATAACAACCAAAAAAATGAATTTTCTGACAATTTTTTTGGATAAAATGTTGCTGAAAGCAGAAGGCACAGTGGATTTATACACTTTCTTAGAGACAGGCCTTGACTTATTTTAACATTCTTCATATAATAATGAAGAATATTGAAAAAAGCGCAGAAGAGGAGTATTAAGAGTCCAGCGTTATCAAGAGAACTGTCGGTTGGTGCAAGGCAGCAGACGAAGACTCCCAACTCGCCTCAGAGTTCTTTTGCTGAACAGATCATGTGGATAGAGAAGATACGGGATACAAGGTATTTATCCGGAATCATGATAACATAGGCAGAAGCGGGAACTTCCCGTTACAGAAGATCAATGAGTGCATCTGACAGATGATGTCGGGTGAAAAAGAGTGGTACCACGGAATATGAGCCTTTTTCGTCTCTTATAAAGCGAGATGAACAGGCTTTTTTTATACCAAAGTATGCAAGCAAAGCTGTCAGGTATGAGTAGTTACCATATAAAAAACAGGAGGACGAAAAAATGTCAAAAATCCCTTATAACCATAAGGCAATTGAAAAAAAGTGGCGTGAAAAATGGGAAGAAAACCCGGTAAACGTCCAGTATGATGAGAATGGAAATAAGAAAGAAAAATATTACTGTCTGGATATGTTCCCATATCCGTCAGGAAACGGACTTCACGTAGGTCACTGGAGAGGATATGTAATCTCTGATGTATGGAGCCGTTATAAATTACAGCAGGGCTATTACATCATTCATCCAATGGGATGGGATGCATTCGGACTTCCGGCTGAGAATTACGCAATTAAGATGGGCGTTCATCCGGAGATCTCCACAGCTGCCAACATTAAGAATATCAAACGTCAGATCAATGAGATCGCGGCTCTTTATGACTGGGACAGAGAAGTAAATACAACAGATCCGAATTTCTACAAATGGACACAGTGGATCTTTGTTAAGATGTTTAAAGAAGGTCTTGCTTATGAGAAAGAATTCCCGATCAACTGGTGCCCTTCATGTAAGACAGGTCTTGCAAACGAAGAAGTAGTCGGTGGAAAATGCGAACGTTGCGGAGCAGAGGTTACAAAGAAGAACTTACGTCAGTGGATGTTAAAGATCACAAAATATGCAGACAGACTGTTAAATGACCTGGATAAACTGGACTGGCCTGAAAAGGTTAAAAAGATGCAGGCTGACTGGATCGGTAAATCTTACGGAGCAGAGGTTGATTTCCCTGTAGAAGGAAGAGACGAGAAGATCACAGTTTACACAACAAGACCAGATACCTTATACGGAGCAACATTCATGGTTCTGGCACCAGAGCATGAACTGGCTAAGAGTCTTGCAAACGATGAGACAAGAGAAGCAGTAGAGCAGTACATTTACGATGCTTCTATGAAGTCTAACGTAGACCGTATGCAGGATAAAGAAAAGACAGGTGTCTTCACAGGAAGCTATGCGATCAATCCGATCAACGGAGCAAAAGTTCCGATCTGGCTGTCTGATTATGTACTGGCTGACTATGGTACAGGAGCAATCATGTGTGTACCGGCTCACGATGATCGTGACTTTGAATTCGCTACAAAGTTCAATATCCCGATCATCCAGGTAATTGCAAAAGACGGTAAAGAGATTGAGAACATGACAGAGGCTTATACAGATGCTGTCGGAACCATGATCAATTCCGGAGAATGGAACGGACAGGAATCTTCTGTACTGAAGAAAGAAGCACCACATATCATCGAAGAGCGTGGAATCGGACGTGCGACAGTGAACTTCAAACTGCGTGACTGGGTATTCTCTCGTCAGAGATACTGGGGAGAGCCAATCCCGATCGTACATTGTCCAAAATGTGGAAATGTACCGGTACCGGAAGAAGAACTTCCACTCCGCCTGCCTGAAGTAGAATCTTACGAGCCTACAGGAACAGGAGAATCTCCACTGGCTGCAATTGATGAGTGGGTAAACTGCAAGTGCCCTCAGTGCGGAGCTGATGCAAAGAGAGAGACAAACACAATGCCACAGTGGGCTGGATCTTCATGGTACTTCCTGCGTTACGTAGATAACCACAATGATAAAGAACTCGTATCAAGAGAAAAAGCAGATGAGATGCTTCCGGTAGATATGTATATCGGAGGAGTAGAACATGCAGTACTTCACCTTCTGTATTCACGTTTCTACACCAAGTTCTTATATGATATCGGAGTCGTAGACTTTGACGAGCCATTCCATAAACTGTTCAACCAGGGAATGATCACTGGTAAGAACGGTATTAAGATGAGTAAGTCAAAAGGAAACGTTGTATCACCGGATGATCTGGTAAGAGACTATGGATGTGACTCCCTGAGAATGTATGAACTCTTCGTTGGACCACCGGAGTTAGATGCTGAGTGGGATGACAGAGGAATCGACGGAGTAAACCGTTTCCTGAAACGTGTATGGAACCTTGTTATGGACAGCAAGGACGCAGACATCACAGCAACAAAAGAGATGATCAAAGAGCGTCACAAACTGGTATACGATGTAACAACACGTCTGGAAAGCTTCAGCCTGAATACAGTAATCTCAGCATTCATGGAGCACAACAACAAACTGCTTGAGATCGCTAAGAAAGAGGGCGGAATCGACAAAGAGACATTATCTACAATGGCAGTACTTCTGTCACCATTCGCACCACACGTTGCAGAAGAACTGTGGGAAGAACTGGGACACACAGAGAGCGTATTCAAAGCCGGATGGCCAAAATACGACGAGAACGCTATGAAAGATGATGAGATCAAAGTTCCGGTACAGATCAACGGAAAGACAAAAGCAGTTATCGAGATCTCTGCAGACGCTTCCAAAGAAGAAGCACTTGCAGCAGGTAAAGAAGCAATTGCCGACAAGCTGACAGGAAATGTGATCAAAGAGATCTATGTTCCGAAGAAGATCATTAATATTGTAATGAAATAAGAAATTCATATAGAATTATAATGAATGGGGAAAGAGGGTTGCCTGAAAGAGAGCGGGTGATCCTCTTCTTTTTTATAGTCAATATAAGTTATAATTTATTGCAATTATATATACTGCTGTGTTAAAATACAACAAAGCATATTTCAAAATTGTCAAAGGTGTGTGTCACCGTCTATAGTCTGATTACATTTCGGAAATCTATGCTTTTATACCAGGAAAAAAGGAAAAAAAGCAGGGGTCCGAGCAAAACAATCAGATTCCGTAATACAGATATAAGGACAGTATTTGAGATAATCCAGATGATTTATGAACGGGATTATAAAAAGATGAATGCATTCATTGTATGGAGAAAAAGAATTGATACTGAATTAGCACTCGTTGAATATGTGTAAGGCATTGGAAGAACTATCCGTTATTTGAAAGATAATAGAAGATTTACAAGGAGAAGTATAAAATGAATATTACAGTATATCTCGGAGCAAATGAAGGAAATGACCCATTTTTTAAAGAAGCAGTGCGTGAGTTAGGAGCGTGGATTGGAACAAATGGAAATACTCTTGTATATGGCGGTTCAAAATCCGGCCTGATGGGAGAACTTGCAGAAAGTGTATTGCAGGTCGGTGGTAAAGTAATCGGTGTAGAGCCACAGTTTTTTATTGATGCAGGATTTGTATATGACGAGATTACGGAACTGATCACGACGAAAGATATGTCAGAAAGAAAGGCAAAGATGATAGAACTTGGAGACGCGTTCATTGCATTTCCGGGAGGAACGGGAACACTGGAAGAGATCACGGAGGTGATGTCCAAGGTATCGCTAAAGCATTTGGATGCACCGTGTATTCTATATAATCTGAACGGATATTATGACAGCCTGAAGCAGCTTCTGGAGCATATGATAGAGATGGATCTTTCATCCAGAGAAAAGCAGGAAGGAATATATTTTGCAGAGAATCTGGAAAAAATTCAGAAGTGTCTGGCTAAATAGAGGGGATGTCATGAAAGAAAATAAGAACAGGATGATTGACCGTCAAATCAGAAAAATGATAAGATAAAAAAGGTACAAAATGAGAGACCAATGAGGAAAGGAATGAACTTCGATCAGATGAAATTAAATCTTCTGGGAGAGGTTACATTGAATTATGGTAAGTTTATATCTACGGTTATTAACTTTCTGATCACATACAAAGGTTACAATTCCGCTGTTGAATTTAGTATCATTGGCTAATCATAACACCAAGTCTTTCTCATGGACTGAGAGGCCACGATGATAAATTAAATACCAATTGATTGAGTGAAAAGCCGCGACTTTTCTAATCGTTTATAAAATTCAGAATAAAAATCCCCATCTTCCGGATAAGGCGTAAGATAAAACTGCGTCAGCACATGCATACTGATCGTCCTGGCGGTTCCGTCAGAATTCGCAGAAGAATCGAAAGCAAGATTCATAACATATTCCTGAAGGTCTTTCAGAAAGAAATGCCAGTCGGCTATATATTTTTCATAAGTTTTCAGATTCGGTGTATCCAACCATTTCTTGATTTTTACTTTGGAACGGTCTGTTTTTGGACATTCATGTATCTGTAAGAAATACTGGAAAGACCGATTTTCATAAAAGCGTCCAAGAGGAAACATACGGCAGATTCCGGGACGGAATGCATGGACCGTACAGCGTCCATTAGTATCCAGAAAGGAACAGGCTTCTTCGGCTCTGGCCATTTTCAGATTCGGAAGAATGATACCGTCTACAACATTAAGTTCCAGAGGGCCGGTCAGCAGTTCGTTTACAGATTTGGAAAGATTGGTGGAAAGCCGGTATACATCCAGTGGATCAAGGACGATGGAATTTCCCATGCCATGACAACAGGCAGAGCAGCCATCACATCCTTTACAGTCTGTCTTGGCCATGTCATTGCTGCTATATAATCTTCCATCGGATATTTCATCCAAATTAATTTCTCTTAACATATTTATTACCTCATATCTGTGTTTATCGTTTTCTTGTATAGACTTGTTAGATAAGTTGATTATAGTGTAAAATAGAGAAAGATGCAAATAAAATAGAAGGGATGAGGAAAGGTATGAAATTTTTTCATTTATCGGATCTGCATATTGGAAAGCAGCTTCATCGTTATAATTTAAAAGAAGATCAACAGGTGATATTAAAAGAAGTTATTACTTATGCAAAAGAATTACGGCCGGATGCAATTGTAATCGCCGGAGATATTTATGATAAGTCCGTTCCATCGGCAGAAGCTGTGAATGTATTTGATGAGTTTCTGACAGATCTTTCAGAGATTACACCAGAGATTCCGATTCTGATTATCAGTGGAAACCACGATTCGCCGGATCGTCTGAAGTATGCATCTGAGATTTTAAAGAGACATCATATTTACCTTGCCGGCAATGTTCCTGAAAGACCGGAAGAACATATTGAAAAAGTAACTTTGCATGATGCATATGGAGAGGTGAATTTTTATCTGCTTCCATTTATGAAGCCGGCATATGTGAAAAATATTTTTGTTGATGGAACACCGGAAACGTATTCAGATGCTGTAAAAGAAATTATTAAACGGGAAAAGATAGATTATAAAGATAAAAGAAATGTATTAGTTTCGCATCAATTCTATGTGGGCGAAAAAGCGGAAAGCCCGGAAACCTGTGATTCGGAAGTGTTTTCTGTAGGTGGGATTGATAACGTAGATATTGGATCGGTGAAAGAATTTGATTATGTAGCGCTGGGTCATCTTCACGGTGCACAGTGTATCGGAAAACCGGAGATCCGCTATTGTGGAACGCTTTTAAAGTATTCGGTCAGCGAGAGTACACAGAATAAAAGTCTTACCGTGGTGACATTAAAGGCAAAAGGCGAGAAGCCGGAAATTGAAAATTACCCGCTGCATCCGTTAAGAGATGTCAGAAAGAAAAAAGGAACACTGGATGAGATTATAAAAGAAGCCCAAGAGACGGAAAAAGATGATTATATCAGTATTACACTGACAGATGAAATCGATCCGTATAAGCCGAAAGAGCAGCTGGAACGGATATTTTCCCATATACTGGAGATCCGGGTGGATAATCAGCGGACAAGAACAAAATTAAAAGAAATGGATGAAGAACTGGTCATGAAAGATCCTTTTACTTCTTTTGCGGAATTCTATAAGGAGATGCAGGGAAGAGAGATGAATGGGGAAGAAGAGACGATCATGAAAGAAATCTTCGATAAGGCGAAGGGAGTTGAGTAGATGAGACCGGTAAAGCTAATTATGTCGGCATTCGGATCATATGCCGGTAAAACAGAGATTGATTTTACGGAGATCCCGAATGGTCTGTTTCTGATTACAGGAGATACAGGTGCGGGTAAGACGACGGTCTTTGATGCGATTACTTATGCATTGTATGACAGGACCAGCGGAGGAACCAGAGATGGAAATATGATGCGAAGCCAGTATGCTGGAGAAGAAACGAGCACTTATGTAGAGTACACTTTTTTATATCAAAAGAAAGAATACAAGATACGAAGAAACCCGGAATATCTACGACTTGGAAAAAGAAGATATGCAGACGGGTCGCCGAGATATGTGAAAGAAACTCCGAAGGTAGAACTGACATTGCCGGACGGCAGCATATTCAAAGGAAAGAAAAGAGAGACAGATCAGAAGATTTCCGAGATTATCGGATTGGATGCAGACCAGTTTACGCAGATTTCCATGATTGCACAGGGAGAATTTCTCAAGCTTTTGCTGGCTGAGTCCAGGGAACGGAAAAAGATATTTTCCAGAATATTTCAGACGCGGTTTTACTACAGGATACAGGAAGAACTGAAAAAACAGGCTGTACAGTTATATGTGAAGCTGGAACAAAATCTTCAGGAAATGAAACTTGAGATGGCCAGAGTGGAATATCCGTCATATAAGAAGGATGGAGGTGTGTGTCCGGAAGAAGTTCAGCTGGAAAAATGTACAGAAGAAAATGAACTTATAAAGCAGTGGAAGGTGATTGCCGGGCAGGATATTCCGGACAGAGAACGTATATCCGTGATTTTGAAAGAGATCATTGATCAGGGAAACCGGTGGGAAAAAGTATGCAAAAAAGAATCTTCCCGGGCGCAGACGGTACTGGAAGATAAGAACCGGCTGCTGAAGGAAGCAGAACTGCTGAATCAGCTCTTTGATTCGTATGAACGGGTATTGAGCCGACTGGAAGAAAAAATGCCGGAAAAAGCGAAATATGAGTTTTTAACAGGACGGATACAAACAGGTAAAAAGGCGGGACGTGTACTGCAAGAAGAAAAAAGGTATCTGGAGGAAGAAAAGCGCCTGACAGAACTGGAAGTACAGGAACGTAGTCTTCAAAAGGAATTACAGGAATGCCGGAAGCAGCTGCAGGAATTAACAGACAAACAGAAAGAAGCTGGCCGGGAAAAGACGGAAAAAGAGACAGTGCTTACAGAAAAAAAGGTGCGGATACAGGATGCAATTTTACAGTATCAAGGTATGAATGCAAAAAAAGAAGAATTAGATAAAATTACAAAAGAAATAAAAAACTATCTTAATCAATCGGAAACCATACTACAGAAGAAAGAAATCCTGCAAAATAATCAAAAAGAAATATTAACATTTCTAAAGAAATATGAAAAGATAGAAACATGCATAAATGAATGCAGGAATCAAAAAGAACATATAGAAGAACAGATACGCCATTACGAAGATCTTGACCATCAGGAAGAGAGAAAAGAAGAATTAAAAGAAGACTGCGAAAGAGCAAAGAAGGAAGCAGACAGGGAACAGAAGAATTATGAAAATGCCTGGGCGGAATATGAAATGAAGTATCACAAGTTCCTGAATGAACAGGCGGGGATTCTTGCTTTGAATCTGGAAGATGGGCAGCCTTGTCCGGTCTGTGGTTCCAGAGAACATCCACAGATTGCAGCCTTGAGTGATGAGGCGCCGACGCAGGCGGAAGTGGAACTTGCAAAAGCTGAAAGGGATAAGAAAGAAAAAATAAGAGATATAAAAACAGAAGCATTCAGGAAATGTCTTGCGGGATATCAGGCAGCACAGGAAATCTGTCTGACACTTCGAAAGAATATAAAAGATGAGGTGGAAGATATAACTGGAATTGGCTGGAAAGAGAAGATACAAAGCCTGAAGCGTACGCTTATGGAAACGGAAAAAAGATTGAAACAGCTGGAAGAAATTTTTGAAAGATGTAGAACGTTAAAAGAGAATCAGGAACAGATTGCGAACCAGATAGAAAAATTGGAAGAAAAAGAACGAAAGACCAGCCAGAGTCTGACGGAATCAAAACTTATGTATACAAAGCTGGAGGCGGAGTATCAGGCAATGGAGGAGAAGCTTCCATACAAGACGATGGAAGAAGCCGAAGAACATCTGAGAGAGATAACAGGAAAACTTGAGTTGGTCAGAAATAATTACGAGACGGTAACAAGATGTCTTACGGAAAAGCAGAATAAAGAAAAGGAACTGGAAGGACAACAGAAGACCGTATCAGCATCTGTCGTGCAATCACAGGAAGAAGTACAGAAAAAGATACGTTCCTATAAACAGATTATAAAAGAGCAGGGATTTGAGGACGAAGAAAGCTACCATAGTCAATGTATGACTGAGAGAGAACTGGAAGAAGCAGAACAATGGATAGAGGCATATCAGAAAGAATTGCAGGAACTGGAAGCGAACAGGACATTGCTTGAGCAACAGTTAGAGGGAAAAGAAAGAAAAGATACGGAACAGATTGCGCGGGAGATAAAAGAGGCATCCGGAGAGCTGGAAGAAATCCGTAAGGAATATATGAAACTTCATAATACCAATGAAAGAAACCGTGAGATAAGAGACAATCTGAAACGTAATTTTGAAAAGAACAGTGGACTTCAGAAGCAGTATGAGATTGTTGGAAATCTGAGTAAGACAGCAAATGGGAATCTGAGCGGAAGTGCCAAGCTTGATTTTGAGACCTATATTCAGAGGCAGTATTTCCGTCAGATCATACGTGCTGCGAATAAGAGACTGGTTCGTATGACGTCAGGAGAGTTTATTCTGCAATGCAGAGATGTAGAAAAACTGGGTAGCCAGGGACAGGCCGGACTGGATCTGGATGTTTATCATATGGCAACAGATACGGTCAGAGATGTAAAAACATTATCGGGAGGAGAGTCTTTCATGGCAGCTTTATCCATGGCACTTGGACTTTCAGATATTGTCCAGAATACAGCAGGTGCAATCCATCTCGATACAATGTTTATTGATGAAGGATTCGGGTCTTTGGATGATGTATCGAGAGATCAGGCAATCCGTGTGTTGAATGATCTTGCAGATAAGGACAGACTGATTGGAATTATTTCTCATGTAAATGAACTGAAGGAGCAGATAGATCATAAACTTGTGGTGAAAAAGAACGAAAAGGGAAGTTCTGTAAGCTGGTCTTTATAAGAGAAATATAAGGTATAAGATCAGAAATACAGAGAAGCTGTCATTTTCTCTATAGTATATGCAGATAAAAAAGGAAATCTGTTGCAATATATAAACATGCAACAGATTTCCTTTTTATATCATATTATTTATGGTCGTTCTGATATTTCAAAGCGGCTTCAATAAATCCTCTGAACAATGGATGCGGTCTGTTCGGTCTTGATTTTAATTCCGGATGAGCCTGAGTGGCAACAAACCAAGGATGCTCAGGAATCTCGATCATTTCCACGATTCTTCCGTCTGGTGAAAGTCCGGAAAGCTTCATGCCGTGAGAAGTTAGTGCATCACGATAATCGTTATTTACTTCATAACGATGACGGTGACGTTCGCTGATCTGCTCTGTTCCATACATTTCGTAAGCTTTTGATGTCTTATCAAGAACACAAGGATAAGCTCCCAGTCTTAAAGTTCCACCGATGTCTTCGATACCGATCTGTTCCGGCATGATATGGATAACCGGATGTGTAGTGTTCGGATCAAGCTCAGCACTGTGTGCATCGTTATATCCAAGAACGTCTCTTGCAAATTCTACGATAGAAAGCTGCATTCCGAGACACAGACCTAAGAAAGGTACATTGTGTGTACGGGCATATTTGATTGCTTCGAGTTTTCCGTCAATTCCACGTGTACCGAATCCTCCCGGAACCAGAATACCACTTACATCACCGAGTAATTCATCTACATTATCGGCAGTAACAGTTTCGGAATCGATCCATTTGATATTTACGGTTGCACGGCTGAAGATTCCACCATGTTTTAAGGCTTCTACCACGCTGATGTAAGCGTCATGAAGTTGGATATATTTACCAACCAGAGCAACTGTGACTTCTGTGTTTGGATTCTTAAGGTAGTCAACCATCTCTGTCCAGTCTTTTAAGTCTGGTTCCGGACAATCAAGGTGCAGACATTCACATACGACACCTGCAAGGTTCTCTTTTTCCATTGCAAGAGGTGCTTCGTAGAGATATTCTACATCCAGGTTCTGCAGTACATGGTTAGCAGGTACATTACAGAATAATGCAATCTTGTCCTTGATTCCGACACCGAGCGGATATTCAGAACGACATACCAGGATATCCGGCTGGATTCCCATTCCCTGAAGATCTTTTACACTTGCCTGTGTAGGTTTGGTCTTCATTTCCTGAGAAGCTTTCAGATATGGAATCAGTGTAACATGGATCAGGATAACATTTTCATGTCCTTTTTCATGCTGGAACTGACGAATGGCTTCCAGGAAAGGCTGGCTTTCGATGTCACCAACAGTTCCACCGACTTCAATAATGGCAATTTCCGTATTCTCAGCAGCAGGGTTGCGGTAGAAGCGGGATTTGATCTCGTTTGTAATATGTGGGATAACCTGAACCGTTCCTCCGCCGAAATCTCCGCGGCGTTCTTTCTGAAGAACAGACCAGTAGATTTTACCGGTTGTTACATTTGAATTCTTGCTCAGACTTTCATCGATGAATCTTTCATAATGTCCAAGGTCAAGGTCGGTCTCAGCACCATCATCAGTTACAAATACTTCACCATGCTGTACAGGGTTCATAGTACCAGGGTCAATGTTGATATACGGGTCAAATTTCTGCATTGTGACTGTGTAACCACGGGCTTTCAACAGACGTCCGAGGGACGCAGCGGTAATTCCTTTACCTAATCCGGATACTACACCGCCTGTAACGAATACGTATTTTACTGCCATAACTTCCTCCTTAAGTCAAAAATAGTTTCTCTGTTATAAAGTGTTCAAAAAAATACTTTAAGATTATACACCTTTGTTATTAAAAAATACAGAGTTTTTTTCATATTTTGCTTCAAAAGTTGCCTGAATAGACAGACGCTTGAACTGTTTGATGTCTACAGACCCCGGCATGACAGATACATGAACCTGACAGCCTTTTAATTTTGGAAGCTGATCCATTGCAAGTCTGGCGTCTTTGCTGGTTGCGGCACTTACGGAAAGTGCAATGAGGACTTCATCGGTATGCAGACGTGGATTACGGCTGCCCAGATACTTGGTCTTCAGACTTTGGATTGGTTCGATCGCCTGTGGTGAGATGATCTTAATCTCGTGTTCAATACCTGCAAGTTCTTTTAATGCATTTAACAGCAGGGCAGAGCATGCACCGAGAAGATCGGATGTCTTTCCAGTGACGATTGATCCATCCGGGAGTTCCAGTGCTGCCGCAGGTCCGTTGGTCCGTTCGGCTTCTGTCAATGCTGCATCGACAACCGGTCTGTCATGAACCGTAATATTTGCCTGATTCATTAACATTTCTAATTTATAAGTCTCTTCTTCAGAGCATGCACCAAGCAAGAGTCTTCTTCTGGATGCATAGTATCTGCGGATAATCTCCTGACGGGAAGCTTCCTGACATGCATCGTCGTCGCAGATACAGTTTCCGGCCATATTCACTCCCATGTCGGTTGGAGATTTATAAGGACTTTCACCGTAGATGCGATGGAACATTGCATTTAATACAGGGAAAATCTCTACATCACGATTATAGTTGATGGTTGTCTCACCATATGCTTCGAGATGGAACGGATCAATCATATTGATATCATTCAGATCAGCTGTTGCTGCCTCGTAAGCGAGGTTAACCGGATGCTTCAACGGGATATTCCAGATTGGGAATGTTTCGAATTTGGCGTATCCGGCTTTGATTCCGTGTTTGTGTTCGTGATATAACTGGGACAGGCAGACTGCCATTTTACCGCTTCCAGGTCCTGGTGCAGTTACAACGACCAGCGGACGGCTTGTCTTAATATAATCATTTTTTCCATATCCGTCGTCACTTACAATAAATGGTACATTTGTAGGGTAGCCAGGGATCAGGTAGTGGCGGTACACTTTGATACCCAGTTTTTCCAGGCGGTTTTTGAATAATTCAGCACTTTCCTGAGCGTTATATTTGGTAATAACAACGCTTCCGACATAGAGCCCCAGTCCCTGATAAATCTGCATCAGGCGAAGTACATCGGAATCATAGGTGATACCAAGATCACCGCGGATCTTGTTCTTTTCAATGTCTTCGGCACTGATGACGATGACGATCTCGGCCTGATCAGAAAGTTCTCTTAACATGCAAAGCTTGCTGTCTGGCTGGAATCCGGGAAGAACTCTGGAAGCATGATAATCATCAAAAAGTTTACCACCAAATTCCAGATAAAGTTTGTTGTCAAATTGACCGATGCGTTCACGGATGTGTTCGGACTGCATTTTTAAATATTTTTCGTTATCGAATCCAATTTTCATAAGTATATGCCCTCGTTTAAAATTTATTTGATTTTTGATGCGGTAAAACTGCTGTATGCAGATCTGCCGTCATACTTTGGTATAAAAATGAAAAGAAAAATGCGCCGGAAGCGGCATAAGCATTTTCATTCCAAGTATACTACAACACATAGGAAGTTTACAATCTTTTCATAATGTTTTTATTGATTTCTAACATGACGCTCTATATAATAATTAGGTATACAGGAGGATTAAAATGGATAACCAGAATAATAAGAATAACAAGAATAATAAACAGGGTATATCGTTTATTTTACTGGTCACAGTTATTACATCGATCCTGGTGATCGCACTGTTCCAGTTTCAGGGAATGACCTCTGCAAAAGAGATTACCTATAATAAATTTCTGAAAATGGTAGATGACGGAGAGGTCAGAAAAGTACAGATCCAGAGTGACAAAATCATGATTGTTACAAAAAAGGACAAGGACAGCGGGGTTGCACAGGAATATTACACAGGAGTGGTGAATGACGATGACCTGACAAAGCGTCTGGAGAAGGCAGGCGTGGAGTTTAAGCAGGAGATTCCGGATACTACATCGGCAGTAGCGATGAACGTGATCTTAACATTCCTGCCAATTGCATTCTTTGTCGGAATGATCATCTGGATGACAAAGCGTATGTCAAAGGGCGGCGGCATGATGGGAATCGGTAAGAGCAATGCCAAGATGTATGTGGAAAAGCAGACCGGAGTTACATTTAAAGATGTAGCCGGACAGGATGAAGCGAAAGAATCTTTACAGGAAGTGGTAGATTTTCTCCATAATCCGGGAAAATATACGAGTGTCGGTGCAAAGCTTCCGAAGGGAGCACTGTTGGTCGGCCCTCCGGGAACAGGTAAGACGCTTTTGGCGAAAGCAGTAGCAGGAGAAGCAAAGGTGCCGTTCTTTTCATTGAGTGGTTCGGCATTTGTGGAAATGTATGTCGGTGTCGGAGCATCCAGAGTGCGTGATCTGTTCAAGCAGGCACAGCAGATGGCACCATGTATCATTTTCATCGACGAGATTGATGCGATCGGTAAAAGCCGAGACAATCAGATGGGCGGCAATGATGAGCGTGAGCAGACACTGAATCAGCTGCTTGCAGAGATGGATGGATTTGAAAGCAATAAAGGACTGGTACTTCTGGCTGCAACTAACAGACCGGAGATTTTGGATCCTGCATTATTAAGACCGGGACGTTTTGACAGACGTATCATTGTTGAAAAACCAGATCTGAAAGGACGTGTAGAAGTCCTGAAGGTTCATTCTAAAGATGTGAAGATGGATGAGACAGTCAATCTGGAGGAAATCGCACTTGCGACATCCGGAGCAGTAGGTTCTGATCTTGCAAATATGATCAATGAAGCGGCAATTAATGCTGTAAAGCATGGAAGAAATGCAGTATGTCAGTCTGATTTATTTGAAGCGGTAGAAGTGGTACTTGTAGGTAAGGAAAAGAAAGACCGTATCATGAGCCAGGAAGAACGAAGGATTGTTTCTTACCATGAAGTCGGACATGCACTTGTAAGTGCATTGCAGAAAGATGCGGAGCCGGTACAGAAGATTACAATCGTTCCACGTACAATGGGAGCACTTGGTTATGTAATGCAGACTCCGGAAGAAGAAAAATTCCTGAATACCAAAAAAGAACTTCAGGCAATGTTAGTCGGACTGCTTGCAGGACGTGCGGCAGAAGAAGTAGTGTTTGATACGGTTACAACAGGAGCCTCTAATGATATTGAGAAAGCAACAAGCGTAGCAAGAGCGATGATCACACAGTATGGTATGAGCGAGAAATTCGGATTGATCGGTCTGGAATCTATTCAGAACCGTTATCTGGACGGACGCCCGGTCAGCAACTGTGGACAGCAGACAGCATCAGAGATTGACGAAGAAGTTATGAAGATGTTGAAAGATGCTTACGAAGAGGCAAAACAGCTTCTGAGAAATCACAGACAGGCGCTGGATAAAATTGCTGCATTCCTGATTGAAAAAGAGACAATTACCGGAAAAGAATTTATGGAGATTTTCCATGAAGTAGAAGGAATTGATCCGGATGCACCGAAGAAGGAAGAAGCAAGAATCGGTATGAATCCGGTAGAGGGTGAAGGATTTGTGATGAAGCCGGCAGATGATATAGATGATATAGATGATGCGCATAACGCAGATGTACAGGAAAAATCAGAAAAGACAGAAGAAAAAACTGTCGGAACAGCAACTGAATCTGTTCATGAAGAATAGAATTCTATAAAAAAGAACAAAAGATATGAAGTATGGCAAGAGCCGGCTTCATATCTTTTTTCTTTTCAATTATATTTGTCTGGTATATAATAGGCAGGATAAGATTATTCTGGAGGAGATATAACATGAAAGGAAGATTGTTCGGAGTCGGAGTTGGTCCAGGTGATCCGGAACTTATGACGTATAAGGCTGTTCGTACGATAGAAAAATGTCCGGTAATAGCAGTGCCTGCGAAGGGCAGGGAACATGCGGTCAGTTACAGAATTGCGGCAGGAATGGTAGATAATATGGAAGAAAAAGAATATCTGGATCTGGATACGCCGATGACAAAGGACAGACAGATTCTGAATCAGAATTATGAGAAAGCTGCCAAAAGGATCATAGAGGAACTGGAAAAGGAAAAAGATGTAGCATATCTGACATTGGGAGATCCAACGATTTATTCGACTTATATGTATATTCAACGTATTATAAAGGAAAAAGGATATGAAACATCAATTATAAACGGGATTCCATCATTTTGCGCAGCTGCATCAAAACTGAATGAAAGTCTGGCAGACAGAGCAGATGAGCTTCATGTGATTCCATCCAGCTATGATATAAGGAACGCATTGAGATATCCGGGAACGAAGGTCCTGATGAAGTCTGCTTCCAGATTAGCGGAGGTAAGGGAAATCCTGAAAGAAAAAAATGTGGATGTAAAGATGATAGAAAATTGTGGGATGGCAGACGAACAGATATATGAACGGTTGGAAGATATACCAGAGCATGCCAGCTATTATTCGCTTCTGATTGTAAAAGAATCTGTGTAACATTCATAAGCAACGGGTAAGAAAATAGTAAAAGAAAATGTACAGGTGACATATATGGAAAATTTTAATATACAGGAAGAACTGAAGAAGCTGCCAGGAAAACCAGGTGTATATCTTATGCACGATGAAAAAGATGCGATCATTTATGTCGGAAAAGCAATCAGTCTTAAAAACCGTGTCCGACAGTATTTTCAGAGCAGCAGGAATAAGGGAGCCAAGATAGAACAGATGGTGACACATATTTCCAGGTTCGAATATATTGTGACGGATTCCGAACTGGAAGCGCTTGTTCTGGAATGTAATCTGATTAAAGAACACAGACCAAAATACAATACGATGCTGATGGATGACAAAACGTATCCATTTATAAAAGTAACTGTAAATGAACCTTTCCCGCGTGTAATGATGGCAAGGCGGATGAAGAAAGATAAGGCAAAATATTTTGGTCCGTATACCAGTGCCGGTGCAGTAAAAGATACCATTGAACTGATACGAAAGCTTTATCATATTCGAAGCTGCAATCGTTCACTCCCAAAAGATATCGGAAAAGAACGTCCGTGTCTCAATTATCATATCCATCAGTGTTATGCGCCGTGTCAGGGCTACATTTCCGGAGAAGAGTACAGGAAATCTATTGATGAAGTAGTAAGATTCCTGAATGGAAATTATGATCCGATATTAAAAGAACTGGAAGAAAAGATGCTGGATGCATCCGAAAATCTGGAATTCGAGAAAGCAATAGAATACAGGGAACTTCTTGCAAGCGTTCAGAAGATCGCTCAGAAACAGAAGATTACAGATACAGCGGGGGACGACAGGGATATTATTGCAATGGCTTCGGAAGGTGAGGACGCGGTTGTACAAGTCTTCTTTATCCGGGGAGGAAGGTTGATCGGACGGGATCATTTTTATCTGAAGATTGCGGAAAATGATACAAAAAGCGAAATCCTGTCAAGCTTTATCAAGCAATTTTATGCAGGAACACCGTATATCCCGGCCGAGTTAATGTTGCCGGAAGAGATTGAAGACCAGGAGATTATAGAGGAGTGGCTGACGACCAGAAGGGAACATAAAGTACGGCTTCGTATACCGAAGAAAGGGACAAAAGAAAAGCTGGTAGAGCTGGCGCAGAAGAATGCACAGATGGTATTAAAGAATGACAAAGAACGTCTGAAGCGTGAAGAAGGAAGAACGATCGGAGCGGTGAAGGAACTGGAAAAAATACTGGGACTTACCGGAATTATACGTATGGAGGCTTATGATATCTCTAATACAAACGGATTTGATTCGGTTGGTTCTATGGTCGTTTATGAGCATGGAAAGCCAAAGCGTAATGATTATCGCAAATTTAAGATAAAAAGTGTACAGGGACCGGATGACTACGCAAGTATGAATGAGGTGTTGACTCGAAGATTCGAGCATGGATTAAGGGAACGACAGGATGAAAGTGAGATAGGCGGATTTCAGGCATTCCCGGATCTGATCATGATGGACGGAGGCCGGGGACAGGTGAATATTGCATTGGAGGTCCTGGAGAAGCTGAATCTGCACATTCCTGTGTGTGGAATGGTAAAAGACGATAATCACAGAACCAGAGGATTGTATTTCAATAATGTAGAATTACCGATTGACCGTAATTCTGAATGTTTTCGCCTGATCACCAGAATACAGGATGAGGCGCATCGGTTCGCAATCACATTCCACAGACAGTTAAGAAGTAAAGGACAGGTGCATTCGATACTGGATGATATTCCGGGAGTGGGACCTGCAAGAAGAAAAGACCTGATGCGGAGCTTTGAAAATATTGAAGCAATCCGGAATGCAACAGTGGATGATCTGAAAGAGCTGCCGTCCATGAATGAAAAATCTGCGCAGGAAGTGTATAAATTTTTTCACCAGGATATTTAAGTATGGTATAATAGGGCTATCAGATTTTTAATACGTGTGAGGTAAAAGAATATGGCGAATAAAGTAAAATTAAAAACACTCGTTGAAAAAATGAATCTCAAAAATCTTACACCGGATGTAGATCTTTCCGAAAAAGAAGTTGAGATACCAGACATTAACAGACCGGCTTTGCAGCTTACCGGATTCTTTGAACATTTTGATTCCGAACGTGTGCAGATCATAGGATATGTGGAGTACACATTCCTGGAGAAGATGACAGATGAAGTTAAGAAAAAAAAGATTTATGAAACACTGCTTTCTTACAAGATTCCATGTCTGATCTTCTGCAGAAACCTTCCGCCGGAGGCAATGCTTCTTGAAATGGCAGAAAAGGCTAATATTCCAGTGTTCCAGACAGAGAAGAAGACATCAGAATTTACAGCAGAGATTATCCGCTGGCTGAATGTAGAACTTGCACCATGCATTTCTATCCATGGTGTGCTGGTTGATGTATATGGTGTCGGAGTACTGATCATGGGAGAAAGCGGAATCGGTAAAAGTGAGGCGGCTCTGGAGCTGATCAAACGTGGACACCGTCTTGTCAGTGATGATGTAGTTGAAATCCGCAGAGTCAGTGATGAGACACTTGTAGGAACGGCACCGGATATTACGAGACATTTTATCGAACTGCGAGGTATCGGTATCGTAGACGTCAAGGCTCTGTTTGGTGTATTAAGTGTCAGAGAGACACAGAATATCGATCTTGTTATCACTCTGGAAGAGTGGAATAAGAATAAAGAATACGACCGCCTCGGTCTCGAAGAAGAATATACAGAATTCCTTGGTAACAAAGTGGTTTGCCATCATCTGCCAATTCGTCCTGGACGTAATCTTGCAATCATTGTTGAGACGGCAGCAGTTAACCACAGACAGAAACAGATGGGATATAATGCAGCTCAGGAACTGTACAAACGTGTTCAGCAGAATCTAATAAAGAAATAGGAGAAATACAGAAAATGAAATATTGTTTTGGAGTAGATATCGGAGGAACAACTGTAAAATTAGGTTTGTTTACAACCGAAGGAGAGATTGTAGATAAATGGGAGATTAAGACACGCACAGAGAATCAGGGTGAAGCCGTTCTTCCGGATATTGCCGCTGCTTTGAATGAAAAGTTAGAGGAAAAGCAGATTCCGAAAGATGAAGTGGAAGGAATCGGAGTCGGAGTTCCTGCACCGGTAGATTCGGAAGGAGTTGTTCAGAATACAGCGAACCTTGGCTGGGGATATAAAGAAGTAAAAAGAGAGATGGAAGAACTTTCCGGTATGAAAGCAGAGATAGGGAATGATGCCAATGTAGCTGCACTTGGAGAGATGTGGCTGGGTGCAGGAAAGGGCCGCAAAAATATTATTATGGTCACACTTGGAACCGGAGTCGGCGGTGGAATTATTATTGATGGTAAACCATTGGTAGGAGCACATGGTGCAGGTGGTGAGATCGGACATCTTTGTGTGAATTATGAAGAGACAGATCACTGCGGCTGCGGCAACACAGGATGCCTGGAGCAGTATGCATCTGCAACAGGTATTACAAGACTTGCCAATATTCGTCTGGCTAAGGATGATAAAGCGTCTGTATTAAGAGGACAGGAAGTCAGCGCCAAGACCGTATTTGATGCTGTTAAGGCAGACGATGAAGTGGCAAAAGAGATTGCAGAGGAATTTGGAAAATATCTTGGACATGCGATGGCTAATCTTGCAGCTGTTGCAGATCCTTCAGCAATTGTAATTGGAGGAGGCGTTTCGAAAGCAGGAGAAGTACTTCTTCAGTATGTTGAAAAGAATTTTAAGGAAAAAGCATTCTTTGCGAACAAAGATACGGAATTTGTTCTTGCTACATTAGGAAATGATGCCGGTATCTGTGGAGCTGCGAAACTGATTCTTTAGAGCTTTTAGAGCGTTATACATCCTTTTGGATGTCAGGTATAATAAAAACTGCGGAAACATTTTGTTCCCGCAGTTTTTTTATTGTCATGCATTTGGAAGGAGCTGCCAGTGGCAGGTCCTGTAGATACCTTTCTGTAGATATCATAGGTTTGTACAGTATGGTTACTGAGAAGTATCTCCGTCGGTAGAGCCACCTGTATTACCACCGGTAGAACCACCACCTGTATTACCACCGGTAGAACCACCACCTGTATTACCGCCGGTAGAGCCACCTGTATTACCGCCGGTAGAGTCACCTGTGTTACCGCCGGTAGAACCACCTGTGTTACCACCGGTATTATCACTGGTAGTGCCTGTATTATTGTTATAACTGTTTCCTGTATTGTTTGAATAAGAAGAAGCATCTTTAGTTGTATCATTGTCTTCTGTAGAAGACTTATACTTTCTTCCAGAAGAGTATCCGTGACCGGAACATGTTTCGGATGGAAGCGTGTCTTTGGCAAAATATTCTGTAATAGAAGGGCATCCGTTGGTTGCAAGCTTTCCGGTAATAGTACATATACTCTTTTTCTCAACAGAGGTCGGAACCTTAAAATCTTTACTTTCCAGATTCTCGTGAATACGACTCATAATACCTTTCCAGAGTCTGAAGCGGAAACTTGTGTCATAATCACATTCTTTATTGTCGTCATAACCGCCCCATACAGCACATGTATAATATGGTGTAAATCCACAGAACCATAAGTCTTTATTGGATGTTGTGGTACCTGTCTTTCCGGCTACCGGCATATTCGGAAGCTGGCATGCTGTACCTGTTCCGGAATTGACAACATCTTCCATTGCACTGGTAAGAAGATAAGCTGTGCTGTCTTTGATAACTGTATGAGATTCGCCTGTTCCGTCAAGAAGAACGTTGCCATCGTGGTCTACAACTTTACTATATAAAGTTGGTTTGTTATAGACGCCGCCGTTAGCGATAGAGGCATAAGCAGCACACATTTCATAGTTATAGACACCTTCTGTGATTCCACCAAGTGCGAGCGTCTGTGAAGTGCTGTCATCAAAGACCTTGCCGTTGATTGTTTTGTCTTTTACCAGAGTACTGATACCGAATTTTTCACAGTATTCATAGCCTAATTCCTGAGTGATTTCATCGCTTAACTTTACGGCAACTACGTTGATGGATTTTTTGATACCATTTCTGAGCGTTGTTGTACCGCCGTACTGTTTGTTGGCATTCCGCAAAACATTTCCATTCTTTAAGGTATATGGTTCATCATCAATTGTTGTTGCGAGTGTCTTATCACAGGAATCTAATGCCGGTGCATAAGCTGCAAGGATCTTAAAAGTAGAACCAGGCTGTCTCTTGGAACCCTGATAAGCTCTGTTCAGTCCAAGACTGGAAGCTTTTTCTCCACGGCCGCCGACCATTGCTTTGATCTGTCCGGTCTTCTGATCCATGATTGTGATAGAAGACTGTGGCTGAGGGGTAATGGTAATACGTTCATCATAGGTATCACCCTCCTGGGCAATCGTGGATTTCCATTCTGCCACCATTGCTTTTGCGGCATCTTCACTGGAGTAGAGAAGTCCCTGAGCATTTCCGTAAGTTTTTTCTACATAATTTTTAATATTATTACTTCCATAGTTTTCAACCGATCCATCAGCACGGGTTACCGTCAGCGCATAATCAAGACCATACTCTTTCAGACCAGGATAGTTGGCATCATTATTAGCTTCTTCATCACAGATTTTCTGCATTTCCTGATTTTGTGTAGAGTAGATACTGAGACCGCCGCTGTAAACGGCATTGTAAGCCTGTGTATCAGTGTAGCCAAGCTGATCTTTCAGATCCTGGATTACCTGCTGTGCAAGTGCATCAACAAAGTAACTGTATGCATTATCAGCTTGGGAAGAAGCGCTGGTTGCCTGGATTCTTGCATAGACATCATCGGACATCGCTTTATCATACTGCTTCTGGCTGATATAGCCTTGCTCCAGCATATTCTTTAATACTTTATTACGTCTGATCTTGTTATTCTCGGGACGTGTAACTGGATCATAATCTGTCGGATTCTGTGTGATTCCGGCAATTACCGCACATTCAGATAATGTCAGATCGGAAACATCTTTACCAAAATAACGTTGAGAAGCAGACTGTACACCCAGACAATTCTGTCCAAGGTTGATTGTGTTGAGATAACTTTCCATAATCTCATTTTTATTCATCTGCTTTTCAATCTGTACTGCAAGATACTGTTCCTGAATTTTACGTTGTAATTTATCATAGAAATTTTTCTCTTTTGTAAAGTTCGGGAATACATTGTTCTTGATCAGCTGCTGAGTCAGAGTACTGGCACCTTCAGAAAAACCGCCCCGGGCAATACCCACTACCGCAGCACGGGCAATACCCTGAAGATCTATACCGTTATGCTTATAAAAACGCTCATCCTCGATTGCAACAAAAGCATGTTGAAGATTTTTCGGTATCTCATCAATAGACTTGTATACTCGATTGGAACCAGAAGATACAAAACGTTCAATCTCAGTGCTTCCGTCATCAGCATAAACGAAAGTAGTAAATCCTTTCGGTTTAACGTCAGAAGTGGAAACATGCGGAGTGTCATCAATAATCTTTTTTATAAAAAGACCGCCGCCGGCCATTCCGACTACTGCAGCAAGTACGATACAGATCAGCAGTGCCTTGAACAAACGGACAACGATGCGTTTCCCCTGCATTGTAGATTTGGACGTTATTTTTTTCTGCCTTTTCGCAGCTTTTTTCTTTCCATAGTTCATGCGTTTAAGCCTCCTTTATACCAAGTTATTATAGCAAATGTACACTCTTTTATAAAGAAAAAAATGAAAACTTCATATTTGAGTAGGAAAATCTTAAGAAATTAGGTATTATATTATGTATAAAGTTGTAAATTATACGAAAGGATGACAATATGTTACCAGAATACAGAACTATTTATCGGGGTGGAGAAGATGAGATTGTAGAAAAAAAGTCACGGTTTATTGCGACTGTGGTACCGGTAAATACAGAGGAAGAAGCACTTGAATTTGTAGAGAAGACAAGAAAAAAATACTGGGATGCAAGACATAACTGTTTTGCATATATAATAGGGGAGAGAGGACAGCTTCAAAGATGCAGTGATGACGGCGAACCAAACGGTACAGCCGGCAAACCGATGCTAGATGTATTGCTTGGAAATGAACTGAGGAATGTGGCTGTTGTGGTGACCCGGTATTTCGGAGGAACCCTTCTTGGAACCGGTGGACTGGTCAGAGCATATTCGGGAGCCGTGAAAGCGGGACTTGATGCCTCGGTGGTCATTACGAAAATTTTAGGAGTGAAACTTCATATAGAAACAGACTATACGACATTTGGAAAGATTCAGTATATTCTGGCGCAGAGAGAGCTGAAGATATTAGATACTGTCTATACGGATAAAGTAGAACTGGAAGTACTGATTCCAAAAACGGATGTGGATCAGGTTATGCATGCAATTACTGAGGGGACAAATGCGCAGGCAGAGATGACAGCAGGTGAAGAATGTTATTATGCAGAGATTGATGGGGTGCCGACAATTTTGGAAGAAAATATAATATAAAAATAATATACAAAAGCCGTACACGATATCTCATGAAAGGAGCTGTTCTTTAGGAGATATTGCGTACGGCTTTTGTTATTGCCATATTTTTATAAGATTATGAGTTGCGATTTAAGAAAATTCAGGCTCGATCAAACCAAATGTTCCGTTTTTACGTCTGTATACTACATTCACTTCGTCTGATTCTGCATTACAGAAAACATAGAAATCATGTCCGAGAAGTTCCATCTGAACACACGCATCTTCCGGATACATAGGTTTAAATCCGAATTTTTTGGTACGTACGATTTTAATCTCGCCGTCATCTTCAATATTATCTTCGGCGTCAAAGAATTCCTGTTTGAAGTTACCGCCTTCCTGTTCACGTGCTACCAGTTTATTTTTATATTTACGAAGTTGACGTTCGATGACTTCTTCTACAAGATCAATCGATACATACATATCAGAACTTTCCTGTTCGGAACGAACCAGACCACCCTTTACAGGAATTGTTACTTCAATTTTCTGATGTCCTTTCTGTACACTTAAGGTTACGTGAATCTCTGTATTCGGAGTAAAGTACCTTCCTAACTTTCCTAACTTGCTTTCTACGGCCTCTCTTAAGCCTGGTGTTACATCGATGTTCTTTCCAATAATAATAAATTTCATGATGCCCAACTCCTTTGCGACATAATTTCAAATAATTGCACGTTATACAATCATCAAATAAATGAATTATAATCTGACAATTGTTACTCGAACCGGCAATCTATCTGATATGTGTAGTATAACATGTTTGGCCGCTAATGTATAGCACGAATTACCTGAATTCTTGAAATTTTTCCATCATGAAGTTTGGCAACCCGCAGACCGCAATCGTGGAAGTAATAACATGCACCAACACGGGGCGTAATATTCTGTTCTTCGAGATGCCGCAGCAGTACATTGGAAAGGGTATCATCTGCTTCATGCGGAATGCTCACGCTGAGAATCTTGTTGACAACTTTAGCCTTGGTTGAAGCACGGAATACCGTTTCGTCTGCTATGTCGAATTCGGAGAATAAGAATTTTCTGGTTGCAAATAAGACTGCGATGGAACAGACGCCGATCAGACTGCTGTAGATGGAAGTGTGGTCCATAATGATGTGTCTTGCAATCGCAAAAAGCAGAACCTCAAATACGGTACTCGGAGAGTGCGAATACATCATACGGATCAATTCGACACCGATGATCAGATTAAAACAAACCTCGAGAAGATCATCGTAATTCGGATAGGTGTTCAGATTCGGAATATACTGAAGTGAACATACCATACGAAGGCAAAGCAGTATGATACCGATCGCAAGCATAAATGCAATCACATATTCCAGAATTGCGGCCACCTGTTTGAGAAGGTGAGAAATCAGTTCTTTCATTCGTGGATTCCTTTCTTTTATATAGATTTTCGCTGTAATTCCAGTATAAGTGAAAAAAAGATATTTGCCAATATCCCAAAGAAAGATATCATATCAAAATGAAGAACAATGGAGAAGGAAAATTTTTAGTAATGTGTGCTGCAGATGAGAACAAAAAAGCGGCAGAAAATAAAATATATAAATTGTCAGGTTTTCGTGAACAAAAACAGTTTTATATATTTTATTTTCTGCCGCTTTCGTGCGGTCAGTTATAACCGTAAATGTTTATTCATTAGCGATTTACACGTTTTCTCATCTTAGGATCCAGAATCTTCTTACGAATACGGAGTGATTCCGGAGTAACCTCCAGAAGTTCATCTGTATCGATGAAGTCGATTGCCTGCTCCAGACTGAGGACCGTCGGAGGTGTCAGACGAAGTGCATCATCTGCGCTGGAAGAACGAGTATTGGTAAGATGCTTGGTCTTACATACATTTACTTCGATATCATCTGTTTTTGCATTTTCACCGATGACCATACCAGAATAAACTTTTTCACCGGCACCGATGAAGAGTGTTCCACGCTCCTGAGCACTGTACAGACCATAAGTTACAGACTCACCGGTCTCGTATGCAATCAGAGATCCCTGTTTACGATACTGGATATCTCCCTTATATGGAGCGTATCCGTCGAATGCAGTGTTCATGATACCATTTCCCTTTGTGTCTGTCAGGAAATCACCACGGTAACCGATCAGACCACGGGATGGGATACGGAACTCAAGACGTGTATATCCACCATTGGCAGCACCCATTGTCTGTAATTCACCTTTTCTCTGGCTCAGTTTATCAATAACGACACCAGTGTATTCATCAGGTACATCAATGTAAGCAATCTCCATTGGCTCAAGAAGTTTACCATTCTCGTCTTTGTGATACAGAACCTCAGCTTTGCTGACTGCGAATTCATATCCTTCACGTCTCATATTCTCGATTAGAACGGAAAGGTGAAGTTCACCACGTCCGGATACTTTGAATGCGTCCATGTTTTCGGTATCTTCAACACGAAGGCTGACATCTGTGTTCAGTTCGCGCATCAGACGATCACGTAAGTGACGGGAAGTTACATATTTTCCTTCCTGTCCGGCAAACGGACTGTCATTTACAACGAAATCCATAGAGATTGTTGGTTCAGAAATCTTCTGGAACGGAATTGGTGTCGGATTTTCAGGTGAGCAGAGTGTATCACCGATGGAAATGTCAGAGATACCTGAAATTGCCACGATTGCACCGATAGATGCTTCTTTTACTTCTACTTTCTGCAGACCGTCAAATTCATATAATTTACTGATCTTAACTTTCTTCTGTTTGTCAGGATCATGATGGTTGACAACAACCATGTCCTGGTTAACTGCGATCGTACCGTTATCTACTTTACCAACACCGATACGTCCAACGTATTCATTATAGTCGATCGTACTGATCAGAACCTGAGTCGGAGCTTCCGGATCTCCTTCTGGTGCAGGAATATAATCCAGAATGGTCTCAAACAGAGGCTTCATGTCTTTCATTTCATCCGAAATCTCAAGTGCAGCCACACCATTCTTAGCGGATGCGTATACGAATGGGCAGTCTAACTGTTCGTCAGAAGCACCAAGGTCGATGAGAAGTTCGAGAACTTCATCGATCACTTCTTCGGCTCTTGCTTCTGGACGGTCGATCTTGTTGATACATACGATGACTGGAAGCTTTAATTCCATAGCTTTGCGGAGTACGAATTTGGTCTGCGGCATAGCTCCCTCGAACGCATCAACGACGAGGATAACACCGTTAACCATCTTAAGGACACGTTCTACTTCTCCACCGAAGTCAGCATGTCCCGGAGTATCTATAATATTGATCTTTACACCGTTGTAGGTGACGGCAGTATTCTTGGAGAGGATTGTGATTCCACGTTCTCTTTCGATATCGTTAGAGTCCATGACACGTTCTGCTACTTCCTGATTCTCACGGAATACACCGCTTTGCTTTAATAATTCATCTACTAATGTTGTCTTACCATGGTCAACATGGGCGATAATCGCGATATTACGTACATCTTCACGTTTTGTCTTCATTACGAATCTTCCTTTTCTCTACCTATTATTATCTGCAACCACATTAGTTTATCACATTTTTTAAAATTTACAAGTATTTAGTTCTAAAATACTGATTTGATTCATAGACTTTGTAATGACTCAAAATACGATTCAGAGGAAGGGAGATTACAAAATTATGTCAGATAAGATGATTGAGAACAACCAGGTAACCGTTATGGGAGAAATCGTGACACCATTTTCATTCAGCCATGAAGTATTTGGAGAAGGCTTCTATATGGTAGAGGTGGATGTGAAGCGGCTCAGCAATTCCAAAGACAGGATCCCACTCATGATCTCGGAGCGTCTGATTGATGTTACGAAAGATTACACGGGAGAATTCATTATGGTAAACGGACAGTTCAGGTCCTACAACCGGCATGAAGAAATGAAAAACCGTCTGATTTTATCCGTATTTGTCAGGGAAATTACATTTGTGGAAGAAGAACTTGACGGTGCAAAGACGAATCAGATTTTTCTGGATGGTTATATCTGCAAACAGCCTGTTTACCGTAAGACACCGCTTGGCAGAGAGATTGCAGATCTGTTGCTGGCAGTGAACCGGCCATATGGAAAGTCTGATTACATTCCATGTATCTGCTGGGGAAGGAATGCCAGATTTGCCTCTGCTTTTGAGGTTGGAGAACATGTGCAGGTAATGGGAAGAATTCAGAGCCGTGAATATATGAAAAAAATTACAGAAACGGAATCGCAGAAAAGGGTTGCATATGAAGTGTCGGTCAGTAAACTGGAATGTATGGATGAATAAGGGATGGTAAAAGTTTAGATAAGGGTTCGGATTGACATCATATTTAATTGATGATAGAATTTCATTAGATTATATGAAAGTCAGGAGGATCACTATGGCTATTTTTACAGGAGCCGGCGTGGCAATTGTCACACCATTTAATGAAGATGGAAGTATTAATTATGATAGACTTGATGAATTGATTGAGTTTCATTGTGAGCATAAAACAGACAGCATTGTAATCTGCGGTACAACAGGAGAATCTGCTACCATGACAGAAGAAGAGCATATGCAGTGTGTAAAATTCACAATTGACCGTGTTAACAAGAGAGTTCCGGTTATTGCAGGAACAGGTTCTAATTGTACACGTACTGCTATCGATATGTCGAAGGAAGCTTCAGAATATGGGGCAGATGGTTTACTTTTGGTTACACCTTATTATAATAAAGCAACTCAGAATGGACTGATCGGACATTTCAGTGCAGTGGCAAAAGAAGTAACAGCACCAATCATTATGTATAGTGTTGCAAGCAGAACGGGATGCAATATCGAACCTGCAACAGCAGCAAAACTGGTGAAAGAAGTAGATAATATCGTTGGTATAAAGGAAGCATCAGGAAATATTTCGCAGGTTGCAAAGATCATGAACCTGACAGACGGTAACATTGATGTATATTCAGGAAATGACGACCAGATCGTGCCGGTATTATCTCTCGGTGGAAAAGGTGTGATCTCAGTACTGTCAAACGTTGCTCCGGATGAAGCACATGATATCTGTGAGAAGTATTTTAACGGAGATGTGAAGGGAAGTGCAGCACTTCAGCTGAAAGCACTGCCGCTGATCGAGCAGTTATTCTGCGAAGTAAACCCGATTCCGGTTAAGAAAGCAATGCAGCTGATGGGAGTTGACTGCGGACCACTTCGTATGCCGCTTACAGAGATATCCCCTGAACATGAGAAGAACCTTGCACAGGCAATGAAAGATTTCGGTATTCAGTTAGCATAATAAGAAAAAGAGAAGGATATCATACATCGCCATGCGTTTGTAAGAAACTGCCAACGGCAGGCTTTCACAGATGCATTACATATATGGTATCCTTTGTTTTTATAACAAAGTATACAAAAGGAGGATAAGAATATGGTAAAAGCAACCATGCATGGCTGTAACGGACACATGGGTCGTGTCATTACAGATATAATCAAGAACACAGAAGGGATCGAACTGGTAGCCGGAGTTGATAAATATACCAAAGTACCAAATGACTATCCGGTATTTGAAAGCATCGGTGCATGTGACGTGGAGGCCGATGTGATCATTGATTTTTCAAATGCGGCAGCAGCAGATGAACTGCTTGACTATTGTGTTGAAAAACAGGTGCCGGTCGTACTTTGTACTACGGGACTTTCCGAAGAACAGCTGGAAAAGGTAGAAGAATCAGCAAAGAAAGTAGCAGTATTAAAATCTGCCAATATGTCACTTGGCATCAATCTGCTTATGAAGATCCTTAAGGATGCGACAAAAGTACTTTCTCCGGCAGGATATGATATTGAGCTGGTAGAGAAGCATCATAACCAGAAACTGGATGCGCCGAGTGGTACTGCACTTGCTCTGGCAGATTCAATTAATGAAGCGGCGGATAATCAGTATCATTATGTATATGACAGAAGTCAGGTGCGTCAGAAACGTGATCAGAAAGAGATTGGCATTTCGGCAGTACGTGGTGGAACAATCGTAGGAGACCACGAAGTGATCTTTGCAGGTCAGGATGAAGTGATTGAATTCAAACATACAGCATATTCTAAGGCCGTATTTGGAAAAGGCGCCGTAGAAGCAGCAAAATTCCTGGCTGGGAAACCGGCCGGCAGATATGATATGTCTGACGTGATCCAATTATAAATCGTTATGAACAGCAGAATATACAGGAAGACCGGGAGGTAATTATGAGACAATTAGAGGAACGTTATCTGGAAAGACTTTCTCAACTGTATCCGACCATCGCCAAAGCTTCCACAGAAATCATTAATTTACAGGCGATACTGAATCTGCCAAAGGGCACAGAGCATTTTCTGACAGACATTTATGGGGAATATGAGGCATTTGCGCATGTTCTGAAGAATGGCTCTGGTTCAGTACGCCGTAAAATTGATGATGTATTCGGGAATACTATGAGTAGCAGGGATAAACAGACCCTTGCTACTCTTATTTATTATCCGAAAGAGAAGATGGACCGGATTAAGAAAACGGAGAAGAATATGGAGGACTGGTATAAGATTACGTTGTACCGCTTGATTGAGGTGTGTAAAAGAACAGCAAGTAAATATACCAGATCTAAAGTAAGAAAAGCACTTCCTCCGGATTTTGCTTATGTGATCGAGGAACTGATCACAGAGAAAAATGATATGACGGATAAAGAATCGTATTATAATGCAATTGTCAGTACGATTATAAGAATTGGACGGGCAGAGAAATTCATTATAGCTATGAGTGAACTGATTCAACGTCTGACGGTTGATCATCTGCATATTGTCGGAGACATCTATGACAGAGGTCCTGGACCACATATTATTATGGATGAGCTTATGGCGTACCATTCGGTTGATATTCAATGGGGAAATCATGATGTTTTGTGGATGGGAGCTGCAGCAGGGCAGAGAGGCTGCATTGCCAATGTGATCCGTATCTGTGCAAGATATGGCAACCTGGATATCCTGGAAGAAGGATATGGGATTAACCTGCTTCCGCTGGCTACATTTGCCATGAATACATATAAAGATGATCCGTGTGAGTGCTTTAAATTAAAAGGCAATCCGGATTACAATGCAACAGAAATGTTGATGGATGTAAAGATGCATAAAGCAATTTCTGTGATCCAGTTCAAAGTTGAGAGCCAGATTATAAAAAAGAATCCGGGATTTAAGCTGGAAAAGCGCAATTTATTGCATCATATTAATTATGAAAAAGGAACGATAGAGTTAGACGGAAAAGAATATAAATTGCTGGATAAAAATTTTCCGACGATCGATCCGAAAAAACCATATGCGCTGACGAAAGAAGAAGAGGATATTATGGAACGCCTGGAACGGGCGTTTGAAAACTGCGAAAAATTACAGCGTCATATGCATTTCCTTTTAAATAAAGGTGGATTATATAAAGTATATAACGGCAATCTTCTTTATCATGGCTGCGTACCGTTAAAAGAGGACGGTAATTTGAAAAGTGTAAGGATCTTTGGCCGGGCGTATAAGGGCAAAGGGCTTTATGAAGTACTTGAAAGTTACGTGAGAAAAGGATTCTATGCTATGGATCCTAAAGAAAAAGAACGTGGAAAAGATATCATGTGGTATATCTGGCTGAGTGAAAATTCTCCGTTGTTTGGAAAGGATAAGATGGCGACATTTGAACGCTATTTCCTGGCGGAGAAGGAAACTCATAAAGAGAAGAAAAATCCATACTACCTTTTACTGGAAGATGAAAAAGTAGTGGGAAAAATATTGAAAGAATTCGGACTTGAGAACGAAGATGCGCATATAATCAACGGTCATGTGCCGGTAAAGTGTAAAGATGGAGAAAATCCGGTGAAATGCGGTGGAAAAGTTCTGGTTATAGATGGCGGATTTTCGAAAGCTTATCAGAAAGAGACCGGAATCGCAGGTTATACACTGATCTATAATTCCTATGGATTGATTCTGGCGGCGCATAAGCCATTTGAGTCTACAGAAGCAGCGATCGAAAAGGAAAGTGATATTCATTCGGACAGCACGGTGGTAAAGAGAACGCTGGAACGGAAAAAAGTAGAAGATACAGATGTCGGAAAAGAGTTAAAAGAACAGATTTCGGATCTGGAAGTACTTCTGGCTGCATACAGAAGTGGTGTGATTGCTGAAAGAATGTAAAAATATACCAGCATTCTGATAAAGAAAAATTCGTATATATTTCTGGAAAATGCAGATATTACTGGTAACAAGTAATACTTGATCATAGATGAAGATATACGAAGGGAGATTATGAGAATGAAACAATGGAAGAAATTCATGCTGGTATTCATGTGCACGGGGATCATGATGGGGCTTACCGCCTGTGGAAATAATACAGATGATAATGCGGCGAATGATAACTCGGCGACAGAAGGTACAACCGGAACAGATGATACAGTAAAGGATGATGTGACAGACCGGAATAATGAAAATGATGGAGTTATGGATGAAATCGGAGATGATGTACAGGATGGTGTAGATGATATCGAAGATGATCTCGATCCGAATGACAGAAAAAATGAGACGGACCAGAATAATGACGGAACAACAGACCAGAACCGGGATAACACTAATAAAAACGATACGAAAAACGCAAAATAATAGATAGTATATAAGGATGTGGGGAAATGATAAGTAAAATCTCTGCATCCTTATTTTGTACAGTATATCTGTACTGGACGCTGATACTTTAGTGTGGTAAAATGTTTTGAAAAAAGAATATAATCAAGAATATAATAAGGAGAAAAGCATTTATGAAATTCAGACCATGCATCGACATACATAATGGAAAAGTAAAGCAGATTGTAGGGGGCAGCCTTCTTGATCAGGGAGATCAGGCGGTAGAAAACTTTGCGGCAGATCAGGAAGCAGATTATTTTGCAAATTTGTATAAAAAGGACGGCTTAAAGGGAGGACATGTAATTCTGTTGAATCCTTCAACTTCTGAATATTATCCGGAGACAAAGAGGCAGGCTTTGAAAGCACTGCAGACATATCAGGATGGATTGCAGATTGGAGGAGGAATTACGGCAGAAAATGCAGAGGAATATATGAAGGCCGGTGCAAGCCATGTAATTGTAACATCGTATGTATTTAAGAATGGAGAAATCTACTGGGATAATCTGCAAAATCTGTGTGATGCCGTCGGGAAAGAACATGTGGTTCTGGACTTAAGCTGCAGAAAAAAAGATGAAAAATATTATATTGTGACTGACCGGTGGCAGACATTTACGAATGTGGAGCTGAATACAGATATTTTGGAAAAACTGTCAGGATATTGTGACGAATTTCTGGTGCATGGTGTGGACGTTGAGGGAAAGGCGTCCGGAATTGAAGAAGAGCTGATAAAGATTCTGGAACAAGCCGAAATACCGGTGACATATGCCGGCGGGATTGGAAGTCTTGATGATCTGGAACGTATTCGGGAAATTGGTAATGGAAAGATTGATTTTACAATCGGAAGTGCGTTGGATCTTTTTGGCGGACAGATTCCGTATGATGTTATAAAAAATTATCGTTAGAGAAAATGGAAAGCTTCGTAAACAAAGTGTTAACACTTTATAAATCGGTTGAATTGAAATATAGATAGTGATAAAATGGGGAATAGAGTGGTCGTTTTGCGTCCATAATCAGGAATAAGGAGCACATAGCGAATGAATATTATACAGAAAATATTTGGAACTCACAGCCAGAATGAGTTGAAGAGAGTTTATCCGATTGCAGATGCAGTTATGGCACTGGATGAAGACATGCAGAAACTTTCGGATGAGGAATTAAAAGCAAAGACAAAAGAATTTAAAGAACGTCTGGAAAATGGCGAGACATTAGATGATATTCTCCCAGAGGCATATGCGGTAGTAAGAGAAGCAGCAAGCCGTGTACTTGGAATGAAGCACTACCGTGTACAGATCGTCGGTGGTATTATCCTGCATCAGGGACGTATCGCAGAGATGAGGACTGGTGAAGGTAAAACTTTAGTGGCAACACTTCCTTCGTACCTGAATGCGTTGGAGGGAAAAGGTGTACATGTTGTAACCGTCAATGATTATCTGGCCAAACGTGATGCGGAATGGATGGGACAGGTACATGAGTTCCTGGGCCTGACTGTTGGTGTGGTACTGAACAGCATGGATAATGATGAGAGACGTGCCGCATATGAGTGTGATATCACATACGTGACAAATAATGAACTTGGATTCGATTATCTGAGAGATAATATGGTGATCTATAAAGAACAGCTGGTTCAGAGGGGACTGAATTATGCTCTGATCGATGAGGTCGATTCAGTATTGATCGATGAGGCGAGAACTCCTCTTATCATTTCCGGACAGAGTGAGAAATCTACGAAACTTTATGAAGCATGCGATATACTTGCACGTCAGTTAGAGCGTGGTGAGGCAAGCGGCGAGTTTACCAAGATGAATGCCATCATGGGTGAAGATATTGAAGAGACGGGAGACTTTATTGTTAACGAGAAAGAGAAGAATATCAACCTTACCGAAGATGGTGTGAAAAAGGTAGAGAAGTTCTTCCATATTGAAAACCTTGCGGATTCTGAGAACCTGGAGATTCAGCACAATATTATCCTTGCTCTTCGAGCACATAATCTGATGTTCCGCGACAAAGATTATGTGGTAAAAGATGACGAGGTACTGATTGTAGATGAATTTACCGGACGTATTATGCCGGGACGTCGTTATTCAGACGGACTGCATCAGGCAATTGAGGCAAAAGAACACGTAAAGGTTAAGAGAGAAAGCAAGACTCTGGCGACTATCACATTCCAGAACCTGTTCAATAAATATGCGAAGAAGTCTGGTATGACAGGTACAGCCCTGACAGAAGAAAAAGAGTTCCGCGAGATTTACGGAATGGACGTTATCGAAATTCCGACAAATCTACCTGTTCAGCGTAAGGATCTTGAAGATGCGGTATATAAGACACAGAAAGAGAAGTTCAGAGCTGTATGTGACGCGATCGAAGAAGCACATGCAAAACATCAGCCAGTACTGGTCGGTACGATCACAATCGATAATTCCGAACTGTTAAGCGGTATGTTAAAACGCCGTGGTATCAAGCACAATGTATTGAATGCGAAGTTCCATGAACTCGAGGCTGAAATTGTTGCGCAGGCAGGTATTCATGATGCGGTAACGATCGCAACGAATATGGCAGGTCGTGGTACAGATATCAAACTGGACGATGAGGCAAGGGCAGCGGGTGGTCTTAAGATCATCGGAACCGAGCGTCATGAATCCAGACGTATCGACAATCAGTTGCGTGGACGTTCCGGACGTCAGGGAGATCCGGGAGAATCC
>OIWK01000074.1_pt1 | contig 86930 bp, 72 predicted proteins | sample 1587401 | NCBI WGS metagenome assembly OIWK01 (sample SAMEA3888911, study PRJEB22519) | human gut metagenome | biome: human gut; feature: human-associated habitat; material: faeces | place: Denmark | collected 2009 | reverse complement strand
TTGAACATTAATTATTTCATTAATTTTTTTGTTAATTATTCGTTAATGTTCATTCTCATTAGGTCGATAAATTGCAGTTTATTTTACATATACCTTTTCTATCTCGACAATGTACATGGTGTGGAGCGAGCCGCCAGGTTGGTCATTGTACCAGCGTTCGAGAGCAGCTTTGTCGAGAAATTCCTCTGGAGTAAATTCTGAACGGAACATTTTGCGCCCCTCAATGGTGAGGCGCGCTTCTTCATAGGTAATAGCACCGTGTTCTGTCTCAATGGGAGTAAGACCAGTCTCTTTTACTTTATCAAAGTCGCGACCAGACTTTGAGCCACAGAAATTGTACACCTTACGCATCGCCTCGTCATGACCTAAGAACGACAGTGTCAAGTGATCATTCTTTTCAATCAAAGGATAAGTGTAGCGTTCGGGGCGTATAAAGATGAAAGCAACAGGTTTGTTCCACAACCAACCAATACCACCCCATGAGGCAGTCATCATGTTAAAGTTGTCTTTTGTTCCACCCGTCACCAACATCCACTCTTTACCTATTAGTTCAAAAGCATTCTCCTGTGCTATTGCTTCAATTGTTACTTCTTTCATGAGATATGAGTTTATGAAGTTTAATAAGTTTATAAAGTTTAATGAGTTTACGAATTTAATCAGCTATAAAACTCATTAAACTCATAAACTCATTAAACTTATTAAGTTTATTAATCTTATTACAGACTTAATTCGATTACCTTCTTAACAGCGTCTTCAAGTCCTGTAGCGTCCTTACCACCAGCAGTAGCGAAGTGGGGAGCACCACCGCCACCACCCTTGATGAGTTTGGCGGCCTCACGTACTAACTGACCTGCATTGAGTTTGCGGCTTTCAACCAAATTCTTGCTAATCATCACCGTAAGCAATGGTTTGCCTTCGTGGGTTGAACCTAATACGCAAAGTGTATCATTAGGTAAGATGCCTGCTATCTGGAAGGCGAGGTCCTTCACGGCATTAGGATCGATTGCCGTGGGGATAACGCACTTGATAAGCTTTACACCGTCTACTTCTTCTGCATTCGCTACCAACTTGTCGCGCAAAGCAGTGAGTTTCTCCTTCACGTAGCCTTCTACCTGCTTCTTGAGTCCGTCGTTCTCTTCGATCGTCTTCTGAATAACGGCAGTGAGGTCCTTCGCATTGTTAAAGAACGACTTGAGGTTGGTGAGCAAGTCATGTTGCGTATAAACGCTCTCTTCAGCGGCTTCTCCAGTGATGGCCTCGATACGACGCACACCTGCAGCGACACTGCTCTCGCTCACGATGCGGAACAAACCAATTCGACCTGTGCTCTTGGCATGGCAGCCACCACAAAATTCTACGCTTTTGCCAAACTGTACGACACGTACTTTGTCGCCATACTTCTCGCCGAAGAGGGCAATAGCACCTAACTCCTTGGCTTTTTCCATGGGTACGTCGCGGTGATCTTGCAAGGGAATGTCCTCACGAATGCGGCGGTTGACAATGCGTTCAACTTGGCGCAATTCTTCAGGTGTAACCTTTTGGAAGTGTGAGAAGTCGAAACGTAAATAATCGGGCGTACAGAGTGAACCCTTTTGTTCAACATGAGTGCCAAGCACTTCACGCAAAGCTTGGTCGAGCAAGTGAGTAGCGGTATGGTTGGCCTCGCTACCACGACGTGACTTAACGTTTACTTCTGCATGGAAAGTATGTTCGGGGTGTGTAGGCAACTTCTTGGTCAAGTGAATGGGCAGATTGTTCTCGCGCTTAGTATCGAAGATTTCAACTTTTTCATCACCATCTACTAACACGCCTTGGTCGCCTACCTGACCACCCATTTCAGCATAGAAAGGAGTCTGGTCGAGTACCAATTCATAGAAGGTTTGCTTCTTCTGCTGTACACGACGGTAACGAAGAATTTGGCAATCACCCTCGGTGAAGTCCCAACCTGTAAATTGAGTTTCGCCTTCTTTCAAGATTACCCAATCGTCCGTCTCAACTGCGGCTGCGTTACGAGCGCGTTCCTTTTGCTTCTGCATCTCGGTGTTGAAGCCAGTCTCGTCTACTTCGAGTCCGTTCTCATGACAGATGAGTTCGGTCAAGTCGAAGGGAAAACCATAAGTGTCGAACAAGGTAAATGCCTTCTCGCCTTCTACTACGGTCTTGCCCTCTTGCTTTGTCTGAGCAATAACGCCTTCCAACATGTTGATACCTGTTGAGAGCGTGCGGAGGAAGCTCTCCTCCTCTTCTTGCATCACACGACCAATGAGCACTTGTTGTGCTTTGAGTTCGGGATAAGCCTCGCCCATTTCTGCCACAAGTGTTGGCACTAACTTGCAGAGGAAAGCCTCACGCTGCCCTAAGAAAGTGTAGGCATAGCGAACAGCACGACGCAAGATACGACGAATTACGTAACCAGCCTTTGCGTTAGAAGGCAACTGACCGTCGGCAATAGAGAAAGAAATAGCGCGCAAGTGGTCAGCGATAACACGCATAGCCACGTCTATCTTTTCATCTTTGCCATATTCAAAGCCTGAAAGTTCGGCTATATTCTTAATAATGGGCTGGAAAATATCGGTATCGTAATTAGAGTTCTTACCTTGAATAGCACGAACCAAACGTTCAAATCCCATACCCGTATCGATTACGTTCATGCCTAATGGAACGAGCGAACCATTGGCCTTGCGCTCAAACTGCATGAACACGATGTTCCAGATCTCGATTACCTGAGGGTCGTCCTTATTGACCAACTCACGGCCAGGCACTTGGGCCTTCTCTTCGGGAGTACGGCTGTCGAGGTGAATTTCAGAGCAAGGACCGCAAGGACCGGTATCACCCATTTCCCAGAAGTTGTCGTGCTTATTACCGTTGATGATATGATCGGCAGGTACGTGCTTTGCCCAATAAGAAGCGGCTTCATCGTCGCGCTTCAGTCCTTCTTCTTCAGAACCCTCAAATATGGTTACGTAGAGATCTTTGGGGTCGAGATGAAGTACATCAACAAGATATTCCCAAGCATAGTCAATAGCTCCTTCCTTAAAGTAGTCGCCAAAGCTCCAGTTACCCAACATCTCGAACATGGTGTGGTGGTAAGTATCGTGTCCTACCTCTTCCAAGTCGTTGTGCTTACCGCTTACGCGCAAACACTTTTGAGAGTCGGCACGGCGGCGAGGTTCAGGGTCACGTTGACCAAGGATAATATCTTTCCACTGATTCATACCAGCGTTAGTAAACATCAGCGTGGGGTCATCTTTTATCACCATCGGAGCTGACGGAACGATGGTATGTCCTTTCGACTCAAAGAATTTCTTATATGAGTCGCGGATTTCGTTAGCAGTCATCATTTTATATTTTGTTGTAATATTTTATATTTGGTGCAAAGGTAGTGCAAGGCGAGCGCAATGCAAAATGAAAGTCAAAAAACTTTCATTTTCATTGCAGGGTAGCAGTCTACCTTTGTGAAGCGGTCTGTAAAGTTGTTCTTCTGTAAGTGCGGTAAGAAAGAGGGTTGGAAACTGCTTCTTACAACTGAAACAAAACTCAATTTTATGCGTGCCTATGAAATCTACGCAATGCGTTGGCGTATAGAAATATTCTGCTCTGACAGCAAACGCTTGTTGGGACTTGCGGATTGCTCCTCACGTGACTTTTTTTGACTAATGTCCCACGCTATCCACATCACCACGCTCAAACGTATACTCCAATCTCCTGAACCTGTAGATCTCGAACTATGGACGCGCTCTGATGAAATCCAATGCTGGCACCACTGCATTTCTCTTCGCTATGACTTCTACAAAGGCACGCGAAGAATGAAACTGCTGGATAGCAATGAAATTCGACAGTTATGAGATGTGTGTGTTTGAAATAAATGGTATGGAGGTGTTTTTGTGATTTTTTGATGTTTGGTACCAAAATGGTTGCCAATTTAGAAGTGTATTCTTAACTTTGCACCATAACCAATAAAACTTAAAGATATGACGATAGTTAGTGCAAGAGATTTTAGAGCCAATCAAGGCAAATACTTCTCAATGGTAAATTCGGGAGAACATGTGATATTGAAATCACGTGAAGGAAACTTTCGCTTGGTTCCTGTGACTTCTTCTGATTCTATTTCAGATGAATCGCAGAAAATAGCCGCAGAGTTAAGAGGGGCTCTTCGTGAATTGAAGGAGGTTATTGCAAGAAAGAAAAAGCTTAGCACACTTGATAGTCTAATTGATGAATTATAATTGACGAATTATAATATAATCACTTCAAGCTACTTCAATGTAGCTGCAAAAGGTTAGTAATGTTTAAAAAATAACTTCCGCAGAAATTCTACGGCTAAGAGTTTTTGATGAGATGGTTTCACTTAGAGTTTTCTGGTATTTGGCAATTGAGCTAAACATAAACTGCAACAGAAAAATTGCGGAAGTTATTTTTTGAATATTACTTAACTTTGCAGATGAACTTTTGATAGCATCTCTGCAGATTTCCGTATATTGGTTGAGTGGTTCTGATGTCATGTTACTTTAAGCTTAGTACACTATAAAGTTACTGATAATCAGCCACTTAACCAAATTGTATTAGTTGCATTAGGTTAATTAACTCTCTCATTTTCAAACGATTACATTAGAATTAACAGAGTATAGGTAAAGAAGAAAGCAAGTAATATTCTGAACCATTCTACCCCATTTTTACAGGCACACCATGTGTATTCTTCACTTCTTTCATAACGAATACACTATGGAAATAGCCTACGCTATCGATGTTGCCAAGCTTGGTACGCATAAACTCCTGATATGACTCCATATCGCGAGTTTGTATTTTTAGCGTGAAGTCATATTCACCACTCGTATTATAGCATTCCGTGATTTCTTCGATATCTTGTATTGCTTCCATAAAATCATCCATCAGCATTTGCGAATGGCGCTTAAGACGCATATTACACAACACCGTCATACCATTGTCCGTCTTCTTAGCATCGAGTATGGCATGATAGCCTTTGATAAAGCCCTCACGCTCCAATCGCTTTTGGCGGTCGAAGGTGGGCGAGGTTGAGAGATTAACCCTCATTGCAAGTTCTTTTACTGTAAGCGTACTATTCTCTTGAAGGATGTGCAATATCTTGCGATCTATACTATCAAGTTCCGAGAATTTCATTTATTGTAGAATAATATTCTGTTATTATAAAGTTTTTAAGCACAAAAGTAGCATATTTTCCTTAACTCACCAAATATTCTTTGTCGAAACACGCAACTATCATACCTTTGCAAACGAAATAATGATAACAACAAAACAAACAACAATCATGACAAAGACTATTAATGGTATTCAGGTTCCACAGCGAGCTGATTTCGTAGGCAGTTTTCTTCGTCCTGCTAATCTCAACGATAGCAATCGCGACGAATACGTAGCACAACTGGTAGAGAAGCAGAAGAAATTAGGCTATACCCTCATCACAGATGGAGAATTTAATCGCACATTTTGGCACCTTGATTTCTTTTGGGGCTTTGGTGGTGTTACCCATGAGCCTGGTGGCGATATAGCCTTCAATGGCGAAACTGCACGTCTTGACAAAGTTTATCTCACTGGCAAACTTACTGCACAGCCTCATCCATTCATCGAGGCTTATAAGAAGCTAAAGAAATATGAAGACGATAAGCATATCGCAAAACTCACCATTCCTGCACCAGCACAGCTATTCCAACAGCTCAACCTACCCAAGAACTTCCTAGGCACAAGAGCCATATATACTAATATCAATGACCTTATAAACGATATTGCTGCTGTATACCAGGATTTCATTCGTCAGTTCTATGCCGTAGGAGGTAGATATCTCCAGCTTGATGATTGCTCGTGGGGAGCAATTTTAGGTAGTTCAAATTCTATTTCTTTACAGCGATATAAGGAATTGGGTAGCAACCTCGATGATGTAAAAGAACAGCTACTAACTGTCAACAACCGCGCTATAGAAGGTCGTCCTGCAGATTTGGTAGTGGCAACACACATTTGTCGTGGTAACTATCATTCTACATGGTTTAATAGTGGCGCCTACGACTCTGTAGCCGATTGGGCTTTTGCTCGTGAGAATGTAGATGTGCTATATCTTGAATACGACGATGAGCGCTCTGGCGGCTTTGAGCCATTAGCAAAGGTTAGTCCAGACAAGCATGTGGTACTCGGACTGATAACCACCAAGCGCCCTGAACTTGAAGACGAGGACGGAATTATAGCTCGCATCCACGAGGCTGCCAAATACATACCATTGGAGCGTCTTTCGCTCTCGCCACAATGTGGTTTCGCCTCTTGTGCAATTGGTAATAAGCTTACTGTTGAGCAGCAATGGGCAAAACTACAACTTGTAAAGCGTATCTCGGAGAAAGTATGGGGATAAGGAGGCAATATTGTAAAAACAGCAAATTGATTACTATAGAAATGCAAGTGTCAAATATATGACACTTGCTTCACCTTTATCCAATAGTCTTCCTGCATCTATTTAGCATCGACATTGATTTCTCTTTTGCCAAGTCAGCCCGCTTTTACCCAAACCTTGTGGCTACCTTTTCCTTTTGATTCGGAAGGAACCTCGTCGCCTTCAGACAGCTTTTTCAGTTCGCCAGAGGCGGATGTGCGGCTAAGGTTGTTAAGGGTTGCATATTCTTGCAGGATAATAACTCCATGCTTGTCAATCCAGTTGGTGGCACGCTTAGTAATGTTTTAAAAAATAACTTCCGCAATTTTTTCTGTTGCTATTTGTGTTTAACTCATCATCAGATGCTCTTGAACGCATATTTTCTGCGGAAGTTATTTTTTGAACATTACTACCATTGTTTTACTTCGAAAAAGATAATCCCTTTCCGTAAGAAAAAAATAATCATTAGAATTGAAAACCAACCCTCAGTCCAACGTTATGCTCCTCATAATAGGTATTCATGCCCCAAGCTAAACCAATGGTCAAAGCATATTCCTTTGCCAAGGGCAAAGCTATGCCTATAGTTGGGCTGAAATAACACCCCATATTAATTGTATCGAAGCCAAGTTTGGCTTCAGCCCATGGATTCACTTTCATTGTTTTCTTTGAGAAATATGCCTTAGTGTCAAAATAGATTGGCAGCATCTCATTTTCATAACCAATACCTCCACCCACAAACCAGGTCTTATTGATTTGGTATCCATGTGTTGTAAATAGGGCTGCGCCACCACATCCACAAGAGAGGTCGGCATTCAACCCAAGAGCAACATCGCCTTTATAGCCTTTGTTGCGATAACTGTTTGCTTGCGCAAAACTCATATATGGTATAAACACCAAAAGAAAGAGTAAAACTATTTTCTTCATATTTGATTTTCATATTTCGTGATTTCTTCCAACTCGCAGAACTGTACATTGTAATCTTTGTCAAACTTAAAGAGTCAACTAGCAAGTGCAATATTACACACAAAGTTTGAAAAGCTCCTCTTTGGGTGTTGAGAATTTGAGTTTTTCTCTTGGTATTGTATTGATTTTCTTTTGCACTTATTATAATAAAGCCATCTGTAAGAGAACTTATATCAGTCCCTTTGGGTATGTATTGTCGTATTAGTTTATTTGTGTTTTCAACTGCTCCTTTTTGCCATGAAGAGAAGGAATCAGTGAAATAGACTTGCACATCTAATTGTGCTGTTATCCATTTATGCGCTGCGAATTCACTGCCATTATCCGTTGTTATAGTAAGTGATTTTGCTGTCAGCTAAGAGCGGATACCAATATCCACTCATTCTGTAATAGCTTATGTTTTGAAGCAATTGTTTTGCTCGCATTTCATCATTGAATTGCAAGCCACGACTTTTCAGTATTTCAATTTGTTAATCAAAAGTTTTGATGGTTTGGGTATATGGAAACTGGGACATAAACGTATATAAACAAAAATAACTCACCCTGAGCGCGCTGTTCTAATGGGAAGCGGGGTGAGTATGTTGCCGCGAAAGTACAAAGTATATTTGAATAATACAATTTTAAGAATTGAAATTTTACATAAACAACTCTAACAATATGGTTTGCTTGGAATGCTTACATTCCAACGAGAGGTAGTTGGTTGGAATATGTAATTCTCAAAAAATAAAAGGGAGAAAGCCTGTAAACTTACTCCCTTGTTTCTATGTCAAATGAAAAAAAATTAGCGCAGTTTCAGAATGTAGTGTTCTGCAAGTTCGCCTTGATTGACCGTGCCTAAACTATCTGACAGCATATAGCCAGTTTTAACACGCTTATAGTAAGTCTTTTCTCCTGAAGAAGGAGTGACCAGTTGAATCAAGTCTTTGCCAATCAAGTGATAAATTCCGTTTGTCTCAAAGTTTGCATCCTTTTCACCAATGTATTCCTGTTTGTAAGAATACGTACTGTCTGCATTTACAGTCAGTGAAGTACGGATACCTTCAGATGATGCAGCAGGCAAAGTGCCTTCAAAAGTACCTGTCATGACAAGAGTTGTTGTATCGGTAGCTGTTGCGCCTGCGGCAGTAGTTGCAGCCTCTTTCTTAGGGCTGTTTGTGCAAGCTGCCATGCTAATCAGCAAAGCTGCGGCCAAGGCTAGGTTCGTCTTTTTCATGCCTAAAATCCTTTTTTTAAAAGTTTATCTTAAACTGATGCTTTTTTAAAACGCGCAAAAGTATATACTATTTCTGAAAAGAGAGAACAATATCTTGATTTATTTTCGACTTTAACATTGTTATTTGTACTAGTTGCTAAACAGGGTATTGTTAAACAAAGTATCACTGAGCAGAGGATAGTTAAATAAAAGCTGCTATTCTAGTTTAAAATAAAAGGATGCCGTGAGGACTTCACGGCATCCTTGTTTATTAGTAAATAGAATTTACTTCTTCAAAATGCGAAGTTTGTAAGTTAATGGCTGTTCTGGAACGCAGAAGGTGCGGAGTGTGCCTACATCTTGTCCACATGAAGCGTTGCCCACACCACGCATAGCAGCGTCGAGGTGAAGAACGGTATAAGGACGAGCCTGCATTTCCCAATAATGGTTGGCATTCATTAGGTCAGCGTCTGTATAGGGAAGGGCTGAGAAGTTTACCTTACCTTCTGTTACTATCTTAACGCCAAAACCTGCCTTATCAGAGAGAGTGAGTTCGCGCAAACCTTCGCGGTTGCCTGTGCTTTGCGGCTTCATATTGGGTTCTACCATGTCGGCTACGGTCGTAGTGTAACGTCCTACCGTAACACCGTCGCAGCGATCGTTGGCATTCTCCCACGGGCCGAGCGCATAATAGTCAACCTTAGAGAGTGAAGAGTCGAGCATGCATACAAGACCTGCGCGACGCAACTCCGTTGTGTGAGGTGTGAAACGTGCCGCTACGTCTACCATTCCTTGTGGATAGATTGTGTAGTCAATTTCAGTGTCGCAGAGCGAACCCTTACGTACAGTCTTCACTACTGTGTTGCCGTTCATCTCTTCTACTTTGATTGTACCCTTCGGTTGCAAGCCATTGCTCGTATTGCCAAAGCGATCGTTCTCTATCCAACGGTGGTTGCTATATTCAAAGCCTTCATTATTGGCGATGATATTGCGACCGTCTAATGCGAGGGCCGTGAGGCGAGCCGTCTCGTTGTCGAACGTTAATTGTACATTGCTATTGCCAATAATCGTCTTGTCGAGCGAGAGTGTTTGCAACATTTCGGGAGCTTTAGCATCTTTCTTTACCTCTGCTAAACGACCACGTTGGCTGAGTTGGAATTGCTTCAATGCCACTTCATGTCCTGCAGCAGCATAACGTTGTGCGGCGCGGAAGACCACGTGGAGTGTAAGCATTACCTCCGTACCCATTGTCTCTGCCTTTTCAAGATTAGCCTTGCCTAACTTTAAGGTAAGTTGTGTGCTTTCGCCAGGAGCAACAGAGGGCAACTTAACGCTCTTCGTACTAACTATATTGCCATTCTTTACCACGTCATAGACGAGGTTCATGTCTCGCAAGTTTTGGAAAGCATACGTATTGCGCAGCGTTATGGTAGCTATATTCTTAAGCTTATCAACCTTATCAAGTGTAAACTTCACAAATTGGTGAGCGGCTTTCACCTCCTTGAGTTTGGCAGTCTCTTGGCGCAAACCATTGATGATACCATTGCAGCAGAAGTTGCCTTGGTGAGGGCCAGGGTAGTCATAACCTGTTGTGAGACGATAAACGCCTTGTTTCATCTGTTGTGGGTCGAAGATAGATTGGTCTACCCAGTCCCAGATGCAACCACCAATCGTTGCATTAGATTTTTCGATAGCGTCCCAATATAGGTTTAAGTTGCCAATGGCATTACCCATAGCGTGTGCATATTCGCAGATGAACATTGGCTTGTCGAGGTTCGACGTGTTGTCTTTCATCCAAGCCATACCAGGGTACATCTTAGAGTAGAAGTCAGAGTAACGTTCACCACCGTAAGGCAAACTAATGCGTGTACCTTCATAGTGTACGGGACGTGAGTCAAGGCGTTTCGCTGCCTCGTAGCAATCCTTAAAGTTTGCACCTGCGCCAGCCTCGTTACCCAAGCTCCACATCACTACGCAAGCGTGGTTGCGATCGCGCAAGATCATGCGGTCAATGCGGTCAACGAAGGCAGGTATCCACGACTGACGGTCAGAGATGCTTTGGTTGGCATGGTCCTCAAGGTCAGCTTCATCGACGGTATAAAGACCATAGTAGTCGTACATAGCGTACATGCGTGCATCGTTCGGATAGTGTGAAGTACGAATGGTGTTGATGTTGTTTTGCTTCATCAGCGTTACGTCGCGCAACATCTCGTCTACGGTCACTGCACGGCCGTGCTTAGCAGAAGTGTCGTGACGGTTAACGCCCTTTAAGAACACACGCTTATCGTTTACATAAAGCAGCGAATTCTTTATCTCTACCTTGCGCAAGCCGACTTTGGTAGAGAAAGCCATTTCGTCGTGCCCTTGTTCGTCCTGCTGAATGATACGCAGTGTGTAAAGGTTGGGAAGTTCTGCACTCCAAAGGTCGGCATTGGGAACGTCGAGCGTAATCGTAGCCTTTGTACCATTTGCGCCCTTGAGCTCTACATCGTCTTCTTGTATCTCGATGCCCTTAGGACTGAATATCTTGGCTGTCACCTTCTTGCTACCGCTGAGGTTGTCGCGATTGTCAAGCGTGAGTTCTACTTTTACCTTGGCCATACCAAGACCGGTGTTGTCGTCGATGTCGATGTCTGACGTTACGTAGTGGTCGCGAACGGCCATTTTGGGTGTATTATAGAGGTATACTTCGCGGAAGATACCACTCATGCGGAACATATCTTGACACTCAAGGTAAGAACCGTCGCTCCAACGGAACACTTGTACGGCTAAGCGGTTTTCTTCGCCAGCCTTAAGGTACTTCGTTATGTCGAACTCACTCACGTTGTTAGAGCCTTGCGTATAACCTACGTACTGGCCGTTCAACCATACGAACGCAGCTGAGTAAATGCCACCGAAGTGTATGAACGTGCGTTGGCCGTTCCAATCTGCTGGAACGCTGAAGGTGTGAACGTATGAGCCTACGGGGTCGATGCCATAGTTCTTGCCTCCGTCGTTAAACCCTGGACGCGCTTTGATAAAGGGTGGTGTGTTGGCGTGAGGATATTCTACGTTGCAATAAAGTGGTTTGTCGTAACCTAACATCTCCCAGTTAGAGGGTACAGGAATGGTGTCCCATTGGCTTACATCGAAGCCGTCCTTCCAGAAGTCGAGGGGACGCTGTGAGGGTTCGGGTACGAAGTGGAACTTCCATGTGCCGTTTAAGGGCAAGTAGCGACTGCTCTTAGGAGCGGTCCATGGAGTGTTGTAGTAAGCCTTGTCGGCTAACATCTCTTGCTCTGAAGCGTAGGGCATGAAAGTAGCAATGCCTGCTTCTTTATTCTCACCAAAGATTGTTTCGTCCTCCCAATAGGGTGACTTGATCTTGGGCTTCTCTACCTGTTCGAATCTCACCCATGCGGCTTGGTCTTTGGCATTATAAGCCACCAACTTGAGTTGTCCGTCCTTGAGTGCATACATCTTCTCAGCCTTAGCCTTGTTGCCAGCCGAACGAATGATGTACGTGCCAATGTGGCCTGCTACGGGTTCGAATACAAATTGTGCATTGTTCCACACGCCGTCTTGTGCTGGCCATTGCAAGATGTAGTCAATAGAGGCATTGGTGCCACCATCGTCAAAGTTTTGGGTATAGAAAGCATTGCCAATGACGCGACGGTCGAGATCGAGCATCTTGACGTTCCAATATTGACCGCGATTTATCTTGTCTACCTTTTCGCCCACAATATGGGCATTGTTCTCACCTGAGTCGCCATTGCCCAACACCCATTCGGGGTGTTGCACCGAACGAATGCGATAGGTCAAGTCGGCGTCAAATCCTGAGTGGGCAGCCTCCTTGATAGAGAATTGTGCAGCCTTGTTGCCAGTAGCTTTACTCTTTTCGATGAGTACTAACTTATTGCCTTGTACGGCAGCGGCCATAGTGGGGCGGTTGGTCGGAATGAGGTTGACGTACTGGTCGTCAGCTACGACCTTCCAAAGTTGGGTTTCGTCCGAACCATTATTTTCACCTAAGGCTAAAGCATTGCCTTGTGTGCGAATGGCCTTATTGGTAAAGGGATTAATCATGCGCCACGAACCAGAGAGCTCGGTGAGCGTAAAGTGTTGGTTGGCGTTGTTGTCGTTTTGCTTTGTGAGGTCTAATCGGCCTTCTTTGCCAAAGTCTACGACTTGACCTTTCAAGGCTGACACAATGTGATAGAGTTTGCCTTGCTCAAACTTTTGCGCCTGCAAGCTTGTCATGCTCCAACACAATGTGAGTAGCACGATCAACCAACGACTGATAAAGCGTTTTTGAGTCATTTCGATTGTTTTTTTAGTTGACGAGTTCTTGGGTTAACAAGTTGACGAGTTAACGGGTAAGTTTGTCTTTTTATTAAATGCTTGTTGATATTGTTCATCATTAAAGATTTAAGTAGAAAACAAACTTACCTGTTAACTCGTCAGCTCGTTAACTTGTTAACAAAAACTCTTGTCAACAAATTATGATAAGAATAATATGATAGCTTGTGCTACCAAGATACGTAAGAACATTGATAAGGGGTAAACCGTAGAGTAACCAACTGAAGCGGCATCATTATTGGCCGCTTGGTTGGCATAACCTAATGCGGGGGGATCGGTGTTAGAACCTGCGATGATACCCATCAGTGTGAAGTAGTTCAACTTGAAGCGCCAACGTCCTACAAAGCCCATGATGAGGATAGGAATAATGGTAACAAGGAAGCCGACCCAAACGTAAGTAAGTCCGTCGCCTTGAACTACAGTGTCCCAGAAGTTGCTACCAGCCTTAATACCTACTGCAGCGAGGAAGAGGATAAGACCTATTTCGCGCAACAAGAGGTTGGCTGATGTAGTGGTGTACGTTACCAAGTGGAACTTATAACCATAGGCACCAGCCAAGATGGCGATAATCAGCGGTCCACCGGCCAAACCCAACTTCAACGGAGTGGCCATACCAGGGAATTGGAAAGGAATGCTACCAAATATGATACCTACCAAGATGCCCAAGAAAATAGCACCTACGTTGGGGTGGTCAAGACGTTTCACTGAGTTACCCAAAAGGCGTTCTACGCGGTTGACATTATCTTCAGGACCAGCCACCATCAAGCGGTCGCCAATTTGAATACGCAATGAGCGGTCGGCGAAGAGGTTCATGCCCTGACGTGTAATACGCGTAACGTTCACGCCATACATAGAGCTAAAGTGCATCTCGCCAAAGGTCTTACCGTTTACCTCAGCTTGCGTTACCAAAATACGCTTTGATACGATAGGAGCCTTTTCGGCCTGCCAGTCTACTTCTATCTCTTTACCGATAAAAGCAGTAGCGGCTTCAGCATCGTCCATAGCACAAACGGCATTCATCTCGTCGCCAACGTGCAGCATGGTGTCTTTGGTGGGTGAGAATATTTCCTCGTTGTGCTTAAAGTGGGTACAAACGAAGGTACGCCCCAAGAATTGGGTTAGTTGAGAGAAGGTTTTACCCTCCAAAGCTTTGTTTTCGACACGGAGTGAGAGGTGGTGGGGCTTAGCGTGCGGATTGTCCTCTTGCGACATTCTGATTTGCTCTTCCTCCTTTTCGAGTTTGATGCGGCAAATGTAGCGAATGGCAATCGTTGCACCAATAATGCCTACAACGCCTAAGGGGTAGGCGCAAGCGTAACCTGCAGCAATGTTCTGTCCATGCATGTCGATGCCCAATGTATTAATAGCTTCTTGTGCAGCACCCAAACCAGGGGTGTTAGTCACAGCACCATAGAGCACACCTACCGCCATAGGCAGACTTGTGGGATCAGTGGTGTCGAACACCAAATAATACAATCCAAGCAACACGGCAACGTTAAGCAACACGATGCCAATAGCCACCAAGTTCATTTGCACACCGTCTTTTTTAAACGATTGAAAGAAACTGGGGCCTACTTGCAAACCGATACAGTAGACGAAGAGTATCAGTCCGAAGTCCTGAATAAAGTTCAGCACCTTTGCTGGACAAGCATATCCGCCATCAGGGTCGGTTATGCCCATGTGGTGGTAAATGTGTCCCACCACAATACCTGCGAACAACACGAAGGTAACGCCTAACGATACGCTTCCCATCTTAATCTTGCCCAGCATTACGCCTACGGCAATGACCAAGGAAAAGAGCAATACGATGTGCGCCACAGAGTCGGTCGTCGAGAATAGAGATGAAAACCAATCCATGGTTGTAAAAAGAAAGATAATTGTTATTGATTGATGATTTTGTTTTGCAAACTATAATATAGCCTTTTATCTTGTAAATGAAGAGATTTAAGGCAAACTTATGCATAGCTCTGCAAATATAGGCAATGTTTTGTTATTGGCAAAATGAACGTGAGCATTAAGTCGCGTAAGGATTGATAAACTGCAATTTGTCACTCTTCCACCTTGCAAGATTCATATAGCTTCTTGTAGAATTTGTGTTTGCAAAGTGTGTCTTTAGCTCCGAGAATGATGAGTTTAAAGCGAGCTCGTGTAGTGGCAACGTTCATGCGACGTAGGTCAGAAAGGAAACCTATCTGTCCTTCATCGTTAGAACGAACTAAACTAACTAATATTACATCGCGCTCTTGACCTTGAAAGGCATCTACCGTATTCACAGTTATTTGTTTACGTAGAGGGCGAAGATAGTCGTCGCGTTTAATCAAACTTCGCAGGTATTGCACTTGCGCTCGATAAGGCGAGATGATACCAAAGTCAATACGTTCGTTAATTAGGCGGGTGCGCCCCATGCGTTCAGCATAGTTATGAAGGGCTTGCAGCGTTAGGGCAGCTTCTGCCTTATTGATACGTCCGTAGTTGCTACCAACAAATTGCTCCGAAGCTTCTGTGGGTGTGTCAATCCACACCAAAGAATTGTCCAGCTCGTCGAGTAAGGAGCGATGGCGTACTTCGGGGGCAGCCTCTAATTTACCACCATAAAACCATTCACTTGAGAAGCGCATCAGCGTTTCGTTCATGCGATATTGCACACGGAGCATTCGCACCGCTTCTGGCTTGCTTTCCGCCACTTGTTCCATTAATGTGCGGCCTAACCCTCCGCGCATGGCTTCTTGGCACTTAATGGTTGGGGGCAACTGTTGGTGGTCGCCCGCAAAAATGACGCGGTCGGCCTTTTGCAACGGAATCCAACAAGCAGCTTCAAGTGCTTGAGCAGCTTCATCTATAACCAACGTATGGTAATGTTGCCCGACCAGTAATTGATTGGCTGCACCTGTGAGTGTACAAGCAATCACACGGCTTTGGTCGAAGAGGGCATGACGAATGTGCATTTCAAGTTCATCTGCGCGTTCGCGTAGGCGAGCCACTTTTTGGTGGAAGTTTTCGGGACGTCCCTTTCGCGGTTGACTATACAGTTGGCGAATGCTACGTCTGATTTGCCACAAGGTAGGATAATCGGGGTGTGACTCAAAACGGTGTTCGTAGGTGTTGGCTAACATGCGTTCCGTTACGCGGCTTGGATTTCCAATACGCAAAACCGATATGCCACGGTCAGAGAGTTGTTGACATATCCAATCAACGGCCGTATTGCTTTGTGCACAAACCATCACTTGCGGTTCACGTCGAAGCACTTCACTAATGGCTTCGACCAAAGTGGTAGTCTTACCCGTTCCAGGAGGGCCATGAACAATCAGTACGTCCTTGGCTCGTAGCACATCACGCACTGCTTGTTCTTGCGAAGCATTGAGCCAGGGTAAACGTAAGGGTATGGCACTTTCTGCTCCCCAACTTATAGGTGCAGCAGTGTGGAATAGATCACGTAGGGTTGCCAGTCGGTTCCCTTTTGCCTCCATAACGTGGTGTAAGGCTTCGAACATCACGCGATAGGCATAGTCGTCGAAGTGGAGTTGTATGCCTAAGCGTTCAACACTTAACAGTTGTGCTAAAGCCGTTTCATTAGGCAATTCTACGACCATACGATCTTCTTCCGCATAACTTACAGTAGCTTGAAAGTTAAAGTAATGGAGTAAGCCTGTACCGTCTTGCGAAAAGAAGCACACTTGTCGTCCATATTCAAAGTTGTGTTCTATATCGGTATCTGCCGAACGGGTGATTTCAACGACAAAGCGGTCGAGCGAGTTATAATAACTTCGCCCGACCGTAATCGGAAACCAGCAATCGCCTCGTTTCACCTTTCGATCAATGCCCATCATTTCTGTGTCACGTTGAAAGGACTGCTTTTCGTATTCATATTCCTTCTTGAGCAATTTGAGTTGCTCGAGAAGTGTGAGTTGCTTCATTTCTATCTTTATTTTTAGAACCTATTCGTTAAGCCAAATGATCAAAAGAAAGTTTGCTTTCATTTTGCTATGGCGAGAAAAGGTGCACGAAAGTGAACAATTTTTTTTAACCTTTTACCACTCTAAGTAGGCTTTTAATATAAGCTAATTGGGAATATCTAAATATAAACTAATCTTGAATACCTACTTAACCTCTGAACCCTCACCTATATTCTCTTCGTTCGACACTGATGCCAATCATAGCATTGTTGCCAATTTTAAATTCGGCAGCAGCACCAAATCGGCTATCGGGTTGTGCAAAGTAAAAGGGAAAAGGGTCTGTACGGAAACGGCCAAATAATCCATTATTGCGGGGCAGAAAAGACTTTTGGCCATAGGCATAAAGGTTGATGTTATCATTTACTTTATAAGCCAATACCCCTCCTATGCCAACATCGGTACGTTGCCACGAGCCCCATTTAAAGTTCGTGGCCGTTAAACCTACAGCCACTGATAGTTTATTGGTAATGGGGTGGACATAAGCGAAAGCAGCCGTTTGTCCAAATCCCACCCCTTTGGGAGCGTGCTTGCCAAGTCCCGCACTCATACTCATGCCAAATTGTGCGTTAAAGCCCTCATGCAGTCGCCAGCCAAAGTCGTTATATCCATAGCCATTTATGCCATAACCACCCAATGAAGTGGTAGGCGTGTTCCAAGGAAGGTATAGCTCATTGGCCTTTTGCCCTGCTAATGATAGGGAATCGTTTAGCAAAGAGTCGCGATAGATAGCCCTTTGTTGTTCTATAAAGGCATCGTTCCATTGTCGGTGTTGCATAGGATCGGTGCTTTGTGCTTGTGCACAGGGTAATATACCGATTAGTATGCCTATTATAAGTAAGATTCGTTTCGTCATATTTTCGTATCAATAAGTAATACTGCAAAAGTATATATTTAATACGAATGTGTTGTACTAAAAGCTATTAATGATTGCTATAAACTGCAATTTGTCTGTTCGACAAATTGCGGTTTATCCCTCCATTTAACAAAATGCTTTTTGAAAAAAGCGGTACTTGCGTCCAATTTTGTAAATTTGCCCTATGATAGACCCATTTGCCCCTACATACGAAGCCGTACCTGAGGCTGCGACGCAAGCACAGCCTGCCGCACTTTCACTCTTTGAACTCAATGCGCGTGTGCGTGCCATGCTTCACCACACACTGCCCGATTGCTATTGGGTAGCAGCAGAAATCAGCGATTTGCGTGTGGCCTCAAACGGACACTGTTACATGGAATTGGTGCAAAAGGATACGTTCAGCGGTTCGTTAGTAGCCAAAGCACGTGCTATGATATGGCGACAGAACTATGTAATGGTTCGTTCACATTTTGAGCATGCCACGCAGCAACGTCTTGTGGCTGGCATTAAAGTGTTGGTATACGTTTCCGTAGAGTTTCACGAACTTTACGGCTACTCACTTAACATCGTCGATATTGATCCCACCTACACGTTAGGCGACTTGGCGCAACGCCGACAAGAGATTATCCGCCAACTGCAAGACGATGGGGTGATGGACTTGAATAAAGAGTTACCCTTGCCGCGTGTACTGCGTCGCATTGCAGTCATATCGAGTGCCACGGCTGCGGGATATGGCGACTTTTGCAATCAATTACAACAAAGTGGCTATGACTTTACGCTGAAACTTTTCCCCGCTGTGATGCAAGGCGATAAAGTGGAGCGCAGCGTTATTGATGCTTTAAATGCCATTGCTGCAGAATGTGATGACTGGGACGTCGTGGTAATTATTCGTGGTGGTGGCGCGACTACTGATTTGAATGGCTTTGAGTCGTATCTTTTAGCTACCAACGTAGCACAATTCCCACTACCTATCTTAACGGGTATTGGTCATGAACGCGATGAAACAGTGATTGACCTCGTGGCCAACACGCGACTAAAGACGCCTACGGCCGTAGCTGCATTTTTGATTGAAAGACGTGGCAACGAAACGGCACTGCTACAAGGACTGAAAGAGCGACTGCTGACTGCGGTTCAACAACGGCTTGTGGCCGAACAAAATCAGATGAAGACCTTGCAACAACATCTGCAATACGTTGTTGAGCGACAAACCGTTCGCCAACGTCAACAGTTTGACGCGTTGGCTCACCGTTTTGAATTGGCTTCAACACAATATGTAGGTCGCCAACGTCAACAGTTGACGCGCCTCGCACTGCGATTGGAAGCTTTTACTCAAACCGATTTACAACGCGAAAGGCAACGCCTACAGCAACAACCGCAGCGCATCGCAACAGCTATCGAGCGATTGCTCTTGCAGCGCCGTCATCAGTTAGAACTACTTCAACGTAGCGTGAAGTTGGCAGGCCCTGACCGCATCTTGGCTATGGGCTTTAGTATTACAACGCATGAGGGGAAGGCCGTTCGCAATGCTGAAGAGGTAAAACAGGGTGATGAATTGACCACCACCTTTGCTCACGGCAGTGTAACAAGTATTGTAAAATAACCACTTTTATGGCTAAGAAAGAGAAACTTACCTACGAAGCCGCCATGGAACGATTGGAAACAATCGTACAGGGCTTTGAACAAAATACACTTGAACTGGACCAACTCACCGCACAGTTGGCCGAAGCACAAGAGTTAATTAAATATTGCAGCACCAAACTGCAACAAGTAGAAACCGACGTAAAGAAAATACTCAACAATGAGCAAAAATAAATTGGCGAAATTTGCCGATATGGAACGTTATCCTCATGTATTCCAAGCGGCCGATGTGGCTGTTAACGATGAGCCATTTGCAATGAAGGGCCGATGGCACGAGGACTTTTTCCACAATGACAATCCTATTGTGTTGGAACTCGGCTGCGGCCGTGGTGAATACACTGTGGGCTTAGGTCGACTCTTTCCCAACAAGAACTTTATCGGGGTGGACATCAAGGGTGCACGTATGTGGACGGGCGCTACCGAGTCGCTCAACGAGGACATGAAGAATGTGGCCTTTCTACGCACACACATTGAGTTTATCGAACGCTTTTTTGCTCCTGGCGAGGTGGCCGAGATTTGGCTCACTTTCTCTGATCCACAGATGAAGAAGGTGACGAAACGACTCACTTCTACTTACTTCATGGCACGCTACCGCCACTTTCTGCAAGACGGAGGACTTATTCACCTTAAGACGGACAGCAACTTCCTCTTTACCTATACCAACTATATGGTAAACGAAAACCACCTGCCTGTACTCTTTCGCACAGACGACCTCTACCATACACTTGAGGCGGAACAAGATGAAGAGGTGAAGCAAATCTTAGGCATTCAAACTTACTACGAACAGCAGTGGATTGCACGCGGACTGACGATTAAGTATCTGAAATACCAACTACCCCAACAAGGCGAATTGGTGGAACCTAACGTTGAAATCGAACTCGACGACTACCGCAGCTATAATCGTAGCAAACGCTCTGGACTTACAACAAGTAAATGATTCTTTTTAAGTTGACAAGTTGACGAGTAGACGAGTAGACGAGTAGACGAGTTAACAGGTAAGTTTCCGTTATTTAAAACAAACTTACTCGTCAACATGTCAACTTGTAAACTCGTCACCTCGTCAACTACTAATATACAAATCAAATGCAACTATATCCCAAACTCATAACTGACGCCTTGGCGCAGGTGCGCTATCCAGGCAATGGCAAGAACCTCATAGAAGCAGGCATGATAGAAGACGACTTGCGCATTGATGGCATGCACGTATCCTTTTCTATCATCTTCGAAAAGTCTACCGACCCTTTCATGAAGTCAGTCGTTAAATCGGCAGAAGCCGCTATTCATACTTATGTAGACAAAGGCGTAGAAGTAGAAATTAAGACGAAGTCAAACCAAGCTGCGCGTCCCGAACCGGGCAAGATGTTGCCACAGGTGAAGAACGTCATTGCCGTTAGTTCAGGAAAGGGCGGTGTCGGTAAGAGTACCGTAGCAGCCAACCTTGCCGTTTCATTGGCTAAGTTAGGCTATAAAGTTGGTTTGCTCGATGCCGACATTTTTGGTCCTTCAGTGCCTAAGATGTTCCATTTAGAGGCCGAGAATATCTTTGCTGAGATGAAAGACGGCCGACAGGTACTTATTCCTGCTATGAAGTATGGCATTAAGATGTTGAGCATTGGCTTCTTTGTTAATCCCGACACGGCTACACTTTGGCGCGGAGGCATGGCTTCAAATGCACTGAAGCAACTTATTGCTGATGCTGATTGGGGCGAATTGGATTACTTTGTGCTTGACACGCCTCCTGGTACGTCGGATATTCACCTCACGCTCTTGCAAAACTTGGCCATTACAGGTGCCGTTATCGTTTCAACTCCCCAAGCTGTTGCATTGGCTGACGCTCGCAAGGGCATTGATATGTATCGCAATGAGAAGGTGAACGTGCCCATTTTGGGTATGGTGGAAAACATGGCATGGTTTACTCCCGCTGAGTTGCCCGAAAATAAGTACTACATTTTTGGCAAAGAAGGTGTGAAGCGTTTGGCCGAAGAGATGCAAGTGCCTTTGTTAGGCCAGATTCCTTTGGTACAGAGTATCTGCGAAAGTGGCGATGAAGGCGAGCCTGCTGCCGTAAAGGACAATACGATTACGTCATTGGCTTTCCAATCTTTGGCCGAAGCTGTAGTGCGTGAAACAGAAAAGCGCAATCAGGAGTTGCCTGCTACGCAGATTGTTGAAATGAAGAAGTGATCTTTTAGTTGACGAGTTAACGAGTTGACAGGTTAATAAGTAAGTTCATTTTTTAGTGGCAACTTACTTGTTAACTTGTTTACTCGTCAACTTGTCACCCCAAAATAAATAGAAGAATGCTCAAGATAGGAGATAAAGTACGCTTTCTAAACGATGTCGGAGGCGGTACCGTTTCAGGATTTCAAGGAAAAGACATCGTATTGGTAGCTGACGAAGACGGCTTCGAAATTCCTACGCTCATTAGTGAAGTCGTAGCTGTCGAAACTGATGACTACAATATAGCCAAAGTAGTAGCAGGGCAAAAGAAGAAAAAAGAAGACCCTATGCCTACCTCTGTAAAAAATGCTTTGGCTGTAAATGATGACGATGAGGAGGAGGAAGAAGTTGACATTGCCGACAAGGAACTCACCTATCGTCCTATGGCGCAAGAGCGTCGTGGAGCCAACGAACTGAACCTCTTTTTGGCCTTTGTACCTCAGAATGAAAAGACACTGAGTGAGTCGGCTTTCGACGTTTATTTGGTAAATGATTGCAATTATTACTTTCACTACAGTCTCTTCACTTATGAAGGTCGTGCTTGCACCCTTCGCCATGAGGGCGAAATCGCACCGAACACGAAGGTGATGCTTGAAGAGTTGCAACGTGGCCGCATTGAGGAATGGGAACGCATAACGATTCAGACCTTGGCCTTTAAGCGTGATAAATCGTTCCTGCCCAAACCATCCTTTAGTATCAATGTGCGCGTAGACGGCACAAAGTTCTATAAGTTACACACATTCCACGCTACAGACTTCTTCCACCACCCCGCATTGGTATATAACCTCATTAAGGACGATCACGCAGCGCGCTCTATGTTCGTCGATGCCGATGAACTGCAGGAGGCCATGCAAACGCCAGAAGAACAGATGCACCCACAGGTGATGCGCGTAAGTGCTGCCGAAAAGCGCGCGCAACAGAAGCAAGATCGCAATGCGATTATTGAAGTAGACTTGCACGCTGACGAATTGCTCGACACGTTAGCAGGGCTTGATTCGAAAGACATTTTGCTCTATCAGCTCAAGGTGTTCCGCGAAACGTTGAATGAACACCTTAAAGAACGTGGTCGTCGTGTCGTCTTTATTCATGGCAAGGGCGAAGGTGTATTACGCAACGCTATTCTCAAAGAGTTGCGCACCCACTTCAAGCAATGCCGCTATCAGGACGCCTCCTTCCGCGAATACGGCTATGGCGCTACGATGGTGACGATTTAGATAAAGGGTGGTTCTAATAATTCTGAAATAGGGATTTGTGCGCTATCGGAAGTGTTTTTTTGAAAGTTTGTGAGGGAGCATAGCGGGCTATGTGACCGAACAAACTTTCAAAAAGACACTTTCGAGAGCGTACAAATCACATTTCAGAATAGCAGAACTCTAAAAACAGAATTTTTAGAACCACCCTAAACTGTAATTGGGGCCTCTCTCCCTAACTCCTTCCCAGTCGGGGAGGAAGTTAGGGGGAGAGGCCTTTATAATACCTAAATATATTGGTTTAAATTTTGTGTCTCCGCTTGAATGGTGTACCTTCGCGTTATGAATGCAATACATCGTCGTTCAGCTGAAGAACGCTTTAATACGCTCACCCATTTAGCAGGAGTAGTATTTACGCTCATTGCTGCATGGTTTATTCTTCGCTTAGGCTATCAAGCTGGGTGGAAGAATGCTTTTGGCACCACATTCTTTACTTGTGGTATGCTGCTGATGTACGCAGCCAGCACACTTTATCATTGGTGGATGCCAGGACGCGGCAAACGCTGTTTGCGCGTGCTCGACCATATTAGCATATATGTAATGATTGCCGCCTCTTACACGCCGATTTGCATTGGTGTGGTAGGCGGTGCCGTGGGGTGGACCGTGTTTGGTATATTGTGGGGAGTAGCATTAGGCGGAGCTGTTTACAAAATCGCAGCCTTGGGGCGTTGGCCACGGCTTTCGCTTTTGCTCTATTTGGTAATGGGGTGGACGTTCGTCTTTATTGCCGAACCCGTATGTACGCGTATATCTACTCCAGCTTTGATTTGCTTGCTATTTGAAGGGCTATTCTACACCTCAGGCACCTACTTCTTTGCCCACGACTCGCGCCGCTTTTACCATGGCATTTGGCACATCTTTGTGTTACTCGGCTCCGTGTCGCATTGGTTAGCAATTTTATTCATTTTAAGTTAACGACTTCATTAATTAAGAAAAAGAAAAGATATGAAAACAGCACTTTCAACAACTCAGGCTCCTGCAGCAATAGGGCCTTACAGCCAAGCCATTGAGGCCAATGGCACCGTTTACGTTTCGGGTCAATTACCCATTGATCCTGCCACTGGTGCATTTGCCGAAGGCGGTATTAAGGAACTTACTGCACAATCACTTACCAACATTAAAAATATCTTGGCAGAGGCAGGCCTTACAATGGCCAATGTCGTAAAGACCAGCGTATTCTTAGCTGATATGAACGACTTCGCTGAGATGAATGAGGTTTATGCCCAATTCTTTGAAGCCCCCTTCCCCGCGCGTTCAGCAGTAGCTGTGAAAACGTTACCTAAGAATGCGCGCATCGAAATAGAATGTATTGCCGTTAAGTGATGAAAATAGGAGTATACCTTTCGTCAAAAGACCACCTGCCCAGTAGCTATGTTGAGGCTGCCCAGCAGGTGGGTTCTTTTATTGGTCGTGAAGGTCACACATTGGTGTATGGCGGAGCGCGCAAGGGCCTTATGGAGGTGTTGGCGCAAAGCGTAAAGCAGGCGGGTGGCCGCGTATATGGCATGGTGCCTGAGATAATAGAGCAGCGAGGCTTGGTGAGTGATGCTATCGACGTAACCTTTCGTTGTGTCGACCTAAATGATCGCAAGATGATGATGAATCGTGAGAGCGACGTTTTGGTGGCTTTGCCTGGTGGTATCGGAACGTTGGACGAGGTCTTTACCGTAATGGCCAACACCGTAATAGGCATACGTCATCAGCCTGTTGTTTTCTTCAATGTTGACGATTGTTGGTCAGCCTTACTCGTTGCATTAGACAATCTTTTCGAACAGGGATTAATCAGTGGGCAACCCTCAGATTATTATCACGTTGTAAGCAACGTTGAGGAACTGAAAAACGTTCTGAAGAAGATTGGATAAACTGCAATGGGGCCTCTCCCCCAATCCCCTTCTCCAATCGAGGAGGGGGTGGGGGAGAGGCCCCTTTTTTATTATTAAAGTGTTGTGTAAGCATTCCATTCAAGCCGTATTGAAAAATAATGAATGGCTCTGTAAAATAGTATGGGCAAAATGCTTTTATGACAAAAATAAACGACTATTTTGGTAATAGTAAAAAAACTGTATTGAAATACCGTAAAAGGTATTTCAATACAGTTTTAAACAAGTATGTTGATAAAATGTTATTCGCCGCGTTGAATGTAAGCAATGACGTCACCCTTATTGACGCGAGCGCCTTGCTTCGCATTGATTTCAACGAGCTTGCCACCTAAGGCAGCGGGGAGCTCAGTGATTTGGCCGTGTGTATTTTCAAGGTAGCAGAAGCGGTCGCCCTCGTTGTACTCTTTGCCAATGAATGGTTCGATAGCCTTAACGCATTCACCGTCACCGCCAATCTCCCAGAGAATCGTACCACTCTCAGGAGCTACAATGGCATCAGCCTTCGCATGCTTAAAGGCAGTAGCCTCCTCAATGCTCATGCCGCTAGCGCCAGCCTTGTCCTTAGCAGCTTGAAGGTCGGCTAAGAAACGCTTCTTCGCAGCACCGCTCTTGTAGTCGCGGTATTGTGTTTCGTGCATGGCAAACTCGAAGAGTTCTTCGTCGTCTTCGCCGCGGTCCCAACCATTCTCTTCCATTTCCTTGATAAAGCGGTCAAGGTCGTCAGGATAGTAGCTTTGTGGGTCAGCATCGGTAAATTCGAAGCCCTTCTCTTTAGCCAACTCCTTAATTTCGGGAGCAACTTCACCAGGTAAACGACCACTCTTACCCAAGATCATGCCCCAGATAGAGTTGTCCATCATTGAGTAGCGAGGTTTGCCCATTGACTCAGTGAGGAGGTTCATCAAGGCAATGTTCTTTACGTATTGTGAGAACGGAGTAACCAAAGGAGGATAACCTACACGAGGCCATACGTAAGCAACTTCGTTGAAGAGCTTAACGAGCAGTTCGTCCTCAGAGAGTTCGGCTTCGCCCTTAGCCTTGCGATTGTTGTTGATAGCGCCCATTACGCCAGTAAGGTCCGCCATCATTGAACCCATCATACCGCCAGGAAGGCCGCAGCCTAAGAGGAGTGATGACATGAGCTTGTTAGCTGGATTCATGAAGTAGCCCAAGAAGTCGTCGATGAACTCTTGTGTGAGTTTACGTGCCTCCATGTAAGCGTCCATGTTGATCTCAGGCACGTCGAAGCCTGCGTGCTTCAACATAGATTGTACAGAGATAACGTCGGGGTGAACCTTACCCCATGACAAGGGTTCGATAGCGGTGTCAATAACGTCGGCACCATTGCGGCAAACTTCCAAGATCGAAGCCATTGAAAGACCTGGACCAGAGTGGCCGTGGTATTCGATGATAACTTCGGGGTGCTTGTCCTTAATCATCTTGGTGAGTTGTCCCAACATGGCGGGCTGACCGATACCAGCCATATCCTTCAAGCAGATTTCGGGAGCACCGGCTTCGATGAGTTGGTCAGCTATCTTTGCGTAGTATTCAGCGGTGTGAATAGGAGAGTTGGTGATGCAAAGGGTTGCCTGAGGAGTCATGCCTGCTTCAAGTGCATACTTGATAGAAGGAATGATATTGCGAACGTCGTTCAAGCCGCAGAAAATACGGGTGATGTCAACGCCTTGAGCGTGCTTTACCTTGTACATCAACTTGCGTACATCGGCTGGAACGGGGAACATACGCAATGCGTTCAGACCACGGTCGAGCATGTGTGTCTTAATGCCTACTTCGTTGAAAGGCTTTGTAAAGGCACGAACGGCTTTGTTCGGATTTTCGCCATAAAGGAGGTTAACCTGCTCAAAGGCACCACCATTCGTTTCAACGCGGGCGAAGCATCCCATCTTTATAATAACAGGTGCTATGCGTTCCAATTGGTCCTTACGTGGCTGAAACTTGCCACTGCTTTGGAACATGTCGCGATAGACAAGACTGAATTGTATCTTACGCTTTGTCATTGTATATAATAATGTGTTTGTACTTGTTAATTGCGCAAAATCGTTTGATTTGTGCGGTGCAAAAGTACAAAAAAACAATTGAAACAAAGAAAGATTGATGAAACGTTTAATGATAAGTAAAATTTTTCTCAGTAAGATGAGGCTTTCAAACTGCAATTTATCTGCCTAACGAGAATGAACATTAACGAATAATTGACGAAAAAAAATTAATGAAATAATTAATGTTCAATTAATGATAATTAATGTTCAAAACAACGCGCGAAGCGCGCCTAAACTTAAACGTTAACTATTTATGTTATGCGCTTCGCGCTTTGTTTTGAACATTAATTATCATTAATTGAACATTAATTATTCCATTAATTTTTTCGTTAATGTTCATTCTCGTTAGGCTGACAAATTGCAGTTTAACCACTAATCCCCCTCAAAAACAATAGGCGCATCATCACTCAATGTGGGAAATACTACAGATGACGATGGCTTCGAAGGCGAGGACGTATTGTCATCACCACCATCGGCTTCGACCAATTCGTAACTCTCTACATTCTTGAGTCCCATACTGCCCATATAAGTGGCAACATCGCCATGAACGAGTACGCACTTACCTAACATATCAGGATTGTCTTGCAAATTTAAATCATCACGCGCAGCTCTGTCTTTCTTTAATTGTATAGCTGCACAATTACGTGATTCCCTTTCTTGAGGAGAATCTGCCAATACAATATTGGTTTGTACTGCGTCCTCAATGCTGAAACACGTTTTATTAATTGATGAAGTAGGTACATAACCTACAATATAGCCCTTTAAGAGGACTGATTCACCTTCCTTTGCTGCTTGCAAAGAAGCAATACTATATACATCCGAATCGTCAGGTTGAGAAGGAGATAGGGGTGTATCACCTTTATCCGTCTTGTCTTTATCCACCTCGTCAGGCAACTCTAACTTTGTACAACTCACGCTAAAAAACGAAAAGAGTAAGAGTAAACACGCTATGTGATAAAATCGGTTCTTCATAAGATTGTATTTTATAAATCTCCATTAGATTTTCTTCTCTTTCCATTTGCCACTCCGCATGTAGCTATAACAAAGTACAAAAGCAATACCGCTATATATAAATTCGCTGAACCAACACCATGATAAAGACAAGCGAAAGTGGTAAATAGCAATGATTACATACAAAGTATAAATAACTAAGGTGGAAAACTCTATAAAGAAGGCACGCTTTGTATTACCAGTACCACTTACAGCATTGAAGAATATCTGGGCAGGAATGGTGAACAAATAAGAGGCTATCCATACATAAAGTGCATTATGCCCTGCTTGCATCAAACTTACATCGTTGGTAAAGATGCTCATTACTACATTGGGGAAAAGACCAATAAGCAATAAAATAGGAATAAGAAGGACGTACCCCATTTTTACGACACGACGCAACAAGGGCCAAACGGCATCGGCATCGCCTTGGCCTAACAAATTGCTCACCAACGTACTGGCGGTTGAAGCTAAGGCGATGACAGCCATAAAGGTGAAAGCTGATATATTACGTATGATGTTGGTTGCAGCCAAATATTGTTCTCCTAAGTGTTCGATGCAGAGGAAGAAGATAAACCAAGTGGTGAGCGAAATGAAGTTTTGTATCATCGTCCACACACTAAGACTAAAGATGCTGCGCAACAATGAAAGTTGTACTTTGGGAAATCGATTAAGGCCAAACTTGTCACAAGGCAGATTCCAACGGGTATAAAGCACAAAGAATAGGGTCGAGACGCCCTCGGCCAACGTACTGCCTATGGCTGCACCTGCTATGCCTAAAGCTGGTAGGCCGAAGTGACCGAAAATGAGCGCATAATTAAACACGACGTTGCTCAACACCATGACTACAGAATTAAACGTGAGCGTGCGTGTTTGAGTGGTTGCCACATAGAAGGCACGAAACATTACATTGACAAAGGCAAAGAAGAAACCATAAATGCGCCAGTGTAAATAGCTATTTGTGGCTTCGCATACACGATGCGAACTTATAATACCTTCTAATAAGATAGGAGATGCATACCGCGTTAACACGAATAGCACAAGAGCCATGCAAAGCAAAAAGGCAAGGCTGTGATAAAATATATTACCAATTTGCAAATAATTGCCCTCACCATTACGACGCCCCATAAGTATCTGTGCTCCAATACTGAAACCAAGACCTAACATAAAGATAGTGACAAAAAAGATACCGCCCAAAGCTGAAGCGCCTAACTCAACCTCACCTATACGTCCAAGAAAGGCGGTGTCAGTCATGCCGATGAGTTGCTCCATCAGTGTGCTTATCAATACAGGAAAGGCTATTTTCCATATCTGTGAATAAGAATAAGTATGCATGGGGAGAATGTCCGAATTTAGCAAATTAGCAATTTATAGAAAAAGCCTGCACAGAGGGTTTTATCTGTGCAGCCTTTGCTTTATTAACCAATAAGAAAGATTTACTTCTTCTTGTTAAGTGCCTTTTCAGCCTTAGCTACTTGTGCCTTAGCCTTAGCAGCTGCAGCATTGTAAGCCTTTTGAGCCTTTGCCTTAGCTGTAGCGTCCTTGGCAGCCTTTACGTCATCATAAAGCTTCCAAAGGTTGTACTTAGCAGCAGCTTGCTTCTGTGCTTCTGTCACCTTTGCTGAGTAAGCCTCAACGGCAGCCTCTTCTTCAGCAGTAGCATAAGCGTGCTTGTAGCCCTTTACCTTGTTCCACTCGCCACGAGTAAAGTCGGGGAATGTTACGCTGGCGAAGTTGTTGTCCATTGAGAGAGCACCCAACTCTGCGATGCAGCACCACTCTGCCAAGTCGTATACGTCCATATCAAGGGGCAAACCGTGCTGGAGACAGTAAATCAAACGAGCACACATGATGAAGTCCATACCACCATGGCCACCTACTTTCTTAGCCAACTCACCAAACTTAGCAAGAATGGGGCTTTCGTATTGCTTCTCAAGTGCTTGCTTTTCTGATTCAGGCATGAAGCTGTGTGAACTGAGGTTGTCAACCTTAGGTTGGTGACCTGCAGAAGCCAACTGCTTGCTATCAACGGCATAACCTTCAACGGGATACTTATTAGCAAATCCCTTCGTACCAGTCAACTGATAAAGGCGGTTGTAGGGTTGTGGGTTCATTACGTCGTGCTGCAACTCAATCACCTTTGCGTTCTCCGTACGGATAAGCGTAGTAGTGTGGTCGCCATTGCGGAAGTCGTTACAAGGCTTACCCGTCTTCTTCTCTACCAATTCCTTACCATGAACGCTCTTGGTGTCCATAGCAACGAGAGTCTTCATGCGGTCACCACGGTGAATGTCGAGTGCTTGTGCTACAGGGCCAAGGCCGTGAGTAGCGTAAACGTCACCACGATTTTCGCGATTGTACTTCAAACGCCAGCCGAGTTGTTCGGGGTCTGAACCATTGGGGTTCTTCCAATAATAATCCCAGAAGTCGTCAAGATTGTGAATGTAAGCACCCTGTGCGCGAATAATTTCGCCAAATACACCGTGCTGAGCCATGTTGAGGGTACGCATTTCGAACCAATCGTAGCAGCAGTTTTCAAGAATCATGCAGTTCTTCTGCATCTTCTCGCTGAGGTTGACCAACTTCCAGCACTCTTCGAGGTTCATTGCTGAAGGTACCTCGTCAGCTACGTTCTTGCCATGCTTCAAAGCCTCCTCAGCTACAGGGAAGTGGTGTTCCCAGTCTGTTGCTACGTAAACGAGGTCGATATCAGGACGTGCACAGAGTTCTTTGTAACCATTCTCGCCAGAGTAGATAGCAGCAGGAGCTAAACCTGCCTTACGCAAATACTGTTGGCAAGCCTCAGCGCGTTCGGGTACGTAGTCGCAAAGTGCTACTACTTCTACACCAGGAATTACGCAGAAGTTTTCTACTGCACCAGGTCCACGCATACCAAGACCAACAAGACCGATACGTACTTTCTTGATTTTAGGTAATTTAAGACCGATTACATCTTTCTGTCCAGCGGGGCGAGCGGGCGTTTCAATCTCAATTGTACCCTTGTTCCAATGCCACTTTGTTGAAGGAGAAAGTGACTGTGCTTGTGCCAATGAGCTACCCAAAGTGAGCAATGCAGCAAAGGCAAAAGCAAAACATTTTACCATTTTCATAGATAGATGAATTTGTTGTATAAAAGTTTTTTAGATGTTTTCTACTGATTTGTGCTGCAAAGTTAGCATAATAAGATGAAAAAGCAAACTTTTAATTCATTGAAACACGTTTATAACAAACGACATTGGGGCCTCACCCTAAGCCCCTCCACGACTGGGGGAAGATGGACTTAAAGGGTGAGGCCCCAATTGCATTTTATTCCTTATTTTCCAATCACAATCACTTTAATATAATCCTTTAGTCGGAATGGGCCTTTGCGATAGCCCCCTTGCGAGTCGTTCACTAATAATAAAGTGAGGCGGCCGTCAGTTAAAGTGCGGCCGAGACACATGCCCTCGTAGTTGGCGAAGGAAATGTTAAACGGCTGAACGTGTGTAGTCCAATCCGCTAAGAGCTTCTTGTTTAAGAAGTGATTAGCGTCAACGTCTTTCATGGCTATCTGACTGTCTATCTGTTCGCAGTGAGCTGGGTCAACGACAAAGAGTTTGCAGCGCACAGTGCTGCTCAGTCCCCCCGCTGTCACATTCGCTTCGCGTTCCAATACCAACAGTCGGCCGTCGGGTAATGGAGCCAATTCAGGTACACCAAATACATAAGTCTTGCCAAAGTCGTCCTTACGTCCTGGGTCCATACGATAGGCATATTGCGCGCAAGGCTGCAAGTCATCATTAAAGGCTTGAATGCGCAGCAAGTTCGTCACGCCAGGGTGTGCAGCACTGGCTGCAGGGCCGTCAACTGGAAGTGTACTCTCTGTCGTAGTCCAAAAGCGATGTGCAAGTGTGTCGTAACAGAGAGCCTCGAAACCATAGTTAAATACAATATGCTTGTTAGAAAAGATAGAGGGCACGTTCAGTTCTCGCCCTGTAGGTTTCCCCTGCATATTGTACTCCATAATGCGCTGATCGCCCTCGCCACTGATAAACACCGTATTGCGAGACGGTACATAAGCTATGCCTTCGCAGTCACGTATAGAGATGCCCTGCGCGTCCACCTCAGGTTTGACATTGCCCTTAAATCCCTCTAAATAAACTTGCGTCACTTCGCCCGTGACAGCACTCTGATCAATGCGGAACAAGAAGAAACCATCGGTAGGTTCCTTGTCGCTCACCAAGGCATAACGATTGCCACCCATGGCCGTAATGCCACTATACTGTGCTGCGCCGATGTTCCAACGCGATAGCGATTGCTGCTTGAGTTCAAGAGCCGTTTGCGCACTGATGCTACTTAGAGCACTCAGCAATAACACGGAGGTTAAAAGAAGTCTTTTCATGTGCGTTGTACGTTTTAGATGTAAGAAAAAACAGCAACAGGGGGCAAGCTTAATTGGGGGGCGGGTTTTTAACCCGCGGTAAGCAGATAGAAGTATTTGCTGCCGCGGGTTAAAAACCCGCCCCCCAATTGATCCTGCCCCCTGTTGCTATATGCTATTCAGAAAAAAAATATATAGTCGTTACTCATCCAACAACATATCCAACACCATAGGTTGTGCTGCCATAAACATAGCAGCCAAACCACCTGGCGTAATAATGCTATCAGGCTTCTCGTCAGTAAGACGCACACGGCCGTCCTCTACGATGTACCAACCATTGTTTTCGGGAATATCGAGGTCGCCGTCTACACCGATGTGCAATTGGAAGCCTGGGTTCGGCGTAGCAATAGCCGAGAGGAAACGCGGCACATTGATAACGCGTGCCATGGCGTATGGCATACTTCCCTTTAATGAACCTGGTAGGCAGAAGCGACGATACACCTTATCAACGCCACATGCCTTGCAGAGATAGTCAACAAAGGCGGCACGAACGGCCGTTTCGGTAATGGCCAAAGTGCGAATGTAAACGTTTCCGTCGGCCTCCTTCACGGCTAAGCAGAAACCTACCATGCGACGCTTGCGACGTGCTACAAGTATGTAGCCGTCTTGTAAGTCGGCCGCCTCGAGGGCTGCAAAGAAGTCATTCTCAGAGGGGTGGATCATGAAAGGCAACTCTGCCGTAAGGCGATGATAGAACACATACATATCACTGCCCCATTCGTCGGGACGAATGACCTCAATCTTGTCGAAAACGCCGTCATTGGTCACGTCGAGTGGCAAGTTCTGACGATAGACTGCCGTCCAGAAAGCCCCGTGTTGCGGCTTTTCAAAGAAGTGGCGCTGCTCTTCGTTAGGAATTAAGAAACTCATCGTTGCCCCTTGGCGGAACAAGCGTCGATGCGCCTCGTGAATGAGGTTAGAGGCGTAGCCACGATTGCGAAAGTTCTTGTCCGTACAAAGTCCGTTTAAGTAACCTGCGCGTAACACCGTGCCATAGAACGTGTAGCGGTAAGGCAATAATTGCATAGAAGCTACCACGTTGCCGTCGTGACGGATTGTAAGATTATTTTCGTCAGCGTATTTCTCGTCAAAGTATATATCTAAGAACTCGTCACTATGGCTGAAATTATTGCGCCACAGTTCGCGTGTTTGTTGTTTAATCTCTTCTTGTGAAAGTAACATGTCTATTGTTAGATAGGTTAGTATTCAAATTTGTAAGTCTCCTTGCCCTGAAACGTATTAACCGTGAGCTGAATAGAATCCGTGCCCGTTCGCAACAAATGGCTTAATGGACGAAGCGGCAATGAGAGGTAGGTAGAGCGAGAGTAATAAAGCGGGTCAGCATTCTGATTATGAATAAGGCTGACACACATCGTATGAGAGCCGTCCGCATTCGTGCGGTAGTCCGTCTCGTTAAATCCAAAGTAATGCACACTCTTTGCTGTCCCCTTTACGTTGAGTTGTAAGTTGATGTAATGAGGCGAACGCCAACAAGTCGTCACCTCAAGCGGGTGAGTATAAGCCACATCGGGCGCATATTTGCCCACTTGAGGAGCTAAAATGCACGTGTAACTATTCACCTGTGCTCTGCCGTCATTGAGCAAGTAAGCTACGTGAATACGGTAGGTCGTGTCAGTCTTCAATCCTGTTATCGCTTTCGTTAGCGAAGGCGAGGTGCCGTCGTCAAGCGTCAACTCATAGGCCGTGCCCGTGAGATCCGTTGTCAAGTCGGCCAAAGCCAGTTGATAGGCGGGCATGAGGGCATCGTCGTTGCTACAGGCACTCACGAATGCCAACAAGGGGAGCCATAAAGCAACTAACAGAAAGTGCTTCATTTGGTAGCCAAGGCATTGAGGTGGTTAATAAGCGGATTGGCATACATCGTCAGCAAACGTTCGCGCAAGAAGGCCTCGTCCTTATCTGCTAAGTCTACCATTGCAATGCGTTGACCGAGGTAAGCCACAAAGTGCGACTTCTCCTCTTCTGTATAGTGACTGCTATGTTCTGACGTTCCGTTGAGCATGTCAAGTGCCACGTAATTGTTGGCAAAAATCTCATAGCCACGGTGAATATTGAGGTCGATGCGTTGTGCTACGGCTTTGTAAAATTCATTCTTCGGTAGTGCTGCATATTCGTCAATCCACGTATTGACGGGCGCAGAGAGGCGATACACCACACGTCCCTTTCGGCCAAAGATGCCCGTTTGCATATTGGTCAAGTCATCTTGGCGGCTCTTCTTAAAGTTTGCATCGTCGCGCTTCTGTTGAAACTCTTTCGCTTTGAGGAAGTCGCAGGGATCGTATTCGTAGGATATGGTAAGCGGCACGAGGTGGAGCGCCTTGATGCTCTCAAGCGGTGTGCCTTCGCCGCCCATTGCCATCATCTTAAGGATAGACTCTTGCGTGCGGTCGTTAGAGTCCTTGGCACGTCCTTCGCGTTGTGCAATCCAAATGCCTTCCTTGCGTTCGGCTATGGCAAAGTGCATATACTGGCTCATGCGCTTGCTCGAAAGCAACATCTCGCGCATGCCTACCGAGCGTTGTACGATGAACGACTTATTGATACGTACCAACGTGCGAATCCAAGGGTAGATAAGTAAGTTGTCGCCAATGGCTATCTCGATAGTATTTTCAAACCCATGGTCGATGAGAAGTATGTCGAGCAGGGCGGAATCGAGTACGATGTCGCGGTGGTTAGATATAAAGGTGTAAGCCTTCGGACGCTCTGTAGGCGCAATAGCTGAGGCATCAAAACTCCAACCTGTGCTACATTGCGACATGAGTTGCTGAACGAGCGGATAGAAGAACACCTTCTGAAATTCAAGGTTGTCCTTGCATTGCAAGGCCTTTGCCTTGAGTGCCTCTAAGGGAATGCCCTTCATGAGTGTGGGAACAATGGCACAAAACTGTGGGTCGGCAAAGAGTTCCTCAATCGCTGCGGAAAGTTCCTCAGGCAGTATCGGACGTATGGCGTCAAAATCGTGAATGTTCATGGTAAGGGGATTATAAATGTGCAAATGTGCTAATGTGCAAATGTGCTAATGTGCAAATGTGCTAATGTGCAAATGTGCTAATATGCAAATGTGCTAATATGCAAATGTGCTAATATGCAAATGTGCGAATGTGCAAATGGGCACATTAAGCGAAGTGTAAATAAGAAGCCATCTTTAGGTAGCGCAACAATTGGGGGCAAGCCTCTGGCCTGCGTGTCTTCAATCCGCAGGCCAGAGACCTGCCCCCAGTTGCTGATTATGCAAAGCGGCCTTCGATGATCTCGCTCAGCACGTCTTTGATGTCGAACTCAGAGGCGCGCACCTGCTGCGGAATGAAGCTGGTAGCCGTCATACCCGGAGTGGTGTTGATCTCGAGCAAATTGATTTGTTCGTTGCCCTTCTCGCCAGAGAGAATATAGTCTATACGAATAAGACCATAGCAACCCAAGATGTGGTAGATGTGTTTGGTCATCTCACAAACGCGTTGTGCCGTTTCGGGAGCAATGCGAGCGGGTGTGATTTCGTCAGACTTATTGTTGTACTTAGCATCGTAGTCGAAGAACTCCGTGTGGCAAACTACCTCGGTGATAGGTAGTGTAACGATTTCGCCATTGGCACGCTTAAAGCAGCCGCAAGTAATCTCGGTGCCCGTCATCATCTTCTCCACCATTACTTCATCACTCTCCAACATCGCCTTGTCAATAGCTGCGCGCAAGGCATCAGCGTATTTTACCTTTGTTACGCCAAAGCTCGAACCACCTGCATTGGGCTTTACAAAGCAAGGAATGCCTAAGCGTTCTGCCAACTGCTTTTCCGTTTCGGGCGTAACGGTGTCGCCCTTGCGAATGAGTACAGAGTCCGAAATGTGTAACTCAGGGTAAGCGCGCAAGAAATTGTTTAGTGCAAACTTATTGAATGTCAGTGCTTCAACCAATACGTCGCTCGTAGAGTACGGCAGACCGATAAGGTCGAAGTAGCCTTGCAGAATGCCGTTTTCGCCTGGAGTGCCATGAATAGTGATATAAGCAAAGTCGAAAGTGTGACGGCCGTCACTTGCGATGAACGAGAAGTCGCTGCGGTCAATGTGACAGGTCTCATTGTTGTATTCCACCTTCCAGTTGCCCGTCTTTACTTCGACTACGTAACAGTCATATTTATCTTTGTCCATAAAGGAGAGAATGCCTCCTGCTGAACGCAGAGAGACGTCATGCTCGGAGCTATCACCTCCGGCCACGATTGCAATTGTACGTTTCATTTTGCCAATTTGCGATTGTTGTGCAACGCTCAGTTAGCGTTGCGGAGTATATGTTGTTTTCAAAAAAAAAGTGTCGTGCATATTATGCCTTTCCCTTTGCCCCTTCGAGGTAAGTGTCCCACTTCGCCAACAAGGCTTGCATATCGGGAGCGAGTTCAGTGGTAAAGTCCATTTCCTCGCCCGTCTTGGGGTGTTTAAAACCTAAAGTGCGAGCGTGTAGGGCTTGGCGCGGGCAGACGGCAAAGCAGTTGCGAATAAAACTGTTATACGTGCTGCTCTGTGTACCGCGTAGTATTTGGTCGCCACCGTAACGTTCGTCGTTGAACAAGGGGTGGCCGATGTGCTTCATGTGAACACGTATTTGGTGGGTACGTCCTGTCTCAAGAATGCACTCTACGAGCGTGACGTAGCCATAGCGTTTGAGTACGCGATAGTGCGTTACGGCGTGTTTACCAATGTCTGAAGTTGGGTCGAACACGGCCATTTGCATACGGTCGCGTGGGTTGCGAGCGATGTTGCCCTCGATGCGTCCCTCGTCCTCTACTAAGTTGCCCCAAACTAAGGCATTATAGCGACGACGCGTTGTCTTATTAAAGAATTGCAGTCCGAGTTTTGTCTTAGCATCTGCCGTTTTGGCTACGACCAAAAGGCCCGAAGTATCTTTGTCTATGCGATGAACCAAACCTACTGCTGGGTCGTTCGGATCGTATTTCGGGTCGTCCTTTAGGTGCCAAGCAATGGCATTGACAAGTGTTCCCGTATAATTACCACAACCTGGGTGAACCACCAGTCCTGCGGGTTTGTTGACAACGAGCAGTTCCGAGTCTTCGTATACGATGTCGAGTGGAATGTCCTCGCCCTCAATCTTATTTTCGTAACGTGGACGGTCGAGGAGCAACGTCACCACATCGTAGGGCTTGACGCGATAGTTGCTCTTGACGGGTTGATCGTTGACGTGAATAAAGCCCGCTTTAGCTGCCGCTTGAATGCGATTGCGCGAGGTGTCCTTCAGGTGAACGAGCAAGAACTTATCCACGCGCAGCAATTGTTGCCCTTTGTCGGCCACCACGCGATAGTGTTCGTAAAGTCCGCCAGCCTCTTCGCCAGCGTCATCATCCTCATTATTGAGCAATAGCTCGTCGTCAAGCAGTGCTTTATCAGTAAGCTCGTTATCGTTCATGAATTGTTAATTTGCAGTTTTATTCTTCAGTGGGTTCGACTGTCTCTTGGTGGCTATTGGGAGTACCACCACCGTCTTCTACGATTTCTGTCTCGTCCTCTTCGGGGGGTGCATTCTTAACGTAGTCAAGGCTATCGTTTCCATTATATACCTCTACTGAACCGCCCGAACCAACGACTAAAGTGATAGGCGAGTTAATTGACACTTTTGTGCCTGCCATTACGTTTTTCCCGTTTACTTTAATACCGTAAACCCAGTCAGGGTCACCTTGCACATATTCCGTTGCACCAAGTTTAAAGCCCAGCACGCGCAGTTTGTCCTCTGCCTCGCGTCGAGAACAGTTGTCGGCAATGTCGGGCAATGCAATTTGTCGAGGTCCGTCAGCATTAATTGTAATAAGAATGATACGTCCGGGTTTCACCTTCTCGCCTGGCTTGAGGTTCTGCTCAAGCACAGAAAAAGGGGCTGCGTTATAAACGTATCCCGTGTCAGTAACTTCCATACGCAAGCCTAAGGCTTCGAGTTTGCGTTGTGCCACGCTTTGGTCCATACCACAGATGTTGGGCACGGTCACCTCTTTACCATGATGCGTATATATATTAATAAATAGCAGCGAAGCAAGGGCAAGAACAATCGTAACGACTACGATGCCCAAACAATTGCCGAAAAGGGTTCGACTGAATATCTTCTTAAAGAATTCGGAGATAGTCATGCTAATAGTTGTTTCTTATTTATTGTACAAAGGTAGTGCAAGGCGAGCGCAATACAAAATAAAAAGGAAACTTTTTATTTTTATTGCCGAGCCGCAGCCTACCTTATGTAAAGGTAGTGCAAGGTGAGCGCAATACAAAATAAAAAGGAAACTTTTTATTTTTATTCAAGTTTCGATTTTAGATAAACTGCAATTAATCGAAAGCAACATTGGTTTACCCCATCAAAAAAAGCGAGGCCAATCGTTCGATTAGCCTCGCTTCCATTATGTATTATTATATGTTATAATGTTTTATTACATCGTCTTCAAGTGCTCGAAAGCAGCCTTAACGAAGTCGTTGTCAGGATTGATCTCCTTAGCAATAGTAGCATACTTCGTAGCCTCAGCCTTGTTGGGCGTATCGATTGATACGTAGTAGAAGAAGAGGTAACGGCAAGCTTCAAAACGAAGGTTCTTTGCCTTTTCCTTCACGTCTTCACCCACACTCTCGTTCATCAACTTCGTGTAATACTCGCAAGCTGCTGCACTTGGCTTGTTAGCATCGGTAATGCTCAAGTTGGCCAACATACGGTATGACATCAAGATAGGCATGCGGTTTTCGCTCTGTGCTTCGGTGATAGCCTTGAAAGTAGCGACAGCCTTGTCGTGATATTCCTTCTTCTGCTCAGGCGTGTTATCCTTTTGCTGATAAGCTGCAGCATACTTGTAACCCAGCTGATACTTGTCAGAGAGGTCAGCCTTGTCGCCCAATAACTCTAAGTACTTGTTGAACACTTCAATACCCTTAGCAGCTTGTTTGTTGCGAACGTAAAGGTTAGAAATCTCGTAGTAGTATGAACCACGCTTCGTTGCATTCTCAGTCTTCTTCTTCTCGTCGTCTAAGTCAGCAGCCTTGGCTTCAAGGTCTTTCACTGCCAATTCATAGTAGTTGATAGCGTCGGCAAGGTTGCCTTGCTCCTTGGCCAACTTACCAGCGAAGTCATAGTCCAAGTACATGTAAACAGAGTCAGCAAATTGCTTATCACGAATGTAAGCAGCAGCTTCATCGGCAGCCTTTATTGCACCATCATAGTCCATTGAAGTCTCTACCTTGTTGTACTTCGCAAAGAAGGCCATACGCGGAATGATGATATCCTTCGGTGCAAGGGGTTGAATCTCTTGCGTAATGGCGATAATCTTATCCAAATAAGTCTCGTCCTTTACTGACATTGAGAAGAGTGACTGCAAATAGTTTTCGCAAGCTGCGATGTCAATCTTACCTTCTTCCTTCGGAGTAGCAGCATAGTAGCTATTGTAGCTTTCGATAGCCTTCGCATAGTCGCTCAGCTTATAGTATATATCACCCTTTTCCTTATCTGCGTCAGTGAAAGAGGGGTCAGCCTCTTTAATCTTGTTCAAGTAGTCAATAGCAGCGTGAGGGTTTACGTTTTTGTAAACGAAAGCATTACGCTTCATAGCAGCAATATTGGTAGGTTCAACAGCCAATACTTCGTCAAAACGACCACCAGCTTCACCCCAACGTTGTGCCTTCATAAACACTTCACCTGAGAACATAAGACCAGGCACGTAAGTAGGATCGAGCGTATAAACGTCCTTAGCGCACATACTAGCTGCGGGATAGTTGTCATGCTCTAAGAAGTAAGTACCTACGGCTACCAAATCTTCCTTACTCTTCTTAATCTTCTTTGAAAGGCTCATGTACACCTTGTTGGCCTTGTCAGGGTCTTCCATATTGAGAGAAACGACTTGTTCAGCCAAGGCTTGGTATTCAGGATTCAAAGGAGGGCAGTCGTAAGTACGTGACTGTGCCTGAGCCCCATTCACGCCCATAGCGAGGAGGGCGGACAGCGCTACTGCGCGAAAAAAGTTCTTTTTCATATTGTTATGTTGTAATATACATTTGGTTAAGCTACTTCTCGTTATTAATGTATTTTTATAACAAAAAGTGTGCAAATATAGCAAATTATAAAAAGATAAACGTTTTGGCTACAATTTTATTTACTTGCGTCACTATTTTTTAGCAAGAAATTAACCACGCGACCTTTTACTTTATATTTACGTCCTTTACTTGCACGGGGGTGATAGGTAGCATCTGTGAATTGTTACAAATAATGGTTTGTCCCTTTTGTCCCTTTAAGTAAAAGTAGAAGTTCTTGAGCATAGACTGACTACGTGGGTCGGTATGAATGGCATAAACTGAGCGCAGCAGGGGATAGTCAGCCGTAGCTATATAGTACTGATAAGGACGTACATACTTAGCAAACTCGTCTGCTGTACGCGACACACGCATTACTTTGAAGGGCAACTTTGAGAAATCGGCCATCGCATTGCCCTGCTTACCCATTAACCAATTCGCACCGACTACACCTATAATATTAGGATTTTCTTCTACCATCTTCAGCACCGACTCATTGTTTTTACCTTCTGAGGCATACACGTTGCCTTTGAGGTCCTGACCATTGCAAAGTGAGTCTTTCATATAACGAACGGTGCTCGAACCAGAATTGTCGAAAATCAAATGAAGTTCACCCTTGCGCCCTCTATTCTTCGCCAACTGTTCCCAACGAGTGATGCGACCACTCACAATGCCTTTTACCTCATCAAGCGTAATAAGCGAATCGTTATTTTCTTTATTGATTACCAAGGCGATTGCATCTGAAGCTATCAAGGCTTGCGTAGCATCTAAGCGATGTGAACGAATGAGGTTCAGCTCGTTCTCCTTCAACTTTCGCGTTACAATGGCACAGCGCAAGCTGTCATGTGCTAACATACGAATAGCCTCATCTTCGCTTACATATTGCGGTTTCATATTTGCCTCTGGATAAGCCATGCCATAGCTTTGCACCAAGTTGTCCATAATAGGCTTAAAGGTCTCGTCAATAGCTACATTGACGTCATCTTCTTTCATCCAATTGGGATTGCCTTTCTTGTCGCTTTTACATGCTGCAGTCACGAAGAGGGTGACCAACAGGAGCAAATAAACTATTTTATTACGTTTCATCTTGTTTTATTTATTATTGATTGCAATAGCAAAGGTAGCACAAGCCGAAGCCTACCTTATGCAAAGGTAGCGCGAGACGAATGCAGAACGTCAAGTATACTTGAACGTTATGCTGAGCCGAAGCCTACCTTATGCAAAGGTAGCACAAGAAGCGGAAAAGGCAAAACTTTGCTCACTATTTTTAGTTTCGCTTAAAATGAGTACTCTAACATGAAACCCTCGTTATTAGAATTGCTAACTTTGCACGTTGCAAAAAGATATTTAGTTTTTGACATGAAACGAAAAGTTTACATAACGCTTAGTGCTGTGTTACTGCTTATTATTGTGGGCTGCACTTTATTCATTTTCATTCCTAACAAAACGGACAAGCAACTTAGTGCCGTTTGCCGCATTGAGGGGAAAGCTTACTACCTCTTAAAGGTAAACAATAAAGATACCTTATACATTTCCTTGCGCGATGACTCTCTCCAGACGGCTTGTCTACAAGCCAATGATACGGACGAGGTGCACTATCAATCGGGGACGTTCGTATCGAATGAAGGCGACCTGATTACAAGCGATGCACTTATGGGCAACTATCCGGACTCGCTCAACGCACAACAATTACACACTCGCCTCATACGTCTCGACACTTTACTCTCGCAGAAACTCATCAACGATATGGGGGAAAAAGAAGAGTTGGACGACTATGCACGCACGCATACAGTCGTAGACGATGGGTATAACGAGGTAATGGCTTACCGCGTCAAAGTGACGGAACGAGCCGAGCAAACAGACTCTACACTGAAGTTGATTAAAGCAGCGCTAAAGTCAAAACAAAAAGAAACGGTTCAGTTGGTATTAGACGTGAACGTTGGCAATGCACACATGACCACTCAAAAGGCGCAACTGCGCGCCCATAAGAGCGGATTACTTCTTTTACAACTCAATAGCAAAACTTTGCCTAAAGACTGTCAACGCTTCTCCGTCTATCGTTGGGGCGTGCGACACAACCGAAGCCGCCTTTTGGCTTATAACGACTTGGGGAGCGCCTGTCAACTTCCCTACCCTACACTAACGGATAGCGAAAGCGAGCTCTTCACTGCTGCCGAAGGGGGTGTCTGGGTAAATCGCTCTGGACACATCAGTGGCATACAATACAAAAAAGGACGCATCTCTTCTTACGACGTTGCGCGCCTTATGCGAAGTGTACATTGTTGGCCAATGTGGTGGTGGCAAAACTTACAAGGGTGGATTAAACGGCTTTCGGCTAAGTCAACAATGACTAAGCGCGCCACCGCTCCGACTTCTTTGAAATGCAAACGTTTCACCATTGCTGATTCCTTAATTTATGTAGGTACTATCAATCCCAATAAGAACATAAACAATCACCCCATGCGCCAGGGATACGGCCAACTGATTTATCCAAATGGTAAGCAATACGTAGGTTATTGGCAAAAGGACTCACTTCATTCAGGCAAATGCCTCAGTAGTCGGGGTATCTATGAAGGATCGTTTGACAAAGAGGGAGAGTTTGACGGACAAGGTAAACTTTACGCTGCGAATGGAGAATACTACGAAGGCGAATGGAATGCGGGTAAACGCTCAGGCCACGGCTTTAGTTCACAATATCATCGCATGGTGCGTTGCGGCTCGTGGCGCAATGGGCGCTTCCAAGGTGAACGCATGGTTTACACAGCCGACCGCGTTTATGGTATTGACCTCTCGCGTCATCAACATGAAAAAGGCAGCGGCCGAAGGGTTAAAAAGTATGGCATCGACTGGAGCAACTTACGCATCAGCAGCCTTGGCAATGGTCGTAGGGTGCAAGGTACGGTAAACTATCCCGTTTCGTTTGCCTATATCAAAGCCACTGAGGGACGCTCTGTATTTAATAAGTATTACCCCAACGACTTACGTCAAGCACGTAAGCATGGCATAGCGGTGGGTAGTTACCACTTCTTTACGACGACAAGTTCTGGGGCACAACAAGCTGATTACTTCTTGCGCATGGCATGGATTGGTCAGTCTGACCTCCCCCCAGTACTTGACCTTGAGCCCACCGAAGCACAAATTCGTAAAATAGGAGGGGACGCAACGCTCTTCCGCCAAGTACTCGTCTGGTTGCATCGCGTTGAGCAAAAGCATGGTAAGCGTCCGATTCTATACGTTGGCCAACTCTTTGTCAACAACCACTTAAAGCACGCTCCCGCCGAATTGCGCCATTACGACGTTTGGATAGCTCGCTATGGTGAGTTCAAACCTTACGTTAAGCTACTGCATTGGCAACTCACCCCCTACGGCCGCGTTCGTGGCATTCATGGTGAGGTAGACATCAACGTATTTAATGGCACAAAAGAATCATTTGAAAAGTATAGGCGGAGATAGATAGTTTATATTATCATTGGGAAAAATGTTATACAACATTGCCCACATAAAAAAGATATAGTTTGTTTTGTTGTACTTCTATCTTGCACTACCTTTGCATAAGGTAGGCTGCGACTCTGCAGAACGTTCAAATTAATTTGACGTTCTGCTCTCGTCTTGCACTACCTTTGCATAAAGTAGGCTGCGACTCTGCAGAACGTTCAAGTTAATTTAACGTTCTGCTCTCGTCTTGCACTACCTTTTCCCATATTAACAATCAATACTCTATAAAATACCTATTCCGCATGAAAAACCTTTACATTCCCTTATTGGCTCTTGCAACTTGCTGCACCACACAAGTCGAAGCAAAGGTTAGAGACCTATTGCCACGTCCACAAAAGATTGAAGCCACACAAGGGGCTTCACCTTTTTTATTACAACGCAACGTACAAGTTACTGACCCCACTCACAACGCAACCCTTCAACGTTTCTTGACTGAAACGGGATGTAAAAGCGACGATGGGGCTACAGCCAAAATTATAGTCGAAATTGTCACTTCTATCCCCAGCTCTTACGACTACACACTTTATGGCTTTGAAAACGAAGCCTACAACTTAGTGATTACCCCCAACGAAGTGCACATTAAAGCAATCACCCCAACAGGTGTAACACGTGCAGTTCAAACGTTGACCCAATTGGCCGAAGGATATGACGAAGGCGAAGCGCCTGCACTTGAAGCACTCACCATGACCGATTGGCCAGCCTTCAAACTACGTGGGTGGATGCAAGATGTGGGACGCTCTTTCTTGTCATTTGATGAGTTGAAGAAAGAAGTTGACCTACTTTCACGATTTAAAGTAAACGTTTTTCATTGGCATCTAACAGAAAAGTTAGCATGGCGTTTCGAGGTAAAGCAATACCCACAGCTCACCGCTAACGCCAACATGACACGCTACCCAGGACAATACTACACACAGGAACAATGTAAGGAGTTGGAAGCCTATGCGGCAGAACGCGGTGTAACGGTCATTCCTGAAATTGATATGCCTGGCCATAGCGACGTGTTTACGAAAGCCATGGGGTTTGGCATGCAAACGACTCAAGGCATTGCCGCCCTCAAAAATATTTTAGACGAAGTAGCTAAAGCCTTTCCACTCGCTCCTTACATTCACATTGGTGGCGATGAGGTTACACTGAACGACGGATTCTTAGAGGGAATGACACAATACGTGCGTGAAAACTTGGGACGAAAAGTTATTACTTGGAATCCGTTGAAGAACAAAGCCGTAGCCAGTGACAAGGCCGATATGACACAGATGTGGTCGTCAAGTGGTAAAAAGATAGCAGGCATGCCTAACATTGACTGTCGTTACAATTACACAAACCACTTTGACGTATATGCCGATCTCGTTGGCATTTATAAAAGCAACATCTACTACCAACAAAAGGGCGATGCAGAAGTGGCAGGTACCATTTCTGCTGCATGGAACGATACAAAGGTCAAAACTGAAACCGACATTATCAAGCAAAACAACCAATACGCTAACATCTTGGCTTCGGCTGAACGCGCTTGGATAGGTGGTGGAAAACAATACATTGAAGTAGGCGGCACGAAGTTGCCCAATAAGGGGGAAGAGTTTGAAGAATTTGCCGACTTCGAGCGTCGTTTTCTCTTCCATAAAGCGCACTCTCTGAAGAATGAACCTATTCCCTACGTCAAGCAGACCAACGTTCATTGGCGCATAACCGACCCATTCCCCAACGGAGGAGATGCTACCAAGGTATTTCCACCCGAACAGAACACGGACGACGTATTGCCCACAAGTTTCATTTACGACAAGAAACTTTATAACACATCGTTTGCTACAGGTGCTGGCATCTACTTGCGCCACATTTGGCACTCGATAGTACCCTCTTTCTTCAGCGCTCCTGCCGACAACCAAACGGCCTACGCTTGGACGTATGTATACTCGCCCAAAGAACAACAAGTTGGGGCACAAATCGAGTTCTACACCTATAGTCGTTCAGGCAGCGATACGGCCCCTAAAGCAGGACAATGGGACAGACGTGGCTCTAAAATATGGCTAAACGGCAACGAAATCCCTGCTCCACAATGGGAACAGACGGACGTAACCATTACACAAGACCATGCTACACAAGGATTAACGAACGAGAACTTTACTGCGCGCGAACCCGTTTCGCTCACTTTAAAGCAGGGTTGGAATAAGGTCTTTCTAAAATTACCCCACGCCAACAAAGGCGGTACGAGTCGCGATAAGTGGCAATTCACTTTTGTCATTACCGACACAGAGGGGCGCAATGCTGTTGACGGACTGATCTATTCGCCCGATAAGAGCCTAACAGACGAGATTCCTAACGAAAAAGAGAAAGGTCGCCCCTTGGCAAGCGACGATCAATACACATATTGGTATACACTTAGCACTCCCAAGCGTGGCACACGTTATACGACCTCCTATGGTGCTGAAAAAGAGATCATAGGCGATGCTTCAGCTACGGAAGCCTCACAATGGAAGTTCGTAAGCCGCACCGACGGTTCGTTCGACATTATCAATCGTGCTGACGGCACCTACATTTCACCCACATCGGCCAACAATAGCGCACTGAAGACTGTTGTCGAGCAACCCTCAACAGGTTGGAACATTACATCAACACCAAGCGAAGGTTACTTCATCATTACAAGTGGCACTACGGAGTTCAATCAAACGCAAGCGGGATTGGGATATAAGGTGTACAACTGGGGCTACAATACAACAGGCTTTACCAATGCGTTTAACAACACTGACGCTGGTTGCCTTTACGTGTTCAATATGGTAGAGATTGAATCTTCTGATCCAACGCCTAAACCTGAAGTCAAAACACCTAAGTTGAGCAACGAACAAACCTATTATTGGTATAAGTTTAGCTCGTCACGTTACTCCACCCGCTTTCCGACCTCTTATGGTGAAGGACAAGCTGTAGTAAGCGAATCTAACGCAAATACCAACAAGTCTGAATGGAAATTTGTTGACCGCGGTGATGGTACCTTTAACATTGTCAATCGTGCCGACGGACTTTACCTTTCACCCATAGCAGATAACAATAAGCCACTTTCAACCACAGCCACCCAACCTACTGATGGGTGGAAGTTTATGGAATGTGGTATCGACAACTACTACCTATTGGTCAGCGACGGCAATCATACAGAAATCAACCAAACGAAAGAGAAGGAAGGATTTCAGCTCTATAATTGGGGATATGGCTCAAAGGTGCCAGGCGAATATCGCCTTGACGACACAGGTTGCCAATTCTCATTCATTCTGACCGATACGGAAAGCGTATCAACGGCTATCAATAGCAGCCACCAACTTCAGCAAGAGGTAAGTGTCGTAAATAGACGAATCGTTTGCAGTCTACCTTACCGCCTTTACGCTATCGACGGCCAAGCACTGCCCATCGGACGCCAACTTAACGCTGGTGTCTACCTGATACGAACGGCCAAGAATGTCAAAAAAATTGTTGTAAAATAAAATTCCGCATTTAGTCCAATCATGAGTACTTTAGTCCAAAAGATACAAAGCTCATTGAATATCAACACATTACACTCTCAATCATTCAAATAGAAGAAATTTGTTTTTATTCTACGGATAATCGTTCAAAACATGCCAAAAAGCGCCACAATAACGCTAAAATTCACTTCAATAATAGCACAAAATTAAAACGCTCTTGAGGAAAAATTAAAACGCTTCCTCGAGAGCGTTTTAATTTTTCATCGAGAACGTAAAAAAAGACCTATAGGTCAAATTGCAGGATAGCATATAGCGCGAAGCCTTATATACACTACATTTACAAGCATTTGAAAATAATAAGAAATCATTCAAATGCACAAAAGTGGATGAAAAATCACGCTGAGATTTTATCGCGCGTGCTTTTGGCTTTATTCGGGCAACGACAGTCCTTGTAAATTGCGTAAAACAAAGTGGCAATGAGATATAACGGCAAAACAAGGAAACCAGCGCAAATAATCACTGTTACCACCTTAGCCAAAAATAAAAAAATTGCTTCTACCATATTGTAATGTTTAACACTACGGCAAATGTAGTGTAGTAAATTGAATTATACAAAACTTTGAGTACAATTTTAACGTAAACGGCAACTATTCTTCTGCCATTGACAATATGTCACGCGCAACGGAGCGGCAACGACTTCGTGGGGTGGTACGCAGAGGCTTTGTGGCTGGAAGAAATAAGGATGAAAAATCACGCTGAGATTTTATCGCGCGTGCTCTTAGCTTTGTTCGGTGAGCAAAAAAGGTCTTTGTAAAGACCATAGCAGAACATAAAGGCCACAACTATGGGCGCAAGTGTTACGACGATGCAAAATAGCACCACCAGCACCTTGACGAAAAATAAAAATATAGCCTCTATCATATTGTAATATTTAACACTGCGGCAAATGTAGTGTAGTAATTTGAATTATGCAAAACTTTGAGTACAATTTTAACGTAAACGGCAACTATTCCTCTGCCATTAACAATATGTCACGCGCAACGGGCGACTTTATCGCTCAGGTGAGCGGGTCACTTGGTGTTATTGACAAACTCGCAGGAAGTTTCGCAAAGTTCGATTTGGCATCAAGCGGCATCCAAAAACTCACAGGCGTATTCAACAACATAGGAGAGGCAGATTTTCGTCCTGCAATTTGACCTATAGAGAAAAAGTAGGTTTCAAAAATCCTGCAATTTGACCTATACGCACCAAAAACGTTCTTATGCTTAAACGTTGTGCTATTTTTATAGAATCACCACTTTACTTTGTCATAAATTCTTACCTATATTACACTATTCATAGCCGACATACATCAGCTAACAAGGGATACGCTTCAAGTATTCCTGACTATTAGGTGATGTTTGTAGTTATATAAAGAGATGAACAAATACGCTTCGGCAAACTGCAGTTTAATAAAATTTTTCATAATCAAATATGGTAAGCAAACAAAGTTTCGTAACTTCGCAACTACTTAATACACTTACTTTTTACTGATATGCTACAAAACAGACTTTTAGCTGGAGCTATTGTCCTGCTCACACTACTCACAGCCTGCAATAGCAAGAAGGGAGAAAGCAATATCCCTAACACTACTAACGAAGCTACAGCAGATACAATAGCTGCTGAACAAGTAGCAGACTCGACCATTTATGGCACCTCTGGCGATGACTTTGGTATGAGCACGTTCTGTCTCATCACCGACAAAGGAGACACACTGCAAGTATGTCGCACAGCTAACGACGGAACGGACGCTAACATCTATGGAAGCATTGAATATGGCGACCGCTATGCCATGACTACACGCGATAATGGCGAATCACTGGGAGTGCTCATCAACCTTACAGAATTAGATAAGAAACTTAAAAATTACGAAATCGTCAACGGCAAACTAATAGTAAAAGGTGACACCGTGGCGCTTGATAAGTATTTTAAATAATCAAAGACGCAATATGTTTTCAGGAATTGTAGAATCAATAGCTCGCGTAGTGGCTGTTGAAAAGGACAGAGAGAATAAGCACTTCACGCTTTCATGCCCCTTTACTGACGAACTTAAGATTGACCAAAGTGTGGCACACAATGGCGTTTGCTTAACCGTCGTAAAGATTGAAGGCAATGAATACGTAGTCACTGCTATGGACGAAACGCTGAAGCGTTCTAACTTAGGCCTACTCCAACCTGGAGATGAGGTGAACGTTGAACGTTCTATGCAGATGAATGGTCGTCTGGACGGACACATCGTACAAGGACACGTTGACACTACCGCCACTTGCACCGACATAAAGGACGCTGACGGCAGCTATGAGTTTACCTTTACCTACGAAACGAACAATGAACTTATTAAACGTGGATACTTTACGGTTGACAAAGGTTCGATTACGGTAAATGGGGTAAGCCTTACCGTGTGCAATCCCACACGAGATAGCTTTAAGGTGTGCATTATCCCTTACACTTTCGAACACACCAACTTTCACAACATCAAGGTGGGCAGCAAAGTAAACCTGGAATTTGACATTTTAGGTAAGTACATCAGCCGAATGAACGAACTAACAAAGTAGAATATGCTCAAACTATTGTGCATATTCATTGGAGGTGGATTAGGAAGCATTTGCCGTTATTCTGTGGGGGCTTATCTTATTCAATCCACACAGGGTCGTATACCATGGGCCACCTTTGCCGCCAACGCCTTAGGTTGCTTGTTGATTGGCATACTAATAGGCTACTTTGAACGTGCTCACACCAATTGGCTTTATATGCTTTTGGTCACTGGCTTTTGTGGCGGATTTACGACCTTTTCCACATTTTCAAACGAAAGCATTCAACTGATGCGACAAGGACTTTATACAACAGCTTTTAGCTATATGGCATTGTCGCTATTAATCGGACTTTCTGCTGTTGGAGCGGGATTATACGCAGTCAAAACAATTTCTTTTGCAAGGTTATAAAATTTAAGGGTTATGCGTAAGAAAGAACTCTTTAACTATGTGCTCAACTATTTTGAGCAAACAATGGATGCCACCGAAACGGAGTTACATTTTAGCAATACTTTTGAGCTATTAGTTGCTGTGGTTCTTTCGGCGCAATGTACCGACAAGCGCATCAACCAAGTTACGCCTCACTTGTTTGCTGACTTCCCTACCCCTGCTGCTATGGCAGCCACAACGCCCGATGTGATATATGAATATATTCGCTCAGTAAGCTACCCCAACAATAAAGCGAAGCACTTAGTTGGCCTAGCCAAGATGTTAGTAGAAGACTTCAATGAAGAAGTGCCCTCAACGCTCGAAGAACTAACGAGACTGCCTGGCGTAGGACGTAAGACAGCCAATGTCATTCAAGCCGTAGCCTTTGGAAAGGCAGCTTTAGCGGTCGACACACACGTGTTTCGCGTTAGTCATCGCTTAGGATTGGTACCACAGCGTTGCACTACGCCTTATAGCGTTGAAGTAGAGCTAAAAAAGTTCATACCCGAACGGCTTGTAGCCTCTGCTCACTATTGGCTACTATTGCATGGACGCTACACTTGCACGGCACGTTCGCCCAAATGCGCCAAATGTGGGCTACGCGATGTTTGCAAAAGCGCGATGGGATAATGGCCATTTAACTGCAATCTGTCGTTCTTATACATTCTCTACACTACGACATACGCCCCAACTAATCCGTACTTTGTACAATGATTAGTTGGGGCGTAAACTTTACCTTAAACTAAGACATGCATTATTCAAACAGCGACTCGGCATTGCTGCTTGTAGATGACTTCTTTGACTTCTTACTGCTCTTTGTATTAGAAGAAGAACTAACGTTGCTATTACTTGTAGCATTTGAGTGAGAAGTATGTTCTGTCGCTTCTTTATGTGCAGCTGATGTTGACGACTCACTGTGCGTTTCGTTACCCTCAATAGCCGATTCATGCGACTCGCTACCTTCACCACCCATTAAGTCTTCACCTTCATATTCGCCTCCTTCTACTGACAGAGAGTCATTCTCCAATGAGTCAGACTTGACGGTTGTCGGTGTATAAGTGGCTTGATAAGTAGAAGCATCAATGTCGGCAGGAGGCATACCATACTTATGCAAGTACTTTGTGCGCAAAGAAGCATCGTCCATTACACTGCGGAAGAACTGTGCCACGATAGGAAGTGCCGTGCGGCTTCCTTGTCCTAAAGCTCCTGTGCGGAAGTGAATGCTTCGATACTCTCCACCGACCCACGCTCCAGCTACAAGGCTCGGTGTTACACCCACAAACCATGCATCAGAGTGATTGTTGGAAGTACCCGTCTTGCCACCCATGTCTAATTGATTAGAGAATGGACCTAAGTACATACCCGCACCTAAAGTCTGTGATGTACCACCAGCATCACGCACACCAGCTTCAAGCAACTTCTGCATATAGAAGGCTGTCGTCTGTGGCAAAGCGCGTACGCCCTCATCCGTCTTTGCTTCAAAGATAGTATTGCCATCAGCATCAATGATTTTCGTTACCATAACAGGAGCTACATGCAAGCCATTATCTGCTACCGTGCTATAGGCATTTACTAATTCAAATAGATTGACATCATTCGAGCCTAATGCCAAAGAGGGATTATTGTCAAGAGGAGACTGAATACCCATATCGTGAGCCGTCTGTATAACATTCGAGATGCCTGCCTCTTGACCTAACTTAACGGCAATGGTATTGACACTCTGTGCAAAGGCTGCACGCAAAGGTATTTCTGCATTTGAGAAGCGTCCGTTAGCATTATGCGGTTGCCAATAAACGCTGTCATGCTTAAACTTATCATATACGCGCATACGAATGTACTCGTCCTTACGTGTATCAGACGGTGTCATGCCTTGCTTCATAGCCGTGGCATAAACAAAGAGTTTGAACGTAGAACCCGGTTGACGCATTGAGCGTACCTTATCGTACTTCCACGTTTTAAAATCGATATCGCCCACATAGGCACGTACATAGCCTGTCTCAGGTTCCATAGCCACGAAGCCAGTATGCATAAACTTGACCATATACTTAAGCGAATCGACGGTTGACATCGTTTTCACTACTGGGCCATCATAGCTAAAGAGTTTTACTTCGTGGGGCTTATTCAAATAGTAATCTATCGAATCAGGATTGTTAGGGAAACGCGCCTGCAACATTTTGTAAGCGTCAGTCTTACGTACCTTATCTTCAATAAAACCAGGTATTTCATTGCCCTTTGCGTCGCGCCAAGGATCGCCCATGCCGCGCCAGTGTGCATCGAAGTTGCGCTGAACCGTCTTCATTTGGTCATGCACAGCCTTTTCGGCATAAGCTTGCATACGTGAGTCGAGCGTAGTATAAATCTTTAGTCCGTCAGAGAACACGTCTAAGTCAGGGAACTGCTTTTCCATGTAGTCTTTCAATGCATCACGGAAGTAAAGTGCCGTACCATCGTAAGCATCTTCTACACTGAAGTCAAGCTTTATAGGCATTGCTTGCAAGCGAGCCAAAGTCTCAGCATCGGCTACATATACTTCGCCAAATCGTTCCTTTAACATAGCGCGGTGGGTGTACATATTATTCAGCACCGTGTTACGACGTTTGAGCGAGCGATCGGGATTAATACGCGGATTATAGGCAGAAGTAGCCTTCAAAAGGCCCACTAATACTGCGGCCTCTTCGGGATTGAGCGCATTAGGAGTCTTATTAAAATACGTCTTTGCTGCCGTCTTAATGCCATAAGCATTAGAGCCAAAGTCTACCGTATTGGCATACTTCTCCAAGATGTTTTGCTTATCGCTGAAGAGTTCGATTAACTGAGCTATGATAATCTCTTTACTCTTCATAATAACAATGCCCAGACCAGGTATTTTGCCCAACAACCCCGTAGAATACTGCGTACGAACACGAAACATATTCTTTACCAACTGCTGCGTAATGGTTGAAGCGCCACGAGCATGACCATGTACGGCATCTTTAGCCGCAGCAAACATACCACGATAGTCTACGCCATGATGTTGATAGAAGCGTTCATCTTCTGTCGCTATCAAAGCTTCAAAAAAGGCAGGGCTAATAGAATCGTAAGGTACAGGCGAACGATTCTCATTAAAGTACTTACCCAATAACTTACCGTCAGCACTGTATATTTCGGAGGCTGCCGCTGTCTTTGGGTTTAAGATGTCGCTAATAGAAGGTGACTTACCGAAAAGCCAAAACAAATTAAAATAAACGGCAAAACAATAGACTATAATAAAGGCAAAGAATGACCATATAGCCGTAATCGTTTTATACCACCAAGGCCGACCATTATACTGTCCTTTATACCATGTCCAACCGTTATGTAAGGCACGACCGACCCTGCGAATCGCGCTCCAAACTTTAGCAAATATACTACTCATTGTAGATTCTTGTAAAACGTTTTGCTTGCAAAGATAGTGCAAACCGAGCGCAATACAAAACAAAAGCCTGCTTTTGTTTTGTATTGCCGAGGTGCAGCCTATCTTATGCAGAGATAGTACAAGCTCAAAACGGAAAAGACGCTACCCGCCTGCCAACATCGCCTGCATGCACAACTCTATACCTACTAAAAAGAAGAAAAACAACAGCAAGCAAACGTAATACTGTTCACGCTTTATGAAATGAGTAAAGCTATATTTTGCCTGATCAAAGTTTTGCAAGTAAAGGCGATAGTCACGTACCATAGCCCAAATAATCGCTGATGAAAATAATATCACTACTGCTGCTACGATTAACATAACAGGAGCCTCTGAAATGTAAATAGGTGGATTGGTCGTTGCCATACTTTTACTTTTAGTTTATTTTTAAATTCCAAAAGCAAAGGTATCGTTTAAGGGGTAAAGATTGTGTCGCATTGCTATACTATATGTCGCATTGCTACAAAATAGGTGTCGCATTCCTATGAATGCGACACCTATTTTACACTTTTAGCCCCCACTCTAGAACTCACAAAGGAAAGGAACTAACAAAGGAACAGACATATCTATCATCATGCCGTGGAATAATGACACAGCTATCATCTCTTTACCACAAACACGACCAATAATAGGCAAACATACATCTACTGAGGTTACGCCAGCTGCCGTTATAGGTGCATAAGGGCCAAAGAATTTCTTAAATAACGGAGTACAAGTCAAGGCAATCATTTCACGACAGATGTTAGCAAGCAAAGCGATTGTGCCCAACTCTGCTGCCATTTGGTGACCTAAAGAAGGCATTTTCAATTGCGTAATCAATATCGACGACAATGAATAATAACCCATGCCGCTCCCCACGGCCATACAATCGAACACGCTCCAACGTGTCAACACGATGCTTATCAATGCTGAAAACAGTAACGTTCCACCTAACGATATTAAAGGCAATAGCAACATTTTAGGTCGAAAGTTGCGCAATAGAGCTTTTAAATTGTCGCTACACCCCACACTAATGCCTACTTGAAACATCAGTAAATAAAGTATCAAAATCGACATTTCGTGCAACTGCCATTGCAATTGAAGTAAATCTCCTAAGAGACACCCCAACACAAACATAAAAACGACAAAAAGACTTTGTTTCATTCCATACCCTCCTTCTTGCTTTCTTTAAACACATATTTATAAAGTGCCCAACCTCCAATGGCGCTACCCAACATACTGGACACACCGATAAGCAAAGCTTGAAGGCCATAACTGCCTATATGCTGAATAATCATTTTATTTTCACCCACCGAAAGTCCTAACACAAAAAGCATAAAACAGATGGTGAAGGTAATGGTATGATTAACGTTTTGTAATGCCCTCCAGCGTCGCAGTCCGAAACCGACAACCACGCCACACAAGGCTATCATTATTAATGAGAACATAATCGAACTTTGTTATTTTGGTGGTGCAAAGTTAATATTTAAAGTTTAATTAACTAAAAGTTTCGAATTTGAATAAACACACACGCAAACTTGACCTATTAATATTTTGTTGTACCTTTACGCACCAAAACTAATAAACATCTGTCATGACTTTAACCGAAATCATAGCCAAGCAACTGGGCTTACGCGAGAAGCAAGTTGAAAGCACTATAAATCTTTTGGCACAAGGTGCCACTATTCCTTTTATTAGCCGTTACCGCAAAGAAGCTACGGGTGGACTCAATGAAGTGCAGGTGGCTCAGGTGAAAGAACAAAATGATAAACTCACCGAACTCATTCATCGCCGCGACTACATTCTACAGACTATTGAGGAACAAGGCAAACTCACTGACGACCTCAAGAAGCGCATCAGCGAATGTTGGGATGCCACACAATTGGAGGACATATACCTTCCCTTTAAGCCTAAGCGCAAGACGAAAGCTGAAGTGGCGCGCAAGAAAGGGCTTGAACCATTGGCTATTACCCTACTCACACAGCCTTATAAAAATCCAGAGGAGGTGGCCGCTCGCTATGTAAAGGGCGAAGTAAAAGACAAGGAAGAGGCGCTGCAAGGGGCACGCGACATCATTGCCGAAAGGGTAAATGAAGATGAACGTACTCGCCAAAGCGTGCGCCGTTCGTTTGAATATACGGGCATGATACGCTCTAAGGTGGTGAAAGCCAAAGAGAGCGAAGCTGGTAAGTTTCGTGACTACTTTGATTGGAGTGAACCTTTAAAGCGCTGCACATCTCACCGTCTACTGGCCATGCGTCGTGGCGAGGCCGAAGGCTACCTTCGCGTTACGATTGCGCCTTCTGACGAGGAGGATTGCATGAGTCGCGTTGAACGATTCTATGTCAAAGCGGGTTCGCCTGCCGCCGCCCAAGTCGAAATGGCCGTGAGCGATGCTTATAAGCGTTTGCTCAAGCCCAGCATCGAAACGGAGTTTGCGGGGTCAAGCAAGACGAAGGCGGACGAAGAGGCCATTCACGTCTTTGCCGAAAATCTCAAGCAGCTCTTGCTTGCCGCGCCATTAGGCCAAAAGCGCATCATGGGCATCGACCCTGGTTTCCGCACGGGGTGCAAGGTGGTATGCTTGGACGCACAAGGCAATCTTTTACACAACGAGACTATCTTCCCTCACCAACCTCAGAACCAATACGCACGTGCAGGGTTTAAAGTAGCATCTTTGGTAGAGCAATACAAGATTGAAGCCATTGCGATTGGTAATGGTACGGCTGGTCGCGAAACGGAAGAATTGGTCAAGAGTCTACACCTTAAAGGAATAGAAGTCTTTCTCGTAAGCGAAGATGGTGCTTCGGTTTATTCTGCCTCTAAATTGGCTCGCGAGGAGTTTCCCGACTACGACGTTACGGTGCGTGGTGCCGTAAGTATTGGTCGTCGTTTGGCTGATCCGCTGGCTGAATTGGTAAAGATTGACCCGAAGGCCATCGGTGTGGGACAGTATCAACACGATGTCGACCAAACGGAACTGAAGAAATCTCTCGATCTCACTGTCGAAAGTTGTGTTAACACGGTTGGTGTCAACCTCAACACAGCCTCTAAGCACTTGCTCACCTACGTGTCGGGGTTAGGCCCTGCCTTGGCACAAAACATTGTTGACTATCGTGCTGAGAATGGACCCTTTGCCTCGCGCAAGGCTTTGCTGAAAGTGCCACGTTTAGGAGCCAAGGCTTACGAACAGTGCGCAGGTTTCTTACGCATCCCTGATGCCAAGAACCCGCTCGACAATACGGCTGTTCACCCCGAACGCTACGCTTTGGTGGAACAGATGGCGAAAGACGCTGACTGCGATATCAAAACGCTCATTGCCGATGCCACCATTCGTGCCAAGATTGACCTTAATAAATATTGTACAGCCGAAGTGGGCTTGCCTACGCTCACCGATATTATGCAAGAGTTGGCCAAACCTGGACGCGACCCTCGCGGCACAGCAAAGGTGTTCAGCTTTGCAGACAATCTGCATTCACTCGACGACCTGCGTGAAGGCATGGAGGTGCCTGGCGTTGTAACGAACATAACGAAGTTTGGTTGCTTTGTCGATATGGGCATCAAGGTGAAGGGCTTGGTTCACATCTCACAGATGGCCGACCATTACGTCAAAGACCCTGCCGAAGTAGTACACATTCAGCAACAAGTAATAGTACGCGTCATCGACATTGACGAAGAACGAGGCCGCGTAGCATTGAAATTGATTAAATAGTTAGTCTTTAGGGTGGTTCTAAAAATTCTGTTTTTAGAGTTCTGCTATTCTGAAATGTGATTTGTACGCTCTCGAAAGTGTCTTTTTGAAAGTTTGTTCGGTCACATAGCCCGCTATGCTCCCTCACAAACTTTCAAAAATACACTTCCGATAGCGCACAAATCCCTATTTCAGAATTATTAGAACCACCCTTTAGTTATAAAGTTAGTTTAGGTGATAAGGTTTGTTTAGGTGATAATCCACGTGATGTAACTTTATAACCTCATAACCTTCAAACTAAAGACCGAAAAATCCCCTAAACAATAGGTCATGACCGACGAAGAATACATGCGCAAAGCCTTGGAGCAGGCGCAAATAGCTTATGATAAAGACGAAGTACCCGTAGGAGCGGTGGTCGTATGTCGCGACCGCATCATTGCGCGTGCTTACAACCTCACCGAAACGCTCAACGACGTGACGGCACACGCTGAGATGCAGGCCATTACAGCTGCAGCCGATGCTTTAGGCGGCAAATACTTAGATGTGTGTACGCTCTACGTTACGGTAGAACCGTGCATTATGTGTGCTGGGGCGATTGGCTGGTCACAAATGGGACGCGTCGTATATGGCGCTGCTGACCCGAAACGCGGTTTTAGCGTTTTTGCCCCCAAGGCTCTACACCCTAAGACAGAAGTTGTCAGTGGCGTATTGGCCGAAGAATGTGGCCAACTGATGAAGGACTTTTTTAAGCACAAACGGTAACCTTCTCTCTATGGCTACTCATAACGAATTAGGCCGACTGGGCGAGGACGAGGCTTTGTTCTATCTCACCTTAAAGGGCTACCACCTATTAGACCGCAACTGGCGCTTCGAACATTACGAGATCGACATCGTGGCCGAATGGCATGGCGAGATAGTTTTTGTCGAAGTCAAAACGCGCAGCCAAGGTTCCACGGCCGCAGCTATGGAGGCGGTTGACTTAAAAAAGAAGCATGACCTCATTGCCGCAAGTCGTGCTTACTTGAATTGTCATTTCAAGGAAGACAAGGCTTATAGTTTCGACATCATTACGCTCATTGGCAACGCGCCGCCGTTTGAAATCACGCATATCAAAAATGCCTACACCGAAACGGACGTATGGCAACAACGCCATCATAAAAGAGAATTTGAAGTATGAACATTGAAGAAGTTCGCCAGTATTGCCTCTCTAAACCTTTGGCTACAGAGGATACGGCCTTTGGCCCTGAAGGCATACTCTTTCGCATTTACAACAAGATATTTGCTTATCTTGACCTTGAGCGTCCCGACCTCGTGGTCGTAAAGTGTGATGCTGACTATGCTATTGAGCTACGCGATAAGTATAACGGTATTCTGCCCGCTTGGCATTGGAATAAAAAGTATTGGAACGAACTGCACTTCGACACCGACGTGTCCGACGAACTCATCAAGCAACTCATCGACCACTCACTCGCGGAGGTATTGAAAAAATTGCCGCGCAAAACTCAAAACGAATATGCTTCCTTCACTCAATCATCTGTCACTACCCTCTAATTGGCAACACGTCCACTTAGCCGATACGGACTCTACCATGCTGCAATTGCAACGCCCTACATATACGCATAGTACGAAAGAGTTCGTCCTAATGACCACCGACTATCAAACAGCAGGACATGGTCAAAAGGGCACTTCGTGGGAGGCTGAACGGGGCGAAAACTTGCTTTTCAGTTTCGTGTTCCACCCCACGCTCATTCCCGCCTTACAACAGTTTGCCCTCTCTGAAGCCCTGGCCTTAGGCATTCGGGCGGCATTGTTATCATTCGTTGGGGAAGGCATTACCGTGAAGTGGCCCAACGACATTTACTGGCAGGATAAAAAGATCGCAGGTATGCTCCTTACCCACACGCTTTGCGGCGCGACGATTGCTACCACACTCACGGGAGTCGGACTCAACGTCAACCAACGCACTTTCATTAGCGATGCCCCCAACCCCATATCGTTACGTCAGATCATAGGCAAGGACGTACCACGCCATCAGGTGTTGGAGGCATTGCTCCAAGCTTTTGAACTGCGCTACCGCCAAATCCAACAAGGTGATTACGATGCGCTACACCAAGAATACATGCAATGCCTCTACTGTGGCAAAGGACTTCATACTTACGAGGACGCTGCTGGGCGCTTTCAAGCCTCCATTCAGCACATTTCAAGCACAGGCATGTTACACCTCAAGCGTGCTGACGGTGTAGAAAAAGTCTACGCATTTAAAGAGGTAAAGCTTATCAACTAACATGAACAAACAGATTTTACACATTGCTCTACCCAGTATCATATCTAACATAACGGTGCCGCTCCTTGCCCTTGTCGACACCACCATTGTCGGCCACTTAGGATCCGCCAGCTACATTGCCGCCATTGCCCTTGGCGGCATGATTTTTAATATGATATATTGGCTCTTCAACTTCCTACGTATGGGTACGGGCGGACTCACGGCTCAAACCTACGGAGCGAGCCAACACCAAGCGACAAGCTACATCTTACTGCGTTCGCTCACCATAGCCGGAGGCATCGCACTCACGCTTCTACTCTTGCAGCGTCCAATCTTCCAAGTGACGTTCCATTTCGTAACGGCTACGGCTGAAGTTAGGAGTTTGGCTTCTATTTACTTCAACATTCTTATATGGGGTGCCCCTGCTATGCTGGCATTGTATAGTTTCACAGGGTGGTTTTTGGGCATGCAGAACGCACGCATACCGATGTGCATTGCCATTACGCAAAATGTAGTAAACATTGCCGTTAGCACGCTTCTTGTGTTTGGTTGCCACCTAAAGATTGAGGGCGTGGCTTTGGGCACACTCATATCACAATACACGGCTTTGCTATTAGCCGTTATCTTTTGCCTTACAAAGTTCGACGTGAAGCAGCACTTCGAATTAAAGGCGATACTCGACATCAACACGCTGAAACGTTTCTTTCAAATCAATCGCGACATCTTCTTGCGCACGCTCTGCCTCATTGCCGTCACGACTTACTTTACCTCTGCTGGCTCAACACAGGGTGAAGTCACGCTTGCGGCCAACACGCTATTGATGCAGTTCTTTATCATCTTCTCTTATTTCATGGACGGATTTGCTTACGCGGGCGAGGCGTTAGGCGGTCGCTATTTCGGTGCGAACGACCGCCTAAACTTCCAGCGCGTGACGCGCTGTCTATTTGCGTGGGGCGGAGCATTGTCTGTGCTTTTCTTCTTCATCTACTTCTTAAGTGGCACTTCCCTACTCCACTTACTCACCGACGACTCACAGGTAATTAATCGTGCGCAGCAATACTTGCCTATTGTCTACTTTATCCCCCTCATTAGTTTTGCTGCCTTTTTATTTGACGGCCTTTACATTGGGACTACGGCCACGCGCTACATGCTCATCAGTATGTTTTGCGCTTCAGCAGCTTTCTTTGTACTTATCAACGTCTGCACGCTCAGCAATACGCTCCTTTGGTTAGCCTTTTTAGTTTACTTAGGTGGTCGCGGACTCATGCAGGCTTTTTTATTCAAGAAAGCCGTTTAGACACTTTTTTGACTGAATAGTTGTCGTCCATCAAACTGCGAATTATCTGCCTAATTGGGGGGCGGGTTTTCAACCCGCGGCAGCAGCATGCTTTGAATATCTACTTATAGTCGCTTAGCGCGAGAACATACATAACATACAATTTAACATACTTATTTACATACATTACTTAATTTGTGCCAAGGCACAAATTGATACATACTGGCTACGCCCTTGCGCTTCAGCGACAATGTGATATATTGAGAATGCTTATAATTATCAACTGAAGTTTTGTATTTAACAAGGGCGGGCTAAATCCGAAACTTCAGTAAATAAAGATTGGCTGTGGCTCGGCAATAAAAACAAAAGCACACTTTTGTTTTGTCTTGAACGCTCCTTGCACTATCTTTGCATAGCTTTTTTGTAAGCATGGAAAACGATTTTTTTGAGAAACGAAAGATTATCATGCGTATACTCTTTTTATCAGACATACATGGGTCACTGCCAGCACTCGATGCAGTGTTGCGCTATTATGATGCCCATCACTATGACCTCTTGGTCTTGTTAGGAGACATACTTAACTATGGACCACGCAATGGACTGTGTCAAGGACTCGACCCACAAGCCATTGCAGAACGATTGAACGAACGCGCGGCCAATATAGTGGCCGTTCGAGGCAACTGCGATTCGGAGGTAGACCAAATGTTGCTCAACTTCCCTATTCAAAGTACCTATATGCTATTGGTTGATGAAGGCAAACGCTTCTTCATTACCCACGGCCACGTGTATAATGAGAAGAATATGCCCACAGCTCCCGCTTGCGACGTGTTCATTTATGGTCACACCCACCTACAAACGTTGCGCGAGGCCAATGCTGAGGCTGGTACCCCCATTATCGTCAACACGGGGTCGCCCACATTCCCCAAGGGAGGCAATCCCCCAACCTTTGCCACCTATGCCGAAGGCAACCTCGCTATTCGCACCCTTGATGGAACTGCGCTGAGCAGTTTGAAATTGTAATATTCCTTTTTCCTTTTCCCCATGAATAAGACATATACTTACGATGAGGCCTATCGCGCCTCACTTGAATACTTTGAAGGTGACGAATTAGCCGCCCGCGTGTGGGTGAACAAATATGCCATGAAGGATTCCTTTGGTAATATATATGAATGTTCACCACGCGACATGCACCACCGCATCGCGCGTGAGATAGCACGTATCGAACAGAAATATGCCAACCCTGTGAGCGAAGAAGAAGTGTTTCGTATGCTCGACCACTTCCGTTACCTTGTTCCAGCAGGTTCACCGATGACAGGCATCGGTAATGATTATCAGATAGCTTCCCTCTCCAACTGTTTTGTAATTGGCATAGACGGCAATGCTGACTCCTATGGTGCTATAATGAAGTTAGACGAGGAACAGGTGCAGCTTATGAAACGCCGTGGTGGCGTAGGACACGACCTCTCAGGTATACGCCCCAAGGGCTCACCCGTCAAAAATTCCGCTCTCACCTCAACAGGTATTGTGCCATTTATGGAGCGTTACAGCAACTCTACTCGTGAGGTGGCACAAGACGGACGTCGTGGTGCCTTGATGTTGAGTATCTCCGTACGTCACCCCGAGGCAGAGGACTTCATAGATGCCAAGATGACCGAAGGTAAGATAACGGGAGCCAACGTCAGTGTAAAACTCGATGACGAGTTTATGCGCTGCGCCATCGAAGGACGTCCCTATCACCAGCAGTTCCCCATCGATGATAGCGCCCCCATTATATTAGAAAAAGACATTGACGCCACCGCTTTGTGGAAGAAAATTGTACACAATGCGTGGAAAAGTGCTGAGCCTGGTGTACTCTTCTGGGACACAATTCTGCGTGAAAGTATCCCCGACTGCTATGCCGACCTTGGGTTCCGTACCGTTAGTACCAATCCTTGTGGCGAAATTCCCCTCTGTCCCTATGATAGTTGCCGTCTCTTGGCTATCAACCTTTACAGTTATGTAAAACACCCCTTCACGCCGGAGGCAACGTTCGACTTCGAACTCTTCAAAGAACACGTCACGTTGGCACAGCGCTTTATGGACGATATCATCGACCTCGAACAAGAGAAGATTGACCATATCATTGCCAAGATAAAGTGCGATCCACAGAGCGATGAGGTAAAATATACAGAACTCCACCTTTGGGAGAAGATCAAGTATAAGACTGCGCAAGGTCGTCGTACCGGTGTAGGTATTACTGCTGAGGGGGATATGATAGCCGCTTTAGGACTGCGTTATGGCACAGAGGAGGCTACCGAAATGGCTGTAGAAGTGCAGCGCACTTTGGCGCTTACGGCCTATGCTTCAAGCGTGACAATGGCACGTGAACGTGGTGCGTTTAGCATATACGATGCTAAGCGTGAAGCGAATAATCCCTTCATACTGCGCATCAAAGAACAGGCACCCGAACTCTATGCCGACATGGTAAAGTATGGTCGTCGCAATATAGCTTGTTTGACGATTGCCCCCACAGGCACTACAAGCCTTATGACGCAGACTACTTCTGGCATCGAACCCGTATTCATGCCCGTCTATATGCGTCGCCGCAAGGTTAACCCCAATGATACCAACGTACACGTCGACTTTATGGACGAGACGGGTGACTGCTTCGAAGAATACGTTGTCTATCACCCCAAGTTCCTCACATGGATGAAGGCACAAGGACTCGATACCGAGAAACGTTATACGCAAGACGAGATAAACGAACTCGTGGCACGTTCTCCTTACCATAAAGCCACAGCCAATGACGTTGACTGGCTGATGAAGGTGCGTATGCAAGGAGCTATCCAGAAGTGGGTAGATCATAGCATTAGTGTAACGGTCAACTTGCCCAACTCTGTTGATGAAGACCTCGTCAACCGCCTCTACGTTGAGGCATGGAAGAGTGGTTGCAAGGGTTGCACGATTTATCGCGACGGATCGCGTGCAGGCGTATTGGTCAGCACGCAGAAGACTGATAAGAAGGAGAAAAAGGAGGAGAAAGAAGCAGCTTCTGTTGGTGTGTACAAGATGCCCGTTGTTACCGAGCGACGTCCTGAAGAGTTGGAGTGTGATGTGGTACGCTTCCAGAATAATAAGGAGAAGTGGGTGGCTTTTGTTGGACTCTTAGATGGTTATCCTTACGAAATCTTTACGGGGCTACAAGACGACGAAGAGGGCATTGTATTGCCAAAGTCCGTATCGAAGGGGCGCATCGTGAAGCGTCAGTTGCCCGACGGCACGAAGCGCTATGACTTCCAGTTCCAAAACAAACGTGGCTATAAGATGACCGTAGAGGGATTGAGTGAGAAGTTTAATAAGGAGTATTGGAACTATGCCAAGCTCATTTCGGGCGTGTTGCGCTATCGCATGCCGATTGAGAATGTGATAAAACTTGTCAATTCTTTGCAACTGGAAAGCGAAAACATCAATACGTGGAAGGTCGGCGTGAGTCGTGCTTTGAAAAAGTATGTTGTGGACGGTACAGAGGCGAAGGGGCAAAAATGTCCGAACTGTGGCCACGAGTCGTTGGTTTACCAAGAAGGTTGTCTTATCTGCAAACATTGTGGCGCTAGCCGTTGCGGATAGGAACATAAATGAGCATTAACGAAATCATAAATCTTTTCGTTAATGTTCATTTTTTGTCCATTCCTAAATTGTAGTTTATGAGACAAATGTTAGAAATATCAATGCCTGAGATGCGGTTTTATGCCTATCATGGTGTATTGCCGCAAGAACGAGAGATGGGGGGAGAGTATCGTCTCTCACTCTTATTATATATAGATACAAAAGATGCCCACCAAGCCCTCTACCATGATGACTTGGCAGGGACGGTTAATTATGCCGAAGTGTACGACCTCGTGAGGTGTGAGATGCAACGTCCTACACAACTACTGGAAGCCCTGGCTGCTCGCATCGCTCACTCGTTGCTTCGTCACTTTAGCTTATTGCGTCAGGTTGACGTAAAGGTGACAAAGTGTATGCCACCTATAGCGGGCTTTGACGGACAAGGAGTAAGCATTGCTTACAGCCAGCGTCGTGAAATGGTAGTTTGGGACTTTGACGGCACCATAGCCGATACAGCAAAGGGTATTGTTGCTACGATGACGGCTACATTCGAACGTATGTCCTTCCCGATTCCAACGCCGTCTGCTATCTGTGCGACTATTGGGCTGCCCTTGCTCGATAGCATCGCTCAGTTGGCACACTTGCCATTGGACAGTGAAGTAGTGAAGCAAGCCACAGAACTTTATCGCGTGTTGTTTGAACAGAGGGGTACGGCCAATGTAACCCTATTTGAAGGCATAGCTGATGAGATGCTTCGTCAACGTGAGGCAGGAATGTACGTAACTATTGCCACCAGTCGAGGTCATCAGTCGGTCGATGAACTTTGTCGTAAGTTAGGCATTCGTCATCTTATAGACTACATTGTGGCGTGTGAGGACGTTCATACGCATAAGCCCGATCCTACTCCTGTGCTTCATCTCTGCCAAGTAATGAATGTTCTTCCGTCAGATACTACTGTGATAGGTGACACTACTTACGACATCGAAATGGGTAGGCGTGCTCATGCAGGTTGTTGCATTGGTGTTAGTTGGGGAAACCATACACCCGAGCAACTCCTTACTGCAGGGGCAGACAAAGTGGTGGATAACATGAATGAGCATTAACGAAATAGTTAGCGAAAAAGATGAATGGAAGTAATTAATGGATAATTGATGATAATTAATGTTCAGAACAAAGCGCAAAGCGCGTGACATGAATAGTTAACGTTTTAAGTTCAACCGCGCTTCGCACTTTGCGCTTTGTTTTGAATATTAATGATCATGTGATTTATTGTTAATTACTCCATTATTTTTTTTGCTAATTATGTGTTGATGTCCATTTATGTTAGAACCGAAAATAAAAATTGCATTTTTCTTTTTAAAGCGCTAACCTTACACTATCTTTGCAAGAGCAATTAACAATAACACAATTATATAACAATCAATATGGCTACAACTCCAGAGTTCAAGTATGCTCCTATGTTCCAATTGGGCAAGGATACTACTGAATATCGCTTAATTGGCAAAGAAGGCGTCAGTACAGGCGAATTTGAAGGTAAAACAATCTTGAAGGTTTCGAAGGAAGCCCTCACTCAGTTGGCACAACAAGCCTTTCACGATGTAGAGTTTATGCTCCGTCGTGAGCACAACCTTCAGGTGGCTAAGATACTTTCTGACCCCGAAGCTTCAGAAAATGATAAGTATGTAGCATTGCAATTCCTTCGCAATGCTGAGACTGCCGTAAAGGGAATTCTTCCCTTCTGTCAAGATACGGGTACGGCTATTATCCATGGCGAAAAGGGACAGCGTGTGTGGACCGACTTCGAAGACGAAGAGGCACTCAGCCTTGGCGTTTATAACACTTATACACAAGACAACCTTCGCTATTCACAAAATGCGCCGCTCAATATGTACGATGAGGTAAACACGCGTTGCAACCTCCCCGCACAGATTGACATTGAAGCCGTTGAAGGCGACGAATATCGCTTCGTAATGGTAGCAAAGGGGGGTGGCTCAGCTAACAAGACCTACTTCTACCCCATGACCAAAGCTACGATCCAAAACGAAGGAACATTACTCCCCTTCTTGGTAGAGAAGATGAAGAGCCTTGGTACTGCTGCTTGTCCTCCTTATCACATTGCCTTCGTAATTGGCGGAACAAGTGCTGAAAAGAACTTGCTTACGGTTAAGTTGGCATCTATCAAATATTACGACAATCTACCCACAACGGGCGACGAGACAGGTCGTGCCTTCCGCGACATTGACTTAGAAGAAAAGCTCTTACATGAAGCTCATAAGATCGGTCTTGGCGCACAATTTGGTGGTAAGTACTTGGCACACGATATTCGCGTCATTCGACTGCCTCGTCACGGTGCAAGTTGCCCCATTGGTATGGGCGTAAGTTGCTCTGCCGATCGTAACATCAAGGCCAAGATTAACAAAGACGGCATTTGGTTGGAGAAGATGGATGAGAATCCTACAGAACTTATACCCGAAGAACTTCGCAATCCGGGCGAAGGCGGTAAGGGAATTGAAATCGACCTTGACAAGGGTATCGATGCTGTACGTGCAGAGTTGACCAAGTATCCAGTAAGTACACGTGTAAGTCTAAAGGGTACAATCATTGTAGCGCGCGACATTGCCCATGCCAAACTCAAGGCTCGCCTTGATGCCGGTGAAGACCTCCCACAATACTTTAAAGATCACCCCATCCTTTATGCTGGACCTGCTAAGACTCCAGAGGGTTATCCTTGTGGCTCAATGGGCCCGACTACGGCCAACCGTATGGACCCGTATGTAGACGAATTCCAATCACATGGTGGTTCGCTCGTAATGATTGCCAAGGGTAATCGCGGTGACATCGTAACCGAAGCCTGCAAAGCGCACGGAGGCTTCTATTTGGGCACAATCGGTGGCGTAGCTGCTGTACTTTCACAAAGCTCTATTAAGAGCATTGAGTGCGTAGAGTATCCCGAGTTGGGTATGGAAGCCATTTGGAAAATTACGGTAGCAGACTTCCCCGCCTTTATTCTCGTAGATGACAAGGGAAATGACTTCTTCAAGCAACTCAAGCCCTGCACTTGCTGCCATTAATAACACAAGCCTTAGTGGCAAAAGTTAAGACCATTACATAAATCCCCTTACCTCCAAGTCGTTATGTGACAGAGGTAAGGGGATTTTTGCATGGGGTGGGGGATAAACTGCAATCTAAACAACTTCACTCAATATGACAAGAGTGTCACAATTGTGGCAGTCTGTTTATATTCCTATTATATGTAAGTCAATATTTAGAATATTTCTTTTCTACTTAAAAAGTTTGGCACGCGCCTTGCATATTATAGAGCGTAACGCGCTGAACAAGCCGTTGCACAATCTAACTAAATTGAATAATAATAAAAAAGAATATACAAAATGGGAAAGATTATTGGTATTGACTTAGGTACAACGAATAGTTGTGTATCAGTATTTGAAGGTAACGAACCTACCGTTATCGCTAATAGCGAAGGTAAGCGTACTACACCTTCAGTAGTAGCCTTTGTTGAAGGTGGCGAACGTAAGGTGGGCGACCCTGCTAAGCGTCAGGCCGTTACCAACCCCTTGCGCACCATCTACTCTATCAAGCGTTTTATGGGTGAGAACTACGACCAAGTGCAAAAGGAAATTGCACGTATGCCTTACAAGGTAGTTCGTGGTGAAAACAACACCGCTCGCGTTGAAGTAGACGGTCGTCAGTACACGCCGCAGGAAATCTCTGCTATGATCCTTCAGAAGATGAAGAAGACGGCTGAAGATTACCTCGGACAAGAAGTAACCGAAGCCGTAATCACCGTACCTGCTTACTTCTCTGACTCACAACGTCAGGCTACAAAGGAAGCTGGTCAGATCGCAGGCCTTGACGTAAAGCGTATCGTTAACGAACCTACTGCAGCTGCCTTGGCTTATGGTATTGACAAAGCCAATAAGGATATGAAGATTGCCGTATTCGACCTCGGTGGTGGTACGTTTGATATCTCTATCCTTGAGTTTGGTGGTGGCGTATTCGAAGTACTCTCAACCAATGGTGATACTCACCTCGGTGGTGATGACTTCGACCACGTAATCATCGAATGGTTGATCAACGAGTTTAAGAACGATGAGGGTGCTGACCTTTCAAAGGACCCCATGGCTATGCAACGCTTGAAGGAAGCTGCAGAAAAGGCTAAGATTGAACTTTCAAGTTCCACTACGACTGAGATCAACCTCCCCTACATTACTTCTGTAGACGGTATGCCTAAGCACTTGGTTAAGACTTTGACTCGTGCTAAGTTTGAGCAATTGGCTCACAGCTTAATCGAAGCTTGTAAGACTCCTTGTGAAGCTGCCTTGAAGGGTGCTGGTCTTTCTATCTCTGACATTGACGAAGTAATCCTCGTAGGTGGTTCTACACGTATTCCTGCTGTTCAGCAGTTAGTACAAGACTTCTTTGGCAAGGCTCCCTCTAAGGGCGTTAACCCCGATGAAGTAGTAGCAGTAGGTGCTGCTATTCAAGGTGCTATCTTGAACAAAGAGAGCGGTGTGGGCGACATCGTATTGCTCGACGTTACTCCTCTTTCACTCGGTATCGAGACACTTGGTGGCGTAATGACGAAATTGATTGATGCCAACTCTACCATTCCTTGCAAGAAGAGCCAAGTATTCTCAACCGCTGAAGACAATCAGCCTGAAGTAACTATCCACGTGCTCCAAGGTGAACGTCAGTTCGCTCGCGACAACAAGAGCATTGGCCGTTTCAACCTCGCAGGTATCGCTCCTGCACGTCGTGGTGTGCCTCAGATTGAAGTTACCTTCGACATTGATGCCAACGGTATCCTCAAGGTTTCGGCTAAGGATAAGGCAACTGGTAAGGAACAGACCATTCGTATCGAAGCATCAAGCGGCCTTTCAGAGGACGAAATTAACCGCATGAAGGCTGAGGCTCAAGCTAACGCTGAGGCTGATAAGAAGGAACGCGAGCGCGTTGACAAGATCAATGAGGCCGATTCAATGATCTTCCAGACTGAAAATCAGTTGAAGGAATTAGGCGACAAGCTCTCTGCTGACAAGAAGGCTCCTATCGAAGCTGCCTTGAACAAGTTGAAGGAAGCTCACAAGTCACAAGACATCGCAGCCATTGACGCTGCCAAGGCTGAACTCAACAATGCATGGCAAGCCGCTAGCGCAGAGATGTACAGCCAAGCAGGTGCTCAACCTGGTGCAGGCGCAGGATTCCAAGGTGGTCAACCCGGTGCAGGCGCAGGTGCTCAACAAAGTTCTTCTGATAAGAACGACGACATCCAAGACGCTGACTTCGAGGAGGTTAAGTAAGTATAGATAACTACCGAAAGGTATAGATAGATAAATCCGCATAGCTCAATGAGTTATGCGGATTTTCTTTTTAGTTAAACTTTGTATTTCTTTTGTTATATTCGGATATTTGCTTTATTTTTGCACCATATTTGTACCAACACTTATTGGTAGATAACGTGACACATAATAACAATAGTAATAATAAAACAGAACTGTATGGGTGCAGCAAAGTTTGAGATAACAAGGAAATGCAAGATTTGCGGTGAGCCATTCGTCGCAAAGACTATCACGTCTTGGTATTGCTCACCAAGATGTTCTAAAGTTGCATTTAAACGTAGAAAAGATGAAGAGAAAAGAAATGAACGTTTGGATGCTATAGCCAAAGCTATCCCGAAAGACCAGGAATACATAACTGTTCCCGAAGCTTATTCTATGTTTGGCATCAGTAAGGAAACCCTTTATCGCCAAATCCGAAAGGGCGTTATTCCAAGTGTTAACGTAGGGCAACGCCAAACACGGGTAAGTAAAGAAACGCTTATGGAGATGTACCCTCTAAGGAAGAGCTTGCTTAAGAAGCAGCCCAAGCCCATTCCCAAGCTGTATAGTTTGGAACCAAAGGATTGCTATTCGATACAGCAAGCGTGTGAGAAATATCACATGAATGATAGTACACTCTATCTTCAAATCAGAAAGTTTTCAATTCCGACTCGGCAAATCGGCAATTTCGTATATGTGCCCAAGAAGGAAATAGACGACCTCTATAAATAAGCATCCCTATGAAGAAATCTCTATCCCACACCCGTGTTTCCGTGAAACTTCGCAAGGCAGAGTTTCGCAAGGAATGGTATCTTTACATAGAGTCATATCCGGTTATATCCAAAAACGGTGGCAAGCCACAGCGAGTGCGCGAGTATGTCAACCGTATTATAACCACTCCGATATGGGACAAAAGCAGAACGGCAAGAACAGCTTCCGACGGAAGTGTAACATATAAGCCGAAACGTGATGTCAATGGTGTTATCCTCTGCAAATCGGAGCTTGACCAAGAATCATGCATCTATGCAGACAAGGTCAGGGCTATTAGACAAAAGGAATACGATACCGCAGGACTTTACTCTGAATCAGAAGCCTCCTTATTGGAACAGAAAGAGAAATCGCAATGTGATTTCATTACCTATTTCAAGAGTATAATAGATATTCGGCACAGGAATAGTTCTGACTCTATTATCGTAAATTGGAATCGTGTATATGCACTTATGCTCATCTTTACCGACAATCAGCCTATGATCTTTGCCAACATAGACACAAAGCTGGTTGAGGATTTTAGGTTGTTCCTGTTGGATGCTCCACAAGGGGGCAACAAGAAAGGTACAATCTCACAAAATACGGCTTCCACTTATTTCGCAATATTCAAGGCTGGATTAAAGCAAGCGTTTGTTGATGGATATTTTGTTTCTGATATTGCAGCTAAGATAAAAGGTATAAAAGAGAAAGAGGCAAGAAGGGAGCATCTTACCTTAGAGGAACTTAACCGATTGGTTTGTACACCATGCGATAATGCCACTATCAAACGTGCAGCCCTTTTCTCTGCTTTGACAGGTCTTCGACATTGCGACATTATGAAAATGACATGGAAAGAGTTGACAAAGGAAGGTACTCACTATCGCATCAACTTCGACCAAAAGAAGACAAAGGGCGTTGAGTACATGCCTATTTCTGAGCAAGCGTATGATCTATGTGGAGAGCCCGGGCATCCTGACCAATTAGTATTTGAAGGTCTTCCTGCCCCATCCTGGATTTCCAAACCCTTGGCAAGATGGATTGAAGCATCAGGAATCACTAAGCATATCACTTTCCACATGAGCCGCCATACTTATGCTACGCTCCAACTAAGCAACGGTACCGACCTTTTCACGGTGAGTAAGATGTTGGGACACACCAATGTTCGTACAACGCAGAGATACACAAAAGTGGTAGATGAAAAGAAAGAGAATGCAGCCGATGCAATCAAGATAGACTTGGCTGCTATCAAGTAACATATTCACCTATATTATATATGGCAAACATAATTGAAGAAATAATCAAGCGTTTACAAAGAGTAAACCATATCATAGCATCACGAACAAATGTATCAGACATTACATTTGCCGATGCTTGTGTGATAGCACAATTCTATCACGATTATCAGAACACCAACATCATTATTGATGATGTTGAAGATTTGGTACGCCAAGACGGAAGAACTCTCTATGAATGTGCTACGGACTTAAAGAAGGAGGTGGATAAGTTTGTCTCTCTTGATTTGAGTGCTTGGAACGCATTGGATTTCATAAATATGGAACAATCGCATTTGAAGGACTATAAAGAAAGATGGGATGTTGCCAAGAATAAAGCAACGAATCTATGGAGAAAGTATCAAACTGAAAGCAACAGGCTTGATATGATGGATTTAAATTCAGAGGAGTTCAAAACATTGGATGCACAGTGCGACAATATAAAGTTGGCATACGATGAAGCGCATAGGCATGGAGAAGAACTATATGGCATATATAGGCAGGAGCAATTGAAGTGTGGACAGGTGCATTATTTTGAGATGCAATTTCTGGAGTTGCTGATTCGTAAAATATCAAAATTAGTAGATGTCATCCTAAAAAATGGAGAACACTTGGAGAAGGAGATATAGACATGATTGATAATTCTTTAATACTGAAAGAAATAGCTCAGTTGAGGGATATTGTCAATCTTGGCGTTTGTGTAGGGGTTTATCAGACCTGTAATGGCAAGCAGTTCAAGCACATGCCCGCAAGCGACTTCATCAATTTTTTGAATCTCAAATTAGATAAAGCCAAAGTCCATCCACTGCCTCGACAAAAACAACGTATTTGCTATATGTTGTTTGCTGTTTCACACACCATAGCTTTGTCAGATTCCCCAAAGCATTGGATTGAAAGTATGTTGGAACTATGCGATATATCTCCAGAGTATTACGACAAACATCATAAAGATTTCCTTAGTGTTGGAGTTTCGGAAAAGAACAAAGAATACAAAGAAATAATAGATGAATCCATAAAAAGGAGTTACTAAGTGTGGATATCCCCACCATTCCACGCTTTTCCACAAAGCTTACATTGTTTAACTATTGGCAGATGCGTTATTCACTTATTATCAAGCGAATAGCGCATCTGCCTTTTTTTATATCCCACAAAATTCCACATTTTGCCACACAAACGTAGATGTACCTTTGCACACAGAAACCAAATAAAGATAAATATGCAACAAGAAAACATCACGTTTAATGACATGCCTCAGATGTTGGCTGTCATGTATGCCAAACTTAATGAGTTGGGCGATAAGATGGACAAACTGATACCACCAAAGAAGAGTGAAGAACAGCAATGGTTCAATGTAGCTGATCTCATAGAGTTTTTGCCTACTCACCCGGCAGAACAGACCATCTACGGTTGGACGAGTGCAAGAAAAATACCATTCCACAAGAAGGGAAAGAGTATCATATTCAACAAGAAAGAAATTGAGGAGTGGTTAAGAGAAGGTACTTATCGAAAATCGGAAGCAGATTTGGAGAACGAAGCCATGGCTTTTATAAACAACAAGCGTTATGGAAAGAAATAAAGAAGAATATATTAGAGTGGGTACATGCTTATACAAAATAGCGCAACAACCATTGGCTAACGGAACAAGTATATTGCGTCGTATTCCATGGAGTTTTGGTACTATCCGACAAGACTATGGTAAGAACCACACTCCCCCCATCACAAAGTACGATGGTTTTTGTACTGTTCCGAGTCATACTAACTATCACAAAGAGATAGGTGGCTTTTACAACTTATACGAGCCAATCGACCATGTTCCGTCAGAAGGAGAGTTTCCTGACATAATAAAGTTGATACGCCACATTTTTGATGAACAATTTGAGTTAGGGATGGATTACATGCAGTTGCTCTATGCCAAACCTACGCAGAAACTCCCCATATTGCTATTGGTATCGGAAGAACGTAACACAGGCAAGACAACTTTTCTGAATTTTCTAAAGGCAATGTTCCAGGACAATGTAACTTTCAATACCAATGAGGACTTTCGAAGCCAATTTAATGCGGATTGGGCAGGTAAGTTACTTATTGTTGTTGACGAGGTGCTGCTATGCCGACGAGAAGACTCAGAACACCTAAAGAATTTGAGCACAGCACAGACATACAAGGTTGAAGCCAAAGGTAAGGACAGACAAGAAGTGAATTTCTTCGCCAAGTTCGTTTTGTGCTCCAATAATGAGCTTTTCCCAGTTATCATTGATACAGGAGAGACACGTTATTGGGTGCGCAAGATAATGCCGTTGGAAAGTGATGATACGAACTTCTTGCAGAAGTTGAAAGCGCAAATTCCAGCTTTCTTGTATTATTTGCAACATCGGGCACTATATAGCACTAAAGAGAGTCGTATGTGGTTCAATCCTACGCTTATTCATACGGATGCTTTGGAACGCATCATGCAATGCAACCGCAACCATACGGAGATTGATCTCGTAGAGTTATTGCGCAGCATTATGGAATGTCAGAAAGTGGACAAGGTATCATTTATTCCGCAAGACCTGCTGCCATTGCTTTCGATTAATGGGGTAAAGGTGGAATTGTGGCATATTCGCAAAGTAGTGAAGGAGTTATGGCGTTTGAAGCCGGCTCCCAATGCACTTTCATATACGACATACCAATACGACTACTCTAAGCCAACAAAATTTGGTGCAGTGAGTCGGGTGGGACGTTATTATACTGTGACTAAGGAGTTCATAGAATCATTAAACATATAATCTCTGTTGATTTGTTGAAATGATGAAAAGAAGAACATATACATTGTGGCATAAGCATTTACGGCTCAACAATATGGTCAACAATAGCTCAACGATTTTCTCTTTTCATCATCATAACTCAACAATTCAACAACTCAACAACAAATTAACGATGAATACATTCGATAATAAGCATATACAGATAATTGACTTTCTTGCAAGTCACCATTATCAGCCTACTGCAAAGAAAGGGGCAAACTGGTGGTATTTGTCTCCATTGCATGATGAGAAAACTGCATCATTCAAGGTGGACATCAATAAAAATGTTTGGTACGATTTCGGATTGGGTAAAGGTGGTGGAGTTAAAACCTTAATAGAGCTGTTATTTCATCCAAACAACTTTCAAGATTATCTTCGGAACTTAACGATTGCCAATCCTGTTCAACAAATACAAGAAACGAAGACGGCAGATGGCATAGCTTTTACCAATATAGAAACTGAGGAGCTAAACCATTATGCCCTGTACAAATATGTTGTACAAAGAGGGATAACTTGGAATGTGGCAAAACGGTATTGTAAGGAAGTTCATTATCGTAGTCGTGGCAGGAACTATTTTGCTATAGGCTTTCCAAATCGATTAGGTGGTTACGAGATTCGCAATGCTTATTTCAAAGGTTGCATCTCTCCAAAGGATATTTCCGTAATATCACAAGGTAACGAAGTCTGCCATGTATTTGAAGGTTTCATAGACTTCCTATCTTATGTTGTGTTGCATGGAGATTGTGATGCCGTTGTGTTGAACTCTGTAATCAATGTTCCTAAGTGTATTAAGATCTTGGACAAGTACAACCGCATCTATTGCCATTTGGATAATGATGAAGCAGGACGTAATGCAACCTTGCAACTCAAAGCAAATTGCAGAAGCCAGACGATTGATGCTTCAGACGAATATGCAGGAGATAAGGACTTGAATGAATACCTCTGCAAGAGAAAGGTGGAAACAGTTAATACAAAGCAACATTATAGCTCCAAGCGATAAATGTTTCACTATGGTCAAAAACATGCGTTAGCAAATTATTAAGTTCTTTCGGGAGCAAGTTTGTGTTTTCGATATACGAAAACTATTCCAATCGGTATACCCGATTGTGCTATTGCCTTTGCCTATCAAGCATATGGCAAAGGTCAATACCTATTGAGAAACTTGTCCCTCAAGAACTGAAATAAGAAAGATTTAAATATAATGGCAAAACATGTTATCAACAATCCAGGAGGGCGCAAGCCTCTCCCTGAAGAGGAAAAGTATGGCAAGCCCATACCAGTTCGTTTCACACCAAAACAGTTTGTACGTATCAAACGCAAGGCTGGAGAGATGCCCATAAGTACCTACATTCGTGAAGGCGCACTTCATGCCATCGTGCGCCAACCTGTTTCGAAGGAGTTGATGAAAGAGATAAGAGATTTGAATAATCTTGGAACGAATATCAATACTTTGGTCAAGTTGGCTCATCAAGCAGGGTTTATGGTTATTGCAGACAAAGCCAACGAAGCCCTTGATGGAGTCAATGCTATTCTCCATCAAGCTCGTCTTAAAATCAAAGAGAAAGAAGACGAACAAGAAAATCAAAGTTAAACTACAAAACACGACAGCATATGTATGGTAAAATACTTCATGGAGCATCATTCGGTGGGCTTATCAACTACATTAACGACCCACGCAAAAATGCGATATTGGTTACTTCAAGCGACGGAGTCAATCTTACGAATAACCAAACCATAACAGATAGTTTCGTGATGCAGGCAGGTTTGAGTGCTCGAACCAAGAAACCTGTAGGACACTTTATCTTATCGTTTTCACCCCATGATGCGCTACGTATCAATGACAGAATGTTAGAGCAAATAGTCAACGATTACTTGAAACACATGGGATATGACGACAATCAATTTGTCGCATTCCGTCATTTCGACAAAGAGCACCCACATGTTCATATCATGGTAAATCGAGTAAACTTTAAAGGCAAATGCACCAAAGACTCACATGAGAAAGACAAGAACATAAAAGTGTGTAAGGAGTTAACTGAGCAATATGGCTTATTTATCGCAAGAGGAAAAGAGGTCATCAAAGAAAGAAGACTTCGCTCAATGGATGCCATCCGTTATCAGATGTTGCATCGAGTAAGCGAATCGTTGCAAGTCTCTCGAAATTGGAAAGAATTTGAGAACGAATTGTCAAAAGCAGGAATCCGTTTGCGCTTCCGATATAATACTAAGACAAACGGTATAGAAGGAATATCTTTCACTCTTGCCAAGGAAAATATCAGCAGCAAGATGAAACATGACATCTCTTATAGTGGCAAGCAATTGGATTCATCACTCACTCTTGTATGTATTTGCAAGAAACTCGGCAACCCTATAACTATCGTTCATGAACAGGCAAGAGATATGTATGACGACGCTCGGCAAGAATGGTACGATTCGCATAATGCCTATGAGGTAAGAGATATAGATAGAGTATTTCCCGATTTCGATTTGCGTTTTCCTTGGCAAGCCCAAGCAAGAATGTATGATGCCCCGCAGATGTGTGGTAACGAACAGACTTTGGGACAAGATTTCTTTAATGAATTGTACCAAGCAGCAGATGATGTTTCTGATATAGGCAAAGGAGCGATTCAAGTAGGACTCACTTCCCTTGGAGCCATTCTCTTTCCTCCATATCAACCTGCCATATCTACAGGTGGTGGAGGCACGTCTTCTAAACTTGGTTGGGGAGATGATGATAAATACAAGAAAAAATATAGCAGTAGAAGTCGCAGCTTCGGAAGAGGCAGACGATAATCAAACTTATAAACATCAATAATATGGCTAAATCAAATGAACAGTTGGAGGATATACTTGATGACTTGTCTGTTATCAAAAACAATAATGTCGCAACAGAACAGAGACTTGGTAATATCGAAAATCTATTGGCGAAGTTGGCAGCGAAAGAGGAGGCCGCACCAATAACGCCTGTTTCAAGTACCTCAGCAGCCTCCATTCCGTATGACGAGATAAAAAGTACAGTCCATGAAGAAATGGATAGTTACTTTAATGCCATGTCTGATTCTACAGAACTATTATCGGACAAGGTCCTCAAACGCATGGGGACTATCTTCATTGAACTGTATGTTGAAGAAATTGATAAATACTTGGAAAAAGACGAAAAGGAAAGAAAGTGCAAACGTAATGTGTATCTGCAAAAGCGAAAAGCGCAAGGCTTAATGACAATTGAGCAAGTAGCAGAATGGGCTCCACAATATTCGTTAGAAATCCAACGGACAATCCGTTACATCGGCATGAAAATCATTGATGAGAATGAATCTGTAGAAAAAGCACATACGATTTTGAAGATATGGGGCGATGCCCTGCAAACCATCACAAGTCCTAAACCATCTCCTCTACCAACACTGAAATCGTGGTGGCTCTACAGATGGAACAGATTCAAACAAAGGACTGACAAATGGAGATTGCTCCAATGGTATCTTGTCATTCTTGGCATTATCGCCTGTGTTCTCTTTTCATCTCTCTATCAAAGTAGGGTTATGGATCTTGACCGAACCAACCGAATTTTCTACAAGAAGGTTATCATGGATGAAAAGAGAAAGAAGGATTATCAAGAGTTGGATTCACTTATCCATTCCGATTCATTCTTCAAGACATACTGGGGATTGAATAATTAAAGTACGAGCGTTCACCCATAATATTCTGTTTTAAAATCTAAAAATGAAGTTTTACGTAATATTTTCGTTGATTTTCAGAATATTCTTCATGACTTACAGATATTTTCTGTATTTTTGCTATTGGATTTGGTACAACCATTTCCAGACATTAAGAAATATTAGGAGCGTTATGCTACTCTTGTAAGTGCAAAGCCTGAGAAACTGAAACACAAAATCAACAAGAATTGGCATGGCAGTTCCCACGTTATAGCGTGGGCTGCTTTACCATATCTGTTGATTAAGGTTTTCTCAGGGCCTGCACTTTAAGACGTGGTTATAGCAGTGCCACGCTTTTCGTTTAACTAATATGTCCTATAGGCTACTGATGGACTAACTTTTTGATATGGGAATATTCGATTTTTTCAACAATAAGAAGAAAGAGAAAGCACGACAAGAACAAATGCGTCTTCAAGAAGAAAAACGTCGTGCAGAAGAACAACGACGATTGGCAGAGCATCGTAAGCAAGAAGAGCAACAAAGGCGTGAAGAATCGTTCTTGTCTAATTTCGAATTTGATTCTACCTGTCATCAGCGTTATGAAAATGGTCAACCTGTAAGAGGATTACAAGTCTGTCCGAGATATATAAAAATCAAAAAGAACATCAATGGATGTTCTGGGTATCAGCTTACACCTGGAGATGGGTATATCTTGACTGCAACAAATGGAGATACAGGACAACCACAGTTTGCCCCCAAACCAATGCGTGTAGTAAAATTCTCAAATACCGAGATTTTGCTTAAGGGATATTGTGTCTCTGCGCAAACACCTTTTGGATGGCAAGAGATAGATTTGTCGGATTATGGTTTTTCGATTATCTTTGAGAATGATGTTGTAAAAAAGTGTATCCTCTTCTTGTATGATAGAAATGTTAAACTTGAATATATGGTAGGAAGTAAAACTACGAAAAATTCCACAAATAATACTGCCTGTAGAATGGTAGAAACAGAAAGTTTGGTCGTTGAAGCACTAAAACAACTTTCTATTGGGAATGATGGCGATGAAACATATCATCCCCTTTATAAATCATGGCGTTCATATAAGGATAATCCTGAACAATTAAAAAATATAAAAGATTTTGGACATTACGGAATGGGATTAATGATTTTCCTTTCTTATGGAACAATTTCTGATATTGATGATAGACAACAACTAGCAAGTCTTGCATATTTGTTTATCAGTAAAGCGATTAAGCAAAATAGTGCCAATGCTAATTTGTTCAAAAATCGTTTACTTCTTATGATAACAAATCATGAGGCTTTTGAATATACTGTATCGTCTGTTGTTAATAAAGATCAGGATTCCTTTTCTATGAATTTGATGCCTTTTCAGGCAAGAGATGCAATGTTTAAAATGGAATATGCAGACTTGTCTTTTAACAGAGCATTATTGAGCATAGATATATTGGCTTCAAAATACCAAGATTTGCAAACTAAGATTAATTCTGGATTTTTTGGAAAAGAGAGTACAAATGAATCTATAATATCATCAGGCAAAAGTTTGCATGAACAAGTTCTTACCTACCTAGAACACAAAGTACTAGATGAAGGTGATATAGATTTTTAGCAAATATCGAATATGGCAACATGGGCTAAACAAAAACTTCCACGTGAGAATGGGGAACTTGTAGATATGCAAGTTCCTGTTCTTGTTTCTGCAAGTCGAAGCACGGACATACCTGCTTTCTATGCAGATTGGTTCTTTTATCGTCTTGATAAGGCTGGCTATTCTGCATGGACAAACCCTTTTAATGGGGTAAAAAGTTATGTGTCTTACAAGGACACACGGTTCATTGTGTTTTGGTCGAAGAACCCTAAGCCATTGTTGTGTTATCTGCCTGTCCTCAAACAACGTGGAATAGGATGCTATATCCAATACTCATTGAATGATTATGAGGAAGAAGGGTTGGAAAAGAATGTACCTCCTCTAAAACAACGTATAGAAACATTCAAACAACTTACCAATGCTCTTGGTAAGGGGCATGTGATTTGGCGTTTTGACCCTTTAGTTCTCACAGATAACATAAATATCGATAAGTTGCTTGATAAAGTTGAAAATATTGGTAACCAGCTACTTGGATGTACGGAGAAACTTGTGTTTAGTTTTGCCGATATACTTTCCTATCGCAAGGTGCAAGCCAATCTTCAAAAAGCCAATATAAATTATATAGATTGGCAAGAAAATCAAATGCGAGAGTTCGCTCGTCGATTATCTGTACTTAACCAAAAATGGGGATATGAGCTGGCAACATGTGGAGAGAAAATAGACCTGACAGAGTTTGGAGTTAAAAAGAATCATTGTGTTGATGATGAACTTATCATTAAGTTAGCCTATGATGACAAAAAATTAATGGATTATCTAAAAGTCAAATTCTATCCCATGCCACAAAAAAGCCTATTTGGAGACTCTGAGCCTTTACCAGATAGTGCTATCATACTTCCTAATGGAATGTATGCACTTCATGGAGACAACAAGGACAAAGGCCAAAGAGCATTTTGTGGTTGTATAAAAAGCAAGGACATAGGTGAATACAATACTTGTGTGCATGGTTGCGAATATTGCTATGCAAATGCGAGCAAGCAGGCTGCGGTAATGAATTATAAATGTCACAAAGAAAATCCTTGGAGTGAAACAATTACTGGAAAATGAGCTATATAGACGACATTTATAGAATAGACAATCTGACAATCAATGAGATTATTCGGATTTCCAACAAGTACGTACCTAATCGATATAAATTAGAACCATGGAGGTACATGGATGGTCAAGGACGTACGTTGGAGCATGGCACTGCAGTCTTAGAAACAGAAGAGCAGTGTTGTGCTTACATGTCTGCATATGGACCTATGCATCGTCATAAGCTTATGCGTGCTTTGGATGAAAAGGAGTTTCCTTATTCAGATTTAACTGGCGGCATTGAAATTTACGATTGGGGATGTGGTCAGGGTATAGGAACAATGGCTGTAATAGAAAAGCTCCGTCAACATAATATGCTCAGAAAACTCTGTAAAGTTGTCCTTGAAGAGCCTTCTAATGTTGCAAGAGATAGAGCTGTCATACATGTAAAAAAAGCATTGGAAGATTATAATGCTGATGTTATTGCAGTCTCAAAGTATCTACCATCGGACAATGGAGACAATAGCAATTGTATCACTTCTATAAATGTAGAACAGCCAACCGCTATCCACATATTTTCTAACATACTTGATATTGAAGCAGTGAGCTTGAAGGGCGTTTCAAAAATGATAACCTCTTCAGGTCAAAAGCATATTGTACTTTGTATTGGACCTGCCAATCTTAACGAAAGCCGAATATTATCTTTTCGCAACTATTTCGTAGAAAATCATATTCATATCTTTACTAAATTTAGAGAGACTAATTTCGGTCTCCATCCTAACCGTAAAGCATATGGTTGCTTGATTAATAGTTTCAGTTATAGTCTTTCACAAACGTCTGAGATTCTGCATGAATACAAATATTTTGCACCTATTCAGTATTTTGCATCCTTTACAGACACGATAACAAAATCGTCCCTTAAAGAGAGTGCGTTTGAAATATTAGCTCCTTTTGATATAACTGCTCATAAGAATTTATGTCCAGTCTATGCATTAATGAGCAATCTGATTTCACGAGGTTGTCCTACTTTGGCAAGTAAAAAAATACTGGATTATGTGTCTAATATGTCTGATACTCAAAAAGCAAAGAGTCTTAACGCCATTGCACGTATCCAGAAGACATTTATTGAAGCAATAATTTCCGAACGACTGGATACCAACAAGCTGGAATGGAAAATTCTCATCATAGAGGACAACACTTCTGTAGCAAAGATTTCTTTAGAGGATTTTTCAGAGACTTACCATAATCTCATAGCTATGACTAAAGATTATGATGATATGGTATTGCCCAAATTGTCTGTTTGCATCAAAGATAATGCTTCTTCGGGAATAGAATATGATGCAATTATTGACATTTCAATAGATCAACTATGCAATGCAAAAGAGGTTACTTTCTCTAGATTTAAGGTTTTAAATGATTGCTATTTCATTGTGCGTTCATCAGAAAAAGTGTATGAAGACCGAATTCTTTATACAACTGAGCGTATTAACTATAAGCCATTTGTAGAAAAAGACAGTTACGGAATATATCATAAGATTGAAGATAATTGCTCAAGACTCAGGTATTTCTTAAATCTCATCTTTAGAAAAGAAGATTTCAGACCAGGACAGTTACCTATATTAAATAGAGCCCTCCAATTAAAAAGCGTAATTGGTTTGCTTCCAACAGGAGGTGGTAAGTCTTTGACTTATCAGCTTGCGGCTATGTTACAACCATCGGTTACACTTGTTGTGGACCCATTGAAAGGTTTGATGAAAGACCAATATGATGGGTTGTTAAATATTGGTATAGACTGTATATCATACATCAACAGTGACATCACTAAGAATTATGAGGAAGGCAGAAAACGTGAACTTGCATTGACGGGTTCGCAAGTTCAAATAATGTTCTTATCACCAGAACGTTTAAGTATTCACAGATTTCGTGATGTTTTACGCTCTATGCGTGAATCAAGTGTATATTTCTCTTATGGTGTAATAGACGAGGTTCATTGTGTATCTGAGTGGGGACATGATTTCCGTCTTGCATATCTTCATCTTGGCAGAAACTTATTCAATTATGTACTTCCAAAAGAAGTGGAAGGAGAAGATAACCATATATCATTGTTTGGTCTTACAGCAACGGCATCATTCGATGTCCTTGCCGATGTAGAACGTGAATTGTCTGGTCCGAATGCATATTCTTTAGAGGATGATGCAACTGTTAGGTATGAAAATACAAATCGTCTTGAGCTTCAATATAATGTATATGAGGTTGATGCAAAAGATGCACCGAATGCGTGGGCTGTTGGAGATATAAAGGAAGAAAAACTTCTCGAAGTGATAAGTGATGCTACGCAAAAGATAGTCGATATACAAAATAATAGTGCTGTAAAATACATCAAAGAGCGATTTGTCGAACGTGAGAATTTGATAGATTCTACAATTATTGATAAAATACACCATACAAACCTTGGTGTTGATGTAGAGAATGAGTGGTACAACCATACTAATACCAACACTGCTGGTATCGTATTTTGTACACGAGCATCAGATAGAGCAAATCTTAGCGTTCCAACAGTAGAAGCTAGTCTTCGTAATCATGGGTTAAGAAGCATTTCAACATATAAAGGTGGTGATGATACAGCCTGTCAAGATTCTTTTCTTAAAGGTAGGACTAATATAATGGTTGCGACAAAGGCTTTTGGTATGGGTATCGACAAGTCTAATGTGCGAATGACATTCCACTTGAACTACCCAGGGTCTTTGGAGTCTTTTGTGCAGGAGGCTGGACGTGCAGGGCGTGACAAGAAGATGGCATTAGCTACAATAATGTATTCTCCGAAGAAATTTTGGGTGAAAAATGTAAAGACTGATAAATGGCAAGAATTTTCTGCAGATTACACGAATAACAAATTCTTCTATGATAGCAACTTTCTTGGTGAAGAGTTTGAATTGTTTGTCATGGAACTACTTATGAATAACCTACAAGTAAAGATTAGTAATGAGGAGTTTTATGACGTAGACAAGCCGTGTATTGCAAATTCACAAGGCATTGTCAAGTTTATAAAGCGATATGAAAAGGGGCATATATTAACTTATTATATATCATACGAAGAAGATGAGAAAGTCCTTGATGGATATAATCAGTATCTTTCTACAAAGAATATGCCTGTATTCAATACATATAATGCCAGAAATTTAAAAAATAGTCGTGGATATAGCTATATCCGTGATTATGGTTCTGCTGTTTATAAGGATGCCATACAGAAAGCTATTTATAGAATGTGCGTTATAGGCCTAATTGATGATTTCACAGAAGACTATTCAAAACGAACTTTCCGTATCACGACGATTTGCCAAGATGAATCAGAATATTTCGAACATCTCAGGTTATACTATCGTAAATACTATTCTACCGAAAGGGTTGAAAGTATGATGGGAGAGGTTAGGAAGCTTGCCAATACCGAAGGAGTAATCATGGCTTGCTTGAAGCACCTTACTTCTTTTATTTATAAGAGTATTGCCGATAAGCGAGCACGAGGAATCCTTGATATGGAGCAGTTCTGCAATATGGCCATTAGCTCAAAAAAGGATTGGAAGGAAACAAATGAGGAGCTCAAAGACTTCATTTATTATTACTTCAATTCTAAATATGCGCGTGAGGGATTTGTTACATACGATTCCAACTTACAACAGGATGTGCCTTTCTCATTGAAAGATGACACAAGCCACGATATTTATTCAGAAGATAAGATTACAAGTTTTGAACTTGTGAGAAAGTATATGAGAGTCGTGGATGCAGAAATCGTAAACAACGACTCGCAAATGGATAATATAAAACATCTTCAAGGTGCTGTTCGATTGATACGTCGTGCCATTGCGGAAATGAATCCTGTATTAAACCTTCTCAATGTATTCTGCATCCTATATCTTGGACAAGAGGCAAACGAAATGCTGGAAGATGAACTCTACAATGATTATAAAGCTGTGTATGAACAGTATATGGATGAAGGTAAGTCAGCCCTGATAGATGAATTTACGCAACTTCTTATCAAGCATGCTGCTCTAAAAGATGAAGAATACATAAACAAAATCCAGTTGGCAATCCAATTGGAAGAACATGTAAAAGCATTTAGTAACATCAAAAATAGATATACAGAAAAATGATTGACCAAAGAATCAATGACTCCCTGAAGGAGTTGGAGCAAGGTCTTAAAAATATCGACTCAGCTCGAAAGCAAGTAGAAAGGACTATAAATTCGTATGATGGATTACACAATTCAACATCCGAATATGTGGCTCAATTGGGAAACTTGACTACAAAAGTCAAAGAACTTGTTACAGCTATAGGAACAGATTACAATCAGAAAGCTACAGCTTTCGATAAAGATCGAAAGGTAATTGTTGATTCGGCAAATTCTGCAATACATGAACTTTCCAATTCAACAGAAACCTTCAAAAATTCTTTAAACAATGTTGAGAATAAATTGAAGTATAGTTTAATCGTAAATATTACCCTTTTTGTTATTTTGGGAATAATAGTATTTCTGACTTCCAAATAAAATAAGGCATAATAAAGAAACGATATGGCAGATAACAACAAACCATATTTCGTCACCTCCAAAAATTTTCATGGTGACAACGATTATGTGGAATGGCTGAAAGAGATAAAGAGTCGCTATCAAGCTATCCGCAATCGTGTAGTGATGCAAAGCAATTATGGAGCTTTGGAATTCAACTGGCTTTTAGGACGTGACATCGTACAGAAAAGGGCGGAGTCGAGATGGGGTTCTGGCACCGTAAACCAACTGTGCCTTGACCTTAAAGCTGCTTACCCTGACGTGAAAGGATTCTCTGTGAGAAACCTCTACTACATGAAGGAGTGGTATGAGTTTTATATGGCTGATGAAAAGCATAAGGAAATTTTGCACCAGGTAGGTGCAAAATTACAAGAGGCTGAAAATCAGAATCCTATAAAATTGCACCAACTAGGTGCAGAAATTGTTTCGGCAGACAAAATTTCCGCCATCTTAGCAGAAGGAGGAATGCTGCCAGTGTTTGGAATTGTGCCATGGAAGCACCATTTAACGCTGATTTCTAAATGCAAATCCATCAAAGAAGCATTCTATTATATGGCGCGTGTTATTGATGAGGGACTTAGCAAACGAGAATTGGAAGATGTTATAGATAATGATGACTTTTCCAAGTATGGGAATGCTTTAACCAACTTTTCATCACAGCTATCAACAAGCCAAAGTCTGTTGGCTATGAATGTGTTGAAGGATCCATATCGCCTTGATTTCGTTACATTAGAGAGAGGATACGACGAGCATGATTTGGAATCAGCCATTGCAAAAGACATTACACGATTCCTGCTTGAACTTGGAAGTGGGTTTACTTATGTCGGAAGACAGCCTGAATTTGTCGTTGGCAACGAGGGCTATTTTCCAGACTTGCTGTTTTACCATATTCGGCTTCGTTGCTATGTGGTTATTGAATTAAAGGTTGTTGATTTTAAACCCGAGTTTGCTGGCAAGTTGAATTTCTATGTGACGGCATGCAACAAACTTCTTCGTCAACCAGAAGACAATCCTACTATTGGGCTTCTTCTCTGTAAGTCAAAAGACCAAACAAAGGTTGAGTGGGCTTTTGACAGCATACGAAATCCTATGGGGGTGGCTACTTATGAAGGAATTAAAATAAAAGACAAACTTCCTTCTGTAGAAGATCTGAAAAAACGCCTTGACATGGTGGAGCAGGAACTCAGAGAATATAAAGAGAATGAGGAGGCTTCTAATAAAGAAGATACTGACGATTCTAATCAGAAAACAGAATAGCTGTAATATCCTTGTGCCTTCTATGTTTTAGATAATTCATATTTGTACCAAGTAATGTCAAATCACTGATTATCAGTATGGTTTATTTTCGAGGAGGTGAAGTAATGCCGAAAGGTAAACACATAATAAACAATAAGCAAAAGCGTGCAACTCAATGAGTTACACGCTTTTTACGGTCGTTTATGGGGTTCTGGTTCTTAGTAAGCATCCCATGCAGGCCGTATTGACAACATGTAAGCGTATCCGCGATGCTAGTATATACACGTCAAAAAAATATCGCTCAAGTTT
>OIWK01000069.1_pt1 | contig 88946 bp, 75 predicted proteins | sample 1587401 | NCBI WGS metagenome assembly OIWK01 (sample SAMEA3888911, study PRJEB22519) | human gut metagenome | biome: human gut; feature: human-associated habitat; material: faeces | place: Denmark | collected 2009 | reverse complement strand
TTCCGAATGGCACATCGTGCCACAGCTTTGCATTCGGATAAAGCAGTCGAGAGTTCACTCTCGTAAGGCTTTATATGAATGAAAAGCAAGTCGAAGACTCGGAAAACAGATACGGGGTTTTTCAGGTTTTTGTCTATGACCACCCGATAGCAGTTTTTTGTCAACCAGCACCCACTGCTCACTAAAATGGCAAAGCCCCTCTCGGCACCCCATAATCCGTACAACTCTCCATTCCCTCAATCTCTTTCCACGCCTCATGCAAATAATCATTCACATCCTCTGGCAGTTTCCCTTCCTTCGCCAATAGTTCAAATGCCTCCACCATGTCTCTTATGGCATATTCAGGACTATACATATCATCAAAATACTCCCAGTGCCTGTCTATCACGAAGTGTCTGCACATGGATTTTGTCAGTTGCAGGAACATCAATGCTGCCGCTTGGTATTCTCCAACAGCAAGCAACTTCTCGATATTCTTGTTCTCTTCCAACATCAGCTGCCAGATGCTATAACAGTCCCAATCCACATTTCTTCTGTTGAAGATATTCTGTTCATAGTCTTTGTTCTGTGGTATCAGCGACTTGGCTTCTTTCTCTGCCTCCAGCATCTGACGCTCTTTCTCCCGTCGTCTCCGTTCAGCATCTTTTGCAGCTCTTTCTTCTTCGTCATTCATCTCTCGCTCGATCTTCACGGGCTCTCCTGTGAATTTCTTGCTTGGTGCCAACATCTGTATATTGTTCTGCACTCGTTTGAAATCATCAAACCGTGACAGATGCGTAAAGATATAGGTGAAGACCTCTTCTCGCTTCTCCTCGTTGTTCCATGCTGCCACGCTATCCACCAATGCAGCAAAGCTCGCATATATCAGTTTGCCGATACGTAGCTTGTACTCATTCATATAATCTCTAATGTCCTCCCTGAATATCAGCAAAGGCAGATGTTCACACAATCCCATGGCAATGGCATAAGCTGCGTCTGGTCGTCCTTTTGCCAACACTGCTGGTATCGATTTCTTCTCCCAACGCTCCAATAGTCGTAGCATATACATGAAGTCGTCTTTGTCATCAGGGAAGAATGTCACCACTTGCTGGAAGTACTTGGAGTATGCTTCCTCCAGGTCTATGTACAATCCTTTGGGCACATAGTCTATCTTCGGACGTTCCATACAGCTTCTCCTTCTGCGCACTTCGGCAGCTTCATCCAGTCTTTTCTGATGGGCAATACGTTCATCTTTGTCTCTACGAACCTCCTCCAGCTCTTCTTGAAACTCTGCAGTCTGCATGGTCTCCGCACATAGCAACTTGTCTATCTACTTTGACAGGTATCTGCTCCATGCCTGATAATTGCTTTCATCCACGCAATCAGGGCAGGGTATACCACTCATGCTCCATGTATTTTCAGACAGGTAGAAAATTATGCTATATCTTTTCTTTTTGCTCATATTCTAAATACTTCTCCACCAAACAGTCGTACCCTAACACAAACGTGTCTCTCTTTGCATCCCCATACAGAAAATCCTCGAAACTGGTAAATGAAGACTGAAACATCTGCCCATACAGCATATCGTAAAAAATAGAGTTCCCCACCGCAGTATCGCTCTGCGCTAATGCCGCCACTCGGATGGGGATAAAAGTTTATTTACTATTACTTATTCTGAAAGAATAATCATGACTTATTCTATAATAGTCAAAGCCAAACTGTTCTATTTGTGGACAACTTATCTGTGCTCCATTTTCGCCAGCCTCCTCCGCTTCCATCAGACGATTTCTGTTGAAAGCATTAACAGCATTGTCCTCTGTTCGTTTTATGAGGTATGACATTAAACACACCTTTCTTTTCTTGTTGTTTATATACGACGATATTGATGGCACCTCAGTTAAGGTTTCCAAGCTCTGATAGAGTTGAAGCTCAACCTTTTGATATTTTCCTTTTGGAAAAACAACAGTTCTTGTTCCATCTTTTTGGGTCTTTTCAATAGGACGAGATAGATTTTCTATTCCGCCTATAGAGCTTGTCACCTCGCACAATAGAATAATATTATAAGTGTCAGTATCTGTCAAGATAAAGTCACACCTGCGCTTACCATCAGAGATTTTGGTACCTGTATATCTGCCAATATATGTATCATAATTGACTACACTCAAGTTAAATGGATTCCCACAAAAAGACGCGTAACCCTTTTTGTAACCAACAACAAATTGTGTATTGTCCTCTGTAAGGTCAAATTCACTCAAACTTGTTGTGTTTTCATCACATATACATCTTCTTCCTACGCCATAAAACGCAGGAAGGTCATTTTCCAAGAGACTCTTCATTTTGCAACTGCTTTAATTCTTGGTATTTGTCATATATGTTATTGATATCCTCTGAGAGTCTATCCGTGTTGACGTAGTGAATGTTTTTAACTTTCAAGTCAGCTACTCCTCCCGACAGAATCTGGTATACCGAAAGGTCATCATAGCCTACATGTGCACCGTCAATATCCGTCTTGCAGTCGTGAGCCTTCATCAACAGATTCAGAGAATTAATTATATATGGACTATGTGTAGCAAGTACCAATCCTATTTCACGGCTGTCGACCTTTGAATAAAACGCCAATCGTATTATTTCGTTCAACATCTGAATCTGAGATGTTGGGTCAAGACTCAATTCCGGTTCCTCTATATGTATGTGTACATATTTTGGCATATCTGTAAGTTCCATTTCTGGGCGATACTGAGTGGTAAGGTTTTTTTCAAACAACAAGTCAATGATACTACGTTTTTGAGCCAACTTAAAGTCAAAAGCCTGGGCATAATAGTTCATCATGGCTATTAAAGGCGCAGTTGTCTGTATACCTGAAGACGCATGGCGAAGTTCAAACGAAGAGTAATTGCTACCCTTAGGCTTAAGTATAAACTTCTTTTGGTTGTTGCCTCCGCGTTCAACATTCATATCCAAACCGATATAGTTAAGATCAAAATGCTTTATTGCGTCAGTTGCATTGTCAAATTCGGTAAATGTTTCATTAAAGAAGAATCCCAAATAAGCGTTTTTAGCCAATGTGCCTTGACTTGATAGTGGAGCAATTGCACTTCTTGATTCTGCTACCCACACTTCTTTGAAGAAGCATAAGTCCTCGTTGGGTATTATAGCATTGTAAGACAACTTGCCTCCTGAATAACTTACAGAATACGAATTCCCGTTTATAGTAACAACATAATGAATGTATGTATCTGCAGTAACCAGTACACTCATATTATCACGCAGCAAGTCCCTGAATCTAAAGTTTACAACATTCTCTTCTATATGCGAGTTATGGAAATAAGCTCTGATAGAAAGGCGTTTGAATATGTAGCGCATTAACACAAGAGCCTTCATAAGTGTACTCTTGCCACTTGCTGAATTTCCGACAAACACCGTTAGCGGTTTTATATCGACAACGCCAGTATCTTCAAGAGGTCCTAAGTTCTTTATATGTATTGTTTCGTGAATCATAACCTTAATTATTTAGCAGATAAACTTTAAAATACAAAGATAAACTTATTTCTTGAACCTTGCAAGAATGCAACCTCAAAAAAGCTGTGATGATAGTAAAAATATGGAGAAATAGAATAAGCCGGTCCAATCCTTCAGGTTGTCCATAATGTCGGCCTTGCCACGCCCACACTTGTTGTGGGTGTTAACGAGGAAGACGGGGATTGCTGTTGTCACCGAGCGATACAGAATCAGATAATGTCCCACCATACAAGGGCTCTATCATTCCACAGGCAAGCTAACTCCTACGCAAACAATTTCATGTTGCAAATGCTTATAAGAATCAGCATATCGATTATCCTTTATCTGTTGCAATGCTGTTTCCGTGCCGAAACTCCACCTCCTGCTTGAAGTACTCGGCGTAAGCCTCCTCCAAATCCACAGTCAATCCCTTCGGGACATAATCTATCTTCGGGCGCGCCATACAGCTCCTACGCCTTCTCGCCTCTGCCATCTTTTCGGCCCTCTTTTCCCAGACCAGACGCTGTGCTTCCTCTTCGCGCACCTCCTCTAGCAGCTCCCGAAACTCCTCCGTCTCCATCGTCTCAGCGCGCAGAAGCATCCTTACCGCCCTGTCCAGAAACCGCCTCCAAACCTTATGATTGCTCTCATTCACACAATCAGGGCAAGCTACGCCCCGCCTGCCCCATGCCCTTTCAAACAGACCGAACTCCCAATCGTATATCTTCTTCTTGTCACTCATAACATTCAACTATTTTTTTTACAGAATATAATTGCGACCTTGACGAAAACCTTCTATAAAACCAACTTACAGAGACAACCCAACGATTTCTAATATCGGTAGGATCTAAGGCTACACTTCGCATCAATCCTCGACGCCTAGCACCTTCAAACTCGCACGCACATGGGAAGCTTTTCCATCTGCCGTTTTTGACTATCAAATGATTATTGCGAAAGCCCGCAATCATTTATACTCGTTTTATATCTATTGGCAAAGCTGCTAATGTGTTCTCGTTCGCTTGCGATAATGTAGGAACACATATAGCCAATCTCTTTGCAGCACGACTAATAGCAACATAATAAACTCTTTGTTCATCCTTTATATCATCAAGTTTTGGATTCGTCAAGAATTTAATATCAAGCTCTTCTCCTAGCACAACCATGACATTATCAAACTCATCGCCCTTTGCTTTATGGATAGTCTTATCCGTTAAATCCTTTATGTCAGGTGACGATATATACAAGGCGAAATCTGAATATGTCTTACTTGAATAAAAGTCCTTAGCTTTTCCTTTATTTAGTCTTGACACGTCTAATCTTAAGTTTTCTTTTAGATATTTCAAAAAAAACTCAAGGCTTTCGCTCTTATAAGTGTCATAATCTTTAAGCATTCTACTAAGTAACTTTATTTGTGTATGCTCATCATCTACGATTTTCTTCATCTCTTTTAGTGCATCCTTTATCGCCCCTGCTAATCCATATTCTATGGCCGTTACACTATTTCGAAGCATCTTAACTCTTTTCCAGTTAGCATCTTGAGTTGTATTAAACAAATCTTCATTTTGCGGTATTTGCCCCATCTGCTTTCTTAACGCATTCGACGTAACCTTTGCATATGACAATGTAACGACCTCTGTATTACCACATTGCCTTTTAAACTCATTATAACACGAGATGGCATCGCCAACGTATAATACAGGCTTATCTGAATGAATATTATTCACTGAATATTGCTGCAAATCGGAGCGTATTTTATTCAACAGATCAATTATTTCCTTGCTACTTCTTCTGTTCCCTTGTATTATGTATGTTCTCATTTCATTTAACGAGAATTTATCAAACAATTTCGGGTCTGTGCCAGCAAATCCATATATTGCCTGTGCCTTATCTCCAATTACACCTATTACAGAAAAATTAGTGGAAGCAATTTTCTTTAGTATTTCCACCTGAACAGGCGTGGAATCTTGGAACTCATCAATGAATATATACGGATATTTTGCATTTATAACATGAGCAATAAATGGGAATTTTTCCATTAGCTTGTATGCAAAATACAACACGTCGTCATAGTGCATAACCCCACGCCCCCATGTGTGTTTTTTGTATTCATCATAAAACATTTGTGCTATGGAATAGCCAGATATTTTTACCGGATGTGGTGGTTTGAATCTCAGTTCACCTTTGTCAAAACGCCAAGTAGAAAGAGATAGAGCGTGCTTTAAGATATCATCATCATAGTATCTTTTTTTGATAGCTCTCTTTATTTCATCTAAGGTTTTCCAGTCTGCCATTATTGTATCATCAACAACTTTCAACTTGTCAATAGCAAAACCTTCTTCTGCTGCAATGAAATGAAAATAGGGTCTGATAATATTGTCGTACAGAAAACAATGTATTGTGCAAACATCGACTCTGTCTGCACTATTTGACAATCGGCTATGTATAGTTCTAACGCCAATATTCGTATATGTAATACAACCTATTTTTCTCATCTTTCCAAGTCGATTAGACGTTGCCAATACATGTTTTATATGCTGAATTAACCAATATGTTTTTCCAGCACCCGGGCCAGCCTTAACAAGAAAATACTGCTCTGTGTCTATTGGAGTATTTGATTCGATTACTTTAGTAGCCATGCCAATGCCTCTTTTATATATTGTGGTATGATAAAATCCTTACGCTCTGACCCTTGTTTTGTCAAGTTTTCTCTCAACGCAATGGAAAGTTCCAAAGCGTTTTCACCCTTGCCCACAGAATTGAGATAGCGTGCTGCCAATAAGGCTTTCTTCTTGTCATCGTCAGACCACAAACTATTATTTAAGGATTCTTTGATGCGGTGATTTTCTTTGGACTTACGCAGCTTTTCCAAACAAGCAGGAAAGGATGTTGCTTGAATTTCTCTTATTTCATCTTTGTTTGGCAAGCCATTTACCAAAAGTATTTCAGACGTAGAATTATGCAACATTAAATCATATTCCAGAGTTTTGCCTTTATTTGCATCCTGACTATATATCTTTATGTTGGGATGGTTTTTGTATGCATTGATTAAATCGTCAGAATGTTCTAGGTATTCATAGCCTTCTTTATCCTTTTCAAAAGGATAACAGCACTCAAATGAGCCATTGTCTCCTTCCCTCCATACTGGATCTCTATCTGTAAGGCAGACCACTTTCTTGGATATTGCAGAGGTATCACGAATTGTATCAAACAACTTCAGAAAATGAGTAAAATAACGCCCACCTGTACTTATTACTGCTACATGTCCATCTTCAAGGCTTTTATCCATATATTCAGCAAATACCGGAACGAGTAGTTCTTCTGCCTTTCCTTCAACAAAACACACTTTGTCTGCAAACAACATGTCTGATTTTATCGCATCTAAGAATCGTTGTACATATTGTTTAGATTCTTTATCATCAGAATTGTCTCCAAACAATTTGCCTGGATATGCTACAGAAACTTCACCGTTCATGTCATTGTACAAGCATATTAGTTCATCCAATGATACAGCAGAAGTTATTTCTGTTGAATGTGTCGTAACAAACAACTGACGAACCTTCTTTTTATTTACTTGTTCATTTATCAAGAATTTCAAGAATTTATACTGAAGGGACAAATGCAAATGGGCTTCAGGCTCTTCTATAGCTAATACAGAAAATACTTTTGCATTTTGCCGATAGTATCCTTCGTCTGCATTTGCTTGCATCTTTGCTAACAACAGAGACATATATATAAGGTTATTATAACCTAAGCCATTGTGTGTTGCAGCAACATCCATTCCCGTCTCATGCTTTATCATCAGTTGAAGAGCTGCCAAGAAATCAGGCTCTGATAGCGTTCCACTAAAATCAGGAACAGCCCCATGAAAATCTGAAGCTCCTGTCTGTTTTGCATAGTCAAGGATTTGCTCTTTTCCCTTTATCAGACGCTCGTTTATTTTGGTCAAGGACGGCTCAACACAATTTGTAAATTCCAAATGCCTGTCCTTCAATTCAGAATTCTGCACGTCTTTTGATTTCGTCGTGTCAAATTTGATTTCGTAATCGATAAAGAAATTCAAGACCTCCCGAAGTAATGGAGATTTACCTGAGAACAAATCTCTTTCAACATCTCTAATCGGGCCAAGAAATTCGAAATCGATTTTATCAACAGTGCCACCATCCAACCTTGCTTGGTTTATCGGATCACCTGCCCACATGCGTGAAACATATCGCCTCAGATATTCATCTCTTATAATATTCCAAACTTTATCGGGTTCTGAAACTTCCGAGACAGACTGTAGATATTCAGTTTCCTCCTCTTGCGGCAAAAAGAAATCAAAGGTTATCTGAGCTTCGTATGGATGCTCCAGTTTAGTCAAACACAAAGCCACCATTGCCAATTCCTCTGAATCGGAACTTTCCTCACTACTTTCAGAAAAGAAAACTTCAATGCGGACTTTTGGGGCAGCAGTTTTCAACTCATTGATTGTACAATTTCTACAGAAATCGAACAAAGTAAGTTTTTTCGATGTATCAGTATTCAACACCAAATCCAATGCTCGCAACAAGTTGCTTTTTCCTGCATTGTTGGGACCAATAATAACATTTATTCCTTCATGAAATTCAACGGTCTTATCCTTGAAGTTTCTATAACCTATGATGTGAATCTTGGATATATACATATTTTAAACGATTTTTTATTCTGTATTTAGTATAGGTTCTACAACATATAATTGTATGGTAGCTTGTATTTAGCGAGAACCGCTGCATCCTTCATTGCGCAGAGCCACAAGGATCACAAACGATAATCGCTATGATTACCAAAGACAAAGGTACGAAAAATATCTGTACAATAGATCTTTTTCAAAAAGATTTGATGCCTAAGCGAGAAAAATACGTTCAAGAACAATGAAAAACACTATTATCGGCACTTCATACCACTCCCATTTCCCCCATCACCTTCTCTACCTCTTCCAGCGGCACATTCAGCATGCGCGAGACGTAGAGGGGAGTAATGACCTCCATGCTCCCCGATTGGCGCTCCATACCAATCAGATACTCGATGTTCTTTTTGAGATCGCCGAGGCTGTTGGAGAAAGGAGCTGCAGTAGGCGAAGCCTGCTTTTTGCTTTCCGCCTCCTTGGCCCTGAAGGCATCCAGCGTCTCGCTACCGTCCTCACCAAACTTTCCGTCCTTCGCCTCGAAGATGACAGAAGGCTCCAAGACCTCTACCGTGTGCCACGCCCCTTGCGGCACCACACAACCGTAGCTGCCAGCGGTGGGGTCAAGAAGGATGCGGTCCGTCTCGTTGCCCTCATTGTCATAGACCACTTCCACCAGCTTCCCACACAAGAGGAAAACATTCTCCGTGCTCTGCGGATGACGGTGAATAGGTACAACGGTCCCTGGCAACAACGCATTGAGCATACGCTGCGAATGATCCCCCTCAGACGTACGCAAGTCATAATTCTGGCGCAAGCGAGGATTCACTTGAGCCTGTTCAAAAAGCCCATCAATCAACTCTTTATTTATTTCCATAACCATATATAATCAAATAAAGGGCACACGCCTCCCCAACCCGTAAAGGAAGGTGGAAGCAGGATGCCCCAACAACTCTAATAGCACTATTGCGTTAATATCTACGCAGCACCACTTGGAAAGCCTCAGCATACTTGCAGCCCCACTGACTGCCACGCATGGCCGCCAAGCCCGTGATATACTCCACACTGCGAGGATGAGGATACGGACGCATCACACCGCGATACATCGACAGCGCCTTGCATTTCGCCTCCACACCATCCTGACCCACCTCCACGTAGCAGTTCGGACGAAACAGATTCATGGCGTCGTTGATTGCCCACTCCGAGCACGAAGGCACCTCCATATACCAAAACTCCTTCACTGGCTTCACCGTCGGCTGGCGCTGAAACAACCGTATTGCCTCCTGGCAAGCCATGGAAGTCTGCAAGTGATCATTGTTGGTATCAGCAGGATGATGCGTTATCACAATATCCGGCTCACTCTCCCGAATAGCACTTTCTATGAACTGCACCAGCTTCAAATGCGGCACAGTATTCATCTCGATATTCGGAAACGTCGCCTCATACTTCTTGCCCACGCCAACATAATTCGTTGCAGCATCCGTGTCCCCCTCCAGCTCTGCATCCGAAGGACGGAAAGCACGCGCCTTCGCCTCTGTACACATGATTGCCACATCCATCTCGTCGCCCTCATGCGACCATTTCCACATCGATGCACCAGCCCCGAGAACCTCGTCGTCGGGGTGAGCCACCACTAACAAATATTTCATTATTATTTCTTTTTTAAATCCTCAACTAATAACTGACGGTATTTACTTATTGCAGCTTGACATTCCAAAGTATATTGTTCATCAACACCTTGCGTTGTGTTGTTTTGGTAAAGAGCACAAAGCTGGTTTATTGTCGCATCAACTATTTTCGTTGTTTCCATGATCATTTCAGGAAGCTGTATGTTGATGCGGTTTCCCTGCGAATAAAACTTATTACGGGAACCAGAAGTCACAAAGTTTCCGTTATCATCCATGTCTGGACTATAAAACACGACATCACCTGGCTCACCATTCACTACCGTGTTATATACACTACACCTTAACCCCCATGCTCCATTATGAACATACTCATTCCTGAATGTTTCTATTTTTCGAATAACTGCGGGCTCTGCGAACAACATTCCTTCTTTTTTTAGCGAAGAATCTATCTCTTTTAGAGACTTACGGAAAAGAACGCCTGCACTCATCATTTTTTTATATTCAGAAAAGTTATAGTCGCCATATTTATATTGCTCAGTTGCAACCTTTGCCAAGAGATCGAAAACAGATGCATACGCAACAAAAATACTATTCAAAAACACATAAGCATTGGTTTCACATTCGCCGTTACTTACTGCAGCACTTGTGTACTGAGACTCTTCATATCTAGCTACACAAGGCACTATCATATAAAAATGCCGCAAAAAATAAATCACGGCCTGCAGCCTATCTTGTATAGCTGATATTTTACTCCATAAATCGTAGTAGTATATTAACCTTCCGAATACAGGATGCGTCGCACGTTTTCTAAACTTCTCATATATGTCCTTAGAACAACTATCTTCAGGAGATATACCACAATCTACAACCCACAATGGAGCTATATTAATGACATCATAGTCTATCCTTTGAAACAAAAAATTTCTTATACTATCGTATAGTTTACCACAGCTATTGTCAGCCATTTGTCTTAACTGCTGACAACACTCATCTACTGGATTCATATTTGTGCTTTTATTTTTCCGCATACCCCACCAACTTATCATGCATCCACTGCGGATACTTACCGCAAGCGGTGTAGAGGATGGCGATGACAGTCCAAACGATCAACTTGATGTCCCCAAAGAACGAAGCGTTCTTCACGTAATACACATCCAGCTTCAGTCGGATGGGCAACACCTTCTCGTTATACTCCTTCTCATCAGGAAACTGATCTCCATAGATATAGTCCCACAGGCTCGACTGCGAAGTCAATCCGCAAGGCACGGTGGCAGCGATGGCATTCTCACCACCACGAGTTATATCCACCTGATCCACTGCAGCAGGGCGAGGCCCCACGATCGACATGGTTCCGTTCAGGATATTCATCAGCTGCGGCAACTCATCAATCTTCAATCGACGCATGATCTTTCCCCACCAGAATATACGGTCTTGGTCCGGACGCAACGAAGCCTCATTCGCGCCCCTTGCCACACGCATGGAGCGAAACTTCCACATCTTAAACTTCTTATTATCCTTCCCCACCCTGTTGGCAAAGTAGAACAAAGGTCCTGGGTCACTCAGTTCCGTCAAGACTATCGACAGAATCCATATCGGCGAAGTACCCACGATGCCAAGAAAGGCACAGACGAAATCAAAAACACGCTTTATTGCTTTATAAATCATGATTATAGCTATCTATTAAGAATATCCTTTGATCTTTCTCCAGACAAAATGACATGGTTTCCATATCGGAGCCCACAACACCTCGCTTGGAGCAAAACCAAAGAACACAAAGTTTCTTTTCACATTATGCAAATACACATCAAGTTTGCTCTTGCGGTTCACTTGTTGGTTGCGCTGGTCAAACTGTCCAAAGTTTCCCGCCAGTTCAATCTCTTCCAACAGACACTTGCCTGTTTTTTCATTCGGTTGACACAAGCAATATTCCGGCTCCAGTCCAAACACCTGCTGCTCAACATACATCACAGCCTCAGCAAACCTCGCCAAACCCAGATATTTCAAATTCTCAATCACTTGCCGCCGTTGCACCCCGTCCAGCCTCCGAAGGATAAAATAGTAGTCCAGCAACTGACGCAGCCCTATTCCCTCATACAGCACATGATGGAAGATGTGCATCAATGAATAGACAGCATTGAAGTCTGGCGTAGGATAGGCAAATCCAGCCGCCTCGTCATAGTTGGCAAACTGTCTGTCCGCCCAATTCTTAAAAAAGAACTTATATCGGCGAAAAAGAAAAGGGCTATATGTAAAACTCGGTATAAAATGAATCTCAGTCAGCGCATCCGCAAAAACCTCCACGTCCGCATGGTGGACAACAGTTTCTCCTACCTTCCATTTTGCTTTCAGCACCTTATAAATCTCATCCCTGTTTCCTTCCACCCACAGGTCAATGTCCCCACACTGGCGTCGCAACGGATTTGGATAAAGCCGAGCCACGCCCTGTCCTTTCAGCACACAACTGCGCAAGCCCAACTCCCTAAAGATATCCGTTATCTCTTTACATCTTACATCCAGCAGTCTATTTCTAGACTCCAGTGCCATCCCCTGAGCAATCCATTGTATCAAGAACTTTGGTTTGGTTTCACCCAACGCTACTACCTTCTCCACGCCCGTAAGCAAAACACCAACAAGCGACTGCCGCTGAGCCTCCTTATAAAGCAAAGCCCAATCCGCATCCGTCAGTCGGCGAGAGAACCGATCACGTTTGCCCAAAGATATCAGTACGAGTTCTTGAAACAGGGTCATTACTTCATTCTCTTGTTGGCATCCGAAATCTCCAAACCTTTAAGCGACTCCTCAAAACTAACTATTTGGTAATCGAAGTCATACCTGCTCATCTCGGGCTCATAATAACTGTTTGCAAACATCTTTGGCAACTGGGGCAGGAAAAAAGAGCCGAGCCAAACAAATGGGTTAAACAAGCTACTGATCCAAATCTTATGATGATATTTCTTGGCAAAATACCTCACGATCTCCACCGTATCAGCCAACTCAGCATTCTGCGGATAGAACGTGCCGCCCAATTCTCGGTCGATCACTTGCTTTACAAACTCCGCCAAATTGTCTATAAACAGCATGGAGCGCTTATTGTGCCATGCGGGGAATATTGGTGTTTTTGTAGCAAGCCATCCCAATCGCAAGAAGTTACCCTTTGAATTAGGCCCATATATCATGCAAGGACGCAAGTTTGCCACTTTAAACGAATTGCAAGCCAATTGATTCAAGCCAATCTCTGCTTGCAGCTTACTGTCACCATAAAAGTCGTTCGGATTAGGCTTCGTGTCACGCGTAGTCACATCACCCTTCAATGATTTACTTGCATGATACACTATACGCGATGACATAAACACAAATTGCTTTACTCCGCATTCTTTGGCATGCTTCGCTATCTTAATAGTCAAATCACGATTCACCTTATAATACAAAGGAGCCATGTCCGGCTTAGGATCCACATGAGCTATGCCAGCCACATGAAATACAACGTCATACTGTGAGAAATCTGCCTGTTTCCAAACATCATTCATTGTATCAACCGTGTCCACCTTGTAACTATCAGGCTCACGCATCAACCACCGCTCTATAGAAGTACCCACAAAACTGTTGGCACCCGTTATCAATATTTTTTTCATTTTTCCTTCCTTGATATTTTGATCTTAAACCAGTTGATGAACATCATTCCAATTACCGTAACCACAAGCGTGAGAAGGAAAGCAATAAAAGAATAATAACTGTTTGCACTTACTGCCGCACTGCCACAATGCAAGGCAATGCCCACAACCACACAAACAAAACCCTTTATCGGATTATGAATAGCCATAGCATTAAAGCTATTTCTACCAAACCACTTTGTCCACTCCAGCAGTTTCACCCCATTCTTGTTAATCTTTGTATCAGCCAAAAGAATGCAACCTATCAACCACATCAATGTTCCAGCAAGTCCGCATCCGTAAGTCACAAGCACATTTCTTCCCAGGTCAGCATGTCCAAAGGAAATGCTCCCATTGTATTGGCTACCCACATACACAACGCATGCGAACATAGCGCCCAACACGATAGATATTGTCTTGTGGCTATTGACAAGATTCATAATGCCTTGATGCGATTTAGCTTCGATGGCCCTATGTCCCGCAGCATAAAAAGGAATAGCAAGCATAGCCACTTCTATGTTCCAAGGCAACAGGGTCACATCAAAACTTTCAAGATTGTTTATAGCCCAATAGCTGATGGTGGCCAAGCCTATTGAAATCACCATTACCCACAGGCCTTTCAAATCAGCCATGAAATAATATATTATTTCAACCACAAACAGACAGGTAACAAACCATAACGGCACATTGTGAAGAAGGAAACCTCCAGAACCTTGAGCTATAAAAGTCTCTGCCAAAGGCATCCAATAGCTATCCACATCAGCATGAGTGACATAAGAGAAAGCAGTCCATACAATCCATGTAAGAACCGAGAACACGATGTATGGCTTTATAAGCGAATCGACTCTTTTCAACAAGAAAGACCTGAAATCAGGGTATCTTTTTTTGGAGAAGACCATGCCACTCAAAAAGAAAAACAATGGTATATGGAAAGCATAAACAAAAGCATTGCTCCAATCACCAAGCCTAATGTGGCCCCAAACTATCAGGAGCATGCCAAAGGCCTTGGCAAAGTCTATATAGTCTAATCTCTTAGAGTCACTTCGGGGGGGGGTAAAATTAGTTGCGTTCATCTTTGTTTCTTGTTCTTTTTATTTTTACTCTATCCTTTTAATTTTGCTTTTCTAAAATCTGGATCAAGATATTTAACTACTCCTTGCAGACAACCTGCAATCATAGGCATGGGATCACCCCATGTGCCATCATGGTAACTAACGTCCTTACCAAAAAAAATAAACCAGCTTGGTTTAAACGAAAATCTTTGTGGGCTCATCAAAAACCACATAACATCCAGCCCAAACCATCTCACCTGCTGAGCAGACTTATATTTCTTCATATCAAACACCTCAGCACCATTGCCAAGATATTCATCTACAAAAATCTTTGCAAAATTCACACCTGCCGCAAAGCTTGCCTGAAGACTTGAAGGTACACGAGGATTTATCTCAATAATTTTTAGTTCACGTGTTCGTTTGTCTTCCAGTATATCAAAATCCGCAAAACCATGCCAGTTCAATTTATCCAAACAACGTTCACATTGTTCTATCAAGAAAGGATGTTCCACTGTCTCACTATAACAGCTTGTACCTCCTTTCAGTGGGAAGAATCTGCGAATTTTAATAACTGTTGAAGCTGCTGTCTTTCCGTCATGTCTACGAAACAACATTACATTATAGTAATAGTCAGGTTGTTCTACATATTGTTGTAGCGCACAAGCTCCAAAGCTCTTAGCAATAGGTGGATATTTTTCTTCTAATTCCTCAAGACTTCCTACTTTTGTAATACCCTTCGCTCCTGCTGATAAATTAGGCTTTATCATAGCAGGGAATCCCACATATTCAGCTACAGCTTTTAGATTTTCCTTGAACTCCAAACCTTCTGCCTTCAACTTTATTGAAGGTAAAGCTCTTGTATGTGGATGCACAATGTCATACTTTTCACATACCTCCATAAGTTTCTGCTTGTCATTAGCCAATTCAAATGTAGTATATGTCTCCACAGCACATATTATTTTGTATTGCAGTTCCACCTTTTCTTTTTCACGGCTTAAGAAATAAGCAGATTCATCACCCATTGGAATAATCAAATCATACTTGTGCTGTTTCAGGTGATTAAAGAAATAAGTCTTGAAAGCCTCTGCCTCCAGATGTACATTAGGTGACTTGTACTTATGATGTAGATATTTAGTAGCATAACCACTACTAACTTTTTGCGCACAAAGGGCTGTTAACTCATGACCAAGTTTGTTCAACTCACGAGCCATACACACCACTTGCACACCTTCGCCGTCAAGCAATAGTATTTTACTCATATCAAATATTCTGTTTGATTTACTTACCCATTACCTTTTTAATAAAAATATCATATTGTTCAGCCTTGCGCTTCCATGAAAAGTCTTGTTTCACGCGCTCAAGATTAGCATCTCCCTGCCACTTTAGTTCATCGTAATGAGTATAGAGATTATTTAGAACTTTTGTAATGTCATCAGGCTTCTCTTTCTCTACCCATATTCCACTCTCGCCAAGAGCTTCTCTGTTGGCAGGAATATCTGATGCTATACATACTTTTCCATAGCTCATAGCCTCTAATAGAGATATAGGAAGTCCCTCAATGGTAGAAGGAAGACAATATGCCCAAGCATTGCGCAATACCACATCCTTGTCGTCACCGAAGATAGCACCAGTAAAGATAACATTCTTACATTCCTTTGCCATCTGATGAAGTTCCTCCTCAAATGTTGAACCTGGAGCAGCACATCCACAAACCACAAGTTGTTTGTCCTTATAGTCGCTGTTCATAAATCCCTTAACCAGACAATCCGGATTTTTATCTTGAACAAGTCTTCCCATGAATACGACATAGTTATTGGGCACAATACCGAAACGCTCAAGCACATTGCTTTTCTTTGCTTCTCCAGGCAGATTCACAGCTCCTGTGATAACCGTGCTATCTTTTCCGAAAGTATCTGTTAGATATCTTTGCTGCTCTGTAGAGCAAACAGTAATATTCTTATGCATACGACAGTATATATCAAAATACACTTTGGCAACCCAGCGCCAGAAAGGAGAGTATTTTGTACGCATAAATTCAAGACCATGCAGTTGCAACACAACCTTCTTGCCGAATATGCGTGCCCACATGGACGAAAAGAAAGCAGGACCGCCACAATTATAGTGAATCAGTTCAACCCCCTTTTGCTTAAATATCGCATTAAAGGTAGATTTCACGCCAAGTCCCATTTTATTGTAAATCGCACTTTTTGTAGACTTCTGATGAATGACTTTGAAGCCGTTCACCATTTCTTCTCCGTTATGGTCACTCTCTTGATAGACAATGATCTCATGCCCCATGCCTACAAGTTCAGTTGCCAAATTGTACATAAAGGTAGCTATACCGTCGGGATGATGAAATGTTCGGCCACCAATAAAAGCAATCTTCATATTTTTGTTTTTAGTATTTCGTAGTAATTATCCCTGAATTTTTCAGGTGAGAAGTTATATAGATTCTCATGCCCCTTCTGTCCCATAAGCACACGAGTTTGATATGATGAAAGAAGTATCGAAAGTCCCTTTACCAGCCTGTCAACATCACCAATAGGAGTAAGATAACCGCTCTTATCTTCTTCTACCAGCACATAATTGTCGCCCACATTTGTCGCCACTACAGGTATGCTCCAGTTCATAGCTTCCATAATGCTGTTGCTTGTACCTTCAAAGAGACTTGTCGAGAGGTAGATATCTGTAGATTTTAGTATTTCCTGAACATTATTTGGAGCTATAAGAATTTGGGTATAGTCAGTCAGTCCATATTCCTTAACCCATGTTCTAATCTGAGCTTCCAAATGTCCATGACCAATAATTGTAAATACAAAGTCTTGTCTTGTCTTTCTCAGTTCTGCGATTGTCTTAATGGCTGTCAGATAATCCTTTTGAGGTTCAAAGCGTCCGACTGTTATAATAGTTTTTATCTGTTTGTCTTCATGCACTATTGTATCACTTATGTCAGGGAAGCAGTTGTGTATTACAATGGTTTTCTTTTTACAGAAACCATGTTTCTCAAAGTAATCAGCCCCCGACTGACAATTATATATAGTATAATCTGCGAAGAAATTATGTGCAAACCACTCCATAATTGTTTTTACTGGAGCCAAACGTGAATTGCGAATTCCATTGAAAACGGTGTTCACACCAGCAAGTTTCTCCACTATAGCTCCTGTTACGTCACATGCAGTCAAGTAGTTGAACGCCACTTCTATATGCAGTTGTTTCAACAATCGGTAGTATTCCTTCCACTTGCCAATCCGTTTTCCTGAGAGATAATGAATATGTACATGAGCATCCTCCAGAAACTTCTTTACTGTCATTGAGAGATTTTTCTTTCCCCACAATGATATAAAGTGTACATCATGTTCCTGACTGAGGGTTGCAGCCAAAAGAGCAGCCTGTTTCTCTGCTCCTCCTGGTTTAATTGTTGGTATAAGAATCGCTATTTTCATCTTGCTCTATCTTTTATATATCGGGCTGGATTACCTGCCCAAACCTGATATGGTGGAATGTTTTTGGTTACCACACTTCCAGCTCCAACAATAGCACCTTCGCCAATAGTTACAGAACTACAAATGCAAACATTCACACCTATAAAAACATCGTTTTCAATATGCACCTCACCTTTTCGGAAATGAACTCCCGGCTGGGTGGGGTCAAGATAATGTGTTAATATTTTTGTGCCAGCTGTTATACGCACTCCTTTGCCTATATAGATTTTGTCAGGATATACAGTATCAATCCCAACACCACCATATATCATAGAACGCCCTTTGATATTTACCCCCCAGTTTTAATAATTTAGCCCTATGCTGAGGCAGCATAGGCAAACATGTCAGAGCAATCCAAAACTTCCTCCACATACGCTTGGGAGGATATACTTCAAGGAAATACTTTATCGTCATAATGTTTTAATACTATATCATGTGATTCTTAAACTTATATTTTTCACCGTTTTTACGAATATCTTCCAACCACCTAATGACTTCAGCCTTTGTATATAATTTGTCACCATTAATGTCTTTCTTTTTGAGAGCAGCAGCTGCTAACAAAGCATATTCGTAATCCAGTGATGTTTGAAAGATGCCTAAATCATCCGTATTTATTGTTACAGGGAGATTGAAACCTTCTTCCTTGTCTGTTATGGTATTAAAACGGAATATTGGATGCTCATCATATCTGTCGATCATGCCGATTTTCCAATTGGACGATGGACAACATTCCAATATCAAACCTTTTGCTTCGATTTCCATCATCATAGAATTCTGTATTTCTGAAACAGCTTCTATATAGAATTTTGGGACAACAAATGAAACGACCTTGTCACCCTGAACCCGCACAGTTTCATCATAATGGTACATCTGATAAAGCCCTTGAGCCTCCTTGTTCTTCCTACATTGGCTTATCAAAACGTCCGAATCACATTCAAAAGACTGCCAATCTTCAATATAGTTCAAAACGATTTCTTCGTTTCTTGAAGGATTATCCCCACGCAACATCATTGACATATAGTAAACCTCTACATTCAACAAATCAGCAGGATATACAACTCCGCCTATTTGTAAGAATGTCATGTGCAAAAATTGCTCTAATTGTGGAGTTAATTTGATATTCAGCGACCTTGCTTTCATCAACATCCATACACAATTGTCTATAAGACACTGACGTGTAATGGGGATTGTGCAATGCTGCTTGTCATAAAAGACTTTTGCATTTGTCCCCAATGCCAAACAATGCCCCAACCTGTCTCCAGGTCCTAAATGAAGGAATGTTATAGCCTCGTCTATAGCTCTTAAGCCGTCAACCATGTCGTAAAAATCTTCTCCGACATGATAAGTGAAATGTACACTCTGGCAAAACGTATTGGAGTCGTGATTTACATTAGGATTCAAACAACCCTTATGACGCAGATATCGAAAACTCTGCGCAAAAACTTCCGGACGGCAATCGAGTTCCGTATTAGCTGCATCTACGCCAACAAAGTATTGGGCCGCATGTTGATTGTGACTACGCAGTTTCATCATATCAATGGATTGGCGCTTTAGCAATCGTCTCAATTTTAAATTCCTAATACTACCTTTTTTATAACAAGGATCAGCCTCCTTTATAAAGTGATAGATGATTCCTACATCCTGCAATTGCATTGGCAAAAGTTTTTGCACTTCCCTGCAACTTTTTATCGTATCTGCAAATGCCTTCTTAAGATCCATATAGCATTTCTTTGGAGCTATACGCGTTTCTATATAGCTGACGTGATGTTGCATAGCCTCTATGTAAGGTATTTTTATCATCAACTTTTTGTAGGCAGGATATTTGTCCAATAGCAATTCCTTTAGATTTTCATAGCGCATAAAGTTGCCAAAGCCAACCATATTATTATTTTGAACCAACGCTTTTCTAAGGTGCGTTCTTGCTATAAGATATCGATATAACAGCATGGTCAGACGAGCATCCCCAGGGTTGGCATATACCTCCTTAAACGCACGATATAACACGCTAATCTCTCCTCTATGTATATCGTAACTATCAGCAACAAATGGAGGAACACTTATCGCATAATCTATCTTAGAGCCCAACACATCCTTTGCATACAATGCAACATGAATGTTGATCTCATTTTGCAATTCATTCAATGCTTTATCTAACAACAAAGGACGATTGGTCAAGCGACTATTCTCCTCTCTTCGACCTCCAAGAAATAATAACTTAAACAATTCGAGCCTTATGCGGGCAGCATCATAACATTCTGAATAAAGAGAATTATCTACGTCTCTTAACTTTTTAAACTCCTTGGAACGGCCTGAGATGTGATTCATTAAACAGAGCCACGAAATAGTAAACGTATCGGAAGACGCCTTTAGATGTTGATGCAAGTCAGAAAGACCTTGATTGAAAAGGTAGTTCAAATCAGCATCTTCCACCCCCACAGAGGTCATCATGTGGCAATTAGAAGGCCCTGCTGCATGTCTGTCTCTAAAAGCCAAAAATGCAGCAATTAGAACATCGTCTCCTAAATCAAGCGAAATCATGCGCCAACGGAGTATCGAGTCTAATCTAACTGCGGGACTTCCATCCTTAACCACTAGCAGACTATTTACTTCATGTATAAGGGCATAAAGGATGTTGGGCGAGCCATGCACAGACCTTGATTCAGGAGGGAACGCCCATTCGTCACAAAAGAGACGAATCATAAGCTGCTGCTTATCGTCATTTAGATAAGGCATTTTTTCACGCGCGTATGCCACAACTGAGCGTGCATACGACATCATGGCGTCATTCCCACTAAATACGCTTTCCTTACCAACAAAAGACTGAGTAGCTTGCCAATAAGGAACGTCAACAAACATAGCTTTGAGAAAGCTCCTTAACAATTCCATCGCATTACTTTTTTATACAGAGTGTTGTTACCCAAAAGGCTCACCTATAGCAATAGGCATACTTACCAACGATAGCCTATACTTCGCTTTCAGGATCAATACCTTCCTCTGTTATAGTTCCATCACTGAGCTTTGGAGCACTCTCGCCCTCCTCACCGGAAGAACTATCGTCAGTCGAGGCTAGCGTTGTGTTTTCACCATCCTCATTTGTCCTTTTTTCATCAGCTTCTGATCGCAAATCTACCAATAAAGACGGTGTTTCCGTTATGATTTGGGCCAGACCATTGATCTGCTCGTTCTTCGAGTATGATTTGTTTGTATCATTAAACTGTTCTTTGACAGCATCTTCTCCAACACGATCATAAAAATCCTTGTTGTGCTTCTTCAGACATGATATTATAGTGGATTGTTTTTTCTTGAGATAAGAATTCAAGAAACCACTAAAGTAAGAAGTCACCTTATCGATAACGGATTGGTCAACCTGATCGTTTCGATTATATATTGACTCGAAAAGAGCAACGAATCCCGAATCACTGAACAGATTTGACAGCACTGAAAAATCTGGGAATTGAATAGTATAATACTCCTTTTGATTACCCTCCTTTGTCTCATAATCGTGCGTAGCTATTTCAAAATTGGCAATTTCATTATATATAGACCCAAAAATCTTACTGTCATCAGAACTTCTAAGACTGCCACGTCTTGACTTGATTCGACTAAAGAGTTCGTCCAACACTTCTGCATTTCGAATACATATAGATGATAGATGGCGATGACGGTCAAACTCGAACAATCCCATGATCTTATTATACAACGAGTTTTCTACGCATGTAGCATAACCAAATATTTCCTCATTGAACCTACCATACGAATGCTCTATATCTATCAAAGTGAAGAAAGGACTCAAAAAATCGAACTTCAGATTGGTCATCTGTTCTCCAATCTGCCTATTATAAAAGGCATCCGCACCCAACCTATAACGATGCGATCCCGACTCGGACAATGATTTATCCGTTGTCCACACATATCTTGAAATAGTAAGCATAAAGAATTCTACGACGTGCATCTTGGTCAGATCTTCCTCTGCCAATTGTATTTTTTCATTTTCGTCAGTCGGTGAATTCCTGCAGATATCCAAAACTTGCTTTAAAAGTTCAAAGAATGTTTTACCATTGATCAAACGTATTTCGCGTTCCACAAAAGAATTGATTCTCTTAGGAGGAAGCACGGTCTCTCCATCAAGACAGAAGAAATTACCTCCCACAAGTTTCATATAGTCATTAATATTGACAAGAAAATCTCCCGTATATGGTTTTTTCTCTGTAGACAAAGGCTTCTTCGTAGTTTCGTTCATATCAGTCATTTCATCGTACCACTCATAAAGCTTAATTGAATAGAGGGCTTTGATGAAAAATATAAGACGATGAACACTTGCACTAGTTTCCATACGAAGCAAACGATCGAGAACGTAGAAGACATCACCAATTGATATATTGTAAGCAAGATTTTTAGGTTCTACTATGTTCCTGAAATTATCTTCTACCTTTATTTCGTTAGCATCCTTTGCCATTGCGCTATCGATCTCAAAAAACATATTATGTAATTTCAATTCTTCCGAAGTGGCATCAGCATACATTTTGCGTATCAAGTCAATCACCTTCTTGTTGAATAGCGTAGGTTCCGTTTCGTTTATTAGCTTTATTGCCACCGAACGGACATCCACCTCAAGAGAATCAAGCCACGTGCTAAAGAAATAACGTTTAAACTGTTGTTTATTCCCAAGCGCCTCAGTCATGATAGATTTTACTTCGCTATAATCCTTCATTTTTATCAACATTTGAAGCAACAGGCGAAGATCACGAAGATTTCTCGGCACAATCGGACTGGTAGTTCCTCTTGTGTTATAAAACAAATACCTGCATTTCGTAAAAATCAACGAAGGAATAGCATCTCTCACTGTATCCGCCTCGAAGACAACCTTCCCTCCATCTTTTATTACAAGACTATTACCGAAGAAAACGTCTGGGGAGGGTATATAAATTCGAGACTCTACAGGGATAAGTTTATTGATATACCGTTCTGCCATCTCAGAGATGTTATTTCCCATCAATATACGAGAGCCATATTCAAGGGTTTGCCCAAATTGCTTGGACAAATTCTCTTGTATAACCATACTCAGTTGATCAATCTTAACAGCCATGAGTATCATCACATTAGGAAGAATCAGATATTTGCGAATCTGCTCTACCATTTCGTAGGCCAACTTTACGTTAAGATCAATATCATCAATGCTTATCAAAAGAACATCAGAATTACAGAAAGAGAGATAGTCGGCTATGAGTTTTTGGATACCTGTTCTTAAATCGACTCCAGCAGCAAGAAGTGACAGTTCTTCTAATTCCTCATCACGCTCAAATCTTATATTCTTGTCCACATAAAGCATATTGCGCTTTATCGCCTGAAAGGACTTCAACAACTTACGAGCCTCGTTTTCCTTGTCAACTGTAATAGACGTGCCCAAGTCACTACTCGTTCGGTTATACATTTCGCCTATTATAATTTCAAGGATATTATGAACTGTATCAAAAAAAGACGGATCTATAGTTTTTAGCGCATGAATTCTTTTATGAGGCAAGGTTTTCAAATTGTCAAAACTATTATACGCATTCTTGCTTTGCAACTCTTTTAGAATACTAATAACAGAGCACATACAAGATGTTTTGCCAGCACCACGTTCGCCGACAAACGCAATAATATTATTGACAAAATCTTGAGCATCATTAGCCTCCTTCGAGACTACTGAAAGATGCTCATCGATTAGATGAATACTTTTGTCAATGTGGTAGCTAAAAATAGAGTCCTTAAATCGTTCAAGATTTTCTACAACTGGTTTTGTTTCCTCTCCAACATAAAAAATCGTTTTCTTACTTTCCATAACGCAAAATGTTATTATTGAAATTGTTTAAGCGAGTATCACTAACACTGCGCCCCCGCTATTTCCCTAGCAGTTGCGCGTTTATATGCCTAATTATTATTAAGACAATGTCAAGAAGTCTCCTATCTTCTCATCCCATTCTTTTGGGATAAAAGCTCCCATACCAGCAGCAGGGTAGAATGTAAGTTCACCAAAATATATTTTACCGTTTACATTATACAAATCAACTCTCAAAAACTTATAGTTAGCAGACAAAGTTTCAGCTAAACGAATCATTTCTGAAAGATTGGTTGGCATGTTCTCCACATGATTTGGATCTGGCTTACAAACAACCTCACCAAAAGGCAACAAATCACCATTTGGTGAATAATAATTTGCATGATGTTCTACAAAACGACCAAAGTCTATTTTAAAGAATTTCACTTTGCCATTAAAACAAAAAAACTTGTAGTCTTGTAAATCTACTTTGGCTCCATTACTGTTAATTATATGCTCAGCAATATACTTTTCTGCTATTATTTTGCGAGGTACATTTAAATAAGGCTTCTCGCGGTATGTCTGTCCTATATTTGTCCGTAAGGATCTTTTTAATTTATTTATAGCCTTAATCCTGTCAAAATTTGTTTTATCTGTGCAGACAATAACACCGCATCCTCCGCCACCATGTGTAGTCTTTAAAACAAATTGATTTGGCAATGAATTCCAATCTATTTCTTCCACACTATCCCAAACGGCTAAAGTCGGAATAATATGCTTATTGCCTATACATGATTCTACATAACTCTTGACTGCTAATTTATCCACCAATGTACTATATTCAGGCTTATAATCGTAAATTTTCAACCATTGCAGTTTCTCGTTGAAAGATTTAGGATTTTTCAGATGAAGTTTTTTACCTCTCATTTCAAAAAAATACAAAATCTTCAAATATAAAGCATCATTCTTTATGAAAGGTGACATCTTTCTGAAAACGACAGCAAATAGTTTAAATGGATTTTTTATTGCGTCTATGAATTTATTTTGTTTACTCATATAATTTCTATTATAGCTGATTTAACCGCTTTAGCTCTTGCATTGTCAAATCATAATGTGACTCACACGAAATACGGTTTTTAATAGTTAGCATGCGCTTTGACGAGAGAAACGACGGAAGCAAACCTCTTATAAAAGCAGCCAAAAGTAAGCGATTTGTCCATGGGGTGAATGACGACAAGATAAACTTTCTCATTCTTATAGAATAGGAATCCAGAGAATTATTCAGTTTTTGAGGCGAAGCAATGATTCTATTCAACTTGTTTATTTTATCGTTAAAGGACTTTTTTTGTTCCTCATTCATAGGACAAACAGTTGGATTTTCATTACATTGTGTATATGGATGTAAATCAAACGATATTTCCTCATCGAAATTTATTTGAACCATATACCCTTCATTCCAAATGCAATGTCTGCTGCCAGGATTGTCAAAAAGAAAATTTCCAAGACCATAAACAATAGGTTTACTATTATACACTTCATAACCGCTGTAACAATGCTGATGATGATTAACAACGGCGTCAGCTCCAGCATCGATGAAGAAATGATAGTTTTCTACCATTCTAGGTGTTGGCAACTGATACTGTTCAATACCGCCATGTACGATAACTAAAACAAAATCCGCATTTCTGCGCGCTTCTTTAATTTTATAAAACTGTCGAATGGGACGAAGAGGATTTGCGCCAGGAGTATGGTCTGTGGCTATACTAAACTCATTTTCACAACAGTTTATAATAGCCAATTTCTCCCCTTCTGATTCCATATAAAGTATGTTTCCGGCATCATTAAGATCAGCTCCTACGCCAACAGCAAACACACCTTTTTGTTCAAGTAGGTTCTTTGTTTCTATACAACATGAGTCTCCTTGGTCAAGAATATGATTGTTTGCAAGTGTACACACATTAAATCCTGCATATTTTATAGCATCTACTGCATGTACAGTTCCTTTTAGCGTTGGCCCGATCTTTTTTATTGGTTTACCTTTCTCAATAACGATGGGGAATTCAAAGTTTACAATCTTTACATCACTTTCATTCACAATAGGTTTTATAGCATCAAACATGCTACCAAACTCTTGATTCTCTATTTTTTCTATTGTACGGAATCGTTGACAGAAATCACCCGCAATCAGTACTTTCATATTATCGAATGGCTTTAATTATTTTTTTTGTTTCGTTCAGGTAATTGAATTCTCTCATTGCAACCTGTGCTCCTGTTTTACCAATTTCAGCAGACTCCACAGGGTGCTCTAATGCCCAAATAAGCTTAGATGAGAAATCTTGAGGGTTACGCTCTTCCGCAAGAAGAGCTGACTCGCCATCTTTTAAGAAGCGAGGAATGTCTCCGACTTTAGTCACAACTACAGGATTCTCTGTCAAAAGATATTCTCCAAGCTTTGTTGGGAATCCGCACTGAGCTTGCAAAGAGTCTGGACGGTCGAGTGCAAGTACTGTCGCATTTTTCAGCATTTGCGGCATGTCTGCAGCAGAGATAATACCAGTAAAAACAACTGAATCTTTCAAACCAAGAATTTCTATCAACTTTAGATTACCCGAAACGTCTTTCGGATCAGGAGTTTTTCCTATAATATAAAGCTTTACTTCAGGATGAACCTTATGCACAATAGCAAAAGACTTTATCAACTCATCGACACCATCCTTATTGTTAGAAGCCGTACCACAATATGCAATATATTTTTCGGAAGGTTCTTTCCTGAGATTAATAAACCTATTGCTATCAACAGTCATGTTTACTATCTCTATTTTTTCTTTGGACAATCCAAGAGAAGAAAAATACTCTTTTAAGGCAGTTGAGATAACAAACATACCGTCTAAATCCTTAATACGAGCTTTATATTTTTTTATGTCAAAACCTTTAATCGTATAAATGTCAGGATGCTCTGTTCTTTCATGATACAACTTTACATCTTTTCTATTTATCAAATTAAAGAATACTCTTCCTGCTGTTAAAAGGATTACTTTATCACCGGCTTTAAGCTCCTGGGCAAACTTCCACCCCAAATAAAAACCAGCTAGTTTTTTAAGAACTCTATTCTTGGTTTTTAACCTATCCCACATATAGTTGAAGCGGATATTGGGTAAAACCTCGGTAGCCTTACTAAAAATAGAATCTGATTCCAAGAAGACAACCTCGACTTTGAGACCTAATTCTGAAAACCCTTTCAAAAAGCTTAGTAGTCTATTTGTCGGAGCCGTATTAGGATTGTAAGAATTGCACACTATATATATCTTACTCATGCGTATAATAGTTACAAAAGTGTTATTATCGATAACCGAATCTGTCTGACCAAATCTATTATCAAGACCGTCTTAGATCCTCAACAAGTTTCTTTGCAACCACATCAAAACTGAGCGTTTTAAGAAACTGATCAATTGAAGATTGAAAATACTCTACCCCTAAATCTCTTGCTTTTCTCATTGTAGCTGCGTAAGATTCAACACTTCCCGCTTCATACATAAGACCGATATTATATTTCTCAATATAATATTTATACGGGTTATAGTTAGGACAGATAATCGGACGATGATTAATGAGAGCCTCTGTCATGGTACCATTCGTTATACATGATGGACCTTGCTCGTCGGCAAACACCACGAAATGGGACTCAGAAAAGTGTTTATTAAAATCACCATACTCCAAAAACGCATTTTGCCTAATGATACGTTTGTCATTAGATATAGCAGACTGGATTTTCTTTTCATATTCATCTTGCGCACGCCCTATAAGTTTAAGGGTCGCACCATCCATATTTGCCAATCGGAACGCTTTTATCGTGAAAGGAACATGCTTGGATTGACGTAATTGCCCTATTACGAGAAATGAAAGAGTTTTATCCAATGCTTGAAGACATGCCTCAGAATTCTTTTCAACAACTCGTTCTTCGCGAATAATCATTCTGTTGCGTGGAACACCCAATCGTTCATGCTCATCCATGATTATTTGGTTACTAACGAACAAACGTTGACAAGGGTTATTAATAAACCTTCTACGTTCTTCAAGAACATGTAATCCAAAAAGTGGCGAAGGGAACATTTTCCGAATTGAAAATCGAAATCTCTCACTTCTTAAGCCCCACCAATAACAAGGTTTTTGTATATCGAAAAGAACAGTCGACATACCGTTGTGGTATGACCCACAATAGAAGTTGCTAGCCTTGTCTATAATAAAGGACTTAACCTCCTGCATATAACTATGCTGCTGTCTCCGAAACAAAGAGGATTTGATGATTGTCTCAAAAACAGAATGCTTTCTTAGCATCCAGGAATCATCCGGAACGGAAGCCTTAGAAGCCCAATGTAGCACAGGTATACCTTCTATGTCACTATCTTTGTCCTCATGATAGATATCAAAAATAGCGACCTTAAATCCTTGGCTTTTAAGCATTTTGGCTATGATTAAAACATCAAGCTTATGATGTTGCGCCAAACGATAGCTCTCGAAAAGAAGAAAATCAAGCATACAAATTTACAACAATCCAGAAAGATCTTCCAATAATTGAAAAACATCTTCAATCTTATAAACACAACAACGGTATTTAAGCCATGGGTAGCGACCACTCTGCGTAGTATTTACTACACATATTTATTGGACACATAATCCCATTTTAACATATACTTATTTCGCCAAAACATCCTTGGAAACTTAAAAAAAACGACACACATAATCTTTTGTCTAACTACATCAATTACATTTTTTTTAAAACAAAATGTATCTAGTTCTTTTTGATATGCTTCATAATTTGCCGACAGTTGCTTCCCATGTCTTCGAAAGCCACTAAGTATAGCTCTCACTACATAATGTTCTGCAAAAGAGGAAAAGCAGAACCACATATAATAGTCCCCGGCCAATCTAAAGGATTTAAACCTTTCCCAATCAATTGAGTTATGTAACTCGCTCCTCCAAAATGTTACTTCCTGCTGTATTGGAAAATACCGTTTTTTAATCTGTTTTGAAGACTGAGGGATCTGCATAAAAGCATTAACAATTGTAGAATGAGTGTTATATAGAGTTTGCATTCCACTCAACCACTTGATTTCAGGTCTTTCAGTCATAATATTCACAACAGTCTGAATGGCAGTTGGCTGATAGAAATCATCTGAATTTATATAAGCGCAAATCTCGCCAGTAGCATGACTAAAACCTTTAGCAATACCATCGTACATACCATTGTCTTTTTCGCTAATCCAATAAGCCAAACGATCTTCGTATTTTTTTATAATGTCAACCGATTTATCCGTTGACCCCCCATCAATGATAATATACTCTATATTATCATAAGATTGATTTAGTACGCTTAAAATAGTTTCTTCAAGATACTCTTCCCCATTAAAAACCGAGGTAATTATACTAACTTTTGGATGTTTCATTTTTAATTTGATATTTATAAGTCAATATTATGTATATCATAGAATAAAGAACAAATCCATACAATAGACTTTGATGGAATGGTCTATGAAAGAATCCACATAGTATCACAATCATACATTTAAAAAGCGCCCTATTATACCATAACCCATGGAACAAAAGCCAGATAAAAGGAAATAGCACGAATGGTGTACCTATAATGCCATATAATACTAATGGTTCGTAGATATTGTCCGTATATAAAGCTAAATCTGTCGTTTTATCCGTTCCACGCCAAGGATGCCGCTGAAATTCCTCCAAAGCATTTTCCGTAAGTGTAGAGCGACTGGAAATAGCGATTGTCTTTTCTTTAGTTGAAGACTCAAACGATTCGACAATTCGACCAATTGAATTATCATATATATAATTATAATCTCCTCCTTTTGTCATATCTGCAACAAAAACAATAGAGACCAAAGACAAAATCATTAGGAACTTGTTTAAAGATTTTTGTTGTGTAAAATAAAATAACGCTACATAGATTAATAGCTGAACGTAATAGCCCATTGAGAATGTAAACAACAGGCAAATCATTAAGATATATTCAAGCTTCTTATTATGTATAAATAATTTATTAAAAATAAGAGCAAACATTCCCCAATATCCCATTGCTCCTCGCTCATCAAAAAAGCCAGCATAACAAAACGCATTAGAGGCATCAGACAAATCAATCTTATTGAAGGTAAATAGGTAATTATTTATATTGCGTCCATCAGCTCTATCCGGTAGACTAAATAATGGAGAGTAATGGAAAAAAGTAACCAACACCCAAGTAAAAACACCCAAGATAGCCATCCACATAATCCATTTATTATATTTTTTGTAAAACTCAAGGATTCCAATGGTAGAGTCTATCCACACTATAAGTAGAACAGGAAGCGCCATCACCATAAATGAGGCTAAGTAAGAATTAATGTTTAAGTCATGATGGCTATTATAAAGTGCAAAACCTATAAATTGAACCATAAAGATTCCCAGCATTTTAAGCGGGAGAACTTTTTTCCTATTTGAAAAGACAACTAGAATAAATACCAAAGCAAAAAAAAGAGCCTGGCTATTTAAAAAATTATCTGGCAGAAACCAATAGAAATATATTGAATAAAACTCATAAGGGTAGTAGCAAAGCAATATAAACAAAGCAAACAAAAAAACTGACCACCCCCTTGATTTGCGTTTAACTTCTATCATGATTTTTTATTTTAATATTTTGAAGTTCAACATGAACCTGCATTATTTTGTCATAAGAATTATTATCTACAATTTGCTTTCTAGCATTCATAGAATAAACCGAGTATTTATGATCATCAGAAAACAAATCCTCTAAACACTGCAGCAAATATTTAGCTTTTTTTTCTTTAGCCAACAAACCGCTTTTACCATTTTTGATTAAATCTGGAATTCCTCCGGTATTAAAGCCCACACAGGGTTTTCCGCAAGCCATGGACTCCAACACAACATTGGGATAGTTTTCGGCAACGGAAGGAATTATGAAAGTATCACAGGCATTATACGCAAGCGTTAGCGACAAATTATCATTAAGATAACCAGTCTCGACTATTCGCAAATCCAAATCTTTAACAAAATCAGAAGGTGCGTGACCTATTATAAGTCCCTCATATTTTTTGGGGTCCAACATCTTTAAACAATCATGCGCAAAGCGAGTTCCCTTATAGACACTTCCCATAGACGCAGCTCCAAATAAAACTGTTTTTTTAGAATGGTCTAATCCAAATAGTTTCTTTGCATCTATTCCAATTGGTTTAAAAACGCTCACATTTAAAACATTAGGAACAACAAAAACATCATGACCCTTGCACAGAGAGCTGTTTTTGGCACAATTTGCCAACCAATTACTAGGGGCTATGAATGACAAATTGTCGTATTTATTCCATCTTCTGATTTTCTTTCTTAATAAAGATGAAGAAATAGATTTACAGACATCGTTCTTTATCAACGGGCAATCACGACAGTCGCTCATAAAACCCTCACAACCCAACGCATGGTGACATCCTCCTGTTATTGGAAACATATCATGCATATACCAAAAGACAGGTTTGCCTAGTTTAAGCAAATCTTCAACTCCATTAAGGGACAACGCATTACCATTTACCCAGTGCAAGAAGATTACATCTGCTTCTTGAACATTACGGTCTTTGCTAAAATCAAACCCATGTTTCATTAAACTGAAAGTACCTATAGGATCTATTTTTGCTTGCAATTTAGCTGCCTGGATGTCCCACAAGTCGATCAAGACTTTTTTTATTCCTTGATGTACCTTTTTTACAAAAGGTAACCGTGAGGATTTAGCTATCACTAACATTGTAACCTCATGCCCAGCCCGTATCATTGCTTCGCAATGTCTGGCACAAGCTATAGCAGCACCGCCACCAGAATCAAACGCATTTATATGAACTATTTTCATTATATTCTTTTACCTCAAACAAAATCTAAACACCCCTTTGAGGACATGCCCTGGAACTATCAATTGAAAACCATCGTACCCATAAGAACTTCGACCATGAGCACCTGACCGCATTGGAAATACCATTTGGAAAATTGTGGACAAGCAGGCCGTATATTTGAAACTCATCAATTCATTCTTTTCCAAAATAATTGCAGACACTGAATTGGAGCAATAACAATTCCATTGAAATTTGCAACTATACTTGCTATTAAAACAGAGTAAAAACCGACTCCATAACCTTTTAGTAGGAAAAACACTAACAAAAATACAAATGGAGAAATTATTGATGTTATTGTTTGTGTTTTTAAGACTCCACATCCGTTCAAAACAATTACAAAAACACTTGCAAAGATTTGCACAAAATAGTACACAAGCAACCAAAATGACAACCCCTTTGAAACCATAACAGTATCATGCAACCACAACTTAAAGAAAAGTGGAGAAACAAAGAACATTAGGATTCCTAAAGAAAGGAATACTAATGTCAGTTTTAAATATTTTTTCAACGCATTTCTTATCCAAATAAAATCCTCACGTACAAATGCATCAGTTGTTGCCACCCATAATGGAGTTATTATTATATTCCACACCATAAAAAGCATACTAAAGTACTTTTGGGCAACATTGTATTCTGTAACATCTGACGGACCATAATACCTCATTATAAGAAAGTTTGTAAGCTGGAACTGAATTAAGACCGCAATCTGTATTATAAAAAATTTTATGCCCAAATTCATTAAAGTAGGGACTAATGAAAAATTGATATATTTTATATTTGGAGCTATTTTTTTATACCTCCCAGAAAACAGCACAACATTGAACAAGAAAAGGATCAACAGAGGTGCGAATGTAGAGGCTAAACATAAATAAACAAGATTTCCTTTAGTTGTTAGTGTCAACAAGTATATTATTATGATTGAGAATAGTTGCGTACACAATATGCGAAAAGAGGAGTCAGCTGGCTTTTGATCGGCCAACAATATTACATTTAATGTGGACAGTATAAATTGTATACAAAAGTATGATATCGTAATACAAACTGTTAATCTTAGTCCGCACACGCTTCCGCTTGAAATATTTAAAATGGAGTCTAAGTCTATAAACTGGACTACAAATAAAAGTACAACCATAATAGGTATAAAAATCAATATAAGTACAGCATAAGTCGTACTAACCAATCTTTTACCTAATTCAAAATCATTTTTTGCAAATGCAGCAGCAAGATTATTCTTCAAGCCATTATTTATCCCAATATCAAAGTAAGACATCCATGAAATCATAGAACTAATTGTTAACCACAGCCCGTAGGTCTCATTATTAACATATCCCAATGTGAGAGGTACAGTAAACATGCCAAGAAAGATACTACACCCTTTTATCAAAAGCATATATAACACATTTCTCTTCATGGCAATAGTTCGAGCATTTCCATTAGCGAAAAATGTCTTTGAATATTCCAATATTTTCATTGATTGAGATAAAATATAAATTCAAAAAATCTAAAAGATAGGGAATTAAACTATCATAAGTATTCGGTAAACACCGTATTGCGCATACTCAAATAAAGCGACTTCAATATGTTAAAACCTTTCGCTGCAATGGTGATACACTGTTTAAAATTTGGCAGCAAAGTTATACCTTTCAAAATTAAGCACTAATTTGAGTGCTTACGTATTTATTAACTATTGGCGTATTGCCTATCCGTTGCCAAAAGATGCAAACTGATTTATGAAACTTCTGGCAAAACTTGACGTTGAGCTAACGCTAAAGATTTCCCTTTTCTTTCTATTTTCACTGAAAAAATTATTTTTGATCCATCTTTTGAAACCACTTTAACTGTTACAATATTATGATCTGCTCCATTAAACTGGCAAAAGTTAGAATAAACAAACATTTCTATAAAGAAATCTTTTAAGAAAGATCTTAACTCTTTGTCTTTTATTGCATCAAATGCCGACTCTTCTGGTGGTCTTTTTATTGCACCTCCCTTTTTCTTGTGAATTTCCTTGATCATGCTAATGGATACGGCATCATGAGATGAACTTGTCGCAATATTTAAAATGTATCTGGATGACAAAGTTATTCGTCTATTGTCTGATCCGTCAATATCTAACATTTGAGTAATTAACTGCTTTAATTCTAAGTATATTTGATCAAGAGCACTAATTTTTTGCTCTTGACCAACCATTCTTCTCCAATAACTAAATTCTAACAGACTCATTACAGGAAGATGCTTTAGCAAATTAAATTGGTTGAGATATTGTTGCATTTTCTGACCATATGGCGTATATCCATTGTACCGTAATAGCAACAGTTCCCCTTCGCTTAGTTGTCCACGGATACTTTTGCTATAACTAGCTCGAAGTACATCTTTCGTCTTCTCCTCCGCCGTTAACTTGCATAACAAATATAGCATACGGAAATGTACTGACAATTCACGCCTATTATTTGTATATAACACTCGATACTCTGATACGGCTCCTATAGAACGGCGCTTGTATTCTGTATGATTTTCGAATCCATTATCTCTAAAAGATAAAGAAATGTTTTCAAATGCGTCTCTTCCATGCAATTGGTTATTTGTAACATAAGAATCTATTGCTTTATGATATAAACTCAATAACAAATTGAATCTACTATCAAAAATTTGCAATTGGGTTTGTTCTATTATTTTTTTATTGCTTTCAATAGTGTTTTTGTTAGTCTCGATAGAACTTTCATTAGCTTTTACAACATTTGCATTCGTAGTAATCTGGTTTTGAAACGTTCTTACAAGCATATATACAGAATAAAAAGCAATAATCGACCCCAATACTCCTCCGACAAAATCGCCAAAATTGCCAAATAAAGAACTATTTATACATTCTGAAAAGCTTAAATCTTTCCATTGTTGCCAAATGAAGAGGATTAGTGTAACAAGAAAAAAAACGCAAAACGATTTTAATCCCTTACGAAAGTTTGCGGCTATATTAAAAGAAATATTTCGTGCTTCTACTTCTCGTTCATTAGATGACGTATTAAGTTCTACTTTGATATCTTCCATGATTTTTCACAAGAAATATTTCGATTCCCTTTTGAACTTATTGAGGTACGGAATGTTGGTGTGTCGTTTCCTTTGGTCTCATTGTTTTTCCAATGAAGTGGTTTGAGATTTGAAACATCATCAGACCCACCTCTACTTTGGGGTACAAGATGATCTATCTCCCAACCAAAAGCAGATTGTATACCATATTGATCTCTTTGTATCCACGCACCAGCAAAATCTTGTCGCCATTTTTCAGAATCATATCCATTGACGATATTCGCTTTTTGCCATATTTGCTCAATCAGAGCATCTGTGTAATAAGCCATATTGTTTATCTCATAATATTTCTACTTTTTATAACAGTATCATTTTCTCCACACCATCTTATTCACGATACCCACGTAGCTTTGTACAATCTTCACCACTTTGGTGCTGACATTCTCGTCCACATAATCAGGCACTGGAATGCCATGCTGACCATCACGGCAGAGCTCTACGGCGGTGTCAACAGCTTGGAGCAAGGACTTCTCGTCGATACCAGCAATGATGAAGTCGCCCTTGTCGATGGCCTCGGGACGCTCGGTAGAGGTACGGATGCAGATGGCGGGGAAGGGGTGGCCGATGCTGGTGAAGAAGGAGGATTCCTCGGGAAGGGTGCCGCTATCGCTGACGACGGCGAAGGCGTTCATCTGAAGGCAGTTGTAGTCGTGAAAACCGAGGGGCTCATGCTGGATGACACGCGGGTCGAGTTGGAAGCCTGAGGCAGCAAGACGATTGCGGGAGCGGGGGTGGCAACTGTAGAGGATGGGCATGTCGTACATCTCCGCCATCTTGTTGATAGCAGTGAAAAGGGAGAGGAAGTTCTTCTCCGTGTCAATGTTTTCCTCGCGATGAGCAGACAGGAGAATGTACTTGCCTTTCTCCAGGCCGAGGCGTTGGTGGACGTCGCTGGCCTCGATATCGGCGAGGTTGTTGTGGAGGACTTCTGCCATGGGGGACCCTGTGACATAGGTGCGCTCCTTGGGTAGGCCGCAGTCGGCGAGGTATCTTCTTGCGTGCTCAGAGTAGGCCATATTCACGTCGGAGATGATATCGACGATACGGCGGTTGGTCTCCTCGGGCAGGCACTCGTCCTTGCAGCGGTTGCCAGCCTCCATGTGGAAAATGGGGATATGGAGTCGCTTTGCTCCGATAACACTGAGGCAGCTGTTGGTGTCGCCAAGGACCAGTACGCCGTCGGGCTTGGTCTGGGCGAAGAGCTTGTAGGAGCAGTTGATGATGTTGCCGCAAGTAGCGCCAAGGTCGTCACCGACAGCATCCATATAGACCTCGGGCTCTGCGAGCTTCAGATCCTTGAAGAAGATACCGTTGAGGTTGTAATCGTAGTTCTGGCCCGTGTGGGCGAGAATAACATCAAAGTACTGGCGGCACTTGTTGATAACGGCGGCGAGACGGATGATCTCGGGGCGCGTGCCGACAACGATAATGAGTTTTAATTTGCCGTTGTCTTTAAACTTAATATCTGAATAATCAAATTTTGGTTGCTTTTCCATAAAACATGAATTGTATTTTTTTCGAACACGGATTGAACAGATAATACAGATTTATACTTCTCAATTCCTTGGGGAATTCAAAACATAAATATTATTTTTTACGAACACGGATTTTTCGGATAAAACGGATTAGTAGAGCTTACGCTCCCATTCTAATCCATCATAATGCCCGAAATTAAACAGTAATCCAAGTTTATGACCAGTTGCTTTTAGATAATTGTAGATTTGACTTCTATGTGCATCATCTAAATGAGCAACCGCTTTCAACTCTACCATAACGTTGCCATAACAAACAAAGTCCGCCCTATAAGTTTGATGCAATTCCCTTCCGTCATAGTATATTTTCAACTCCTTTTCTCTTTCGTAAGGAATTCCGCGCTTTCTAAATTCCAATTCGAGAGCCTCCTGATATACTGCTTCAAGAAATCCAGGACCCAAAACATTGTAAACATGCATAGCTGCACCATTTATTGCGTAGCTCTGTTCCTTATTATACAACATGTCACTTATGTATCTATGATTACAAGTTTACTCGTGGCATTAAAAATCCGTTTAATCCGTGTAATCTGTGTTCGTTATTTTTCGACTTTGTCAAAGTAGGTGTCGGGCCTGTTCGGATCGAATATCTCGTTGCAGTACATGACGGTGACGAGGTCTTCGGTATCGGAGAGGTTGATGATGTTGTGGGTATAGCCGGGGAGCATGATGACGGACTGGATTTTGTCACCACTCACCTCATAGTTGAGGACTTCGTCAGAGCCCTCCTTGCGGAGCTGGATGAGGCCGTGGCCCGAGACGACGATGAACTGTTCCCACTTGGTGTTGTGCCAATGCTCGCCCTTGGTGATGCCGGGCTTGGAGATGTTGATGCTTACCTGTCCGCAGTTGAGGGTGTGGACGAGTTCGGTGAACGAACCACGCTGGTCAACATTCATCTTCAGGTCAAAGATGGCCTTTTCCTTGGGAAGGTATGACAGGAAGGTGCTGTACAGGCGCTTGGCAAAGGAGTCGGCGGGGATCTCGGGAATCATCAAGGTCTTGGGCATATCGGCAAACTTATGGAGCAAGTCCACGATTTCACCAAGCGTAGCTTTGTGAGTGATAGGGCAATAGCAGTAGCGGCCTACTTTTTCGAACACAGATTTCACAGATTGAACAGATTTTTCATTATCCGTGCTACCTGTGGTATCACCATTCATGGGGATAACTTCCAGGCCGTCAAACTCGCAATGGTGCTCCTCGCCCTTCAAGGCGTGGATCATCTCTTCCACAAGGTCGTCGATGTAGAGCAGTTCGAGTTCTACACTTGGGTCGTTGACAGTGATGGGGAGGTCATTGGCGATGTTGTTGCAGAAGGTAGCTACGGCACTATTATAATTGGGACGGCACCATTTGCCATATAGGTTGGGGAAACGATACACCAATACTTTGGCACCTGTTTCCTTGCCATACTCTAAGAACAGGTCCTCGCCAGCTTTCTTGCTGCGACCGTACTCGCTGTTGCCGAAACGGCCCGTCAAGGAAGCTTGTTGGGAGCTGGAAAGCATCACAGGGCAAGTGTTCTTATGAGCCTTCAGCGTGTCGAGCAAAGTGGAGGCGAAGCCGAAGTTACCCTTCATGAACTCGTCATTGTCCTTGGGGCGGTTGACGCCAGCTAGGTTGAACACGAAGTCGCACTCCTTGCACCATGTGTCGAGTTGCTCGGGGGTGGAGTCGAGGTCGTACTCGAAGACTTCCTCGATCGACAAGTCGCCGTAGCAACGGGCCTTGCCGTCTTTGATGTTATTGAGTTGGGCGCAAAGGTTCTTGCCGACGAAGCCTTTGGCACCAGTTACTAATATACGCATGTCGTTTATATTTTGAACACAGATTGCACACCACTGTTCTATTAGCGAACACGGATTGCACGGATTACACGGATTTAGAAATATCTGTTAGATCCGTTATATCTGTGTTCGTAAAACTTTTGAAGTCTGTGTTCGAAAGATTACTGCACGAAGTTACCATCGCCTTTCAGTTCTTTCTGAATATACTCCAAGGAGGCGATCTTGGCCTTGGTCTCCTCAAGGTTCAGGCGGTAGGTGTTGTCGGAGTTGAACTCCTCTATCTCAGAACGCTTCGTGTCGCCCTCCTTGAAGAACTTGTCGTAGTTCAGACCGCGGTTGTCAGCGGGTACACGGTAGAAATTGCCCATGTCCTCGGCCTTGGCGCACTCCTCCTTGGTGAGCAATGTCTCGTACATTTTCTCTCCGTGGCGGATGCCGATGACTTTGATTTTCTCCTTCTTGCCTCCGAAGAGCTCGCAAACGGCCTCGGCCTGGGTTTGGATCGTGCAGGCTGGGGCTTTCTGTACGAGGATATCGCCGTTGTGTCCGTGCTCGAAAGCGAAGAGAACAAGGTCGACGGCCTCCTCCAGCGACATGATGAAACGGGTCATCTTGGGCTCGGTCAGCGTGATAGGATTGCCATTGCGAATCTGGTCTATCCACAGGGGAATGACAGAACCACGGGAACACATCACGTTGCCATAGCGAGTGCAGCAGATCTTGGTCTTGCCAGAGTAGCGACTCTTGGCAACGGCGATTTTCTCCTCCACGGCCTTGGTGATACCCATGGCGTTGATGGGATAGGCGGCCTTGTCGGTGGAGAGGCAGATGACGGCACCTACGCCAGCCTCGATGGCAGCAGTCAGGACATTGTCCGTGCCGATGACATTGGTCTTAACGGCCTCCATCGGGAAGAACTCACAGCTCGGGACCTGCTTTAATGCTGCGGCATGGAAGATGTAATCCACGCCAGGCATGGCATTGCGACACGACTGCAAGTTGCGTACGTCTCCGATAAAAAACTTGATCTTGTTTGCCACGTCAGGGTATTTCACCTGGTACTCGTGACGCATATCATCCTGCTTCTTCTCATCGCGGGAGAAGATGCGGATTTCTCCGATATCTGTACGGAGAAAGCGGTTCAACACTGCGTTACCGAAGGATCCTGTTCCACCGGTTATCATTAGAGTTTTTCCTGCAAAAATGCTCATAATATTCTTTGTTTATTTCTTTTCTGTGTCGTAATACTTTGCGTACCATTCAGCAAAGCGTCTCAATCCCTCTCGCAGACTCGTATTCGGCTTGAATCCAAAGTCCTGCTCCAGTGGTGTTGTGTCAGCATAAGTGACGGGTACGTCTCCAGGCTGCATGGGCACAAGCTCCTTATGGGCCTCAAAATCGTAGTCTTTGGGTAGCACGCCTGCGCGCACCAATTCTTCCTGAAGAATAGTGACGAAGTCGAGGAGATTCTCGGGAGAATTGTTGCCGATGTTATACACCTTGTAGGGCGGAATGGGAAGACCGTCCTTGCCATTCTGCTTCTCGGGTGCATGCTGCATAATGCGGACTACTCCTTCCACAATGTCATCGACATAAGTAAAATCGCGCATGCAGTTACCGTAGTTGAAGATTTTGATGGTCTCGCCCTTGACCAGTTTATTGGTGAAACCAAAATAGGCCATGTCGGGACGGCCTGCTGGACCATAGACGGTAAAAAAGCGAAGACCCGTTGACGGGATGTTATAGAGTTTGGAGTAGGCATGCGCCATTAACTCGTTGCTCTTCTTCGTCGCGGCATAGAGGGATACGGGATTGTCCACCTTGTCGTCGGTGGAGTACGGCACCTTCTTGTTGCTGCCATAGACAGAGGAGGAAGAGGCATAGACCAAATGCTCGACCTCGTGGTGACGGCAGGCCTCTAAGATATTATAGAAGCCGATAAGGTTGCTTTGGATATAAGCATCGGGATTGGTAATGCTGTAGCGGACTCCTGCCTGAGCGGCAAGGTTTACGACAACGGCAATCTTGTTTTCCGTGAAGATTTTCTCTACAGTGTCTTTGTCTGCGATGGAGGCGTGAACAAAAGTCCAATCCCCATGCAAGGCTTCAATTTCTTTCAGACGCTCATACTTGATGTTGACATCGTAGTAGTCGGTAATAGAATCGATACCGATAACCTTGATGTTCTTGACATCGTGGAAGAGTCGCTTGACGAGGTTGCTGCCGATAAAACCAGCAGCACCCGTCACAAGGACGGTCTTGCCTTCTAAGTTTATATTATACTCTAACATTATTTAGTCTCTTCTAAAAATATCTCGTGTATATACTTTATCTTCCACATCTTTCAGACAGTCATCAAAGCGGTTGGCAATGATGGCTTTGCTCTGCGACTTGAACTCATCAAGACTGTTCACCACTTTACTGCCAAAGAAGGTTGTACCATCTTCCAATGTGGGCTCGTAGATGATAACCTCAGCTCCCTTTGCTTTGACACGCTTCATGATGCCTTGAATAGCTGACTGGCGGAAGTTGTCTGAGTTCGACTTCATGGTCAAGCGATAAACGCCAATTACACATGCCTGTTCTTTCTTTGCATCCCATTGGCCATTTTCTGTATAATAGCCAGCTTTGCGAAGAACGGCATCTGCTATATAGTCCTTGCGCGTCTTGTTTGACTCCACAATAGCAGACATCATATTTTGAGGCACATCAGCATAGTTGGCAAGGAGCTGCTTGGTGTCTTTGGGCAGGCAATAACCGCCATAGCCAAATGATGGGTTATTATAATGTGTTCCAATACGCGGGTCGAGACCGACACCTTCGATGATTGCCTTTGAGTCGAGGCCTTTTACTTCGGCATAAGTATCCAACTCATTGAAGTAGCTAACGCGAAGAGCAAGGTAAGTGTTGGCAAAGAGTTTTACGGCCTCGGCTTCCTTCATACCCATGAAAATAGTATCTACGTTTTCTTTGATGGCTCCCTCTTGCAGAAGAGCTGCAAAGGTCTTCGCTGCTTCCATCAGCTTTTCAACATCTGTCACTGACTTGATAGCCTCGTTTTCCTCCTCAAATTCCGGCAGATTGATGATCTTGGGATAACCTACGATGATGCGGCTTGGGTAGAGGTTGTCATAAAGGGCCTTGCTCTCACGAAGAAACTCCGGAGAAAAGAGGAGGTTGAACTTCTTGACTCCTTTCTGAGCATAGTTCAAGTAGAGGTTGCGGGTGTACCCGACGGGGATGGTTGACTTGATCACCATAACGGCATCGGGATTTACCTCCAACACCATGTCTATCACTTCCTCCACATGGGTGGTATCGAAGTAGTTTTTGACTGGGTCATAATTGGTGGGGGCTGCGATAACCACAAAATCGACGTCAGCATAGGCTGACTTGCCATCGAGAGTCGCTACAAGATTTAATGGCTTTTCAGTCAGATATTTTTCGATATAATCATCTTGAATTGGAGAAATCTTATTGTTGAGTTTTTCCACCTTTTCAGGGATTACATCTACTGCTATCACCTGATGATGCTGAGATAGCAGCGTAGCTATGCTCAGTCCCACGTAGCCTGTACCGGCAACGGCGACTTTAATGTCTTTAAATTTACGCATATTTTCTTTGATTTTGTTTTATTTACATCGTCCACAACAGTATTCCTGCTTTATCAAACAGCAACACATAGTTGGTCTAAAAAATGCTATTATTATTGACACGAAGGTGTTATTAAACTTATTCCTTCTTAAATGGTCCCCTTAAGAAAGGTTGGCAGGCTTACTGCCAAATGGTTTCCACATTAATCACCGTTAATCCAGCTTTAATCGTTCATTAATGCTTTGTTAACCATCAGTCTGATGTCAATCCTTTTTAGGTTGGGAGGAGGAAAGGAATTGCTGGTAGGCTTCACGGGCATTGGGGGCTACGATATGATTGCCACCGAAAAAGTTGATGATGATCTGTGGATCTTTGTGCTGCCAGAGTTTGTCGATGACGGCCTGGACGATGCGTTCTTCCAAAACGACCTCAGATGGCTTCGCCTGTGGTTTCTCCAACTGCTCCGCTGTGGAAGACGGGACTTCCTGCTCTTTTGCTGAGGCTTCGGTTGACGCCGAGGCGCGAAAGTGAGGAAACAGGTCAAAAGGCCTCCAAGGGTGTCGTCCAGATGATTTGCATTGCTTATAGCCAAAGTATGCCGCAGTAGCTATTTGAGCTATCATTATCTCTATTCCGATCATGGCGATTAATGTTTGGGGTGAGACTTACGGCGCGCGATCAAAGCATCATTAATGCGGGCGCGTATGTTGTTCACGCTTCTACCAGAAGTGATTTTGATGGCGAAGGGCAACAGGAGCTGGATGAAGCTACTCCTGACGACGATATCCTCGGTGAGCTTGGTCTCTTGATCGAGCATGGAGACGACAACCAAGGCAAGATCTGTGGCGTTGTTGCAGTCACGAATTTGATCGAGGAAGGCCGGGAAGCTTTCCTTGCCAATATAGAGGGCGAGTTTCTTGGCTTCAGGGGAAGCGGCTTCGGGGGAATCGGCTTCGGAAAGACTGTCTTCAGCAACTTCCCGCTTGCTGAATATTTGCTCGGCAAACTGGTCGCCATAGAAGTTTTGTACGGCCTTTGTGGCGTTGGGCAGAACCTGGACGATACTGTCGTGGATGCTAATTTTTACGTCGTTCATAATGCGGTTTTGGTTATTTATGAGAAAATGGGTAAATGAATTGCGAACGGAATGAATGGATTATGAATGGATTGTAAACGGTTATGAATGAATTTGCATTCGGTTGTGCCTTTACATACCTTTGCAAACGATGTTAGTAACGCAGCTGACAAAGAGAATCATTATCAACTTCAAAAACTTTCAAGGCAATGAAACAAAATCGCAGTCCCACCAAGTCCGCAGAACGGCGGCTAAACAATTCGATTACGTATCGGTCTCGTATCGTTTCCGTATCGATCTCGTATCAATCCCGTATCGTTCTCCTATCGTCCTCCTATCGTTCTCCTATCGTTCTCGCTTCCGGAAGCGGAAACAATACGGAAACGATACGGAAACAATAGAAGAAGCAAGGGAGAAACAAGGGAGAATGCTCCCAACTCAAAACATTTTCAAATTTTTAAAACTTTACAATTATGGCAAGACTCAATGGTATCTTAACCAAACTCCAGGGTTCAGTAGGTAGCTTTACCTTCAAGCAGAACGGTGGTCAGACCGTAGTGTCTGAGAAAATTACTCAGACGACCAATGCGAAGACCAATGGTCAGCAGAAACAGCGCATGAAGTGGACGAACGTTATTCGTCTGTATCAGGTGCTGACGCCTTATCTGAAGCTCGCCTTCGGTGGGGCCCGCAATGGCCGCAGCGACTACAACAAGTTCGTGTCGGTGAATCTCGGCAAGGCACCAGTTTATCTCACCAAGCAGGAGGCGCAGGCGGGGGCCTGCCTCGTGGCGCCCTACGAGGTGTCGCACGGTCTCATCAAGTCGATCTCGGTCAGCGGGAAGGGCAACCAGGCCGTGACGGACATCAATCTGGGCGACTTGGCTATCACTGACGAGACGATGGTGAAGGAGTTTTCGAACGCCGTGGTGCAGAACAACGGTCTCTACGAGTATGGCGACCAGATCACGTTCTTCCTGGTCAGACAGGAGGTGAACGACGTGACCATGCTTCCCATGGCGGTAGTGGAGGCCTGCTGCGTCGTGCTGGACAAGGCTTCTGAGTCGAAGCTCCTCACGGTCGTGGATGCGCGTGGCTTCTCGGTGCAGGAGGGACATCTGGCGGCGCAGGCTGCTCATGATTTCGGCGATCATGGTCTGGTGTGGATCCACTCCCGCAAGCAGGCGGCAAAGACGCTGGTCTCGACGCAGCACCTCATCTGCGAGAACAACTTGATGAAGGAGTATCAGGGGCAGGCAGCTTACCAGCGTGCCACTGACAGCTACGGTGGCGTGAGTGATGTCTATCTGCGTCCGAACGGTGTGCTGAACCCTGTGGAGAACTCCGTGCCGGGGACTCCCTCGGTGGAGGGGAAGAAGACGCTGCGTCTGTCGGCGAGTCCGGCCAATAGTGGTACGGTCTCAGGGGGTGGTTCCTTTGACAAGGGGAGCCGCGTGAGCATCCATGCCGTGGCCTCGGGCGACTATACCTTCAGCCGCTGGAGTGACGGGGACACGTCGGCGTCGCGTACCGTGACGGTGAATGGTGACATGTCGCTGACGGCTTACTTCACCAAGACGACCTCGGGCGGAGAGTCTTCGGAGACGAACCCCGATGGTGGCGACGGTAACTTGGGTGACTAAGCAGTAGGATGCTGGGGGCGCGAGACGCCCTCAGCACCTTTCATTTTTTCATGAATCCCCGCTGATCGTACGATAATCGACTCGTTAATACTTTATTCTGAGCCTTCTTGCTGATTGACTTGGTCTTAGAAGAACAAGTACTGCACGTAGAGCGAGGCGTTGTAGGCCAGCAGGAAGACGGATAGACCCATCAGAGCCACACGGGCAGCCAGCAGCCAGCGGCCACGGAGGCGCAACAGGGCGAAGCCCATGGCGATGGGGAGGACGAAGAGCCAGTGGGGCGACATGATATAGACCTCGTTGAGGCCGAAGCCGAGCACCACATGGATGATCATGTCGAAGCCCATCCATGACAGGGCGATCCACAGAAAGCGACTGCGGCGCCCCATCCAGATGCCGGCGAGGAAGAAGAGGACGACGAAGGCCTCGACGGCATAGCTCGCCGCATAGCGGTAGGGGACAATGACGGGGCGATTGATGAGCACGTCGCCCAGCACATGGTCGGTGTGGAGCTGTATGGGCTCGCCAAACAAGTTTTCGACGATGCTCTCCAGGCGCGGGGTCGTGGCGTCGGTCCACGACGAGAATTCCCCTTGACCCATTGGCTTGCCCTGGTGGGCATAGACCGCTTTCTTCATCCGGCGACGCTCCTTCTCCTTGGCCCTTGCGCGGAAGATGCTGTCGGCAGTATGGGAAAGGCCCGTAGTGTCGGTCGTGGCCGACTGCTTGATGAGGTTTTGCATGATGGCGCCGCGCTCTTTCTTTTCCCGTGCGGCCGTCGCCTCTTGGCGAGCGAGGTATTTCGGTTTCTCGAACGTCTGCCACTCCCAGCGCGCAAATCCCCATATCAGCGCCGACGGGACGATAACGGCCAGCAGCAGGTGGGCAGGGCGGAAGAACCGCTTGCCACTCGTGCCCCAACTGGCCAGGAAGACCTTGATGCCATTGTTGAGCGAGATGCCCGCCGTGAGCAGGAAGAACAGTACGGTCTGTGCCTTCGTCAGCGGCCTGCCGCGAAGCAGACTACGGCCCGCGACGTAGAGGGTGAGGATCAGGGCCGTCGTAGAGAGGCCGAAATGGTCGGGGACGCTGAGCGACACCATCGTGTAGGCGAAGGAGAGAAAAAGCAGGGTAAGCAGCAGGGCGTCGGTCGCAGGTAAAGAGACGATCTCCCGCAGGATGCGGAAGAGGAAGAGAACGGCGTAGAAAGTGGCTGCGACGAGGAACATGGCCGTGAGAACTTGCGCGAAGTTGACCCCCGTGGCGAGGATGATCAAGCGGTTGACTTGGGCGGGGATCCACATGAAGAAGGCCAGTAGCGGGTGGCGGTAGATGTTGTAGGCCGCCGACCAGTCGTTGAGTACCAGGTAGGTGATGGGGTCGAAGCCCGAGATATGGAAGTGGCGCAAGACGAGTTTGCGGTAGCCGTCCGTGACTTGGGAGAACCACTCCCAGTAGCGACAGACGACCATCGTGTTGAGTACGAGGGCATAGAGGAGGGCGCCCCATGCCAGTCTGCGCTCCTTGCGTCTCACCTTGAAAAGGCCGAGGGCGCTATGCAATGCCTGGACGATGATGGTGGACCTGCTGTGGTCGGATGCTTGATTCATGCCGCAAAATTACGCTTTCTTCGCCGATGATGCAAATTATTCGGCCCGATAGCTTGGCGGAAACCATGGAAATGACTAATTTTGCCCATAGAAAGACGACAACATGGAGATACTCATAGCTTTCGACTCCTTCAAAGGGTGTCTCTCCAGCCAGGCAGCAGGAGAGGCCTTCGCCCGCGGCGTGCGATCCGAGGGTGCCACCTGTCGTGTGCTGACGATGAGCGACGGTGGCGACGGAATGCTCGATGCCTTTCTCGCGACCTTGGGTGGAGATCGCATCACTATCGCCTGCCACGATGCCCTGATGCGCCGTATAGAGGCCTCCTACGGTCTCTGTGGCCAGCGTGCCATCATCGAAGTGGCCCAGGCCTGCGGATTGTCGCGCGTCGAACCGGAGAACCGCAACCCCCTCGTGGCCACGAGCTACGGTGTGGGTGAACTGCTGGCCGACGCCGTGATGCGTGGCGCAAAGGAGTGTGTCATCGGCCTCGGAGGCACCGCTACCAGCGACTGTGGTATCGGTATGATTCGAGCCTTGATAGACCGCTTCGGGCGCAGCGCCCACGACCGCTTTGACGCGGTGCGGGATCAGTACTTTCAGGATCTGCGCATCGTCCTCGCCTCCGACGTCCAGAATCCGCTCTGTGGCCCGCTGGGAGCAGCCCGCGTCTTTGCCCCGCAGAAAGGGGCCACGGAGGCTATGGTTGAGGTCATCGATCGCCGGGCGGCACGCTTCGCCGACGTGAGCGCGCGCCACTTCGGCTACGACCTTCGCAACGCCCATGGCGCAGGGGCGGCAGGCGGACTGGGCTACGCCTTCATGGAGTATTTCCAGGCCACGATGTGCTCAGGAGCGGAACTTCTGCTCGGAGCCTGCCACTTCGACGAGATGATCGATGAAACCGCCGTTATTGTGACGGGAGAGGGGAGTAGCGACGCTCAGACGCTGATGGGGAAGTTGCCCTTCGTGGTGATGGCCCACGGCAGGCGCAAAGGCGTCGATGTCGTGTTGTGGTCGGGTCGCGTCCAGGATGCGCAGCGACTGCTCGATGCAGGATTCGCAAGCGTGGGCAGTATCCATCCCGAGGGGTTCCCACAGGAGGAGGCGATGAGACCCGACGTGGCCGAGGCGCATCTTGCCCAGCGGGGTGCGCAGCTGGTCAGGGAGCTCCGACTGCAAGGGAAAAATAAATGATAGAATCGGCTATGCGCTCGATAGACCCGATAAGATGGCTGATAGAAAGGAATAGCCGATCGAATCGATAAAAACATAGTGTGTATAATCAAAAAATAGACCCAAATTGGAATTAACTAATAAGAATATAGAGTCATGAAGAAAGGATTGATTTTAGGAATGTTCTCCGCCTCGCTGATGCTCGCCTCGTGCGGCGGAATAGGTGGCGGTACGTCGACGCAGGGCAACCAGGGCAACGGCAGTATGTTGGGCAGTGGTGTCGGCGAGTCAGTCGGCAACATTATCTCGTCGATCATCGGTGGTGGCAAACTCTCGAAGGAGAATCTCTACGGCACCTGGCGCTACGACGGTCCGGGATGTGCCTTCACCTCGGAGAACCTCCTGGCGCGTGCTGGTGGCGAACTGGCAGCGGCGAAGGTGGAGGAGAAACTCGGCGAGGAGTATCGCAAACTGGGCTTCACGTCTTCCAACACCCAGTTGACGTTCGCCAAGGACGGCACGTTCTCGGCCAAGATCAACGGCAGGGCCTGGAACGGCACCTATACCTATAACCCGACCGACGCTTCGCTGCAACTGAAGGGTCTCCTCATCAATCTCAATGGCTATGTCGTCCGCAACGGCCTCTCGGGCATTAGCGTGCTCTTCGAGTCGAAGAAGGTGCTCACGCTCTTCCAGACGATGGCAGCCGTGAGTGGCAACAGTACGGCGCAGGTCGTGGGAGACATCTCCAAAAACTATGACGGCGTGCGTGTCGGCTTCGACTTGAAAAAGTAATAGTAGGATTTTTTTTCACTCACCCCCTCATCCTTAGGACACATGAAGAAGATAGAACGTATGAAAAAGCATAGTCGCATGCTAAAGTCGGTATGTATGAAGCCTTTTGCAAGCATGAAGCTGCCGACCCTTACCGTGCGCATCCTCTCCACTCTCTGTGCGCTGACGATGGTCGGCCTTGCCGCCCAGGCGCAACTCCTCTACAAGATCAGTGGCAAAGACCTGACGCGCCCGTCTTATATCGTTGGTACGATGCATGTCGTCTCCTCGTCGTTTGTCCCACAGATTGTGGGCATTGACGAGGCGCTCAACACGACCGACTGCGTGGTGGGTGAGATCGACTTCAAGGAGGCTTTGTCTCAGGATTTTCTCACCCGCGTCTCCGAGGCGATGATGCTACCTGAGGGCAAGACCATCAAGGACCTGCTGACTTCTGACGAGATGAAGTCGCTCAACAAGGCGCTCCTGAGCGTGATGGGGGCCGACTTCGACAACCCCGTGATTATGGCGCAGATGGGGCGGATGGCACCAGCGGCTTTGTCCAACGTGCTGACCGTGATGACCTGTATGAAGCGCCATGCGGATAGTTTCGACTCCAGCGACCTCATCGACCTCTACTTTCAAAAGGTAGCGCAGGAGAACAACAAAGCCACGGATGGACTGGAGACGGGCGACGAGCAGATGAGACTGCTCTACGGACAGCCGTTGGAGAAGCAGGTGCGCGATCTGGTCTGCCTCTGTGAACATTTCGACCGGGCGCAACAGGACTTGGAGGATATGATCGCGGCCTATAAAAACCAGGACCTGAAGCGGCTGGGCGATGTGATGGATCAGCAGTTTTTGGAGGGCTGCTCCGATGGTCCCCAGGACCGCCAGCAGCTTGTCGTGGACCGCAACCGGCGTTGGGTGGAGAAGATGCCGACGATCATGTCCGCCCAGCCTTCGCTCTTCGTGGTCGGTGCGGGCCACCTCGCGGGCGACGACAGCGTGCTGACCATGCTGCGCCAGCAGGGGTACGTCGTGGAGGCTGTGGAGCGATAGGCGCAGGGCTTCGCAACTATATATATGATGGAGGAACAATGGGTTTGACAATCATCCCAACAGGGATCAAGCAGGTCTTGACTACTATCCTCTAAGAAGCAAAAAACTATGCAAAGAGAAACGGACGAACTGTATATGCGGCGCTGCCTGCAACTGGCGCGCTGCGGACAAGCGGGCGCCAAGCCCAACCCCATGGTCGGCGCAGTGATCGTAGCTCCCGGTGGGCGCATCATTGGCGAGGGCTACCATAAGCGCTGTGGCGAGGGCCACGCCGAGGTCAACGCCTTTGCCTCGGTGAGGGCCGAGGACGAAACGCTGCTGAGAGAGAGTACGATCTACGTCTCGCTGGAGCCGTGCAGCCACTATGGCAAGACACCACCCTGTGCCGACCTGATCGTCAGCAAGGGCGTGAGGCGTGTGGTCTGCGGCTGCGTCGATCCCTTCGCCAAGGTGCAGGGTCGCGGCATCGAGCGGATGCGAGCGGCTGGCATCGAGGTGGTGGTGGGCGTGATGGAGCGCGCGTGCAGGGAGATCAACAAGCGTTTCTTCACCTACAACACGCTTCAGCGGCCCTATATCACGTTGAAATGGGCCCAAACAGCCGATGGTCTCTTGGGGGCAGAGGGACGGCGGACACCGATCTCCTCGCCTTTCACCCTGATGCTGGTACACCAGTTGCGCAGCGAAAGCGATGCCATCCTCGTCGGTCATACGACCTGGGCGGTGGATGCGCCGAGCTTGACGGTGCGTGAGTGGGCTGGATCCGACCCCGAACGTATCGTCCTGGGCCACGGACTGGAGGGTACGCTCCCTGAGGGCTACCTTCCGTTTGACAGTATCGACGCCGTGCTACGCCATCTCTATGAGGAGAAGAAGCAGTCGCTGCTCGTGGAGGGTGGAGCAAGGACGCTGCAGTCCTTCCTCGACGCTGGTCTGTGGGACGAACTACGCGTCGAGACCGCGCCTTTCTGTCTCGGAGAGGGCGTGCGTGCGCCCCAGTTGCCTGGAGGGGTGCGCCTGGTGCGCCAGGAGGAGTACGACGGACGCACGATTCAATTCTACGAACGCAACGGCCAATAATCTTGTTTTATACTAAGGAACGCAACATTCAATGAACATGGAAGACAGATTGTCGGATACTGACGACTACCGTCGCGACCATTTTGTCCGCATTATTGAGCGGGCAGTGGAGAAAATGACGCTCAAGGAACTGGAGGCCGTGGCCTACGACCTTTTCACCAAGGGCTATCTAGAGGACTACTGATCCTTCAGGTAGCCCCGGCCATCCCTGGCTCCTGAACAGCCATTGTTTCTTTCTCACCCTTGTTTAAATGAGGGTGTGCCTTGCCAGCCTTGCTCTTTATGCAGGTGTGGCTTCGCCATAGGGCTCATAGCACGTTGCGGCAGATTTTTCGCCCAATGGGTTGCTTATGGCGACAGATAAAAAGCCGAAGCGGATCAAAGTGTTCCAAATTCAAGAATTTGAACAAGAAAACTCTTTTTTGCCCCTTTTCCCCTTGTTTCTCCACTCTTTATTCTTTCGAGAGTTTAATCCGCTTAATTTCCTTTCCGTGTTTTAGTCATTTTCTTTCCATTTTCCGCATTTTAGTAATTTGTGGCATTTCTAGAAATATGTGCTGAAAGGAGAATTCTAAACAAACTGGCATATGGCGGATTTGCCTGTGTCGAGGGAAATGCCTACTTTTGTAGCCATTACAGACGATGAGCTTTTGTATGACAGGAGAAAGAATTGTAAATATTGAGTACATTCCGGCCATCAGTTATGTGCTGGCCCGCAATGGCAAGAAATGCATTCAGCGCGTGGAAGTGGTCAACGACAGCGAGGAGGATTGGCTGAAAGTGGTCCTCACACTGGCGGGAGACCATGTGGCGGGCTGCGAGCGCACGTTTGACGTGCTGCCTGCGGGCCAATCGGTAGAGATCACCGACCTCGACCTGCAGCTCCAGTTGGAGTCGCTGCGCCACCTCTCGGAGAGCGTGGAGACTACTTTCACCCTGACGCTGACGGTCGATGGCGAGGAAATGGAGGTCCAGGACCACGCCCTCCGCATCCTTACGGCCAATGAGTGGCCGGGTGTGGGTATCTCGCCAGAATTGATCGCCGCCTTCGTCACGCCCAATGCACCGCAACTCCAGCCCGTGCTGGTCAGTGCCGCCCGCAAGCTGGAGGAGCTCACGGGCGATGCTGCCCTCGACGAGTATCAGCAGCAGAAGCCCAACCGCGTTCGCGCCCAGTGTGCCGCCATCTTCCAGGCTATCCGCGACTTGGGCATCGTCTATGCAGCCCCACCCGCCAGTTTTGAGGAGAAGGGGCAGCGCGTGCGTCTTGCCCAGCAGGTGCTGAAAGAGAAGTTGGGCACCTGTCTGGACCTCACCGTACTGCTCGCCTCGGCCTTGGAGGCTGCCGGCCTTCACCCGCTTGTGGTTATCAAGAAGGGCCACGCCTTCGTGGGCTGCTGGCTCATCGACAACTATTATCAGCAGACCACGTCCGACGACGCCGCCTTCCTCTCCAAGGCGATGAGCGACGGCGTCAACGAGATGGTGCTCCTCGAAAGCATCGACCTGACGAGTTCGGCCGACGTGAGTTTCGAGGACGCCGTGGCCAATGCCGAGCGCTACGTCACCGCCGAGGCCGACAGTATCGTCTGCTTCGTCGATGTCTATTGTTGCCGCGTCAACCATATCCTGCCACTCCCCACGGAGGGCGAGACGGTGGAAACGGAGGGCGTGGGGCATGGCGACACCACATCATGGGTGCGCCAGCAGCAGACCATCGAGGATGAAGTGCCGGCGCAGCCCAAAGTGCTCACGCGCACGCAGATCTGGGAGCGCAAGCTCCTCGACTTCTCCCTCCGCAACAACCTCCTCAACATGCGCATCGGACAAAAGGTGATACCCTTTGTCTCTTATCATATCGACACGCTCGAAAACCAGCTGCAGGATGGTGCCGACATCGAACTCGTTGGCAAGCCCGCAGGGGTCAGTACGCAGCCCAACGGCTGGGGCATCTATGATAGCATCAGCTACAAGAAGGATCTGGGCGAACTGGCCGATGCCAGTCTGCGTCGCAAGCGACTGGTCTCCTACCTTGACGATGAAGCGTTGGAACTCTCGCAGCGACGCTTGTTCCGCGAGTCGCGCACGGCGCTGGAGGAGAATGGTGCCAACACGCTCTTTCTCGTTCTCGGACTGCTCAAATGGTACGAGACGGACCGGAGCGAGCGGCCCCGTTACGCCCCGCTGCTGCTCCTGCCGGTGAAGTTGGTTCGCAAGGGGGCCAACCGCTATGTGATCCGGACGCGTGAGGAAGACCCCATCTTCAACACCACGCTGACGGAGATGCTGCGCCAGCAGTTTGAGGTGAACATGCCCGACTTCGACACGCTGCCTGCCGACGACCACGGCATTGACGTGAGACGTGTCCTCGCCATGGTGCGTGGAGCCATCAAGACGCAGAAACGCTGGGATGTGGTGGAGGAATGTATGCTCGGCCTCTTCTCGTTTTCGAAGTTTGTGATGTGGAACGACATTCACAACAACTGCGAGAAGATGGAGCGCAACCCCATCATCCAGTCGCTCATCGCCAAGCGCCTCAAACTCCATCAGCCTAAGCGCCACCTTGTCAACGTGCGCCTCAGCGACCAGAAGGATCCGCCCAACTATTCCGCCGTACCGCTGCCCGCCGACTCGTCGCAGCTCGAGGCCATCCTCATGTCGGGCGTGGACCGCAGCTTCATCCTCTATGGTCCGCCGGGAACAGGCAAGAGCCAGACCATCACCAACATGATCGCCAATGCTCTCTACAAAGGCAAGCGCGTGCTCTTCGTGGCCGAGAAGATGGCGGCTCTGCAGGTAGTGGAGAATCGCCTGCGCAAGATGCAGCTCCACCCGTTCTGCCTCGAGATGCACTCCAACAAGATGACCAAGAGCCACTTGTTACGCCAGCTTCAGGAGGCCCTGGACGTGACCCGCATCAAGGAGCCTGAGGAGTATATGGAGGAGAGCCGTCAGCTCTTCCGCCAGCGCCGTCGTCTCGCCCTCTACGTGGAGCGACTGGATCACCGCCCGCAGAGGTGGGGGGTGTCGCTCTATGAGTGTATCACCCGCATCACGGCAGTGGAAAGCGAACCTATTGCGCCGGGCGACTTCTACATAAAGCACTTCTCCATAGATCAGTTTATGCAGGACTTGGAGGAGATACGCACGCTCGACACCGTCTTCGCCGTCAGCGGCCACCCTGCCACTCATCCGCTACGCGCACTGACCATTACCTCTGCGTCGATGGAACTGGAGAAGCAGCTACGCGGACCGATGGAGGTGATACGGGAGAAGATAGGCGTCGTGAGCGAGGCCGTAGGACGCTTCAACGATGCGACGGATCGTCCCGTGGAGGAATCGACGCGGGGTATGGACTGGATTCTGATAGCTGCAGAAGCGCAGGAAAAGATAGAAAAAGACTATACGAGGGAGATCTTCGACCTCGACTACCACCAGGTGCGCGACGAATGGAGGAAGGCGTGCGCAAAATGGTGGCTGCCTCGCATGATGGGCAAACGGAGGGTGCTCAGCCAGCTCCGCGCCTACCGACCCGGGATGAGGGAGGAGGACGTCGAGCCTTTGTTTGACGCGCTCAGCAAATATCACGGACTGCTAAGTGAGCACACTACCGCAACCGCCCTGCCTTTCACTGACGAGGAGGTCGAGGCCATGCGCCTTGTGGCGACGCAGCTGAAGGAGATGGAGAAGATGGGGTGTACCCCCGACAACAACACACTATCCTTCCTGGGAATGCATATCGACCAGTGGGCGGACCATCTCGACAGTGTGCGCAACTGGACCATCTGGTGCCAGCGCAAGCAGATGCTCCGCGACCATCATCTCGGCAACCTCGTCGAGGAGATTTGGGACAATCCCACTATGCCGATGGCAGAGATAGCCGACGCCTTCGCCAAGGGAGTCTATCAGCGGGTGGCCATGAATATCATCGACGAGAAGAAGCCGCTGAACCTCTTCGACGGTAGACTTTTCGAGGAAGATATACGAAAATACCGCGAGATAGCGTCTCGCTACGAAGTGCTCACGCAGAAGGAACTCTACTACAAGCTGGCTTCCACTATCCCGTCGGCTCAAGTCGAGGCGTCGAAATCCTCGGAGCTGGGCATTCTCAAGCGCTATATAGCCAGTGGAGGACGCGGGGCGAGCATCCGCAAGATCATCGACCAGATACCCACGCTGCTGCCGCGCCTCTGCCCCTGTATGCTCATGAGCCCGATGAGCGTGGCACAGTTTCTCGACCTCGACCAGCCGCCCTTCGATCTCGTGATCTTCGACGAGGCCTCGCAGATGCCGACCTCCGAGGCTGTGGGAGCGATAGCGCGCGGAAAATCGCTCGTGGTAGTGGGAGACCCGAAGCAGATGCCGCCGACGAGTTTCTTCCAGATGCAGCAGACGGACGAGAGCCAAGCTGAGAACGACGACATGGAGTCGATCCTCGATGATTGTATCACGCTTTCCATGGCCTCGCGCTATCTCAGCTGGCACTACCGAAGCCGTCACGAGTCGCTCATCGCCTTCAGCAACAACCAATACTACGACGGCAAACTCTACACCTTCCCTTCGGTGGACAACCGCACGTCGAAGGTGAGCTTCATCCCCGTGGATGGCGTCTATGACTACGGACGCACGCGCAGCAATCGCGCCGAGGCAGAGGCCATCAGTCGCAAGGTGGTGAGCATCCTCCAGGACTATATAAAACATCCCTCCCATCCACGACGCTCCATCGGTATCGTCGCCTTCTCTAAGGTGCAGCAGGGACTCATAGAGGATATTCTCACCGAGATGCTGGCGAAAAATTCAGAGATGGAGCAGTTGGCCTATGACGCCGAGGAACCGATCTTCATCAAAAACTTGGAGAACGTGCAGGGCGACGAGCGCGACATCATTCTCTTCAGCGTGGGCTACGGTCCAGACAAGCGGGGGAAGGTCGCCATCTGGGCTGGAAGCTGCTTCGCCTTTGGAGCGTGGACTGGTTCCTCAACCCCGAGGCGACCTTCGAACGTCTGTGTCAGGCCCTGGAAGCGTTGTTGAAGGAGGCTGACGACGACGGCGACCTGTTCTCGCCCTATGAGACCAAGGAGCAGCCGCAAGAGCAAAAGCATTCCGCCACGTTTAACATCTCGGCGGAGGAGATCATCTCCCCCGAGGACGAATCGCTGCTGGAGACTTACGAGGTGGCGGAGATAAACCATCTCGTCGGCGTGGGTGGCCTCGAGGTCTTGCTTCTCAATGGCCGACGCGCCACTATGGGCGTGAAGGAGATCGTGAGGGTGGAGCAGCCCATCCGTCTCAGCTACCTCGCCAAGCGCATCGCAAAGGAGTGGAAAATACCACGTGTCACGATCCGTCTCACCGACTGGGTGCGGCATGCGGCCTTGGGATGCTATTTCGATAAGGGAGACTCTGAGACCAATCCCACGGTCTGGACCTCTGAGGACCGGCTGAGAGGATGGAATAAATACCGCAAGGCCAGCGGGCGCGAGATAGAAGAGATACCACCCTGCGAGATCGGCAATTGTATCGCCTATCTTGTCCAACAGCAGGGTACCATCCCAAGCAACGAACTGAAACGCGTGGTGGCCCACCAGTTTGGTTTCCCCCGCGTGGGACAGAAGGTGGACAAGTATTTGGAGGAGTGCATCCAACTGATGATCGCCAACGAGAAACTGCGAGAGGACAACGGCATGGTCAGCTGCTAAGCAGATGGCCTTGCAGCTGTTCTGTGTTCCTCAAGATCATGTTCCACAAAAGTAAAAAATCAATAATAAATGATAAGATGAGAAGAAAGACAACCTTCCTGCTTAGCCTGTTGCTGACGATCGCCCTGGGCGTGTCGGCCCAGACTTCCGAGCCGCGCCACGAAATTCTCCTGGAGACCGACAGCGGCAATGTGCGCATCGCGCTCTACAACGAGACGCCGCAGCACCGTGACAACATCCTCAGACTGGTGGAGGCTCATGCCTACGACGGCGTGCTTTTCCATCGTGTCATCAGCAATTTCATGGTGCAGACGGGCGACCTCGGCAGCATTGGTGCGTCACAGGGCAAGCTCCTCGGCGACACACCGGAGAAATACTCCGTTCCGGCCGAGATCCGATTCCCGCAACTGTTTCATAAGCGCGGGGCCGTGGCAGCAGCCCGCGAGGGCGACGATGTCAATCCGGAGCGCCGCTCTTCGGCCACACAGTTTTATATTGTCTGGGGACGCCAGTGGGACGATGCGTCGCTCGACAAACTGCAGCAGCGCATAGACCAGATGACGCAGGGGACAGTGAAACTCACGCCGGAGATCCGCGAGGTCTATAAGACGCTTGGCGGCACACCCCACCTCGACGGCTCTTATACGGTCTTTGGCGAGGTCGTGGAGGGACTGGAGGTTGTGGGACGTATCGAGAAGGCTGCCACCGATGATCACGACCGCCCGCTGAAGGATATCCGTGTAGTCCGGGCCACCGTAGTGAAATAGTCCTACGACCATCTCTCACCAAAGACGACATTCATGAAAACAAAGATCTTTTCTTTTCTGTTTCTCCTGATGGCGGCCACGCTGACGGTCCATGCGCAAAGCGACGTGGTGAGTCTGGCACAGGCCGTGCGTATCTTTCAGAATCCCAGGCAACAATCCGCCAACGACTTGCTCACGAAGCAGGGCTACCAGTACAAGGGCGTCTCGACGGCATTTGGCAAGGAATACACCTGGGTGAAGAACATGGACTTGACCAAGGACGGCCTGCCCACGAAGTTTGCCAAAGGCAACTCCTCCCTCATCCTCCTCGACGCCAACGGCAAGTCCTTGTATCTCTGCATCTTCAACGCTGCTTGCTACAAGCAGTTTCAGCAGCAGGCCGTGCAGATGGGGTATAAGGCCGACAAGGCCGATGGCAAGAGCAGCACGCTCTTCTACATGAAGGACGATGCGCCGACTATCACCTTCATGCAGCTGGAAAAGCCCATGCCCTATTGCATCATCATCACGGAGTAGCTTCGGGATCTGCTGCCTCCGTTCCGCCCAAAGATCGTACGTAGTCGTAGAGTCGCTTGTAGAATGGGTGGCGGCAGAGCGTGGCAGGGTCGCCCAGAATCATGAGTTTCATCCGCGCACGGGTGATGGCGACGTTCATTCGGCGCAGGTCGCGGAGGAAGCCGATCTGGCCTTCGGCATTGCTACGCACCAAGGAGATGAGGATCACGTCGCGCTCTTGGCCCTGAAAACCGTCCACTGTATTGACTGAGAGGAGGTGGCGGAAGGGTTTGAAGAAGGCGTCCTTCTTGATCAGCGCGCGGAGGTACTGTACCTGTGCACGATAAGGAGAGATGACGCCCACGTCGATCTGCTCGTCGAGCACGCGTCGCTTGCCGATCTTCACAAAATAGCGGCGCAGCACGTCGAGGGTGAGTTCTGCCTCGCGCTTGTTCACCCGCCCGAAACTGTTGCCGACAAACTCCTCGCCACCTTCTCCCGCCTCGCCCTCTACGGCTATCCAGTCTATTGGGATGTCATAGTCGAGAATACCACGGTGGCTCACTTGTGGTGCACCCACCACCTCGCCGTGGTAGAACCAGTCGGAGGAGAAGCGCATGATCTCCTCGTTCATCCGGTACTGCACCTTCAGCAGCGTCACCACTGCGGGCTTCCGCTCTACGATGCGCTCCATGAGAGTCTTGCCTAGTCCGCCCTTGAGTGCGGCCATACTTTTCACGGTGGGTGGCAACTGGCAGTGGTCACCAGCCAGTATCACCCGCGAGGCTCGTCGGATGGCAATCCAGCATGCGGCCTCCAAGGCTTGTGCTGCCTCGTCGATGAAGAGCGTGTTGAACTTTTGGCCTTGCATCAGCCGGTTGTTGGACCCCACCAGGGTCGAGGCGATGACACGTGCCTCGTTGAAGATCTCGCTATTGATGCGTAGCTCCAGTTCTGTGGCGCGGCTCTTCAGCCTTTCGAGTTTCTGATGATAGTTTTCCGAACCGCCTCGCCGACGCTGTGCCCGCAGTTCGCGTATAGACTTGCGTATGGCCCAAAGTTGGGGATAGTCGGGGTGGGCCTCGAAGCGTCGCTCGTAGGTGAAACCCAGCATCTTGTCGTTGACGCGCGAGGGATTGCCAATGCGCAGTACGGGAATGCCCCTATCGACCAGTTTCTCCGAGATCCAGTCCACCGCCATGTTGCTCTGTGCGCACACCAGCACCTGACTCTCGCGCATCAGTGTCTCGTTGATGGCCTCGACGAGCGTCGTCGTCTTTCCTGTGCCCGGAGGGCCGTGGACGACCATCACGTCCTTGGCGCGCACCACCTCGCTGACGGCTTGCTCCTGGGCGCCGTTGAGCCACGGCAGGCGCACTGGACCGAAACCATAGGTCTGTGCTGGCTGGGGACCGTAGAAGAGGTCGCGCAGGTAGGCCAGGCGGTTGCCCTTTGCCGAGATCACACGGTCGAGGGCGTCGAGCATCTCGCGATAGCTCGTCTCGTCAAACGAGAGTTGGCAACCGATCTTCTGTCCGCCGTCGGACTGAAGATCGAGTAGCGGAGCGCTATCGGGGACGACCACTACCATCCGCTCGCCATCGGCGTAGGAGACGGTGCCCGTGAAGGAAAGGAAATGGAGTTTGCCCTCGGTGGTTTGGCGGAAGAAGACTACGGGTTTGCCAAACTCAAAATTGTGCTCTATGTCCAAGTCTTGCTCTCTGTACACCTCCACCACGCGCTGGTTGAGGCTATTATAGTAGTTTTTGCCCACACGCAGGGGAAACCATGCGTCGCCGCGCTTCACCTTGCGCTGCATTCCCACGACCTCCGTCTGTTTGCGGAAAGCCTCTTTCTCAGCGTAATATTCCATCTGCAGCAGCAGTTTTTGCCGCTGGAGGGCTTGTTGGGCGTTCTCGTTGATTGTCATTGCTCGTTCACTCTTATCCTTGGTCGTTAGTTCACTCTTATCCTGTGAGTATATGATTTTTTCAGTTTGCAAATATCGTGAAAAATGGTGAGAGAACCAAATAAAATGCGTACTTTTGCGCCATGGACATCCGCTTGCACCATCTCTCCATCGGCTATCGCCGTGGTCCCGTCGTGGCCCGTGATATTAACATTACTATCCTCGGAGGTCGCCTGACTTGTCTCATCGGCGACAATGGCATTGGCAAATCGACACTCCTGCGCACCCTGTCGGGCTTTCAGCCGAAGGTGGGCGGAGAGATTTGGCTGGGTAGCCGCGAGGCTGATAGTCTCTCGCAGCGCGAGCGATCACGGATTATTTCCATCGTTCTCACCCAGCGGCCCGAAATGGGTGGACTCACCGTCCACGACCTCGTCGGCATGGGGCGCAGTCCTTATACGGGCTTTTGGGGCAACCTTGCTGCCCGCGACGAGCTGGCCGTGCGCCAAAGTCTTGTCGAGACGGGGGCTTGGCCGCTTCGTGACCGTAAGATCGACTCGCTGAGCGACGGTGAGTGTCAGAAGGTGATGATTGCTCGCGCCTTGGCTCAGGAGACCCCCATCATTCTTCTCGACGAGCCGACGGCCTTCCTCGACTTCCACAGTCGCATCGACACGCTCCGGCTGCTCTCGCGCTTGGCCCACACCATGGGCAAGACTATCCTCCTTTCCACCCACGACCTCCAGTTGGCTGCCGAGATGGCTGACCTCCTTCTTCTTCTTTCTCCCGACGGCCTTCGTCCTGTCGATCCCGCTACGATCAGCCAGGATATCCGTCAGCGGATCCAAGATTAGGTGGCGGGCATCATCTCCTTGGTGAGCACGCTCTCCAGCTGCTCTGCCGAGAGGCGCAGCTGGAATTCTCCCTTGATAGCCACGCTGATACGTCCCGTCTCCTCGGAGACGACGATGGCGATGGCGTCGGAGTCCTGCGAGATACCCATGGCGGCACGGTGGCGCAGTCCCAGTTCCTTGGGAATGTCCTGGTTGTGACTCACGGGAAGAATGCAGCCAGCGGCCCGGATGCGCTTCTTCGTAATCACCATCGCACCGTCGTGGAGGGGTGAGTTCTTAAAGAAGATGTTCTCGATGAGGCGCTGGTTGATGCGCGCGTCGATATAGTCGCCTGTATCGCAGATGTCGCTGAGCGAGATGCCCCGCTCGATGACGATCAGCGCGCCCACCTTGCCACGGCTCATGCTCATACAGGCCATCACGATGGGCATGATGGCCTCCTTGTCCGCCTTTTCTTCATCCTTGTTACTGAAAAAGATGCGCAGCACGCTCTGCACCTGGCGGCGTGCGCCGAGATTGTAGAGGAAGTGGCGTATTTCCTCTTGGAAGAGGACGATGATGCCGATGACACCGACGGAGACGAGCTTGTCCATGATGCTGCCCAGAAGACGCATCTCCAGCACCTGGCTCACGAAGAGCCAGACGAGGACAAAGACCATGATGCCGATGAACACATTGAGCGATCGCGATTCCTTCATCACCCGGTAGAGATAGTAGAGCATCAGGGCGACAAGGAGAATGTCAATTACGTCTTTGATTCCAAATTCAAAAAACATGACTGTGTCTGGGTTGTTGGTGGGGGATTGGCGAGAATTCTCTCTATTGCAGCCTCGGTACTATTTCTTCGATCCAGCCTGGTAGCAGCCGAAGAGGCGTACCGCCTCCGCTGCCGCCTTGACGTCGTGGACGCGGAGGATGGAGGCGCCGTTCATCAGGGCCAGCGTATTGACAACGGTCGTGCCGTTGAGGCTGCCGTCGGGATTGGTGCCTAGCGGCTGGAATATCATCCGCTTGCGACTCATGCCAGCGAGGATGGGGAGGCCGAGAGTACTCAGACGGTTCATCTCGCGGAGCACGTCGTAGTTTTGCTCCTGCGTCTTGCCGAAACCGAACCCAGGATCGAGGATGATATCCTTTTGTCCTAGATCGCGGAGCTGCTGCACCTCGCGTGCCATAGCCAAGAGCATGTCGTGGATGGTGGGCTTCACCGACATGAGGATGTAGGGTACGCCCAAGTCTGCCACCGTGCGGAAAATGGCAGGATATTCGTCGGTCGTCTGCTCCAGCGGCGTATCGACCACGCCCGTGATGCCACCCTCGCTCACGTCGTTGATGATGTCGGCTCCCATCTCCTCTACTACCATTCGTGCCACGTTGGGACGGTAGGTATCGACCGAGAGAATGGCCTCGGGCTGCTCGCGGCGCACGATGGGCAGGGCGAAGCGCAAGCGGCGCATCTCCTCCTCCTCCGGTACCTCCACGCCGCCTGGGCGGGTGGAGAAGCCACCCACGTCGATCATGGTGCCGCCCTCCTCGATGATTTGGTTGGCACGGCGGGCGATGCTCTCCTCGGTCTGTACGCGCGACCCGGCGAAAAACGAGTCGGGCGTGCAGTTGAGGATTCCCATGACCTGCGGTTCACGAAGGCTGACGAGCCGCCCCTTCACTTGTATTGTATATTCCATGTGTCAGTACTTTTTTGCAACAGCGGACAAAAGTAGATAATTAATTTGAATTTGCAAAATAATCGGTGATAATTTGCGGGTTTGAGCTTTTAGCATTACTTTTGCAGTGGGGCAGGATACAGGAGGATGGTGAACCCGTCGGGCGCAGCTATTGCCTGTGCCACCGCGCCCCGTATCGTTTTTATCATCTGCAAGATTATGGACATCAAAGAACTTTACGCACTATATCGTCGCTGCTCCTGCGTGACGACCGATAGCCGCCATTGCCCAGAGAACAGTCTCTTCATCGCGCTCAAGGGTGCATCCTTCGACGGCAACCGTTTTGCCGCCCAGGCTTTGGAAAAGGGCTGTAGCTATGCCGTGGTTGATGAACCGCAATATGCCGTGGCTGGCGACGCACGCTATATCGTCGTGACTGATGCGCTGACCACCTATAAGGAACTGGCCCGTGAGCATCGCCGCCAGTTTGACATTCCTGTCATCGGCATCACGGGTACGAATGGTAAGACCACAACCAAGGAACTGGTTTCCGCGGTCTTGGCCAAAAAATACCGTGTGCTCCACACCGAGGCCAACTACAACAACGATGTAGGCGTGCCGCGTACGCTGCTTCAGATCACGCCGGAACATGAGATAGCGGTTGTGGAGATGGGAGCCTCCCATCCGGGCGACATACAGCAGCTTGTGGATTATGTTGAGCCGACCTGTGGCATGATCACCAATGTAGGGCGTGCCCACTTGGAGGGCTTCGGATCTTTCGAGGGTGTAAAACGGACGAAAGGTGAACTCTATGATTTCATGCGGGCCCATGGCGCCCTCCTCTTTCTCAACGAGAGCGATGCCGATCTGATGGAGATGGCTGCCGAGCGCCAGTTTGACCGCGTCGTCACCTACGGCACGGATTCTACCGCTGACGTCCGTGGCACACTGATCTCCTGTGCCCCCTTCCTCCATTTCTCTTTCCAGGCCGCCGCGGCCCTCACACCGCAGCCATTGGAAGTGCGCTCTCAGCTCATCGGATCTTACAACATGAGCAATATGCTCGCCGCCATTGCCATTGGTCTCCATTTCGGCGTGTCGCCACAGGACGCAGCCCAGGCCCTGGAGGACTATCAGCCGAGCAACAACCGGTCGCAGCTGACCGTGACCGACCGCAACCGCCTCATAGTGGATGCTTACAATGCCAATCCGTCGAGTATGGCTGCGGCAATAGAGAATTTCCGTCTCACCGAGGCCGACCACAAAATGGCTATTCTCGGTGATATGCGCGAACTTGGCGAGGCCTCTTCCGAGGAACACCAGCGGGTTGTGGACCTTCTGGAGCGCGACGGTTTCCAAGAGGTGTGGCTCGTTGGCCCAGAGTTTGCAGCTACCAAGACTGCTTACCGCACCTTCCCCGATGTTGAGGCCGTGCGGCGTGCTATCGCCGAGGAGCAGCCATCGGGACGCACCATTCTCATCAAAGGCAGCAACGGTATCCGTCTCTTCGAGTTGCCTGCATTGCTGTAAAGGGTCAAGAGGCCGTGCCAACATCGTTAGCACAGCCTCTTGACTGTTTTTACTTTATGACAACCAACTCAAATCGATCAAACAGAGAAAATCTCCATTAATAATCCTATGATTTCTTATTTATGGGATACTATTCGATCGTTTATTTGAAGATTAGTTTGTCAAGATCCATAAGCAACATTGTTTTTTCATAAAAGACCGTGAATTCTTTGCTATCCCATTTATTATTCATACATTTGCAATGTCATAATGATATTATCAAGCAATCATGTGTAACCCTTTAAAAATATGATTATGGAGACAAAGGAATTTCAGTTCAAAGGTTTGACCCTCAGTGGTTTCGCCATGCTTTTCCTCAATATACTGTTGACAGTGTTGAGTGCTGTCATGGTGGTTGCGGGCTTTGTTTGGTGCCAGCACGAGTTATTGGCAGGACTTCTTATCGGCGTGGGCTTTACTTTGTTGGCAGTCACACTCTTCGTTTGGGGAGGCTTCGTGATGGTCGAACCAGGTGAGGCGCGAGTGATGATGTTTTTCGGGAAATATAAAGGCACCTACACCAACGTGGGCTACTCATGGGTTAACCCCTTTATTAACACCAAGAAACTGTCGCTTCGTGCTCGCAACCTTGACGCCCAGCCTATCAAGGTGAACGACAAGACGGGCAACCCGGTGATGATAGGCCTGGTACTCGTGTGGAAGCTAAAGGATACCTACAAGGCCATGTTTGAAATCGACTCACAGACCATGGCACAGAGCGGGGGCGCACAGCAGGTTGGCACAAGCGTGTCGAACGTGATGCTTGCCTTTGAGAATTTCGTCAAGACTCAGAGCGACGCTGCCCTTCGTCAGGTGGCAGGACTTTATGCCTACGACAATAACGATTCGGCCAGTAAGGAACTGACTCTTCGCGACGGTGCAGATGAGATCAACAAACAGCTGGAGGAGAAACTCGACGAACGCCTAAGTATGGCGGGCATCGAGGTGGTGGAGGCGCGCATCAACTATCTGGCCTATGCTCCGGAAATTGCCGCCGTGATGCTTCGCCGCCAGCAGGCTGACGCGATCATCTCTGCGCGCGAGAAGATTGTGGAGGGTGCCGTCTCGATGGTGAAAATGGCGCTCGACAAACTAAGCAGTGAAGATATTGTGGAACTCGACGACGACAAGAAGGCTGCCATGGTGAGCAACTTGCTCGTTGTGCTCTGTGGTGACGACTCGGCACAGCCTGTTGTCAACACGGGCACGCTAAACCATTAATCTATAATGGTTTCTGTTCGTTTGGTTGCGACGAACGTCAGCCTATAGTAAATAGTAAAAGGAGTGGAGCGCTCATGGGAGACCGTTCTACTCCTTTTATAGTAACGCCCTTATAGATAGAGCACGGCCTCGTTGCCCATATTGAAGAGCAGGTCGAGGATGCTGAGGTTGGGCTGGAAACCGAACCGTTGTGCATAGACCTGATAGTAGGGGCGCGGTGAGAAGTCTGGGTCAGGCAAGGCGTGCTTCGGGCGGATTGCCTCGCGGTAGTCCGTCAGGTCGAGGCGATCGTCGAGGGGTGCGGAAAGATACTGGGTAGTCTCGTGGATATCTGGCTTGAAGCCGATCAGCGCGCAGAGTGTGTGGGTGATGGCGGTGTTGAAGTCGAGGAGGTAGTGCCAAGGCCGCTCGAAGAAGGGGTGGAGGTCATCAGCATAATACTCGAAGAATGGGCTCTCGCCGTAGGCCGCACAGAGCGCACTCCAGTGGATCCGTCGCCAGTCGCCATGGTCGCTGATGCGCACCTCTCGCATTCGTGTCTTGTCGAGTCGTCCGTCAGCGGGCTTCTCTACGGGGACGGATAGCGACTGTGTGCCATTGGCCGTGGCGATGAGACAGCGGTTGCGGTAGGTCTGCTTGACGAAGTGGTCGCAGCCCTCTATGTACACGCTCTGGTGGCGGTACACCTTCTGCCACCACTGGATAGGGGCAAAGTAGGCCGAACAGAGCAAAGCCCCACCCGCAAGGGGGTGGGGCATGTGGTTGTGGTGATGGATTGGAGTCAGCATCCTTACTTGATGTTTCCGACCCATGTGAAGAGACGCGACCAGCGTATGCCGCTGAAACCATGGCGGTCGGGATCGCTTGACCACCAGACGAAGAGCGGTTTGCCGACGATGTGGTCCTCAGGCACGAAGCCCCAGTAGCGTGAGTCGGCAGAGTTGTGGCGGTTGTCGCCCATCATCCAGTAGTAGTCCATCTTGAAGGTGTAGGATGAGGCTTGCTTGCCGTTGATGAAGATCTTGCCGTTTTTCACCTCCAGGTCGTTGCCCTCATAGACATGGATGCAGCGCTCATAAATAGGCAGGTTGGCGAGGGTCAGCTTGATGCTCTCTCCCTTCTTCGGAATCCATACCGGACCATAGTTGTCGCGCGTCCACTGTGTGTAGCCGTCGAGCGGATAGACCATGCCTGAGAAGACGTCGCGGTCTGTGACGGGACGCATGGCAGCAACGAGCCCCTTCTGCTTGAGGGCCTGTGCGGCACGCTTCGTGAGCGGCATGTAGCCGTCATACTCTTTCAGTATGGCGTCGTTGAGGATGGTGCCGCGCTCCACGTCCGCGCCGTGGAGATAGCTGAGGCTCTGTACGTCCTCCTCGCTGATGTTGAGTTCCTTGCGCAGGTCGTCATAGCGCTGTCCCAGAAGTTCGCTTGCAGTCACGCCGCGCCACTTAATGAGGTAGGTGTACTGCACGTTCTCCGGCTCCTTGTTGGGCTTGCCGTCGAGATAGACGATCTTGTTCTTGATCTGCAGCATCTGTCCAGGCATTCCGACGCAGCGCTTCACATAGTTTTCGCGGCGGTCAGTGGGGCGCGAGTCAATCACGCCATAGACGGCCTGGTTCTGCACGAGATAGTTGCGCCCCAAGGCGTAGGCCTTGCTGAAGAAGTCGCGCTGTTGCAGGAGGCTCATCGTGGCGAGGTTGATGTCCGGTTGCTGCTGCATGAGGAGGCTTTCGCCCGTGTTATAGACCATCTGGTAGTAGTCCTGAGCCTGATAGGCCTCGTTGCTCAGCAGGGAGTCGCCAGCAGGATAGTTGAAGACGACGATGTCGTTGAGTTCTACGTGTCCCAGACCCTTCACACGGCGGTAGTCCCAGTGAGGCCACTCGATGTAGCTCTTGCAGTTGAAGACCGGCATGGTATGCTGGGTAAGCGGCATGGTGAGCGGTGTCTGCGGGATGCGCGGTCCGTAGCTCACCTTGGAGACGGCGAGGTAGTCGCCCGTGAGGAGGCTCTTCTCTAAGGAAGAGGAGGGAATGACGTAGTTTTGGAACAGGAAGAGGTTGATGAAATAGACAGCCACGAGGGCAAAGATCAGTGCGTCAACCCACGACATTACCATACGCACGGGGCCCTCGGAGTCCTTCCACCACGTCCAGCGTATCTTCTTGGTAATGTAGTTGTCGAAAATGAACGGCAGGACGACCAGTCCCAACCAGCTTTGTACCCAAAGGAGGAAGAGCAGGTAGAGGCCTCCTACGATGATAAACTTCGCCCATTGCTTCTTCGGGTCGAGTTTTTGTTTTTCTTTGTCTATCATGAGATTGTTAGTTTTTCGTATGAATCAGGAGCGACCTGGAGGTTAGAATTGGAAGAGGTCGCTCGTCGTGAGCAGTCCGTTGTGGGTGAGCGTATATTCCGCAGCCAGCACCGCTCCGAGGGCAAAGCCCTTGCGCGAGTGGGCAGAGTGGGTGATGGTGATCTCGTCAGCCTCGCTGTCATAGTGGACACTATGGATGCCCGGCACCTCGTCGTGGCGGACGCTGTCGATGAGCAGCTGGTCGTCTCTGTGGACCGACTTTCCTTCGATGCGCCCGTCGTCCCAGGTGGTGGTGCCCTTCTTCCATTCCGTCTTGCGGTCCAGATTTTGACAGATCTCCTCTGCCAGGGTGATGGCGGTGCCCGACGGTGCGTCGAGCTTATGGACGTGGTGGGTCTCGGTCATGGCCACGTCATACTGTGGAAACTGGTTCATCAGTTTGGCCAGGTAGCGGTTGACGGCCGAGAAGATGGCCACGCCGACGGAGAAGTTGCTGGCCCAGAAGAGTGTCTGTCCCTCTTCGCGGCACAAACGCTCCACGTCCTGCTTGTGATGGTGCATCCAGCCCGTCGATCCGCTCACGACCTTCACGTTGTGGCGGAACGCGCGCAGGAAGTTGCCATACGCCGCTGTGGGGTTGGTAAACTCTATCGCCACGTCGGCCGAGGCGAAGGCGGGCGAGTCGAAGTCGTCCGGGTTGTCGATGTCTATCTTGCAAACGATACTGTGGCCGCGACTGATGGCAATCTGCTCGATCATGTGGCCCATTTTCCCATACCCAATGAGTGCTATCTTCATCTTGTCTGTGCGTGTATAGTTGTTGCTTATGAATGATAATTGTGCAAAATTACGAAGTTTTTTCGGATAACACAAAAAACGCCGTAACTTTGCATCTCTAACCAGTCCTAAAAAGTATTGTTTATCAATACGAAAGAGAATTTCAGGATTGAGGGGAGTAGAAGGATTGCACATGCAACATATAATAACAAACAAATGAAGAAAATGAAGAAACTATTTACACTCGCGCTCGCCCTGCTTTGTGGCATGGGCGCAATGGCCGACGACTACACCGGACACCTCGTTCTGGTGCGCGGCGGAGAGACCATCCAGGATCAGGAGAAAGTAGCCACGCTGACCCGTCTGGACAACGGGCAGTACACATTGTCGGTGGACAACCTCACCTATGAGGCTGCTGGCATGGGAATTGGCAATGTTGTCATTGACAGCATCGACGCCGTGGGCAATCCCGATCAACCCGGTGTGACCGATCTGGGCGTGGCGAAGAGCATCCGCATCAGCTCGGGCACGATCTCGGGCTTTCCCGTCTGGGTGGGTCCGCGTCTTGGTGCCGTGCCTATCGAACTGGAGGGCAAGGTGGCTGCTGGTCAGCTCTATTTTAAGGTGAAGGCCGAAGCCTCGTTCTACGGCACCGATTTCAAGGGCGATTTTATCTTTGGCAATGTGGATGACGTCATTTCCGCTGGTGCCACTGGCATCGAGGAAGCCGCCTCGTCCGCCATGGTGCGCCCCGTTGCCACTTACGATCTCTGCGGTCGCAAGGTCAGTGCGCCGCGCGAGGGCCAGGTCTATGTAGTCCGCATGAGTGACGGCACGGTGCGCAAGGTGCTGCGATAGATATGGATGATGACGAAGGGCTGGCGCCAGCCATTGGTGCTCCCCTATACAAACAAACTGAAAAGGCCTCATGGAAGAACTTCTCCACTATGTCTGGAAGCACAAGCTGTTTCCGCTTGCCCCACTGACCACCACGGACGGGAAGTCTGTGGAGGTGGTCGATGTGGGACTGCACAACCGCCATGCCGGTCCCGACTTCTTCAATGCGAAGGTGAGGATCGACGGAACGCTCTGGGTCGGCAATGTGGAGATCCATGACAAGGCTTCCGACTGGTTCGTCCACGGCCATGACCGCGACGCACGCTACGACAACGTCGTGCTCCATGTCGTGGACATTGCTGATGTCGTGGTCCGCACCAGCCAGGGCGCCACGCCCCCGCAGATGGTGCTCCACGTGCCCGATCGCGTCAGAGACCACTATCAGGAATTGCTTGCTGCAGAGGACTATCCGCCCTGCCATGCCGTCATCTCCTCGCTCCCGCGACTGACGGTCTGCTCCTGGCTTAGTGCGCTGCAGACGGAGCGGCTGGAGCAAAAGACGGAGGCCATCAGCGATCGCGTCAAGGCCTGCGAGGGATCGTGGGAGGCCGCCTACTTCGTGACGCTGGCGCGCAACTTCGGGTTTGGCATCAATGGCGACATTTTCGAACTCTGGGCGCGTTCCATCCCCCTGGGCAGCGTGGGACACCACCGTGACGACCTCTTCCAGGTGGAAGCTTTCTTCCTCGGACAGGCCGGACTGCTCGATTCCGCAGTCCTGCCCCCGCGGTGTCGTGAGGCTGCGGACGAGGATACCTACTTCCAGCGGTTACGGAGCGAGTATGCGTATCTCGCCCGTAAGTTTTCGCTCCGTCCCATCGACGGCCACCTATGGCGTTTCTTGCGCCTGCGTCCGCAGAATTTTCCCACTATCCGCATCGTCCAGCTCGCACGCCTCTATCACGAGGGGCGCGCCGGACTGTCGCGTCTGGTGGACTGCGCCTCCCTGCACCAGGTCGCCGAACTGCTTGCCACCAGTGTGACACCCTACTGGGAGACCCACTACCTCTTTGGTTTGGAGAGCCGGCGGAGCGAGAAGCGACTCTCGGCCTCCTCGATTGCCCTGCTCACCATCAACACCGCTGTGCCCATGCTCTTCGCCTACGGGCGTCACAAGGGCGACGAGAAACTCTGCGACCGCGCCTTCGATCTGCTCGAAGCACTGAGCGCGGAGAAGAATCATATCGTAGAGACGTGGAAAAAGGTGGGATTGAAGGCGCAGACGGCGGGCGACTCCCAGGCACTGATACAACTGAAGCGTGCCTACTGCGACCGAAAGGAGTGCCTGCGCTGCCGCTTCGGCTATGAATATCTGAAGAAAACCGATCATGATAAGAATAGATAACCTATCCTATGAACAACGACTATATCTTTGAGACCCGTCTGGAGGTGCGCGACTATGAGTGCGACATTGAGGGCATCGTCAACAACGCCAACTATCTCCACTACACGGAGCATACGCGTCACCGGTTTCTGAAAGCCTGCGGACTGAGTTTCGCTGAGATGCACGAGCAGGGCACGGATGCTGTGGTGGCACGGATGAATCTGGAATACAAGGCTCCGCTGCGCTGCGATGATATCATCGTCTCGCGCCTGCGACTCGAAAAGCAGGGCATCCGCTACATCTTCGTCCACGACCTCTTCCGGGAGGCCGACGGAAAGCTATGCTTCCGTGGACGCGTGGAACTGGTCACGCTCGTCCATGGGCGGCTCGCCGTGAGCGAGGATTATGACCGAGCCTTCGCTCCTTATCTTTCCAAAGAATAATAATAAAGAAAAGAATAGTATGACGATGGACGTGATTGCAGAAGACGAACGCTTTGCCGCGATGCTGCTCAGCCGTGTGGGCTACTATCACTTGCAGGAGATACGGACGCTCTACACTATGGTGGGTTCCGCACAAGCGGTCGTCGCCGCCTCCGACGACATCCGACAAGTCTTGCCCGACGCCTCTCCGCGCTTGGTGCAACTGCTGTCTCACCTCTCGGACCACCGTCAGCGAGTTGTCGACGAACTGGCGTATGTGGAGGCGGAGGGTGTGAGGGTCCTTACCCCTTGCGACAGTGGCTACCCGCGGCGTCTGTGGGAATGTGTTGATGCGCCCTTGGTGCTCTATGCCCGGGGCGAAGCCTGCCTCAACGCACGACGGGTGGTCAGCGTGGTGGGCACACGCCGTTGTACCCGCTACGGGCAGGATCTCATCCACAGTTTCGTCCACCGCTTGAAGGAACTATGCCCTGAGGTGCTGGTGGTGAGCGGGTTGGCCTATGGAGTGGATATTTGGGCGCACCGCGAGTGTCTGGCCAACGAGACTTCCACTGTGGGCGTGCTGGCCCATGGCCTCGATGACCTCTATCCACGCGCCCACCGCGAGACGGCGAATAGGATGGTGGCGGAAGGAGGTGCGCTGCTGACGGAGTTTATGACGCACACCACTGCTGACAAGATCAACTTCGTGCGCCGCAACCGTATCGTGGCGGGCATGAGCGATGCCGTCGTCCTCGTGGAGAGTGCTGACAAGGGTGGGGGACTGATCACCTGTGGCATTGCGCGCGACTACGCCCGCGATGTTTTTGCCTTTCCCGGCCCTGTCGGCGCCCCTTATAGTGAGGGTTGCAATCATCTGATCCGCGACAACGGAGCAGGACTGATCACTTGTGCCGACGAACTCGTGGAGGCTATGGGCTGGCAGACCGACCAAAAGCTGACAGAGGCAAAGCGGAAAGGTATCGAGCGACAGCTCTTTCCCGACCTCTCGCCCGAGGAGCAGCGTGTGGTCGATGAACTCCGCAAGTGCAACGACTTGCAGATCAACGATCTCTGCGTCCGTCTGAGTGTCGGTGTGGGACCGCTTACTGCCCTGCTTTTCTCGTTGGAGATGAAAGGGGTGGTGCGCGCCTACGCAGGTGGGTCCTATCATCTTGTGGCCGACTGAGACGAGGTGGGAAAGCAAGAAATGAGCGGAAAAGTATAGACGATTCTTGGTGGAATGGCTTTTTATGCTTATCTTTGCACCATCCAAAACCGAAGCTCTGGTAGTTCAATGGATAGAACGTAGGTTTCCTAAACCTTTGATCTGGGTTCGATTCCCAGCCGGAGTACCATCTAAGCACAACCTTTTTCTCAGACGATTATGTTAGGAGCAATTATTGGTGATATTGTTGGTTCAAGATTTGAGTTTGGACCAGCTCCGGAAGAAAACTTCAAGTTGTTTACAGACAAGTGTGGTTTCACCGACGATACGGTTTGTACTATCGCCGTAGCTGATGCCGTGCTCAACGAGCGTCCCTATGGCGAGGCTTTGCTCGACTGGTGCGCCCGCTATCCCCATCCGATGGGTGGCTATGGCAACCGCTTTTGGAAGTGGGTGTGCAGTGGCGGAGCCCATCCGATGGACTCCTGTGGCAACGGGTCGGCCATGCGTGTGAGTGCCGTGGGCTGGCTCTTTGATGACTGGCAGACCGTCAAGGAAGAGGCACGCAAGAGTGCCGAGGTCAGCCATGACCATCCCGAAGGCATCAAGGGCGCCCAGTGTGTGGCGGAGGCGATCTTCTGGCTTCGCAACATGCGCTTTCCGAAGGCAGATTTGGAACTGAAGGTGCGCAAGTTTTTCGGCTATGAGATTCCCTCGCTCAAGGACGTGATGAAGATTGGGGCGGAAGGCCATTTCGACGGCACCTGCCAGGAGACCGTCCCGATGGCGCTGCGCTGCTTTCTGGACGCCAACAACTTCGAGGAGACTATCCGCCTGGCCGTACTCTGCGACGGCGACACCGATACCAAGGCCGACATTGCGGGAGCTATCGCTGAGGCTTACTACGACATTCCCTCCGGCATCATCGACCGTGCGCTGGACTATCTGCCCGACGACATGCTCCGTGTGCTCGACCAGTATTGCTCCCACGTCATGAAGCATCTGGGCAAGAGGGGAAAATAAAAGAAATGATAACGGACGCAAAAACTATACAAGAACTCCTTGCCGTTACAGTTTTTTGCGCTATCTTTGCATTATCTTTATAATATAAGATAAGCTGCACTCGGCATAACGAACAAGCAAGCTTGACGTTCTGCGCTCGTTGGCATTATCTTTAAAATAAAAGGATAAAAATATAGTATAGAAGAAATATGGAAGATTTGAAGAAAGTATTCGCTGGCAAGTTGCTTGCCATCAAGGCCGTGAAGTTGCAGCTCAATGACCCGTTCACCTGGGCTTCGGGCTGGAAGTCGCCGTTCTACTGCGACAATCGTCAGACGCTCTCCTACCACGACGTGCGCTCCTTCGTCAAGTTGGGGCTGACCCACGCCGTGTTGGAGCACTTCCCCGAGGCCGATGCCGTGGCCGGTGTGGCTACGGGTGCCATTGCCCAGGGAGTATTGGTGGCCGACGAGCTGGCACTGCCCTACGCCTACGTTCGTCCGAAACCGAAGGGTCACGGCATGAAGAATCAGATCGAGGGTCGTCTTCCCGAAGGTGCGAAGGTTGTGGTCGTCGAGGACCTGATCTCTACGGGTGGCTCTTCGCTCAAGGCTGTTGCCGCTCTTCGCGAGGCAGGATTTGAGGTGGTCGGCATGGTAGCCAGTTTCACCTATGGATTCCCCATCGCCGAGGAGGCCTTCAAGGAGGCTGGCGTCAAGCTCGTGACGCTGACGGACTATCCGCACGTCGTCGAAAAGGCTTTGGAGACAGGCTATATCAAGGAGGAGGATGTGCCGATGCTCCACGAGTGGCGCAAGGATCCGGCCAACTGGAAGAAGTAAAGCCAGAGGGATATGAGTAAGTTTGAAAGTAGTGTCAAGGCTATCGCCTATCCGCAGGAGAACGTCTATCGGATGCTCAGCGACTTCACCAACATCGAGCGCGTCCGCGACCGCATCCCCGAGGATAAGCTCAAGGACCTGAGCTTCGACCAGGACAGCATCAGCATCAGTATCGCGCCTATCGGTGCGGTATCGATGCGCATCGTAGAGCGCGAGGAACCGAAGATGATCAAACTTCAGAGCGAGAAGTCGCCTGTGAAGTTCCAGTTTTGGATCCAGGTGCTCCCGACGAGCGACACCACGTCGAAGATGCGCCTCACCATCGATGCCGACATCCCGTTCTTTGCCAAAGGCATGGTGGCGGGTCCGCTCCAGGAGGGCATAGAGAAGGTGGCCGACGCGCTGAGCATGATACCCTATGAGTAGAAAACTGTGGCGCGCCGTTTGTCTGGTTGGCTTGCTGGCTGTTCTGACGGCGTGTGGCGAGGATGCGGGCTATCGGTATAGCAACTACCACTGCAACCTGACCCTCGATAACGGCACGCACCAGGATGCCACGCTGGCCACCGCCATGAACCCGATGGCCAAGGGAGTCTTCTGCAAGATTGGCTATCTCCTGCGTGGTGGTGCTTCCCATTATACGTTTGAGAACAACCAGGGGATGTCGTCGGTGAGCATCTTCAATGCCATCGACCTCCGACTGGAAAATCAGAACCGCATCGGCATGAACCACGGGTTGATCGTCGGCTATGGCAGCATGGACGATCCCCCCATCTTCTACGCCTATGATGCGGAGTGTCCCAACTGCTTCGACCTCAACGCCCTGCCCATGCGCAGTTATCCGCTGACCGTGACGGGCGACGGGGTGGCCTCTTGTGGGCGCTGTAAGGCGGCTTACAACCTCAATACGGGAGGCAACCTCGTGAGGGGAAGTGGCGTCCCGCTGCTGATAAGCTACCGCTGCAATGCCCCCACACCCTACGGTATGCTGAAAGTTTATTGACGCAAGGCTGGACAAATCGGGGGTCCTGAGGGGCCACAGACTAAAAAACAATAGAAATCGTTTGCGAGTTTCAATTATTGTGGTTAACTTTGCAGACGGTTTGCCGTGATGGTGGAATGGTAGACACGAGGGACTTAAAATCCCTTGGCCAGTAACGGCTGTGCGGGTTCGAGTCCCGCTCGCGGCACATCTCCTTATCTTTCCTTCGGACAGCTTCCATCCATCCGAAGATAGCATTACAAGCATGGAGCAATATGATGACACATCATCCTTTTTTCATCCGTAGTATCATCAGAATGGCTTGCTCGATGACATGGCTTGCCGTTCCCGCCTTTTTATTGTTGTTGCTCGGCAGCTGCTCGGGCAAGAGTGGTCGGTTTAAGATGGAGGGTCGCTTCCTTCATTTAAATCAAGGTCAGGTGCTGGTCTATAGTCCTGACGGGGGCATCGACGGCCTCGACACCATCAACATTCAGGGAGGACGCTTCGTCTATGAGACGGAGATGCGAGATCCTTCGACGCTTGTCCTCGTCTTCCCCAACTATTCCGAGCAGCCGATCTTCGCCGAGCCTGGCGGCAAGGTGATGGTCAAGGCCGACGCTTCCCACCTGCGCGAAATGGAGGTGGAGGGCACGGCCGACAACGAGCTGATGACCGATTTCCGGCAGTTGCTGGCCAAAAACTCCCCCTTGGACGCCCCGAAGCTCACGGCCGACTTTGTGAAGGAGCATCCCGGTTCGCGTGTGGGAGTCTATCTCGTCAGCACCTACCTCGTCCGCAACGACCGCCCAGACTATGCCGAGGCGCGCCGCCTCATCAACCTCATGCGCAAGGAGCAGCCACGCAATGGACACCTCATCCTGCTCGCAAAGCAGCTGGCCCCCTACGAGACGGTAAGGATAGGGCAGCCGTTGCCCCGCTTCAAGGCCCTCACCCTCAGCGGCCGGACGTTCACGCAGCAAGACTTCCGCAGTGGCGAGAGCGTAGTGATCGTTTGGGCTTCGTGGAGCTACAGGAGTCTGGGTTGTCTGCGCGCGGTCCAAGAGGCCAAACGCCAGCATCCCGACCTGCGGGTACTGACCATCTGTCTCGATGCGACGCGCAAGGACTGCGAGAAGTTGCTACGCCAGTTTGACGTCACGCTGCCCACGGTCTGCGACGGTCGTATGCTCGACAGTCCGTTGCTGGCCAACCTGTCGCTCCATGACCTCCCCGACAATATCTTGGTGGAGAACGGACGCGTGAAGCAGCGCTCGCTGAGCGATGAGGAGTTGCGGAAACGGTTTTTGGAAACGAATCATTCATACTAAATAAGAATTACGATGCTTGTCAAGGCTTATAGCGCGGCAGTAAATGGACTGGAGGTGACGACAATCACCGTCGAGGTGAGTTTGACGCGAGGCGTCAGTTACCGGCTCACGGGACTTGGCGACGAGGCCGTGCGGGAGAGCCGCGACCGCATTGCGGCAGCTCTGCTCAATACGGGTTTGAAGTTTCCCGTCGCCGACATCACGGCCAACCTCTCTCCTGCGAGTCTCCGAAAGGTGGGCAGTGGATTTGACCTCCCGCTTGCTGTAGCCATCCTTGCGGCCAATGGCGATATTCCCTCCGACCGTCTGGGTAGTTATATGCTCGTCGGCGAGCTGAGTCTCGACGGTTCGCTGCAGCCCGTCAAGGGCGTGCTCCCCATTGCCATCCGGGCGCGCAAAGACCAGATGAAGGGACTGATAGTTCCCAAAGCTAATGAGCACGAGGCCGCAGTGGTCAACCAGCTCGACGTCTATGGTATGAGCAGTATCACCGAGGTCATTCGCTTTCTCAAGGGCGACGATGCCGATTTCAGCCCCTGCGTGGTTGATACGAGGAAGGAATTCTACGAGCAGCAATACGATTTCGACCTCGATTTCGCCGATGTCCGTGGACAGGAGAGCGTGAAGCGCGCCTTGGAGGTGGCTGCCGCGGGTGGTCACAACCTCGTGATGATAGGTCCGCCAGGATCGGGCAAGAGTATGATGGCCAAGCGATTGCCGTCGATACTGCCTCCTCTGACGCTCTCGGAGAGCTTGGAGACGACGCAGATCCACTCCATTGCGGGCAAGTTGTCTGCCGGTAAGGGACTGATCTCGCAGCGCCCGTTTCGCAGTCCGCACCACACAATCTCCCAGGTGGCATTGGTCGGAGGCGGTGTGGACCCCATGCCCGGCGAGATCTCTCTGGCCCACAACGGCGTGCTCTTCGCCGACGAGTTGCCCGAGTTCAACAAGCATACCCTCGAAGTGTTGCGTCAGCCGCTCGAAGATCGTCTGATCACGATCGCACGCGCCAAATACACCATCACCTACCCAGCCTCCTTCATGTTCGTCGCCTCGATGAATCCCTGCCCCTGTGGCTACTATGGCGACCCGACTCATGTCTGTGTGTGCTCGCCGGGACAGATCCAGCGCTATATGAACAAAATCTCAGGACCGCTGCTCGACCGCATTGACATTCAGTGCGAGATCACGCCTGTTCCTTTCAAAGATATCTCCAAGGCGCAGCCAGGAGAGCCAAGTTCCGCTATCCGTGAGCGCGTCATCAAGGCTCGCCAGCGTCAGGAGTTGCGCTACAAGGACATTCCCGGCGTCCATTGCAACGCACAGATGACCGAGCGCATGATCCACCAATATGCCGAACCCGACGAGGCTGGCATCAGCCTACTGCGCATGGCGATGGAGCGCCTCAACCTCTCCGCCCGTGCCTACAATCGCATCTTGAAGGTGGCTCGCACCATCGCCGACATCGAAGGCAGCGAACAGCTCCAGCCGAGCCATCTTGCCGAAGCCATCAGCTACCGCAACCTCGACCGTAGCGACTGGGCAGAGCGCGGAGTATGATAGCGGTCTTGTCGTAGAAGGCCATTCCTCTGTCAGAAGAGCGCCGCGATAGGGGCCCGTTGGAAAAAGAGAAAGCCGCACGGCCTCTCCATGTTGTCATGCAGGAGAGGCGGTGCGGCTTTCGTCAGGTAAGAATGGTTGTTCGCAGAGGTTATTACTTGGCCTCGGCGATCAACTCGATCTCCACGCGTGCGTTCTTCGGCAGCGTCTTCACGGCGAAGGCGGAACGGGCGGGGAAGGGAGCCTGGAAGAACTCAGCATACACCTCGTTCATCTCGGCAAAGTCGGCCATGTCGGCCATGAGAACCGTAGTCTTGACCACGTCGGCCATCGTCAGGCCCTCGGCGGCAAGGATAGCCTTGGCGTTGTTGAGACTCTGGCGGGTGAGCTCCTTGATGCCGCCCTCAGCGAAGTTGCCCGTGGCGGGGTCGATGGGGAGCTGACCACTGATGAACACTACGTTGCCGGTACGAATGGCCTGGCTGTACGGGCCGATGGCTGCGGGAGCCATGTCTGAATGAATTGCTTTCATTGTCTTGTTACTTTTATGGTTGGTAATCAATGTTTTCTGTGTCGCTCTCTGTCCCCTCGTCTGTGATCTGCGGGGAGGAGAGGCTGCGGCGATAGGCCGCGGGGGTGAGTTGGAACGACTTCTTGAAGAGGCGGATGAAGTGCTGTGGGTAGTCGAAACCGAGGTCGTAGGCCACGTGGCTCACGCTCTTGTCCGTGGCCAGCAGCACCTTGGCGCGCTCCATCACATACTCGTGGATGGCCGTCACGGCATTCTTGCCCCGCGTCTGCTTCATTAGGTCGCCGAGGTAGTTGGCCGAGAGGCAGAGCTCTCCAGCGCAATAGCGCACGTTGGGCACACCCTGCTTAAACTGCAGTCCGTGCTCATAGTAGTTGTCGAGCACCTGGCGCAGACGGCGGTGGACACTGTGGGACGTGTTGTCCTGCTTAAACTGCCGGTTGTAGAAGCCTTGGCAGTAGTCGAGGATGAGCTGGAGAAAGTCGAGGATCACCTGCTCGCTGTTGCTGTCTGGCATCACGGGGCGCTGCAGTTCGCGCCGCAGCAGGCTGAAGCAGCTCAGCAGTGCGCTGCTTTCGCTGGGCGTCAGTCTCAGGGCGTCCTGATGCTCGTAGCCCAGGTAGTGGAAGTCGCCGATGCGTCGCCCCAACGGAGTGTCGAGGATGAGCGTCGGGTCGAAGAGGAGAAGCCATCCGTTGAGCTTCACGTTGCTGCCGTTGTCGATACCGGTGAGGCATCCTGGCGCACTAAACATCAGCGTGCCGCCTCCCTCCGACGATCGGTTGATGTCGTGGGTCAGCGTGCTGTCGGCATTGTCGAGCATCAACAGGCCGTAGATGTGGTAGTGGTCGCGGCTTCTGGGGATGGATTGCAGCCCCGAGAGGTCCACGACGTTGATGTGTGGATGCTGCCTCGGCGCACCGATGAAGTCCACGTAGTCGTTGACCGTGTTGATGTCGAGTATCTTCTTTTCTTCCATGGCGGTGCAAATGTACTAAAAGAAATTGACAATGGCAAACCACATCGTGTTTATTTTGAATATGACGTGATAGTTTTAGGTCAACTAAACACCTTTGGCGTGCAAATAAACGTCGGGCGATTTTGTCAGTTGGTAGGAAAGCCGTAATTTTGCAAACTCAAATAGTGAATGAAAATATGGATTGGATCAGCTCCCTTCTCAACATCCAGTCGAGTATTCAAGCCATCATCATCGTAGCCCTCATCTGTGGTATCGGTCTGTGGCTTGGTAAGATCAGACTCGGTGGCATATCCCTGGGTATTGCCTTTGTGTTCTTCTTTGGCATATTCGTGGGTAGTCTGCATCTGGAGATAGACCACGAGATGCTTGACTACTGCGAGACTTTCGGCCTTGTGCTGTTTGTCTATGCCCTTGGACTGCATGTCGGTCCCAACTTCTTCGGCTCGCTGCGTGCCGAGGGAACCGCGCTCAATCTCTGGTCTCTCGGAGTCATCTTCCTCGGGACGCTACTGGCCGTCGTCCTGTCCTACCTCACGCCCATCCCGATGAGCGATATGATCGGTGTGCTCTGTGGCGCGACGACCAATACGCCGGCCCTTGGTGCGGCGCAGCAGGCCTTGGAGCATGCAGGCGTGGGAGGCGGACGTGCTGCTTTGGCCACGGCCGTGACCTATCCGCTGGGTGTCCTCGGTGTCATCCTGGCGATGATGTTCATCAGAAAGTTTTTCGTCAAGCCCGATGATCTCAAGCTTCGTCATGAGGGCGACGAGGACCATACCTTTGTGGGACAGTACGTGGTGGTCAATCCAGCCCTGGAGGGGAGGACGCTGGCCCAGATAGCCCGCGCCACACAAGCCAAGTTTATCGTCTCGCGCATTTGGCGCCAGGGACAGACCATGGTACCTTTGGCAAGTACAAAGCTCTATACGGGCGACAATGTCTTGGTCGTGACCAGCAAAGAGGCGGAGACGGCTATGGAGATGCTCTTCGGCCAGGAGGTGCAGAAGGACTGGAACAAGTCGAAGATCGACTGGAACCACATCGACGCCAACGTCGAGAGCCGCACCCTTGTCCTCACGCGCACGGCCCTCAACGGCCGCAAACTTGGACAGTTTCATCTGCGCGACGCCTATGGCGTCAACGTGAGCCGCATCACCCGTGGTGATATCAAGCTCCTGGCTACCGACAACCTGCGCCTGCAGTATGGCGACCATATCACCGTCGTTGGCCGTCCCGACGCGCTGAAGCATGCCGAGGATTTCTTTGGCAATTCGGTCAAGACGCTCAACGAGCCCAACCTCAGCAGTATCTTTATCGGCATGCTCCTTGGCCTCGCCATCGGCGTGCTGCCCATCAGCCTTCCCGGCATGGACGCCCCTATCCGCCTTGGCACGGCGGGTGGCCCTATCGTGATGGGTATTCTTGTGGGAGCCCTCGCACCGCGCTTCCACGTCGTCAGCTACACGACGCGCTCGGCTTCGCTCATGCTCCGCAAACTGGGTCTGAGCCTTTACCTCGCCTGCCTTGGCCTTGATGCGGGCAAGGGATTTCTCGACACTGTCATGCGGCCCGAGGGACTGCTTTGGGTGGGAGTAGGCTTTGTCCTCACCCTCGTCCCCATCGTCATCGTCGGCCTGATAGCCCTGCGCACCAAGAAGTTTGATTTTGGTACCATCTGTGGCATCCTCTGCGGAAGCATGGCCAATCCCATGGCCCTCGGCTATGCCAACGACACGCTGCGGGGCGATACCGCCGCCATCAGCTACGCCACGGTCTATCCCCTCGGCATGTTCATCCGCGTCATCATAGCTCAGGTCATCGTGATGTTCTTTGTCGGGTAGCCCATCGCTTCTCCCATGATCCTCCCTTGCTCCTCCTATCGTCCTCGTATCAACCCCGCAATGCTTACGTATCGTTCCGTATTGTTTCCGCTTCTGGAAGCGAGAACGATAGAACGACGAAAAAAGAAGCAACGAAGGATGAACGAAGGATGATACGGGAATGATACGGGATCGATATGAGACCGATACGTGGCAGCAAGCGCTTGCTGCCATTTTTTTTGCATCGGTGAAGAGGCTGTAATACTTGTTTCATTGTATTGATTTTTGAAAGTTTCTATCTTGTATGAACTTGTGTGAAGATACGACATGGCGGTGTCAAAAGCAAATCTATTCATAACCGTTTACAATCGGTTTACTATCCGTTCATAATGCCCCGTATCCGTTCATACTCCATTCACAATCCGTTCATTGCCATTCACGCCCCTTCGCCAGGCGTTTATATTCTATTGGAGAATCATTTTGTAAAGACTCTTTGGTAATGGCGTCTCCTGCGAAAGGCAAGAAATTCCTAAATATGATGCAGGTATGAACGCAAAGGGCACGTCGAAGCAATAACTTTGCAGTTCAAACGTTTAATAAGTAAAAACGCATCATACGGATCAATAAACATATCTGATATGCAGGACTTTGCAGCAATAGATTTTGAAACAGCCAACTACGAGCGGTCGTCGGTCTGCTCTGTGGGCGTAGTCATAGTGCGTGGCGGTGAGATAGTGGATAAGTTCTACTCGCTCATCAAGCCCGAGCCGGAGTATTATACCTTCAGTTGCAGCATGGTGCACGGCCTGTGCGCCGCCGATACGGAGAATGCCCCCGTCTTCCCGGACGTTTGGAGGCAGATAGAACCCATGATAGCGGGCCTCCCCCTCGTGGCCCACAACAAGGCTTTTGACGAGAGCTGTCTGAAAGCCGTCTTCCGCGTCTATCAGATGGACTATCCCGACTATCCGTTCTACTGCACCTGCGTTGCCTCGCGCCGAGTCTGGCCCCAAGGTCGTCACAACCTCGACGTGATCGCCGCCCGCTGCGGCTATGATTTGACCAACCACCACCACGCCCTGGCGGATGCTGAGGCTTGCGCCGCCATTGCGTTGAAGATACTGTAGTGTTATGAATGTCCCAATATGCCAGTGATGAAGTATATCGTCAATACCGACCATTGCAAAGAGGTGCTTGCGCGGGTCCAGACCGTGAATCATCACAATAATACTATTGATTGTATGTTCTTTTCAAAGAAAGGGGGTGTGCAATAGTGGCTTAAAGGCTAAAAGCACTACCTTTGCATACAACAATAAGTAACAATACGTTTAAGGTCACAATTTGTGATCTCAAAAAAAAAGATAGCAATATGGCAGATAATATAGAACATCAAGATAAAGGAGAACTGGTCGCAAATTGCGACCAGTTCAATAGTTTGAGTATGTCTTAACTTGTTTTCTGTGATGCTTTGGTTACACCATTTAGCACCCATTTCCAAACAGGCACAATCTTTATTTTCAACCCATCTCGCTCCATCACTCCCTCGTCCTCGTATGTCACAATCATTGCCTTCTTCAGAGGATATAAAGAATTCAGGGCTACCAAGGCTTTTATCTCACGCTCCAATGTAGCCTCATCGCTCATTCTATAGCAGGCTTGAACTGCCAGACCCTCGTCGGGTACATAGAAGTCAACCTCAATATTGCGGTTGAAATAATAGATGTCATTGCCATGCTTCTTATATAATGTTATGGCACATAGGTTTTCAAGCAACAGAGTGTCTGGGTTGTTGATGAAGAGGTGCAACAGTCCGTTGTCCACAAAATAGTGCTTTTTCACCGTTTCTTTTTCTGTGAACTTAGAGGCATAGTTGTCCAATGATATCAACAGACAAGACTCCTGCAAATATCTCACATACTCCATAATGGTTGACACACTGCATCGAACACCAGTCGACTTAACCAAGTTGTTCAATCTGTTCAACGAGCAGGGTTGCATCACGCTTTCTGCCAAACGACGCACACACAGACGCAGGGCATCCTCGTTCTTTATCTTATGCCGCACAATAAGGTCATTGAAGAATATGCGGTTGTACAAGCTGTTGAGCCAGATGCGCTTCTCGCGGAAGTTGACCAATTCCGGGAAACCTCCCCATTCAAAGTAAGTTCTGAAATGACGCTGCAATTCATTAGCCTTCCTGCCATACTGCCATCCTCCTGCAATGTTTATACCAACAGCCGTAAGGTATTCGTTAAAGCTATACGGAAAGACATTCACACTAAGATACCTGCCTCCCAAAACGGTCTCTATGTCACGGCTCAGCATCTTGGCATTGCTTCCCGTAACATAAACACGATACTTCAAGTTGGCAAGACGACGTGCAAAGTTTGCCCAACCATCTACATTCTGTATCTCGTCAAAGAAGAATATCGGCTGCCCGCTATACATGCTGTGATAGGCTTGAATGATGAGATCAAAGTCTGTTGCAGCCATCCCTTGCAGACGCTCGTCGTCGAAGTTTACATAAACAATGTCCTCCAAAAGCTTTCCTTCTGCCAATAATTGCTGCACACGTTGATACAACAAGTAGGACTTTCCTGCCTGTCTTACACCCACAAACACATAGTTGCCATGCTCTTCCAAGTCAAGGGGACGCTCCACCAATGGTATGCTTCCTATATATTCTTGATTCTCAGATATGATCGTTCTAAACATTTCCTTATCCATACTCTGCTTTTTTCTGCAAAGATATGATTTTTATTCGGTGGCACAAAATAAAATCAGCCTTTTTTATTCGGCGACAGCGAATAAACAAGGCTGATTGTTTATTGTTTTACTTTTCGATAACTTCTCCTTCGATTCTCGAAAGGTTTCGATCACTCTTCGATCGTTCTTCGTTCATCCCTTTATTTGGGGGCGGGCAGTGGATCACCCGTTGTAGAAAACGTTAAACGTTAAAACGTTAAGATGTGGAAATGTTACAATGAGGCTTTTAGGCTCTGGTTGATAGCACAATAGCATCTACGGTGTAGCCGATCGCTCAGTCAAAATCGTGATTTCGTGACTTCTCCTTATCCCCAAACAAAAACGTTAAACGTTATAACGTTAATAGGGGCAAGCCTCGACAAGACGCTTTGCTATTTTGTGTCCGGCTCCTCAATAACTGTGAGAAGTTTTGATTCACATGTCTTGTCAAAATTGTCCGCAAACATTTGATGCGACATGCCGATGTTGAGAAACGAGCGAAAACTGAAAAGTCCAAGTTGGATAGTTTTGCTCGCCTCACTAATAAGGTGAGCAAATTGTAACTTAAACTATTTCGGTGCTTTTTGTGCCTCGGTCTGCCATTTTTTGCATAGCTATGTCGTTATTTGGCACATCTTGTGCCGAACTTTGCACAGACAAACAGTCGAACAGTCGAACAGTCAAACAATATGATAGAATAAGCAATGAAGATGGAACAGAAAACAAATGACGAATTCATGCGCAACATCCTCGTCGAGGAAGCGTGGAAAGACCTATCTCTGGGTTTTGCGTGGAGCGAGCCCCTGCTTGAGAAGTATCAGGATCGTGTGAGTTGGGAAGATATTTCGCTAAACCCCTACATTCGATGGACGATCCCTATGGTTGGCAAGTTCTCCAAGCGCATCAACTGGAAGATTTTCTCGGCGTGTGCCGTCGAGAAGGTTTTGACGCCAAAGTTGGTAGAGGCGTTCAAGGACAAGTGGGACTGGCATGAGTTGTCGGGTAATCCCGAACTTCATCTTTCCTACGAACAGATGGAGAAGTATGCAGACTTGCTGGACTGGGTAGAGCTCATCTCGGAAGAAGACTTTAGCGTTCCCGATGGGAAAGGCATCGATTTCTACGAGAAGTTTCGCGAGTACATCCCTGCCAGCAAACTGCAAGGGTCGACTTTGTGGTGTGAGATGCTGGAGCAGCAAAGGGCGGAGCTCGTCGGCGAAATTATCTCATAGCGCTTGATCGCTTCTTTGCCCCTCAGCAAAAAAAGGTTCTTCCGGAAAATGGAGTGATTCGACGTGGACACATAAAAGACAACTTGAACAACTTTTACAACAAGTAACAACGCTTCGCGGGGACATCGACTCTTCGAGGCCATGCTGACCAAGGGTTGCTGCAAGGGAAACAACTATGAACAAAACCTATCACTCGATTTTCCGGATGAACCTTTTTGTCCTCTCAAACCTCGACCCAGGCTGCGGCAACACGGAAGCCCACGGAAGTTTCAAGCTGTTAATATGACTTTTTCTTGCGCCAAAACAAAAACGTTAAACGTTATAACGTTAATAGGGTGGGCTCGGCAAGCGCGCTCGATTGGCAAGTGTGTTTTGCCTTTTGGTGGTCCTAAGCTACGATCAGGCCTGGTCTTAAGTAGCCACCGGGCGCAGTCGTAAGCAACCTTCGGCGAGGTGTTTTGGCTTGTCCTGGAAATGGTGTTGGGACAGAAGAGTCGTTCTGTCCCAACACGTCTGTTTGTGGTCCTCACGGGCCTTGGCGCACAGCGTCAGAGCAGGGAGAGAAACTGCTCCACGGGGATGCCGCGGTTTTTGTCCTCGTTGTCCTTGTTGTGGTCTATGAGCGTATAGACGCCGTCCATGGCGCGGCGCGTGCTGGCCTCCAGGGGCGTGCCGTTGAGGAGGTGGCCGATAAGGATGGCCGAGAAAATGTCGCCCGTGCCCGGGAAGTGAACGGGAATCTCCGTATAGACATGGGTGAACCAAGTGCCGGTCAGGTGGTTGTAGCCGATGACGGAAGGCTGGCCGTCGATGGGGATGGAGGTGATGAGCACCGACTTTGGACCGATCTGGCGCAGCTCCTCCACCAGCTGGCGGGCCTCCTCTGCCGAGACGCCCTCGGGGCGGTAGGGCTTGTCCGTGAGGTAGCACGCCTCCGTGTAGTTGGGGTAGCAGAGATGGGCCACGGAGAGCATTTCCCTCATGCTGTTGATGGTCGCCGGCGTCACGCCGTTGTAGAGTTTGCCCTCGTCGCCCATGATGGGATCGACGAAGACGGCCGTCCCCGTGGCCTCCTGCTCACGGCAGTAGCGGGCGATGAGATCGGCCTGCTGCTCCGACGCGATAAATCCCGTCGCGATGGCGTCGAAGTGGAAGCCCAGCTCCTTCCACACCGGAAACACCCCCTTGATATAGTCGGTCGTGTCCAGGAGGTTGAACTTGCCGTAGTCGAGCGTGTTGCTCACGATGGCGGTCGGGAGGTTGTGGACGGGCATCCCCATGTAGGAGAGAATGGGGAGCATGGCAGCGGTGGCCACCTTGCCGTAGCCGCACACGTCGTTGATGAGGAGTATTTGCTTCTTTGATTGTGACATCTTGTCCTGTTGCTTATTTGGGGAGCAAAGTTACTCAAATCTTGCCATTTGGCCAAGCCAAGTGTAAATAAATCGACATGGAGCGGCTTATGCGAGAAAAAATCGCTACCTTTGCACCGTCATTTCGCTTCTTTGGAAGCCTATTTATTAGAAGATTATGAAACTGGATAAAATTGTCGCTCAATCGGCGGTTGAGGCCGTGAAGAGCCTTTATGGTCAGGACGTGCCCTTGAATCTCATTCAGGTGCAGAAGACGAGGCCGGAGTTTGAGGGTAACATGACGCTGGTCATCTTCCCGTTGTTGAAGATCAGCCGCAAAAAGCCCGAGGACACGGCGCGCGAGATCGGTGAGTATATCGTCGCCCACAATGATTTCGTGGAAAACTTCTCCATCGTCAAGGGCTTCCTCAATTTCACTTTCCGTGCGGTCACATGGCTGTCGATGCTTCAGGACATTGACCAGGAGGCCCACTTCGGCGAGAAGCCCGTCACGGAGGAGTCGCCGCTGGCGATGGTGGAGTACTCATCGCCCAACACCAACAAGCCCCTCCACCTGGGACACGTGCGCAACAACCTCCTCGGATGGTCGCTGGCGCGCATCCTCGAGGCCAATGGCAACCGCGTGGTCAAGACCAATATCGTCAACGACCGTGGCATCCATATCTGCAAGTCGATGCTGGCCTGGCAGAAGTGGGGCGACGGCATCACGCCCGAGGCGGCCCACAAGAAGGGCGACCACCTGATCGGCGACTTCTACGTGCTCTTCGACAAGCACTATCGCGAGGAGGTGGCTCAGCTCCAGGCCGAGTATGAGGCTGGCGGCATGGGTGCCGACGAGGCCAAGGAGAAGGCCAAGCAGGAGGCTCCGCTCATCAAAGAGGCCCACGAGATGCTCGTGAAGTGGGAGCAGGGCGACAAGGAGGTCCGCGACCTGTGGCAGAAGATGAACAGCTGGGTCTATGCGGGCTTCGACGAGACCTACAAAGCTCTGGGCGTGGCCTTCGACAAGATCTATTATGAGTCGGAGACCTACCTCGTGGGCAAGCGCAAGGTGATGGACGGACTGGAGCGCGGACTCTTCTTCAAGAAGGAGGACGGGTCGGTCTGGGCAGACCTCACCCAGGAGGGCCTCGACCAGAAACTGCTGATCCGCGGCGACGGCACCTCGGTCTATATGACGCAGGATATCGGTACGGCCACGATGCGCTTCAGCGACTATCCCATCGACAAGATGATCTACGTCGTGGGCAACGAGCAGAACTACCACTTCCAGGTGCTTTCGCTCCTGCTCGACCGCCTCGGCTTCAAGTGGGGCAAGGACCTGGTCCACTTCTCCTACGGCATGGTCAATCTGCCCAATGGCAAGATGAAGAGCCGCGAGGGAACGGTCGTCGATGCCGACGAGCTGATAGCCCAGATGATCGGCGATGCCCGCAAGGTCGGCGACGAGCAGGGCAAGGGTGCGGAGATGACGGAGGAGGAGCGCCAGAACGTGGCGCGGATCGTCGGTCTCGGCGCGCTGAAGTACTTCATCCTCAAGGTGGATGCAAGAAAGAACATGCTCTTCAATCCCGCGGAGTCCATCGACTTCAATGGCAACACGGGCCCCTTCATCCAATATACCTATGCGCGCATCCGCAGCATCATGCGCAAGGCGACGGGCGTGGCAGACTCCCTCGGCGGCTATAAGCCCAACGACAAGGAGGTGGAGCTGATCCAGAAGCTCGGCGAGTATGAGGTGGCAGTGGCTGATGCGGGCCGCAACTACAATCCGGCTACCATCTGCAACTACTGCTACGAGCTGACCAAGCTCTTCAACTCGTTCTACCACGACTACTCCATCCTCAGCGCCGAGAGCGCCGAGGCCCTGGCCTTCCGCTATGTGCTGGCACGCAATGTGGCCAAGGTCATCAAGAACGGCATGGATCTGCTGGGTATCGAGGTGCCCGAGAGAATGTAGAATATTCCCGCAAGGGGCAAGGACTGGGGCGGGAGGCAGCTGGAGGCGAGGCCCTTCTGCTGCCTCCCGTCCTCGTTTTCCGCTCTTGGCTGAAACAAGGCCTTGGCCCTTTAGCTTTCTCCCCGCTGATATGAACAAAGACTTCCCTCAGAATCCCCCCTCCTGGCGCAACGATACCGTCCTGCCTCTGCCCCCAGAGGTCAATGCCAATGCCTGGGCGGTCGATGCGGCCTGTTCGGGCAATCCGGGCCCGATGGAGTATCGGTGCATCGACCTGCAGACGGGCCAGCAGGTGTTCCACTATGGCCCTATCCACGGGACAAACAATATCGGAGAGTTTCTCGCCATTGTCCACGCCTTGGCGCTCATGGAGCAACGAGGCATCAAGGGGAAGGTCATCTACTCCGACTCCTACAATGCGGCGTTGTGGGTAAAGAAGCGCAAGTGCAAGACCACGCTGGTGCGCGATGCCAGGACGGCCAAGCTCCATGAGGTCATCGCCCGCGCCGAGAACTGGTTGCTGACCCATCCCTGCGCCACGCCTGTGCTGAAATGGGACACGGCGCAATGGGGTGAGATTCCCGCCGACTTTGGACGCAAGTAGCAAGCACATGCAAACGGTTCGTTTTATTTTAAACCCCACCATTCCCCATAACCCCAATGTCTTCCCTCTACCTATTTCAGTTTGCCGCCCTCGTCTTCATGCTGGTCAATGCGCTCTTTGTCGCCTTGGCCCGCCTGAACGCCCGCTGGAAGAACAAACGCTACGAGCGCTCCCGCTTGATGATCTTCCTTGCCTTGGTGCTTCTTTCCGCCCAATACTATGTCCAGATGAGATTTCACATCAGGGCCACCGACGACCACTTGGGAGCCATGGTCAACATGCTCGTCTATACTCCCTGTTTCGGACTGATAGCCATGGCTATCTACAATCTCGAAGCCGTCCAGGCCAAGCGGCGCAACATGGCCTTGGCCTGCGCGGGGTTCTATGCTGCCATCGTTGGCTGCTTCGCCCTTGGCCACTATCTGAGGGGCAGTTGGCATATCGGCGGCTGGCTCTATCCGATGCTGGCTCTCTATAGCGTCCACATGATCTATTGCGTCCTCATGATCCGAAAGGAGACCCATAAGCGCAGAAGGATGCTGGAGACCCTCACCGCCACCGACCTCCTGCCCTATGTGCGCTATTCGTACGCGAGCGTGGTCAACCTCTGCCTGGCTGCCCTCGTCACGCCCGTGGCCATCCTTTCCACCACCACGCTCTATATCTTTGGCCCCTTGGTGCTGATGGCCATTCTTTTCTTCGTTCTTACGTTCATCTCTTTGGGTACGGGCTATATGCCGTCCGAAGAACTGGGTCAGCGGAAAAGTACTGGGGGTGTTTTTTATTTCATAGTATTTTGTATCTTT